>JAABUI010000014.1_pt1 | contig 320137 bp, 370 predicted proteins | sample 5559111 | NCBI WGS metagenome assembly JAABUI01 (sample SAMN10711870, study PRJNA513365) | rock metagenome | isolation source: Antarctica rocks | place: Antarctica: Victoria Land, Buttleship Promontory
AAGATTTGAAAGATAAACAGCTAGATCTCTATCAAATCACTGTCAAAGTGAGTATCTTCTATCATCTTCGTCTATCAGTCAGCATGAAGCATCTGCATTCGATGTTCAGCTCGAAGCTACTGCGATCATATTCAGAAGACTTTCTATCAGAACAGCATTCAGAATCACTCAGATCAATCACTATTGAAGACGATGAACATTGAAAGATAGATGATATATTGAACTTCAGACGCTATCGAGGTCAAATACAGTACAAAGTCAAATGAACAGATCTAGATAGAAATGACGAATGATACTATGTCAATAAAGGAAAATTCGATGACTCAGAGAAAGTTTTGAATGAATTTCATAAGCTATATTCAAACAAATCGCGCTAAATATCGAAATAACTATCAACAAAAGCGAGCAGATGAACTACATTCATGTGAACATGAATTTTCAAAGAAAAGAGTAATGTTACGAGCGTATCAAGACTGAACAAGATTGAAGCTCTAATCAATTTGCATCAGATTTGACTCAGATATGATTCAGATATGACTCAGATATGATTTAACACTCTTTTTCTTTCTCAACATTCTTTTCTTTCATCAACATCTTGTTCATCTACATCACATTCTTCTCGTGTCACAAACACATTTCTTTCAGGCCTAGCGCAGTCTCTGAACATTACATAAATAGAAGCTTTTGTATCAATCTTCTTCTGTATTCTTAATATTCAATTATAGCTATTTCTAAAGATCAAGCACTATCAACTCTGATCTTCATTGATTGTATCATCTAGACATGATTCTGACAAATGTCTACATTCTTTTTGTCTGCTGAGTACTTCTGTCAAACATTCGAAGCTACTTTCTCTCAAAAATCATGCAGTGTCAGAATCATTCGCTCATTCTTCTTTATTAAATATCAGATGATGATGACTTTTATAGATATTAGCACACACTTCAGATCGATGAAATCAACATACTCAGAGCATTTATGCATCTGCTCTTGACGCAGATCTTGAAGATTGATGTCGTTCTCATCATCTATAGTAATTTGCAAGACGTCACTGATGATGAGAATGACTTCATACTTGACTGTCATGTTCATGAATGATCTGAGCGATTCTAGCGATGACTTTGACTTCGTCGATTCTCATCTTTTCATCAATGCAGTGAGCTTTGTGAATTGATTTGAAGCTGCTTGAGTCTTAGACTGATTGTCATTTAGATTCTTCTCATTCTCATTCTCATATTCAAATCAGTCAAGCTTCGCTGACGATGATACACACGCTCTTCAAGCGACAAGAGTAGCAGCAGTCTTAGCGACAAAGATCACAAGCTCGTTCGAGATGAGTGCGTTTACGACTTGAGAAGTCTGAGAAGCCTTGAGGGAATTAGACTGAGGAGTCTTGAGAGAATTAAGCCTGAGCAAAGGAAGATCTTCTATATCTGAAAGCGTCGGGGGTGAAGAGATCTCTGTCTCTGAAGAAAGTACGATAGAATCCTTAGATACGATAGAATTCTTAGATACGGGGGCGATTTTGCGTGCCTTAGAAGCCTTGAATGCATCTAGGTGAAGCAGAGCCTTGAAGGGAGCCCTTTTGCGTCCGGTACGCCTGGGGGGCATTCTGACTATCTAGGATTGCCCCCGTGTGAGGCTGAGGTTTGTATAGCTTCAAAAATGAAGCTTTGGGGTGTTTTGGGGGTGTGGGGATGATATCTAGGTATTTGCTCTATTTGCACCAAATTTGAGGCTGATTTGTGTGTTTTCCCCGCCAAATTCGCTAAAACCCGAAAACTGAACCAGACTTTTGCATACAACGATACCTTATCTCGCTAATCTCACAAGCCACAAGATCTGGAGAAATGACGCATTGCCGCAGCGTTGTCTCGAAGCTTGTTTCAAAGCTTTGAAAGGAGATTGATGAGTGAATCTTTGCTTGTTATGTATAGATTATACTTTGGCTTTGGGTGTGATATTTGCAGAATTGGTCGGACATCTCGAGTAGTCGCATAAGAACATAAGCACGCATTCCGAGACCCAAATTAGTGCAGGTTTCGTCCGCGACATAACGTCTATTTCGATCGCCAACAGTATTGCAATTGGATTTACATTAGCAGGGAATTGTATGATTCTTGACGGGAATGGTAACCAACTTCTCAAAGAGAATGCATTGGTCGAATCTTTTGCTGATTTTCGAAGGCTTCCATCCTTCGTTCAATAGTTGCCGGCCCTCGCTCACGACATCCCGAGGCAGGTCTCGATTTATGCTACGTTACAGACAATAGTAAAGCACGCCAAACGCTCACAATCCCTTCTCCCCGAGATATCAGCTGACATTTCTATCTATCTCTAGTCGTTGCTACGTCTGGCCCATCCTCAACCTACCCCCAACGAGCCTACCGCAACCCCACAGACGCCCTCGTCAAGTTTCTGGATTATAAACATGGCATCAACTGGGCAATATGGGAGTTCCGCGCCGAGGGCACAGGGTACCCAGACTCGGAGGTCTACGGACGAATACGACACTATCCATGGCCCGACCACCATCCTCCACCCTTTGCATTGATACCCAACATCATGGCTAGCATGCGCGATTGGCTCAAAGGATTGGATTCGAACCCTGGGAGGGTGGCTGTCGTACACTGCAAAGCTGGGAAAGGGAGAAGTGGAACAGTCGCGTGTAGCTATCTGATTAGTGAGGAGAGTTGGACGGTGGAAGACGCTGTGAATAGATTCACAGCCCGGCGTATGCGGTCTGGATTTGGGGCAGGAGTTAGTATACCGAGTCAGCTTCGATGGATCGGCTACGTTAAGAGGTGGACCCAGCACGAAAAACTATACGTTGAGAGGCAGATCGAAGTGCTAGAAGTTCACGTCTGGGGGCTGAGAGACGGTGTAAAGGTCTCATTAGACGGGTATGTGGACGAAGGGAGAATGATCAAGACCTTCCACGTCTTTTCGAAAGAGGAAAGAATAGTAGTGGACGGGACACCAGCAACAGGAACTCCTAACCCACAAGACGAGAAAGACTTTACACCATCGACCGCCACTCCGCAAACCGGCTCCACATCCTCCCCCCGCCCCCTTTCCCACTCCCGGACCTCCCCTCCAAACCCCCAAACCAGGCCCCCGGCCGCTTCTGCTGCCATTTTCCGCCCGCACACCCGCCTCGTCCTCCCCACATCCGACCTCAGCCTTTCCTTCGAACGCCGCAATAAAGCCGCCTACGGCTTCACCATGGTCACCTCCGTTGCGCACGTCTGGTTTAACTGTTATTTCGAAGGCTCTGGCCCCGAAAATGGCGGCGATGCTACTCCCAATGGGGTCTTTGAGATCGATTGGGAGGCCATGGATGGGATCAAGGGCAGTGCCAGGAAAGGGACGAAAGCACTAGACCGGTTGAGTGTCGTTTGGAGGGCTGTCGATGAAGCCGGTCAGCTAGGAACCAGGAAAATCGTGGAGGAGCCTAAAGAGGGACAGCCGATACTGGAGACGGGGCCCGCTGATTGGAAAGGGGTGAGTCATGGGAATGCGGATCTCCAGAAAACTCTAGGTCTTAGGACAGAAAGTCCCCACGATAGAGGCCACAGCAAAGCCGGCAGTATCAAAAGTGCGAAGTCAACCGAGGTGGATGACGACGAATTTGTGGGGGTCAAACCACATGGGCCAAGTGGCGAGGAACATATACCGCTTCCGGATGAGCCGCCTTCTCAGCAACGACGTTCTGAGAGATCCGGTACGGCTGATAAGGTGGAAGAGGGGGGGATAGATGGAATTACGAGGGGGATCCAGCATGTGAATACCGAGGATCTGCCTGGAGGGGTGCCGGAAGGTGAGATGAAAGCGCCGAAGGACCATGTGGTTGGGCAGATCATGAGGGAGGATGAGAATTTCAGTTCGTGATATTCACCAGCGAGACGGGATACTCAGACATGACACCTCTAAATAGACAGTAGACCGGGCTAGGAGACGGTGTGAAAAGAGGCATAGAACACGTTACTACTACGGGGGCGCCGCAAGAGAGACAGCAACGCCCAAAGATTTTTAGCCTAAGCGGATTGTTGATGAGCGTGAGAATGATACCCATTTAGAGCAGGGACTGCATCGCATCGGTGAGGATATGGGTGTGGGGAAGAAAGAGGGACCGTAGAGCATAGAGTATATAAATTTTCAACCGAATACCGTAGAAGTACATGTTATGGTCTTGACTTGAGTCGATGTCGTATATTCCAAAGAAGGCTCGAGGTCTACAGGATTCTTGGATGAGGCTTTGCTGAAGTTCGTGTCCCATTTAGAAATTCTACATGTTCTCGAATTATTTTCCTTTCTAATCTTGAAAAGCAATTGCAAGATCGAAGAATGAACCATCAGGGGGTGATCGATTTAAATTTTCTGTTCTCCCTCCATAGGAAAGATTGTCGAACGATGTAATATTCTATAGAAAATGACTCAAGGTGAAACATAAGACGACAAGAATAACTTGAGGAGATCAAAATTTAAAATGTTATCGAAAAGACAAAAGGTCGGTCTTGAGGTTTCTAGGGTTAGGTTTAAATAATCTTCAAACGCAATAACCAAAATCCATCCTCGACTTCTGAACCGCCCAGGAAGGAAAGGCGGGTTAGAAAAAGGGCGTTCAGCGAAGAGATGTCCCAATGCCCAAATACGCCCCCTTGATTTCTCAGATTAGTACAATTTTCAAAACAAACGAGCACAAAACAAGCAAAAGGAAGACTCACTCCCTCCACTCACTCAACCAGCGGAGAAGTGGATTTTGTTCAGGTCTGGATACAATGTAAAGTACAAGTATCATCGACGCCGCTCAATGACAAGGAGCTCCTTTTCCTATGCATACAAAATCCTCTCCCGAATCTAATACCCCCTTTGAGTATCTTTAAAACCCCAAGGTATACACACGACCGACTCAAGGGACTTAGGCGACAACTTCCCCACCATCTACCATCACGGGCTCCCATGGCCTCCCATCCTCGGCGTCGCTGGGGACCCTCACTTTTAGTGGACTGTACATATACCATCCCTTCAGCGCCGCCACCGCTGCCCGTATCCTCGCTTCATCTAGACTTCCCCCAACCCCTTCCCCAAGCTTTTCTTTTCCTGAAAACACCCCCACAACAAACACCGGATGTCTGCTCATCCTTCCCGTCTCCCGCAATATTCTCGCCACGGGCGAGTCAAAGCCCTCGCGAGCGCAGAGTTTCGAGAGGTCACGCGTGGGTTGCCGGAACTCGAAGAGCTTGCTGACATTGAGGTGCCGGGAGAGGATGTGTTCCCTGAAGAAAAGCTTCGCGCTTCTTTTGCCGCAGTGGAGGTATACGGCGCCCATGAGCGCTCTGACGAAATTCATGCTTGCTCTTTCGAGCGTGATCCCTCTTTCCGCTTTCGCATGCGCGTCTTGCTCGCGCAGTTTGGGACGCTCGGCGTAGTCGGTTTCGGTGCGGTTGATTTCTTCGCCGAAGTAATCATCGTAAACGGTGCGGCTGGACATGCCTCGTCGCCAGCCCTTTTCTGCGTTGGGTCTGTCTGAGGCGCTCCTTTCTGAAACGGTATCCTCTAGTTCTTTAACTTGAATGCCCGTGCCATCGACGGAGGCATTGCCAGGTTCTTGGCGCTTGCATTGGAGGTAGCCTGGGTCAACCTCGCCTCCAGGCTCGGCAGCAGCTTCTACACCCCACTCTCGTGTTATAGCGGCCAGGGTTTTTGGACCACAATATGCCCACATGGCTGCGAAAACTACTTCGGTAGGTAGTCGGGGAAAGCGACATAGTATCGCTTCAGCGGTGTAGTAGCCGAAAAGGTCTCCGCCAAGGACGGCGAGGGAGGCGTTGTTGAATAGGGGGTCGATATCAGCGGTAGGGTCGATGAGGCAGCGTGCGAGCGTTCCAAGTGGTAGACGAGGGGACAGGGAGAGTCGAGCATGCAATGCAGAGAGCTTTGCAGAGGAGGATGCGCGGGAAGGAGGTGGAGAGGGCATTTTTTGGAGAGAGAACCGTGGCGGTCGCAACGGTGAGGGAGCTTCATCTGCATTTACTGAAGGGTCATCTATGCTTTGTTCTTGTTGTAGTAGAGGAGAGGCGGCGGTGGATTGTAGGCGAAGGTTGCGAGCAAGTTGATTGTGGAGGCAGCATGGCCTTGTTCGAGGAGTGAGCAGGCAGCCGCTCCATCGTAGGACGCGGAACCTTTGCATGTGTAAACCTCCACTGGTAATGACCTTGCTGTCCCTTGCGACTTCAAACTCGGACGATTGGAACTGTGGTGAATATCAATATCGTGTGCTGACCTAGGAAATTTCTTGGGCTAAAAGTCGTGTCGTGAAAGTGCAGGGGTTGTACAGCGGACGGCGGACGCTAAGCTAAATACCTTCACCTCGACTGCTTCTCAGAATATCTGCAGCAAGCTCTGTATCAGATTGGAAAATCATCATGGAGGGAGATCACTCAATCAAGACAGTCCAATCGAAAGGTGCTGCTGTCTCTCACAGCAGTGGAGGGAAAATACCGTAAGCGCTATATGCCATTCCGCCTACTCTTCTCAACTCGGGGGCTCTATACCCATGGCTGACCCTGACACAGCTATCCTAAGCATGTATGGTCACCCTCTGGAGGATGGTACGCGCAACCGGCGAATTGGAAGGCAAATACGGCAGTAATGGGAGCCGTCATCGTTGGCATTGTGGCAATGGTATGGAGCGTTAGTGCAGATCGAGAGGTGCGGACCAGGTTTCCTGAGAAAGACAGATTCTTTCCAAGTCGATGGTGGGCAGATCCTCAGTTGAGATACAGCCACATTATCAGATCTGACAGTACTATGGTGTAGGTGGAGCAAGCAGATCATAGAGCACGAGCGAGCCGCGAAAGGGCAGTAATAGCCTCCTGTCCTCAGACATCATTGCTGGCGTTTTGGTGAAAGGAAGGGGCTTTATATCCCCCATATAGGGAAGCATTCACAATCATTAGACACTTAAGGCACATATATCATTATGCAAGCCATGGACGTAGATTTCTTTACAGAGACCCAACTCCCAATGCTGATGATTAGTAGTTCTAAGGACGGCCACAACAGGAGTTACCATATAAAGTAGTGTATCAATCAAGGCTCTAGAGGAGGAATGCCTGCGTCTTACCAATACCATTAGTTAAATAGTGGTAAGTGCGGGCCATCAAGATCGAGTTAACAAATCCTGTCAGGATCAAGCAGCAGGGCTACCTTCCCGTATCATCTTTCCATCATTCATGCCGTCTCCAGCAGGTTCATACAGTGAAGCGTTCCGCTGCTGTTCATCCGTGAGTGGCAGTACATTGAGTCTTATCTCGAATTGGCTCGTCCGATCATAGACGCTTTCGCCGTTCCACAGCTCTCTCCCATCGCGCTCGCTATAGCTTAGCTTCGGCATTCCTACCTGCTCGATTGCAAAGCTAGCGGCAACAGAACCGTACATGCATGCAACCTCGAAGTCGGTCAGGCGTCCAGCATGAGGTTCAGTCATCAGCCCAATACAGAAGCCACCAAGAAACGCGTTACCACCTCCGGTTGGGTCCACAACCTTCCCACTCTCGAATTTGCGCTTCTCCGACTCGTGTTGGACTTCTTCGATTTGGGTGTTATCGGACTTGCTTGAAAAGCCATAAAAAGCCGGGAAGGAAGTGTGACGGGCGGACTGGGCGCAGTAGCAACCACGCTCACCAAGCCGAACCACAACGGCGCCAGGTTTGCAGCCAAAGCCTAAGGTCAACAATTCTTCGCATTTGCTTCTCAAGATTTGGTGGCCCGAGTCTTGATCCAGATCGATCTCGACACCGCAAAGAGCGGCAAATTCATCGAGGTTTGGACTAATGACATTGACAAACTTCAGCGCCTCCATGCAATTAAGGAGTTCGCTTGGTACACACAAATCGGGCACGGGCTCCCAGACGAATATAGGCCGTTCCATCGTCCCCGGTAGGAACTTGCCATCGAGCTCAAGCGCTTTGCGTTTCTCAAGGATGCCTTGAACAAGCTCGATGCAACGTCTTGGGGAGCAGATTAAGTGGTAGGTCTTCGAGTTGAGGTGTTCAGAAGGGAGGACGTTTTGATCGACTCGGATCTTAGGGGTCAAATACATGAATTCTTTGGATCATGCACTATCAGCCCATGTTTGGTCCTTCGATTAATTGAAGATGTCTACCTCGATGCTCTTCATTTGTATAATGATTGAGACCTCGTGTCGTCAGGCGTTCGGGAGTCCTTATAAAGTTACACCGCGTTTGCCATGAGCAAATTTCTTGCTCTAGCTCTCGTGGAAAGTCGGAACCTCTGTGCACTACCCATCCGACGAGTACAGAAGATGGCGGTTTCCGGAAGAGTCTTGCTCCGAGTGCTGCCCAAGAGCCTGCTCCTCCCATGATTCCAAGTACTGGTGGTCTAGGCGGAGGATACCATATCTCATCTGTAATTGCTGAGTTGTGCGACCAAGCTCTCTCTCCAAGCTGACCCACCAATGATGAACATGCCAAGCGTACAGAAATCCATTCTGAGAAGTCCTTCACCAGGCTTATGTAACTCTACAACGCACCTTTGCCTGACATCCCAGGACTGCTCATCATGGAATTCCCCCAGCACCTCTAAAAAGGTCTGACCCTTTGCTGGGCAGCAATCTTCCGAGAAACCAAACTCGATCAGAGAGAGTTTCTTCACTTTACATAGGTCGGGTCTAGGTAGTAGGTAGGTAGGGAACTCTTTAGCCAATATCGATTATGTAAGCGTAGCTAAATCCCGGTCTATCCCAGAAATGAAATACTTTGAGCATAAGACACTGAAGCTACATATATACCGTCGTGACTGTGATACTTGTGAATTATTGACGCGGTCAGGAGGCTTGTTTGACTCTGCAGCTTCCAAAGCAGCAGGTTGCGTTCTGTTCACTCCTTCGACAGCTACAGCATTGCTCTTACAGAATGGCCAACAGTATGAATAACCTAACGACGCTCATCAAGCGGTACGTTGCATGAACTTGTCTCTCATGCTCTATCGAGACCGCCTTTTCTTCTCTGCATCATCCATAAACAGCCCCCTTGCCAACAATAGACACCAACCACACCTTTTCTTCAGTAAAAATGCCTCTGGCCTCGCTAACAATTATCCGCAGGCTCGAAGCTGCAACTTCACGTTTGGAGGACTTAGTTCCGACAATGAGCGACGCATCTGCGTCAACGAACGGAGTTCCAGCATTGCCGGAAGCAGGTCTCGCCACCGGCCGTGGAATTGATCGACCAGTGGGAACTATTGCCTCTCCACAGCCTGTATTTGAACCTCTACCACCAGCCATCGATGACTTTGATGGCTTGATCAACGGGGACGTCAAGACGTATGTGAACATGAGTGAAGAGATTGGAGGCCTGGTAGCGGAACAGGTACACCACCAGGAGAACTTCGACATTGACGAGCAAAGATATGCTGACGAAGAAGTCCGCCGCTGTTTTACGCTCTTTTGCAGCTCAACGTAAATTTCTCATCGTTACCACAAAGGCGAAGAAACCAGATATCCAGTCGCCGGTATACATGGAGATATTGAAGGAGTTGCAATCAATGATGGGTGCCGTGAGCGATATACGGGAAGCCAACCGACCTTCGCCTCTTTTCAACCATCTTACCACTGTTTCGGAAGGAATCGCTGTACTTGGCTGGATTACAATTGACCCGAAACCGGCAGCTTTTATCGGCGATATGCTGGGTAGTGCTCAATTCTACGGCAATCGTGTGATCAAAGAGTATAAAGAAAAGTAAGTTTCACTGACTATGCCTACTCCACATAAGTTTAACCTCGTTGCAGAGACCGTATCCATGTTGAATGGGCACAGGCTTTCTACCGTATCTTCACTTCGCTTACTAGCTACGTCAAACACCATTACCCGTCGGGCGTCACATGGAATAATAGAGATGGGATAGACCCGCTGGAAGCTCTCCACGAGGTCCAGTCAGGTCAATCATCATCTAAGCCCGCTACCACACCTTTGAACTCAGCGACTCCACCTCCACCACCCCCACCACCTCTCCCGACGTTTGACAACCCCCTAACGAACGGCGCCTCCACCACATCCACGAATGGCGGCACCGCCGACATGGGCGCCGTCTTCGACCAGCTCTCAAAAGGTGAAGCGGTTACGTCCCATCTCCGCAAAGTCGAACCATCCTCTCAAACCCATAAGAACCCGACTCTCCGCGCCGGCGCGGCCGTTCCTTCTGCTCCCACTCGCACCGCATCTCAAAATAGCGCTTCCTCCCGCGGCAAGTCCCCCTTGCCGGGTAAAAAGCCTAAACCAGAGAGCATGCGCACGAAGAAACCCCCAAGAAGAGAACTCGACGGCAACAAGTGGATCATTGAACACTACGATTCCCATGACGGCATGCTGGAAATCGAAGCCTCCATCACGCACTCCATTCTCATCTCCCGATGCACCAAAACCGCCATCCGCGTAATTGGCAAAGCAAATGCCATTAGCATCGACAACTGCACCCGCCTCTCTCTCGTCATTGACAGCTTGGTGTCGTCCGTAGACGTAATCAAATCCCCGAAGTTCGAGATGCAAGTGCTTGGCACGTTGCCGACTGTCATGTTGGATCAGGTGGATGGGGCGGCGGTTTATCTCGGGAAAGAGAGCCTGGACACGGAGGTATTTACTAGTAAGTGTGCAGGGGTGAATATCAACCTACCCGGCAAGGGGGAAGATGATGATTATGTGGAGAGGCCGGTGCCGGAGCAGATGAAGAGTGTGGTCAGAGGGGGAACGGTTGTTAGTGAGATTGTGGAACATGCTGGATAGCGGTGAGGGGCTTTAAGTGTTTGTAGGATATTTTGGGGGTTGGAGAAACATGCCCGCTATCCGGTCGATTGGGGGTTTGCTTTTCAGGTGGGCATCTGGGAGGTGCTTCCATATTAGGAGCGGGTGATTTGGCTACAATGGAGGGAACTAGCGTTCTGTAATAATATTGTATCTGCATCAAATCATTGACATCTATGTCGTCGATCAGCGCTTTTATCGTCTTCCAAACAGGAAGAAGAGCTAGAAAGCCATATGTGCACAGGTATCTTCGGGGCTTGCAAGCCTAGTGTTAGCACGTGCGAGTAATTGGAGTCTCGAAATCGTTGTTGCCCATGCTTCTTGGGACTCGTTTGTACGAAATCGCTAGTGGAAAGATGATGCCTTTGAGTGCTAGTCCACTTTTGGAATCCGAGGAGCATTCTGTTGCCCATTCGTGCATCGTTAGGTGACTCAGTCACCCCATCTCAGGAGTCGCCATCTTTGATATCCACCTTCTTGGCGCTACCTTGCTCTCCAGCGCCATCGTCATTATCCTCGCGCGCACGCTTCTTAGAGGCTGGTTCTGTGAAGGTTACGGGAGCAGTATCTGGCATAACAGTGTCATGGGGCTTTTCAGCTGTCATTGCTCTTCCATTCTCCTTGGTGATGCGTTCAGCGGCTGGAGACTCGGGTTGAGCTGGGGTGCTGCTTTGATTGGTTAGGTCGAGGCCCAGTAGACAAGTGTCATATATGAGATGCGCAGGACCTACTTTTCATCTCCGTCTTCTTTCTTTGCATCGTTCCTATCCCTTCCATTACGGTCTCTCCCATCCCTATCACGGCCTCTGCCCCTCCCACCGCCTCGGCCACGGCCAGCGCTCCCGAAGCCCTTGTGTCGCCCACCATTTCTATCTTTGAAGCCGGACTTGCTATCTTCGTCTCGCCGGATCCTCCAGTCGCGGTTATCGTTATCACCGCGCTTGTCACGGTGGCTCGATGGTTGGTCACCTGAATGCGGCCGAACCTTGCCTGCTCTAATATCATCGACTTTTTCATCACAGTACTGCTTCTTGCTCTTGATCGCGAGGTCATTGCCTTTCCATTTCGGTTTAGGTTCCAGAGCGAGGAAGGCCTTCTGAGTCGCTTCTGAGTCGAACTCAACGAAAACGCTGCCTTTGAAGATCTTGTTGTTTTGACGACGTAAACGAACGGAATTTGTAGAGCCGTGTTCTGCGAAGAAAGCTTCGATATCGAATTGGGTGCTCGGCATTTCCTCGCCAAAGCCCTTGACATAGACGCTTCTGGCCATGGCTGCGTCCTCGTAGACTTTCTGAATTTCGACCATGGGTTTATCCTTGAGATGTTCGGGAATTGGGGCTTTTCTCTGGACACAGCTATCATCGTCGGTAACAACAAGGATTTCACTCTCTTTAAGAGCATCAATGACGGCAGAATAGGGTTGAAAATGGCGCATGCGTTTGAAAGAATGTATGATGCTGATTGGGACAGGAAGATTCCGGTGGCCTTCGACTTTGGAATAGAGGAAATTGTCGGACATAAGGTTGGAGTCTGAAAAGTAGAATTCAACCTGCTTACGGATTTCCACTGGATCACTACTTACTGGCTGAGACGTGAGGTCGGATTTGACGTTTTGTTTGAAATTCTTTGGGGAGCGGTTGCGGTTGTTCAATTTTTGACCTTCTCTGACTTTATCTGATGTCACACCGTCTTTTTTCGATTCGCTGTTCGTCCCCTTTTCGGCTGGAGCTTCGTGACCTTCCGTCTCAACAGCAACTGTGTTTTCAGTTTTTGTGCTCTTGTCCTCTATCAAGGCATCATTGTCTACTTCAACGAGAGTTAGCTTGGTCTCAACCGTTTGGATAATCTGTAGTGGAGTGCGGTCTTTTGTAATAACGGTAGGCTGGGAGAACTAGATATATACCAAGTGTTTCCTTGGGAGCTTCTGGCAATGCCTCATTCTCCGAGGTGTTAACAGTCTGATTGTTTTCAAAAGATGTTGCAGAAGGGTCCGGCTCAATCGTCTCAACTGCAATATCGACCATCTTGGCCCCTTTTAGATGTGCGTATCAAACAAGGTAGCAGCGGCCAGCGATTAGAAATAGAAGGTCGAAACTGTATGCAAGAGATTAATATGAGCAGCTCTCCAGCTTCCCCAAGACAGAAAATGAATTGTAATGGTGACTCGGTTGGAGAAGTCCGAATTGGAGGTGTTGGTGTTTGCAGGATCTTGACCTGCGCTCTAGGGTCAGAGCGTGGAGAGTGAAGCAGAATGAATTGACAGTAAGTGCCTTGAAGAGCGCAGCACGTTCGGTAGCTAGTTGGATGAATGGTGAATAGGATGAAAGTGGGAGCTTCTTTTCCGTGCCCGCAATTCGAGCTTCTCAAGCGAGGGGCAAGTTTTCCCGACCTAAATTCTTTGACCGAGGACCTCTGATCTGATACCAAGTCAAAGAATATCCAGCTACCAGTACCAAGTAACAGGAGGTTTCACAATGCGAAAGCGATTTCACGGTCTTAAACGACTGGTAAGTAAAGATAGCACAGCTCCTCCATTAATAGTGTTTCTAATTTCCCGTTCAGAAAATCCGACAATCCTGGAATAAATACAATCTCTACAATCTTTCTCGTGCCGAACTGCCCAAGTACGCAGATAGAACCTACTTCCAACAGAAATGGACTTCCAAAGCTCTTACACGTGCTTATCATGGAGAAACGATACGGGAGAAGAAATGGCAGATGCTGTTTCGGCCATCGCTACGCTCCGTGGTGCCTATGGATCACAGATATCTCGCTCGTTCGGACGGATCAGAACAAGCTCTAGGGAGGGGCGCGGGCCTTGAGCCTGCACCTGATATGAAGCCGAAGCCGTTCCCCAAAACTCCATACATGAATATGGTGTATGCGCCAGTTGAGAGGAGACTTGACACCGCAGTATTCCGAGCATTGTTCGCCAGCAGCACACGACAAGCTAGACAATTCGTGGTTCATGGATATGTGAGGGTCAATGGCAAGAAGGTTCATATCAGCCACCTTATAAAGGAATGTAATTGATGACTGAGGATACTCTAGATGATCTATCCAGGGTACCAACTCAACCCCGGCGACATGTTCCAAGTCGACCCCGAGCGCGTCCTTTTCGCCACCGGCGCCTCTAAAGATGCTAAAGAGCGTCGCGCAACGCGCAAATTCCGCCAGAAAGGTTCCTTATCGGAGGAATCTCCCTCCTCAGAAACCCTCCCAACCACACCTGACTCCACCTCCGCTGATTCACCCGCCGCATCCTCCCCAAAACAAACCCTAACAACCCTCCTCAGCAATGCTCGCTCCGTTCTGACCGCCCCATCCGCGTCCTCCCTCTCCGCAAAACGCAAACAAGATCTACGCGCCTTTCAACGAACCCTAAAACGCACTCTCTCCCGTCCCAATTCCCTAACCGATAGCATCGAAGCCCAGCTCTTAGAAATGACCGCAAACCTCAACATCGCCCCGGCTTCCAGCGCCACCCCAAACTCTGCCGACTCCCCCGCGCCCTCGAGACCCTCTCTAGCTCCCACGGACGAGGCAACCCTCAAAAAAGCCATCGAGGCCGCAAGAGATAACCCTATCGATGCATCAAAGCCGTACGCAACGCCCTGGAGACCGAGAGAGTGGATGTCGGCGTTTGTGTTTGTGCCACGGTATTTGGAGGTGCATCATCGGGTGTGCAGCGCGGTGTATATACGGCATCCGGTTGCGAGGCCTGGGTTGGGGGAGGTGCCGACGCCGTATAATACTGAGATTAATGTGTTGGCTTTTAATTGGTATTTGAGGAGGAGGTAGGGGCGACTTTTGTGGCAAGGTGGAGAGTAGATACAACATGGAGTGTGGGAGACTGGCATGCAGATGGCTACCCTATCTTTGCGATGGAAAGGACGAAATGTACGATGGTCATAGGCTTGAGCCTTACGCATGGAGATGGGACATTGGCGGTATGAGGGTCTGGAATGTAGTATATAGGCATTCATATAGATTGTAGCATATTACAGCGTACATCAGCTCAATTATACATCCTCATGTACCTTCCATCTCAGCAGGTTACATCCATATCATTCTACCAGACATCAAACCACCCCCCCACTACTCAACTTCCCCCCCCTTCTCCTTCTCTCCCTACTAATCTCCTCCTCCCCTTTCCCATCCATCCCCCTCCCACCCCACCACTCCCTTACCAACCCCTCCATCCTCACCCTCTCCATGCCCTCCTCTTCCCCCTCCCCCACCAACTCCCAAACCCTCTCATCCTCCCTTTCACTACTCTTCCTCGCCAACGCAACCACAGTCCCATGCCTCGGCCACCATCCCATCCCCTTCATCTCTCGGAAATACCTCCACGCATCCTCAAAGCCTTCTTCCTGTTCCTCGGCAGTGTCGAGGCAGACGAGGATAAGGCGATCGTATGTAAGGGCGTTGGGTGGGACCTTTAGGGCGACCATTTCAGAGGCGAGGAACATGGCTAGGTCTTTGCGGTGATAGTATTTGCAGCCGCGGAAGAGGACGTTGAAGGTGGTGGTGTCGGGACCGCTGGGACAGAGCGTGTGCAGGGTTTTGTAGGTTTCGATGGCGGATTCGAGGTCTTGGTGGTAGATCGAGGCTTCCATGATGACGTTCACGGCTACAGTGGGGATTTCGCGGTCTGCGTAACGCAGGTCGTGGAGGATCGAGAGGGCGGTTGCGGGGAGAGAAGAGGACTCCTTTAGGTGGGTGTAGATAGGGCGGGTGGAGGCTTCGGTGGGGGGAACACTGGCGGCGGTCATAAGGGTAAGGAGTGTGAGAGCCGTTCTGAGGTCGCCGGCCGAAAGGTATGATTCGAGGAGGGCTTCGTAGTGATGAAGTGCGGGGGTATGGGTACGGTTGCCAAGGACTCGGAAGACATCGGTTCCTAAGTGAAAGTCACCGTGACGAGAGGCGGTGTTCAAGATGTTGAGGCAAATGCCGGACGGCGGATTGAGGTAGCCGGTTTCGACGCGTTTGCGCCAGGTGTAGAGGGTGGCAGGGTAGTGGAGGGTGCGGCTGGCGGTGTCAAGCAAGTAGAACCAAAGGGTTGGGGAGATTTGAAGCTCGCCGTTGTGGATGCGATACTTGATTAGTCGGAGGACTTCGTCAAATTCTTCTGCATCACACATAATGTATGTAACCATGTCATACAGCCAGGGATTTATTTTTGCGCCATCCAATTGCAGTTGTTCGAGGGCCTCCAAAGCTAGCTCCACTTGACGATCTCTAAGCATTCCCACTATGACATTGTGCCAGCCTTCATTCGATATTGAAAACCATCTTTGGCGTAGCTCATCGAGGATGTCTTTCCGCAGTATGTAATCAGGGTGGATAGCAAGAACCTAAAAAAAGACCATAAGCTGACAAGTCACCTTTCTTTCCAAATTAACCCACCTTCAGCGCAGCATGATAGGCAGACGAGTCTGGTGTGAAGCCCTCGTCTCTCATCTCCTGCAGTAGTCCCTTAACCTCGGCCGGAGAGCCATGCTGCGGGTTTGTGTTCGCAAGGAGTAATGCCAAGTACAACCTAGGATTCGGCTTCTCGCCCCGGTCTCTGACAAGTATCTTCGCAAGTGCCTGCACCCGTAAATAGTTCCCCGTGTTACCTGCGCGCCGTAGCTCCTCATAAGCAGCTTCGGTTGGAAGATCCTGAAGCTGGCCTCCACCTGATAGCTCATGTGGATCGCCTGAAGCGCTGACAAAGGATTGCTTCTTTGATGTACGATGCACGTATGCCCGCGGTGGCATTTGAGGGCGCCCTCCTTTTGGTATACATGCCAGAGCGTAATTCCGCTGTTGCGAAGCTTTTAAACATCGTCGAAAAGCCTGCTTCACCGGTTTCGAACAGAGATAGGGTCTTGTAAGCCACACTGGACTGAACGACGGGCATAGACAATGCCATAATGCGTCAATTGTCGTTAGCACACGTGGCATTGATTGCGGAGGACATTAACCTCGACTTTCGCTCCCTCGTAAATCTCGCCTAAGAAGCGCTCTTATCGCGGTTATGCATCGGCTCTTAAGATATCGATTTGCCGCGTCCCCTCATCCGCCCCCAATTAGAAGTGGATTTCATCGAATATCTCTCGAAATGATCGGCGTGGCTTTACCTATTTATAAAGCAGGCAACTAATGTCTCTTCAAATGCAGTCAGCTTACTGTACTCAGCAATGGGATTGGTTCCTGAATTTCATCCGTTTCTGTCTCTTATCTTCATGGGTGTTAAAGTCCGCATATAAAGGACCTGCAAAGGCCCTTACCGAGACTCTGTGTACGGACCGGGTGCTTCAACATGATTTTCCAACCCACTATCCTCATTCTCGCAGCGCTGCAACTAGTCTCCTCATTCCCAGTCGAAAACTCTAAGACTCATCAGCCCCGAGCTCCAGAACACTTTGCACACCCTGGTGTTCTTCTTGATACAGCTCAACTCAACTTGATCAAGTATAAGGTGGCTCAAGGCGCACAACCATGGAGCAATGCCTACAGTGCTATGCTTGCAGATCCCCTGGCATCTCTTAGCCGTACGCCCAGTCCTACTACCATAGTTCAGTGTGGGCCGACGAGCACGCCAAACATCGGTTGTACGTCGGAGAGACAGGATGCTCTTGCTGCTTACGCCATGTCTCTAGCCTGGTACATTTCTGACAGTACGAAATATGCGCAAAAGGCCATCTCCTATATGAACGCCTGGGCTCAGACCATCCAGGGTCATAACAATAGCAATGCGCCGTTGCAGACTGGCTGGTCCGGAGCGTCATGGGCTCGAGCTGCTGAGATCATTCGCTACAGCAATGCCGGCTGGGCTGCGAGCGATATTGCCACTTTCGAGAACATGCTTCGCAATGTATATCTTCCCGAAGTTATAGTTGGGTCTAACAGTAACGGCAATTGGGAGCTCGGTTAGTGGCATGCATTCTGAGTCCCTCATTCGTTCTTCTGATTCTCTAGGGAAGTCATGATGGAAGCTGCAATTGGTATAGCGGTGTTTCTCAACGACGGCGACAGCTACGATAATGCCATGGCAAAGTACCTGGGTCGTGTTCCTGCATATGTGTATCTTACGCAGGACGGGCCGTATCCAAAAGCCGCCCCTGGAAGCGGACTTACAACGGAAGCTCAGATCATCAAATACTGGCAAGGGCAAAGCACCTTCGTAGATGGTCTATCTCAAGAGACCTGCCGAGACTTCACCCATACAGGCTATGGCATTTCCTCCATCTCCCATGTAGCCGAAACGGCTCGCATCCAGGGCACTGATCTCTACACCGGAGATACTGGAACTCGACTGCGGTATGCGCTTGGGTTTCATTCCCTCTATGCGCTCGGGGCTGCAGTACCATCCTGGCTATGCAATGGTGTGATCAAAAAGGGCCTTGGTCCCAGTGAGTACATGTTATTGGCTCTCCCTCCTCCCTGACCTGTAAATATCTGATGCCATGCAATAGTCACCGAAGTCGGTTTCAACGCGATGCACACAAGGCTTGGATACAGTATGCCGAACACCGAAAAACTGACCCTCCAACAGCAGCCTGCAGGAACGGACATTCTCTTTGTAGGATGGGAGACACTGACCCATGCTAACAATACTGCCTAATCTGGTGTCGCATCTGAGGGCGTTGATAATACCTGCACTCGTTACACTCCCAGATGTGTGGACCGAATTCTACATAGGTTCTTGCCTCCTAGACGTATAGAGGGATCTATGTCAGTGACAAATAGCAGCAAAGATCTCACAAAATCAACGTTAACGTTTCGGATTGTGAAATGCTGCTTTGTGATACATGGGATCTTGCGTAAGGTTGCGCCGAAGGCGCTCTTATCCCTCAGATACTCCTTAGCATTATGAATAGGGGATTCCTGATAATGTTGTCCGTGCTCATGGACATAATAGGTACTTAGACGCTTCACCCACTGGACGTAAGATATTCATGATTGTGTCATTCCGGGAATGGGAAGGTAGTTGTGGCGGCCTCCTTCATCCACTTCAGTTTTCTCTTCCGTAGGTCTCTTGTAGACTTCCAGCATTGCAGTTGTTGTCATTTCCATAGAATCAGGATGGACCCCGCTTCTGCGACACCTTTCGAAAAGGAACATCAGTATGCACGAAGGAGAAGAACGTTTGGCTCCCAAGTAGTACCGCATTTTGTGCTTGTCAAGTCTAAGATGAGTATCAGTCTCGCTCTCGATACGACACGTCTCAAAGCAAGCGGAGGCCCGTCCGAAGACTCTAAAACCCAAGATATCGGTCCCATGTGCTTCATGCAATACATGGATGCCTTGAGATCTCTAACAGTCGCATGACGCTTGGATCCATCTTGCGGTCGGCTATCTGCACTTGTGACCTGAATCTCAGCCGACGCAGTGTAGCGCAGCCCTCTCTTGCAAATAACCCTCCCAAATGCCTCTTTCCACGGGGTATCAAAGCTCACACTTCTTGGTTCGTTCCGTGGTATCATATCCAAGCCTTACTTATCACTTCTCCTTCTTATCCCCTCCCTCTCCCTCTTGCTCTCCCTCCACCGCCCCTGCCTCTCTCACCCCTGCCCCTACCACCATGCTCCCCTCTCGGTGCTCCTCCCCTCCCCCTCCCACTACCACTTGGCTGACTCTGCTGGTCCTTTACCAGATCAATGATCTCATCCGGTACTCTCAGGTATTTAATCTGTTGCCCATCGAATATCAGCGGCGTGCACCGATGAGTATTCCCCTGCTGCTAGAAGATGTTTGGCGGGGGGTTAGAGACATACGTTATTTCCCCGTACATAAACCTCAGGAAGTCGGAAAAATTTGTCGCCATCGGGAGATGTCTGAACGACCTCTTTGAGAGTTAGGTTCATCCAGGTGTCGCAGCTTATTAGATGGCCATTCAGAGTTTCGCCGTTTTTGAGCTCCACGAGCATGGGGTGGCCTTGCGCGGCGGTTAGGAGGCCGAGGGGGAGCTAGGATTTTTTCTTCAGCTGGGAACGAAGCTTGTGGGAAGGATGAGGGCTTACCATGATAGCGACTGGTGAAAGACGGGGGCAGAAGTGGATAGAGTGGGGAGATTGAGCTGGATTGGATATTGGACTTGATTTGATGTAATTAATTAGACGCGCGTTTAAGCACTACAAATAGATACATGAGCAACCTCATTACTCTAATCACCTTGTTCTCATCTTCACCGGCGTTTGGAATTGATGAATATTGCAGAGAGCGTCATCAAGGTTTCACTAATCTTGTTAAGTCCTTCAATTCCAATGGTCCTACTGTAACGCTCTCTCGAAGACTGTCTGACGACCAGGGCAAGCTTGGATGAAACCTAGCTGCGAGGTTCCTGCATTAGGTTCTTGCTCCTCATCCTGCCCTCATCTCTTTTGTCTACATGCGATCTGTGCTGGTCTCTGCTTCTATAAGGTTCTCAAGTCAACTAGTATTGATGCAGCGCATCTTCCTTCGTTTGCTCTGCGCCGTTGTAGTGCGTATTCTTAGTCATGATTCGAACACTTCCGGCCCAACCATCTGTTACCCAAGATTGAAGCTGCCTGCGTGAGGCTGAGTTGACCGCTATTGCCTTTTTTAATTTTCAACTCATACTTCCATTCGGGGACCCACAGAGAAGTCTTAACGATGGGTGAAGCCCAGTATACTCAACCGAAGACATCACGATCAACATAGGTGATGGAAGAGATATCTCTTTCACCGTTATCAACGTCGCACTTCCCCGGCCGTGTTCACCGGGCGCATACGGTACTATAGACCTAGTGGAGGCGAAATCCAATTTCCTTCAACTTGGTGACCTGTGTCACCTCTACATAGTTTTCTCAATGATGTTGAACCGCCTCCTAGAGGATAATGAACTGGTCAAACACTTTGAAAAGCAAGGGAGGTTTGCTCAGCAGCCAAGTGTCACATCCTTGAAAGCATCAGCGGCTAACGGGTGGCCTCTGCATTCTGAGATTGCGAGCGCTGGAAATGGGAGAGCAACGGCTGGGCTTGGTTTGGAGAATATCACTACCCTCTGCCAGAAGGTCAGATATGGATACTTCGTGACTACTTACTCGAAATTGATGATCAGGCCTGGACGGATATCAACATCGATGAGAATATCATGTTATTAATGATCTCTACTATTCACCGCAATGCCTGGTCTCTGAGTAGCCCTCATGTCGTATCATGCCGATTCGGGTAGACGATATTACCTCCACTTTGGACGAATGTGTCAAGCTAGACCATTTAGATACGGGATCTGTAGCTGCCTTTCAGCGGGCCTATCGATGGCTGTGGAAAACTGTCTCTCAAATCATCAAAAGTGCACGCGATCTAATAGATTACCAAATTCTCTTCCGACTCGGGTGCTTGCTGTTGGTGGAGAGGAGGGATCACATTGACTCATACCTTCAGATGTATGACCCAGAGCGTGATGGCCAAAAAAATGCCTTTTTGACCTAGAGCCACCGCTGGGGTAGTTCAAAGATGCTCACTACGATAACGGACAAATAGCATCCAGGTAAGCAGGCATTCCACTTGCGGATGTGTCAAGAATATTTTGTAACGCAATAATTATCGCGTGGAAACTCAGTTTTGGTTATTCTTGGATTGACTCCTGGTTTATACTCCAGGATTCCGCAGCTGTGGGAGGCTGAAGGTGCCAAAATGCGCGACGTTTACCGAAATTCTCTGTTAAGAATCGCAGCATTGGGTGTCACGGATAGCATAATTAGATGCTTTGCTGAAAGAAAAGGCTTCTACAGTTGACCTTATAAGTTATAGGTACCTGAGGATGTCTTTGGCTGGAGATCAGGGGGCGTATATGTGCGTCTCAAGCAGGGCACAGGGGACAGTGCATTGTTTGCTTAGAAGGCAGATGAGCGTGGCCCTCAAGACTCTAGTAACCGATAAATTCAAGAGCGTGTCTTTCTGGCACGGATCTTGAATTACAACTCACAAGAGCTTTGCTGGTGTATATTTCAAGAGTGTTCAGATATACCAGAGGGCTTGGAAGGGTTGGCTACTATATCCGCGACGAGAAAGAGCCGCAGTTTGCGGAAATGTCTACTGTACATAATGATGACTCGAGCTACGGAATTCATTTGGTATTTTGTAATAAAGCCAACAGGCGACAAAGAGGATGCGTACAGACATCTTGGCCTTGTGTGGCGGAGGGAGAGTCTATGGGATAAGGCTGACCCTTTGAGACTGCGACCGTCACCGTTGTCTAGATGGTGAATATTTACACCTCTCATTCCCCGTCATCCTCCAGCTTGATTTCTACATGTCGAGTTATGGTATTATCAGTTGATCTTTTCCCTCCGTTCCTTGAGTTTATGGTGTTGGAAATAGGGGAGATGGTAATCTCCGCCTTCATAGGGCTGGTAGGGCTGGGGCCCGCCAGTAGAGTTTTCACCTTCCACCTCCTAGATAGCCTCCTAACAGCAACAACCAAAATACCAATATGCCCCATATGACCTCGTATTCCAACATATGGAAAGCAGGCCCGATGACGGGAATTGTATATAGTAGAGAGGCGGCCCCATATTCAGGAGGCAGCGATTAGTTTCTGTCACCTCAGGCTGTAGAATAGTACTAGAACCCAGCTCTACCACCGCGCTTCCTACTTCCACGCTGCTTACTATTCACGTTACTACGTGCAACCTTATATATATATACTAATTAATAGTATTAATATATTACTAATAATACTGTGTAGTATAATATAAGCTTTTATATTTCGGAAAGGAAACAGATAGAACTAGTTAGGTACTTGCGCCAACACAATACCACTCTCCAGCCCAAAACTGAGTACTACAATCACTACCATCATTTTTTAGGACTGGATTCCAAGCGTACAACTGTGTAGTTGTGATACCACTATTCTGCGCAAATGTAGAGCACCTATCTCCGCTCCGCGCCTGCAAGAATCGGTTGCAATTACTTGCGATGCCGGACTGAGTGGGACCTGGGGCGGTCACTGAACTAGCCCTGGTACTACTGCCAGCGCCATCTGCGGAGACGCCAATGCAGTAGTACTCTTTGGCCCAGAATTGGGTGTTGCAATTTACGCCGTTCGCCCCAAGGATGCTGTTCCACCCGTATAGCTGATCCGGCGTGATACCGTGGGCTTGGGCAAAGTTGTAGCAGTTGTCTCCACTCTTGGCTTCCGCATAGTTGTTGCACTTCGCTGCGATCCCAGATTGCGTTGCTGTAGGGCCGGGACCGTCAGACGCTGAGTTACCAACAGACGTAATAGTTGTGGTGGGTGTGGCGACACCACCTGGGCCGCCACGTTGCTGGTTGCCGGCGTCAGCATTGGTTCCCAGAGGCGGTGACGCTAGGGCGTATGTGCCGCCGGGAGCGCTAGAATTCGATACATCAGCAATGGGTTTTTAATCTGGGATGGTGTTAGTCTCACCCCACGCAGATATACTGGCCTGAAGTAGGACTGTCGCAGAGGCCCATGAGGTTGGGGTTCCAGTTAAGGAATTGAATAGTCGTGACATTATGCAAGATGCTGCTTGCGAGGGAGTCGCTAAGCCGTATTTCAGTATACAAAACGGTCCAAAATCGTCGGTTTAGGATGGATTTGATAGCTTACCAGGTGGCTCCGGTGGGAACTTGCTGCAAGCTGCAGGCAGCTGGGAGGCAGATGGAGCTAGAAATTGCACATACATTACTCTGTATGATTGCCTGCAGATCACCCGTTGTCACGCCGTACTTGCTTGAGAGCGTGTCACAGGTTGAAGAATCTTGACGGACTTCGACTGATCTTCCATGCACTTGTGGAGCTCGATTTTGAGATACGCCTATTATCTGTCCGGTACAAATCGGTGATGTGATTGAAGTCGCTGTCGTGGTCGTGGTTGCAGTACCAAAGTTAATTGAGCTTGCTCGTGGTCCGCTTGGGTAGGTCGGTAATGCACGCACTGTGATATCAGGTATAACTGTCAAGCAGACGTCTGAGATATCTTGTAATTGATCGACCAGGTAATCTGAATAGTCAGTGTCCGGGAGGTATGAGGATGTTAGTCGTAGGTAGAGCATCTGAATAAAACAGTCGTCGCACAGCTGATCAAGAAACCCAGTCAGTCACCTAGTTAATCCGAAGATCGTCTGTAATAGTCACCACTTACAGTATTGTCGCTATACAGGTTTGCCATTCTCTGTTCAGCAGAGTCGATGTCCGTTGCATTGACTGAACAAGCTGGGTCCGAGGAATTGACACTACAGTCAGGACGGATTATATCTGAGCCGATCCAATCTTGGGACTCAATCAGGCACCATGTATCATTGGTTCTGCAACGAAAATGCGAAGTCAGCCCAAGACGAGATCACGGGGAAGAGACGAGAGGACTTTAAACATACGTAGACGGTAAGCATGCAATGTTCATGCCATCTACAAATCTGCCGGAAATAGAATCAGCGGGTATGAGTTTACCGTACGCGGACATGTATTGGCCGTCGCAGGCGTTGGTCACGTCAAGATCCCACATTGTTGTGGCATAAGAGCAATTGCCGCTGCAAAGGGTAGTCAAATTGTCATCCTCCCAGTAGTAATTATCGACGGTGCCAACCATTTGGAAGAGTGTTTGGTCGCAGTCCGGTAGGGACTGATTGCTATTATAAGTTCTCATCATCAGTGCCTTAACTCATACGCGGTACAGGAAAGCCCGCCACGGCTCTTTCCACCAGGAATGTTATCAATGCCACTTACAGCGTCTGAAGACAGTCGGTGGTGAGATTGTAAGCCTTCGCAAGCTTGTCTGGATCAACTGGAGGGTACAAATTGAATGCTGTCACATTATGCAGCAAGACCAGACATATTGAGAAGGTGAGCAAGCTTTGTGCCATGTCCTGCAAATCCAAACATAGAGAGTCGCAAAACACAGTGTATGGGCTTCGCAGATCAGGTAGGTAGCTCTGGGCGGCGTAAGTGGCTTTAATGTCATCGATCCAACTGCCAGCCTACAAGCCGGACGTCGCCCTAAAATAGATTATTCCTTCGAAAGCAGGTCATCGCCATATTTGTTTACCGCCGAGCAACATGTCTCACCACATTAATGAGGCAGAATCCTTTGGGGCAAAGAACTACTTACTTGACATCGATCCTGTCCGATTGGCTAGCCTTAAAACTGCAAAGCCAGCAGCTCCCTGCACGATCACGAGCTGAGCAGACTGATATGTGAGGTGAATCTGCGTTTCCGAGCTGAATCCACAAGTAGGCAGAGAACCCCAACGTACAAGGGAGGAATATGCAGGGGTGTGAAAGAATGCCCCGCAAGAAATGTAATACAAAAGACGGTGACCACAGGATCAAAAAGCAAAATGGTACAAATCCACGAACATTTATCCCAAATTACTATTAGAACTGAATCTACGCGAAATACACAATCATTTGAATTTGAATCTTTTTCAATAACATCAGATTATGTTGATTTATCGAGTTCGTTAAATTTCCAAGTGGAAGAATCCAAGTAGCAGAAGGGGTATGACTGCACCCGAATAACTAGATGTTGTATAGGCAAACATGCGTGATGGGCTACTGATTATTCACTCTCGTCACTCCCTGAAGAGTGATATCTATAGCTTATATCAGTAGTCTTGTGACACTGTCTCCAAAGCGTAAATTGGTCAAGATTATGGGTGGTGACCACTCACAAAGCGCAAATTGTGATAACGGTTCAATACAGTAACTGTTAGGCGGTGTATACTGCACTGTGTGCACACCGTTTTTCGAACCCCGCACTCGCCCCTATGGTACTGTACATATTCCGTATATCTATTCCGAACCTTGTTTCTCCAGCCATACTGAGATCCTATAGCATCCTCCGATGACTTTGCGGTCACACGTAGAAACCCTGTTCTAAAATTACAATTTTGTGCCGCTTGCAGGTCTACACCATAGGCTCAAATCTCCGAAAGGATTTGCTGTGTGACCATCAGCATATCTTCCCTAAGATGGGCCTATATTTCTGCGCAGCGGTCGGACGTAGCCATAAAATTGAGCGTGAGATGCCCTGCCCCATCCTAGAATATAATCACAACAAGCCTCGCCAAGGTAGAACGTGCAAACATCATGCGATTCCAGACATCAATATTTATCGTCCTTGGCGTAGCCTATAGCGTTATTGCTGTAAAAGCCTCATTACCAGAGCAACACAACGTTTGGCCGCTCAACCCGAATCTAAATTCATTCTCTCTTCTTCCTCGAGGTCTATCCACAGGCACCTGCAACTCACAGACGCCCTGCGAAAACGCAGCCTGTTGCGGTACGAATGACTTATGCGGCTACTCCCCAAGCGAATGTGGTAAAGGTAATTGCACATCCAACTGTGATGCCAAGGCCGAGTGTGGGCAGTATGCGGCAGGTGGAAATCAAAAGTGTCCGTTGAATGTGTGCTGCTCTGAATTCGGGTTCGTTTTTGCCCCAGGGTCCTCAAATGGCAATATCAAACGGTCCCCATTCACTGACACAGCATGGGTTTTCACCAGCTTCTGTGGCTCGACAGACGACTTCTGCAAAAAAGGCTGTCAGCAAGGCTTCGGAGGCTGCGGGCCCCCCAATCGTCCTTCATGCGGCGGTGGCGGCAGCGTATCAAAGCGTACAATCGGTTATTACGAGTCCTGGTCTAACACTCGCAAATGCCAGAACGTGGCGCCGGAAGATTTGAATCTCAATGGCTTCACACACATTAACTTTGCCTTTGCGTTTTTCGATCCTTCCAGCTTCGAGATTGCTCCCATGGATGGAAAAAGCGCATCCCTTTACAATAGATTCACGGCGCTGAAGAACGTCAATCGCGGTCTGCAGACCTGGATCTCTGTCGGTGGCTGGTCGTTCACTGATCCCGGCCCAACGAGGACAGCCTTCAGCGATATGTCTGGCAGTGCAGGAAATCGGCAGAAGTTCATCAATGAGCTCATGAAATTCATGGATACATATGCCTTCGACGGTGTGGATCTTGACTGGGAGTATCCTCAGGCGGATGACCGCGGAGGAGCTTCGGGAGACCGAGAAAACTATGTCGCTCTCGCCAAGGAATTGAGGGCTGCGTTTGGGTCAAAGTATGGTATTTCCATGACGCTGCCGACGTCGTATTGGTACCTACAGCATTTTGACCTCCCTGGCATCCAAGCCTCTGTTGACTGGTTTAATCTCATGGCCTATGATTGTGGGTCCAGGCTTGTGCCCTACACTTATTTTGCACATGCTGATATCAGCGCTCAGTGCATGGAATTTGGGATGCCGATTCCAAGTTTGTAGGCCCTTATGTTGCGCCTCACTCTAACATCACTGAAATAGATGTTGGGCTTGATCTTCTTTGGCGTGCTGGTGTGACCCCTGACAAAGTGGTCATGGGTCAGGGCTGGGCAAGTCATGAACCACTTCTAGATGGCATCGTAAGCTAATTTTGCCGCGACAGTATGGCCGCAGCTTCACATTGAAGGACCCTTCGTGCAACAGTCCCAACGGTGTCTGCCAATTCAACGGTGGTGCCAATGCTGGACCTTGTTCTGGCGCATCCGGGATCCTCGACAATCAGGAGATCCAGGATGTCATTGCCAAAAACAGCCTATCACCACAGTGGGACAAAAAAGCAGCTGTGAAGTGGATCACTTGGGACAGTAACCAATGGGTTTCTTATGATGATGACGATACCTTTCACCAGAAACGTGATTTTGCCAATTCTCGCTGCCTTGGTGGTCTTATGGTGAGGGCCTTCCTCCTATGCTCGAATTAAGAACGTATGACTGACACCCAAGGAAGGTCTGGGCAATGGATCAGGTCGACCAGAAAGCTGGTAATAGTCTCGCACGGGCGCCAGGAGTAACTACGAGTCAACAACAAGATGCGCAGCAAATGAGTGCAAACTTACAGGCTGGAGTTACATGCTACACAACTGACTGCGGCAGCACATGCAAAAAGGGCACCAATCCAGTGGCTCAGATAAACGGTCAGCCAGGCCAATTGTCTACTAACTCTCGTTGTGCGAATAACAAATACCATACCCTATGTTGCGACGATGGCACTTTCATGGGCACTTGCCGATGGCGGGGCTATCGGGGCGTTGGGCTGTCATGCATCAGCGGATGCGCCGACGGTGAGACCGAGGTTGTGACGGATACGAACCACCACGATAAAAACGGCGATCAAAGCTGTACCGGTGGCCTTCAAAGCTACTGCTGCAAGGGCTTCAAGCCAATTCCTTCCAAAGGAGGGCTCAAAAGCAAGGCCGAAGATGCGGCCAAGGCGGCTGCAGAAGCCGCGGCAGAAAACGCCGTGCTGGATGTTGCTGCAAAAGCTTTTTGCAGAGTGGCCGTGCCCGCTTTGCTGGCTCCCCTTGAATTACTTGAAGATCTGATCCCTATTGTTGGCAAGTCTCGCACCTCGAACGCATCACCGAGCTGTAAGCTAATTTGGCTTGTAGGAGAAATTCTTGACCTTGCAGAAATCGCAGCTACACCAGCCCTGATTGACGTCTGCGTCAAAGGGGTCGAAAAGGAAGGCAAGGCCGAATTCAAAGTCTTCGGCAAAAAACACTCACTCAACTTCAACAAACCGACAGAAAAGCCCTCCGCGACACGCCCCCCAAAATCATCTCATACGCCCGCGAAGACAAGCCAAAATAGCTGCGAAATACCGAAGAAGGCGAAACGGGCTGGCGATGGCGACTGTAATGATAGACGGCGCAAGAAACCCATGAGGGCGACAACTTCCATCGAGGATCATGCAGATCCCCCAACAGACATTTTCTGCGACTATGCTCTTTATGGACAGGCATGCTTACACTATAATTCCGTCATACACCATAACCCAGGTTACGGCATCATCACCTGCCCTTATAGTTCGCAGGGTGCAGATAGAAGACCAATCGTGGCTGTGTACAACCAAGAACGCAAGGAGGGATGGATCGCAAAAATCCCTGCCTTCAATGGAGGGAAGGGCTGTGAGCGAGATGAGTGGCCACCCGCTCACCTGCACGAAGCCAACAATGGCTACTTGAAGTTGGAAGGCAGTGGCGGTCGGCCGAGTAATCCTCGACAGCAATATGTTCGTCTAATCAACGGTGACGAAAATGGTAACGCAGGACAATTATGGAAAAACTGCCCAAAGGTAGCACAGCGGAATGATATTGATGCGGAGACCAGCACGGAACATGGCGCGGGCAGAATTGATACGGTGTGGACAAAAGTGAAGGCCGTCTATACGCGGAAAGCGTTCTCTATGCGTTTCAGGAACCTGGTCAACCCTGATGGTGACGATGGTCTCCAACTTAACCAGTGCCAGCCAGAGCAACTTAACGCCAACGGCAACCGCTTCGACCATCGAGGCTTTGCGCTTCTGAATGAAGACAGCTGGTTCGATCGTAACCCGAATGCCAAGCAATACACAGCAGCATATGGGCAAGCACCGAATTTTAAAAGGCGAGATCTAGACTGGCTCGACCCGGATCAGATCTCTGTCGTCGACGCCAACTCCACTCGCAAGGCCACCGACAAGGAGTTGAGGCACGACTTTGGTCTGATCAGATGCACCGATAAGGAGTGCTCGCAAGAATTGGCGGACTTGAACATCAAGTCAGCGTTGAGGTTCGCGTCTCCACAATCCACGCCAATAGATGTGCCGGCAACTGCGACGGCAACGACACCCTCTGATGTCATGGCCGCCACGGCGACTGCTGCAGGTCTTATCGCGCAGAACGCTCCTAGTCTACCTGGGCATGAGGTTTCTTCTGCTGAGTTCCTTCGGCGGACGTGGGTTCCATGAGCATTGAGATTGACGTGTTCGAACTGAGAATCACTTATCAAGAATTTATGTGCGACAAGATAGACTTTGTTCAACTTTCGGTTGTACTCGGATGGAAAAATGCCTTACCTAGGAATAACTCAAGCGTCTCAAATATCTCGGCGTCAGTTGTGTTAGTTTTGAACACATGTTAGTCTTGCCTGCCGATGTTGCATTCCTGTTAACAGAATGATAAGCTACTCAATCGTAGTCCTAGGTCCGAAGACATTATAGGATATGATCGTACGGCGAATGTGCTTTGAGCTTTTTAACTGTGGAATGTTCGAGTCGGGAAAAGACAGGTTTCTGGGCATTTCTAGCGACAATAGCCTTCTTATCTCAATTTTTCCAATGCCCCTCTTGTGAATGCATTGCTTTTGAACACTTCTTCCTGGACTCTCATGATGGTTTCCACGTAGCAACAATTGATGAATTAGCTAGATATTCCCAATATCCATGCCGTGCTCCTGAGCCTGGAGAAATCCTTGTTGGCGGGATTCTTCCCACTTCACAACTGCCTGCTTACATTCATCCCGTCTCAAGGAATCTGGCCAGCCGTGTGCGTAGTGTATCTCTCGTAACTCCTATTTCAATCAAAGGTATCAGCTTCTTAGACTCAGAAATGCTCGATGTGAGAACGACCTCGACGTGCTGCACAGAAATGTTTGAAGTACGTTAAATGTCTAGGAAATACGACAAAATGTGCGTAGAAACGTGTGATAAAGCTGGATAATCACTTTCCTGGCCCGTCCAAAGGCAGAAATTTCGGTGTCCTTACAGTGGGAGCTCTCGGGCGCAGAAATTTTCCCTTAGACCAGCAAAGCAACGAACGTACCTTAAGTTCCTGAATTTCTTCAGGAGTAAAGGGATCGAAGATCATATGCGGCCAACCATTCATTGTAAATGCAATCCATTCCAAATTCTGGTAATTCTTTGTCCATTCGCTTAAGAAGTCTGCTAGCCGGCAAGTGCGGTCATTGCAAGAATCGCGCCAGCTTCGCGGATCGAGGGGTTCATAGTCTGGCGGATAAGAGCTACTGACGATTCTGTAATCTGTCGCTGTGCCTATGAACACGCACGAATTAAGCATTGATTGATCATTGTCCCCAATGACAGCGTCGAGATCCCTCAAGCGTCCTGAACTTACCGTCCGTAGTATCCAACATTAAGTAGGTTCCATCTCTCTTACCGTAGGTCAAGGGAACGACCCAAGGCGGAAACTCGGATCCAATCGGGACATACCAGCCCGTGGATTTCGTGGTCACTGGTGACTGAAAGGGCTCTCCTCGATAGTCACACGGATAAGTATTGGGTGCAATCAAGTACTCATGACCTGACATGTCGATGTACGGTAAATGTTTGAGTAGCTCGATGACTTCCTCGCTCTTACCCAGACCCGCAAAATTTTGGTGATTGATATTCGACCAGCCGCTCACAGGAGGAAATAGGACATTGGCGGGTTCAATATAAGGAAGCTTTGCCAGAAATTGATAGAATTCGGTCACGACAGCGATAACTTCCTCTCGATCATATTGGGATGTGGCTCCCACTCGTGGATCCGGTGGTAACGACATTCTGTTACGTGGGACTAGCTAAGATTAACCGCTCTAAAATCTTTAATCGAGGTTTTAAACTCGATTTGGAAACGAATATCCAATGACTCCCAAGTCCCAAGTCCCATCCGCCAGGCCCAAGACCTGAAAACTGGAGTGCCAAGCCGCTAAGCCTCAATAGGACTAGCCTTGATACACTCGTAACATTACCCCCGTGCCCCCTTCTTTAAACAAGGCATGTCCTCATGCTCCCCGACCACAGTAGCAACAATTGCTCTGGAGACACGCTAAACAAGGGGCGACGAAGCACAACTGTGGGGTGTGCAATAACGTAGGAACCTCGTCTATACAAGGTGAGGATTAGATCGATGTTCGAAACCATGCCTGTAAGTTGTAGCTCCGATAGTTTAAAGAGCGATGCTCAGAAATGATCGATATATGGACGATCCACATTCCGTGATACAGATCCGGAAACAAGAAAGGGGTATTTACACTAACGAAGCAAAGAACGCGCTCCTAAGCACCCAAACCCGTTCCCATCCTAAGATTGATCGCTTAGACGTAATTCAAAACCATCAACTATCGAAACCACTTGTTCCCACCACATACGACTTCCTCACCTCCTCCCCATCTCTCCAACTAAGCACTCCAAGACCTTCTCTCTCACAACGCCCTGATTGACTAAATGCTTCGTCAAACCCTTCACCACTTCCCCCATCTCCTCCACGCTCAGCCCCTGAATCGCACTCTCCATGACCCCGCCCACACTAGCCTTGTACACGGCAATAAAACTCTGATAATACATAAAGGCGAAAAAGCCCATAATGAATTGGCAATCCATGCGATCTGTGATGCCGCCGTGACCAGGAATGCTTTCGCCAAAGTCTTTGACTTTGAAGGTGCGTTTGAGACCAGAGGCGAAGAAGCCGCCGAAAGGCGCAATCAGAGACGCGAAGGTGGCGAAGACAAGGATGTGGAACTGCATGGGGGCGATGTGGAAGGTTTGTGGAATAGAGGCGGGGAGCATGGATGAGAGAGAGGAGGGGAGGGTGTAAGGGTGCGGGATGAATACAGGGTTGGGAGTGCAGGAGAGGCCGGTGAAAATGTTGGCGCCCAGGTCCTAGAGGAAAGTCAGAAACTTTTAGGTGGATATGGAATGTTTAGAGGGAAATTTGAGAGAATAGGAGTTTGAAGCAATTTAAGGGGGAAATCAAAGGACAAAGAATCTTCTTACATTGACTGGACAGATGAAGTATTTGTAGCGCATAAGAATATTAGTCATGGCGAAGCCGAAAAAGATTGTCAGAATCCAGGCGCCCACAAAGCCCTCGACGGTCTTCTTGGGCGATATCTTGATGAGTTGAGTTCGGCCAAATGTAATGCCGCAGATGTAGGCGAAGATATCGTTGGTAATGACGAGGGAGGCTGGGAGGAAGAACCAGATCATGCCTTCAAAAATATTGTTCATGATGAAATGTGCTTGGACAACGATTAGGTAGAGCGCCATGTGGGTCCAAGCAAATTGGGTGAATTGAAAGCGGTAGTGCCCTTTTTCGAGAGATGCGACGAAAAAGACGAAACCTGGGACAGTCAATTACATATTCCAGTTTCAATATTCAATGATACTGACCGATAACATAGAGCATGAAGCTAATGAAGCGGTGATGCACTGCGAATGGAAGCAAAACCTTGTCCACTAGCACAATGTGCTTGAAGTAATATATAACGCTCTCTCCGTAGAGGAAGTACATAGTTGTTCCCAAGAAGTACCAGTTTAAAGATCTCGTGAATCGAAGATTCTTGGCTTTGCTCGGCACATTTGCAATCGCAATAACTTCTTTGAAGGATACAATCTGAATGGCAGTGACTATGCCTATGATGTAGATGTGGCCGGAGAACATGGCAATAAAGAATACGAAGATCATCACGAAAGTCCATATCGTACGGGTTATGAATGTCTGCTTCTTTTTCTCGTATTCGGACATAGGAGGTGATTCACTCTGTACCCATCGAACACATAAAAATTAGCTCTAACGCTCTTGAGAAGTTGATACCGGCAATGCGAGGAAGCCTTCCTTAAGACGGTGGTGGACTTTAAGAGAGGTATACCTCCGCATTGCTTACTTCAGCCTTCCCATTCCCGTTCATTCTATTTCTCGTAGGACTGTCATGCTCCGATGTCTCTTCACTTATCTCTGACATGCTTGGTCTCCGTGGACTTGTCGGATTGCTTCCCCGGTGCTGGAACTGTACGTTGCGCCGTGATGGAGCCATAACCTTGTCCCAACGCAAGGGTGTATCTTATTTTCAACTGGCAAGAGCCCTTCCTTCCCAGCTCTAGTCACCCAATTCCAATAAGAGTCTGAGTGCACCTTCACCGTTCCTGCAATGCGCGGTGGGGCTGGCCAGATCAGCAAACAAGATAGGCGTCAGAAAGCGGTAGCCTTGGCTTGCTGCGTGTAGGCGGAAATTTCAACGAGTCCGATCTACGGTATGACTATATGATCCCTTTCCGGGGCCGTTATGTAGATGTTATGTAGATCCAAGCTCAGGACGAGCATTAAGTTGGATTGAAAATTGTTTGACCTGGGAGCTCAACTTGCTCACTCAGGCGCACGCGGTCTCGGTTGATTTAAATCCCGAAGGTCCAATTACATTAGTCTGTTGTGTCTGTGGACTACACAGTACCCATGGTGTTGTTCATGCGATATTTCCCGCTATGTAAAGGGCTCAATGCAGTTGCGCTTATGAAGGCGTACATTGAACACCATGGACGAAGTCCAAGGAGACGACGGCTACTCCGATGATGATCTGGATGCTTTACCGGCTGCGGCCTTCCACGAGCTCCAAGAAAACGCGATTAGATCTACGCAGCAACCGCTTAACCATGCTTCTATCCAGCCTAATCATCGCCCATTGACAAAACCTTCGACGGATCTTACCAGTGGGGTTGGAGGTTTATCTTGGGGAGGACTTAAATCTCAACAGGGCCATGCTCCGGCAAACCCTGAGCCACCTTCTTCCGACTATGGAGACTTTGATGATGAGATGCTTGACGGTGAAATATACGATGCCGCAGAACAACCTACTATTCCTGTTTCACGCAGCAATACTATCCTTGGGAGGGTAGCTGGTGACAGCACTCAGAGGGAAGAATGGCGGCAACAACGTTTTGGTGGCCAACCACACTCACGAGAATATAAAGAGCAAAATATCCTTCATAACCCCCAAGGAGACATTGTCATGCAAGACCACGTAGGTGTAAAACACGGTGGCTACAGAGTTCATCAGCCTGGTGAGATGCTGTTGTCTCAGGGTGGAGAGGATGTGGAAAGCCTACAGGCTCAAGTTCAGGATGTGCGTCTCTGTCCGGATATTCAGTGTATGGATATACTGACATACTTAAAAGCTACTTCGCGAACGCCAAGTACTTCACCATGTTGCTGAATCTGCCAAAGCCAATGCTACGTCCAAAGTAGGCGAAATTGCAATCGTTCGCGCAAATCAAGCTAAATTGGAAAAAGAGTCCGAGGGGAGATTGGCCGCGCTGCAGAAAACGCACATGGAAGAGGCAGCACGGCAGAAGATTGAGGTTGACAAAGCCCGGGCGGAGCGCCAGCAGATCGAAACTCAGAAAAGATTTCTTGAGAATGAACTGGCCCGGGAAACCGAGCAAATGAAGAACCTTCAAAGGGCCGTCAAAGCTGGCGGTAGCAAAGTTGCGGTTCTGGAGGTGTCAGCAAAACCCTTGACACCTAAGAAGAGTAAAGCACCCTATGGGGATGGATTTGATGACGATGAAATCCAGGTAGCTTCACCTCCAAAGCTAGCTCTAAGATCAAAATCCGCTACTCCTAGAGCCGGTTCTAAAAGGAAGAGACCTACAGAAGGCAGTCCTTCCAAGCCACTTCAGCTCAGTCAGCCAAGAAAAGACAGCTCATCTGATGATCTAGGTCAAGGCCAGATAAGTATAACCGTCGTAGAACCGGATGCCTCCCCGGCTCCTCAACTCCGAGATCAAAGGTTCCAGTTCACCCAAAAGGTTTCGAATCATCGGATTAAACATGACGAACCGCGGTCGTTTGAGGCTTTGGCAGGCTACGCGTTCCCATCAGATCCAGAGAAAGCTTTGTCATCCCTCCTGCTGGATAAGTTATTCGTACTCAGCATGAAGACAGACATTGAGAACTTCCCCGCAGCTCTCTCCCTAATCATCATATCATTGTGGCAGCAATGCATTCATGAGACCTTTTACCCGCCTGTCCACCTCCTTCTCGATCTTGTCAAATTTATCCTGCTAATCAGCCCTCCTGACACATCCCAAGGCCTAACAAACGACCTTGTCCTCCTCGTCCAAAATACTACCGATATCATCATCATCCCCCGCATTAAACAAACCGCCCTATCGATTCAAGCTGACAACATCAACCCGAAAGAATGTCTTGAAATCCTCCATCTCATGGCTTACAACCTCTACCGCACAGACGACATCACCCGCTTCTGGCGCCGCATGCGCTTCGATTTTACGGGAATGCTACTGAATATTTTGCAGCCTGTTGAGGAAATGCACATTACTGTAAGCCTGCTAAGGACAAGTATTTTAGAGGCGAGCTTTGCGATGAGGGTGCCGCCTGGTGATGGCGATCAAGGGAAATCTGAGACCTGGATCCTCTACCTCCTATCGCGATGGCTCATCGACGTCCGGCGGTCGCCAGAGGGCGAGCAGCCCTACGATGTGATGGAAATTTGCGAGATCCGCCAGCAAGTCCTGAGCTTGATGGAAGCTATGTGCGACACTAACCATGGCGGTGAAGCCCTAGCTAAAGACCCGGTTGTCATTGGCCGCTTAGTCCTCCTCATCAACGAGGAACTCAATTCGCTCTACGACTTCCAGTACGGTCACGAGCACCGATCGAACCTCGTCAATACCGCCCTGCGCCTCTTGTACTACCTCGTGACTGCTTACCCATCGCTAATCAATATACAGGACAAGCTGCGGGAGATCTCGGGCGGGCAACACAAGTATTTGATTATCCTGGCGAGGCTGGCGTTTAGTGAGGGCTATCATGAGCAGGGGATCGAGGATGATGTGGTGGAGTGCGCAACGGAGATGCTGGAGAATTTAATTACGCCCGAGGAGGGGGAGAGTTTGTTGGAGGCGTTTAGTAGTGCAAGGAGGTAGGAGGTGTGACTAGAAAGTGAGGAGGGATAGGGGGCGGAGAAGGGAAGGCATGGTAGTAAGAGGTCTCTTCTACCCCCCTCTAATATCGACATGAGTATCTCTTCCCCGTTTCTCAACAAAAACCATATATTTTTCCGCAGGGAAGACTTGCATCAACACCACCTTAGATATCATCCATTACTAGAAATTCCAACTATCCATTAGGTCGAGAAGGAGGCGCAATCATTCTCCACCTCGCTCTGCACCCTGCCACCACATCCCTCCAATCGACGTTGCCAGGTGGAAAACCCAGCGTTTCCTTGTCTTGCAAACCGGCCTTTCCAAGCACACAAAGGGGCGAAGTAGTGTATGCCTGCCTCTTTCGCTGCTATCGCTACAGATCCGCTGAACATACGAACCTCCATCCCCCCTCCCTTCTTCCACCATATTCCCTTTCAGCATCTCCATCCTCAGTCTCCCCCATCCCTCGCCCCCCCCCAACCTCCTCAGCCGTCTCCGCTCCCATCAATCCCCCATCAATCCCATTCCCGCCTACCGTATCTCCCCATCTTCGGGCTCCCCGATTGGCCCAATCCCAGTCCCCCTCCGCTCCAGCAAATGTTTCTTTCCCAGCCGGGATTTATGCGCGTGGAGCCCAGGGGTGGGGGATAGATGCGGTAGCCCCCTTTGGGAATTTTCAAAGAGGATGTGGGGAAGGGTCTGAAGCAGTAGGCATAATGGGCTGGTATGAGGTTGTTTTGGAGATTGTTTTTTTTTTCGTTTCTTTTTCGCTAGAATACTGCACAAATTGGGGGGTTCAGGCTGATACTTGTGGCACCCGTGTCTTGACATCGAGCGAGGTTGATTCTTGGAGAGATGCGGAATGCTGGTTTTTTGGTAAGAGAGAGAGAGGGGAGACTAGACGGGGGAACGATATTTGGTGTAGATACTGCAGAACTGGTCCAGAGGACAGAGGAGGACACTCGTATTGAGATTTTGGATTTTTGGAGGGAAAGGTATGAGGAAAAAGAGAAGGAAATGGGGTGGCAAGCCCGCGGGTATGGAGTACAAAGTGATGAATGCGATGGTCGATGGATGGAGCGGGTGGTACGGATATGCGAGTAGGAAAAAGAAAGCAGGTTGGGGGTTGGAGGTGGTACGCTGGACGGGGGGCACTGTATCTTATGAATCGCACAGCTGTAACGTGCTGTAGACCTTCCATTCCCAACAGCATTAATAATGGAGTACCAGCGTCCTGTCCCGCCTCTTTCTCCCTAGCTGAACAGACCACGACACTATTCTCCCCCACCGTTTCCCTCTTTTCTACTCCACGTCTTCCGGCACGAGAGGACGCCTTCGTGAGCCTCGCGGAGTGTATTTCTAGCCTGGATCGTAATCAAGAGAGAGGTCTAGTCGTGTGGGGGGGGATATGTGTACGGATGATGAGGAGGGTAGGGGGTGTAGATGTGAGTGCTGGGTGCTGGGTTAGGTATGGAGGGTCGACAGAATTGTAGATGATCTTGGAACGTAGCATGTCTTTTGGTGAAATGTATGTGAGAACTATTGGATAGCGTATCATAGTCCCCAGCTCAAAGCAATTGCATCACCAAACGCTCCATCCTCCCATCCCAAACAAAACACCACACACATCCAATCACGTGGACACTACTGCATTGCCTACCTTACCTTACCTTACCTTACCTACCTAGGTACATACTCATGCCCGCGCTGCGTCGGGCTCGTAACCCCAAAGGAGGCCCAGCATAAGGTAGCTTGAGGTGCATTTAGCAAATCCAAGGTACCTTATGAAACGCCAGCCTCGGGCTAAGGTACTATGGGTGCGCATAGCGGGTATTCCGGAGGCGGATGTACTGTACATATGGGGGTTTCTTGAGGGGTGGCGCGTGGGGTTTCTCAAGTTGGAAATGTCATGATGGTCAGTAGCCGGTGCCCCGCCCCACAATCACAAATCACAATCACATTTGCGAGATGATGGGGATGATAGCGCTATGGGGACGGGAATGGGGTGGGATGGGGGTGGGGATTAGAAAGTACGGGTGCGGCGTTACTCGGATGGAGGATGTGACGAAGCGCGTAAAGTTGCCTTGGGGGTTGGGGTGTCACGTGAGGGTGTCGTTCCTCGGAAACGTACTCGTAGATGGATATATATATATTTACCAGCGTATGCCAAGGCTAAGGTATAGAGCTATATAGATCACAAAGAGAGAGCATTAGTATCGTTACAGGAGCATTATCACGCAATATTTAAACCTCCTCCGTCATTACACGACCCCGTTCTCCTTTTCCCCACCCCACCGATCGCATTGAATTAGTATCCATATCGGTATGTGACCGCGAATCATAAGTATTCAACTTCGGATCCCAAGGCCCCGTCATATGGCTCATCGGATCTCGAGACAACAGAGTCAACTTTGGCGCCGAATGACCTTTTGGCCAGCTAATCTTGAGCCTTCTTGACGAGTACGGCTTGTTGGAGGTGTCTCGGCTTTTGCTGAGAATGAACATTTTCTCGGGGAGGATGCGGGTGAGGACGGGGCGGAGAGTGGGGAGGCAGGCGGCGATTACGTAGTTGGCGGGTTCGGTGAGGGTCCAGATGGTCCAGGCTATGGCGGTGACGCCGGTGTCGGTCATTGCGTTGGTCTGGAAGAGGATGCTTAGTCGGACACAGCTTGCGATGAAGCCGCTGTATTGTATTAGTTGGGTCCTTCCGCATTCGGCCAATGATGAGACCTTACATGATACCATGCAAAAAGGTAAGGGTAAGCGCAATCTTCTGCCGAAGCGTAACATTCAACTCCCACACAAGCGGCAGCGGCATCACGAGCATCACAGCGCCAGTGACCACGTTTGGAATCGACATGTAGCGCTCAAAGGCCACTTCGTCAATACACTTCCCTCCACTGAGCGATTTGTTCCATTTGTAGGCAATAGGTACACATTGAAAGATGGCTGTGAAGGTGTTGACCAGACCAGTTGCGACGACTACGGCTCCGACGATGTAGACGGCAATGGTGAAGCCCCGTTTACGCGTGGTGAAGACGCGGGTGTAGAGAAGTAGGATGGCGCATTTGCTTAGGGCTACTGCGGAGCCATAGACGACCATCCAAGCAATTGAGCTCTGTGAGATAGGTTAGCAGTCGATTTTACACAAAGGATTCGCCGCGTGGGAGACGTGAGACATACTCGGCCAACCTGTTTCGCAGCAGATGGATTGTGCATCATCTTTGCCTCCATTTGCTGCCCGACGCCGGCAATTCTTGGCACTAGAGAAGGAAGATTAGCCTTCGCCCTTAAGGATTCGAGGATTGGCTGCAAGTATATGAGGGTGGTACGTACACACAGTGCCCATCACACAAAGTCCACAGGTGAAGACCTAGGTGATATTAGATATAGCTCTCCTGATTGATCGGAACTACTCGCCATTGCCAAGATGAATACACAATCGTCAGATCCCAGCGTAACATATTGCAGTCTTCGGGAGAGGAGCCGCGCCGACACCATGAGGATCTGCATGACAATGAGGACAATGGCGACAACGGCAGTTTTGTATCCGCCATCGCCATAGCTGGCGACGTAAAGAACCATGACTGAGGATGTTGAAGAGCGGAAGGAGAATTCGACGTGGACAAGAGAGAATGAAATAGATAAATGACTGTGCCTGCTGCGGCGGAAACCACAGCAGTTTTAACCATTTCCATGAAGAAATAAGGTTGGGTTGATCATGGAGGATCACCGAAACGACGGAACGGGATCTGAGATGCATGTACGAGTACCATATCACAGGGAGGATTACACGACTAAAGCATGTATTGACGACTGAATATTGGAAACTGACAGGTCTAGCCCCGGGCCATGCCGGTCAGGTTGGAGAAGCACAAGGGGATGTATCATGTACAGTATGCATCTAATCCTGACAGGATGCAGGAACCCATTTTGGTGAAACGATAACAGCGATACTGTGCTTCGTATGGTGATAGTGTATAGTTCGACAAGATGGCACAGCGGCCTTCATTCGGGGACAAACATGATTTCAGAGTGGAGAAATAGCCGTCACTTGTGTGACTTGGTGCTGTGGTCGTTCGAGAACCGAAGGAGTGCCACTGGAGCAAGAGTGCTCCCTGGCGGTTGGTGGCTGCATATCCCCTCTCTCTCAGCGGCCACTGGATTGACAGTTGAACATTCAACGTTCCGTGATAGGTATGCGCCAATACTCCGTACATTGAAGTGGTGCATGCTCGGATGTAAGCGTGTGAGATGGAGTGGAGGCCAGTGGCGGCGCACCTTCTAAAACTAGTGAGACTAATCGCTATTCTATGCGACGCGGGGCCCCCTAACGTCTGAAAACGATGCAAACTGTCTCCGTAAAGAGTGCTGAACCTAATTCCCGATACTAAAATACTGCGTAATTGCACAACTTGCAGCTTTGCGAGTCGTATCAGAATATATTGAGGAATCTCGCTGAAAGGTCTCGCTTATTTGGAACGTGTGGCCTGAGACACGAATCATACGATGGAACGGTGGAACAGTGGAGTATAAAAGCTTTTCTAAACGAATGACTACCTACGTAGTAGTGCCACGGTCGCGACGAGGAACACCATCACTTCCAGGTACCGAACAACCAACCATACAGTATGTGACGATGAATGCACGTCGGATCTAGGACAACCTCCTTACGTCTGCATTGTGTAATCGTGCATCACTGCATTACTGCATCAATGATCTACCTCCATTCGATCGATCCTGCACATATATGTACGACTCCCGCTCATGTTCAGAGCACCCCAAGAAACCACCACTCGTTGAAGCCATTGTACAGCCTCTCCGAAGATTTCCACCATATGGTGAAATGATCACTTCATGGTCTGATGGGTTGAATTGAGCTTTCCAACCAGGGCGAACCATCCCTCAAACACATACAGCAAAGGTATGACGATCTAACGATTGCCAACCGACATTGCCGAGCTGGAACATCACATATCGCAGTGCTTATCTAGATTTGTACAATGCTTCGAATCTTTGAGAAAGATCCGTATGATGGACCACGGTGCCTGCCATCAACGACTTCCTCCCACCCAACGTACATTATCCATCACCCCGTCCCTGCTACCTCCTTCCATATACTGCGACTGTTAATCTAGATTTTCCGAACAACTCAGTCCATGTACCGACATAATTTTTCCAAGCTATTTTTCCCTACGTTTGCATTCTCGTCTTGCTTGGTTCCTGTCTTATTGTCCACTTCTATATTTCTTTCCCTTCCTCTTTCGGAGTCTTTGGCTCTATTTTCTTCGTCCTTATCGATGGCTTCTTCGGCTTCTTTCTTCTACCTCGTCATCAGCCTTTCCTCTTTCATCCTGCTGTTCCGATCCCATCCCTTCGTTCCCAGTATAGATTTGTGGAACCCATCGAGATGTTTATTATCTTTGGACTTTCTGGTAACACCGGTATTCGACGTCGATAAGTGCCTCTTTGCTAGGACTAGGCGAAAACAGTCTCGTCATTCCACATACTCTCCAATACTCTCTGCGTCGTTCATACCTTGGTTGTTGTTCTTTAGAGGCCGCTTAAAGTTGACCATCTTCTTCAGTTGTGGTCGAATGGGATCGTGCTACTGAGATGGAGGATAACAACGCTAAAATTCTCTTCCAGTTTGGAGTGATAGCACCGAAGTGAAGAGATTTCGCGCCAAGACAGATAGGAGAGAGACAGCGACCGCTAAGAGCTTGAGAGTCAAGGATTGTAATGGCCTATGGACCTTCATGTATACAAGCACTGCCAAACGTTGACAGGCTACATCTGCGACCAACACCGCTTATTTGCCTTTGACAACAGCAGCATGAGGTGTTGTTACAAAACAACGCTCATCCTGTGGATACCACAAATAGACCTCGCTGTTCTTCTCCCTACCTATGATTCGACTTGATACCAGTAGTGCCCCAAGGATGACAGCATACTCTCCTTGCACGCCTAAGCTTTCCTGCTCATCTTCTGTAGATACTCTCACAATTCCCGAATCCATTTCTCTCTCGTTCCTGATCGTATCTTTCGCTTTCAACCTCCGAAAACCAAAAAATGCCGCTTAAGTACGCGAAATCAGCACAGCAACATCAAAAAGAGAGGCAGGACAAAGCAAGGAAGAGAGAGGCAAAGAAGGCGAGGCAAAGCCTTGAGCGAACGCGAGCATACACAGACGCCAGGTTAGAGAACGAACCAAATGCTGGAGCAGAAGATACGACACTCTTTGACGCAAGTTCCGCGAAGCCAAGTGCGAGCTATGATTACTGATTATGAACAGGAAACCTCTGCAAGCTCTGTCCAAGGAAAGGATAAAGCGACGGTCGCTAAGAAGACAAAACGTGCTACTAATGCAGCCAAGGAGCCAGATGAAGAGAAGTATGATCAGAAAGCTGAAGTCGCTGCGCAAACGCTTAGAGCGGGCGAGCAACGCCCGAACAAGCCAGACCTGCCGCTCCCTAACCATGACGGGTTACTTAAAGAACTCAATAGTCATCTCGAGATGTTTGCTTCTTCATCAAAAGAGGAAGATGTTCTCTCCCATACACGAGATGGTTCTTCTGACAATGAGGAGAGCAATGAGTTGTCCTCTGAAGAGGAATCTGACTACGACCATGCAAGAGAGGAGTCACCTGACGAGGATAGTTGGGAATATGTAGAGTGGATACCTTAGAAAAAGTGCTAAGATAGGCTAGCAGAATTTGTTAGATTAAGAAGGTGAAACTAGAGACGTGCGAAATCGATGAGAATCCAAAGTCCATCAAGATTGAGCTGAAGAGCCAAATCTGAAAATTCTAAATGGAAAAATACGCCAACATAGTGATGGACCAATAGAACATCGGACAGCGCTTGTTTGGGTTAGAAATCAGTGAAGGTATGGTTTGCTGCATGCCAGCACATCTGCTTGTTTCTTTCCCTTTTGAGCGTGCGGTTCGCCTGTCACACGATCTTCTATGACGAAGATCTCTTCGGTGTTCATTCCTCTTCGATCTAATGCCGAGAAAAAATAAACTCTTATCATTCACGATTGGTTCTTTTACATACCTAACACTTCGCAGACAAGTGACGGAGCATTAGATTGCGGAGCATGCGTTTAGTTTTCTAGCGAAAGGTTGCCGAAGACAGAAGATCGATTCCAATAGCATTGGCCTACGCTCTTCGCAGACTAAAACCCCCGGTCCATCGTAACAAAATTATTTTGCACAACCGCAACTTCAAAAACCTCTCTCGGTCCGATTGACATTATGCCCCCAGCATGATCTGCCGAAAGCACACATCTCTCGGTAACAAGTGCGGCCGATACAGCGATGGAACGTAGTGAGAACTCGTCTTCGGCCCACCTCTGCCACCAATATGATCATACAAGTCCTTGACGCCCATCTCCGTAAGACCCAGGGATCGGATGCGGAGTGCGACCAGGTTGATACCGGGCCTCGTGAAGGATCAGACCCAGCGCAGCCACGCACTGAACGTATCTTAAGGGAACGAGTCCGGGTCCACGAGGCAAGCAGATAATTTCGGGCAGCTGGATGGAAGAGGTAGTATTAACGGTGAGAGCGGAGATTGTGCGCAAGTAGAGGCTGAGAAGGAGGAGGATTGATTTGAACATTTTTCGATATATAACTCTGGACTTTGAAAGAACAGCGTGAGGGATACGCGTGCATGAGGTGTGTAAAGAGACCTGCAGAATGAATTATATACCCTTCGAAGAGAGGTCGCTTGGAAGGCTTCTCTAACCGCAGTTTGGTCATAAACGACCTTTTATTAGAAAGCCTGTTAAGTCCTCTCGCCTGCAACAAAATACGCAGAAATCAAACGACCCCGCAGATATCATGCAAGTCAAGAGATCAATATTTGGTAGATGTCCTATAGGAGCACCAAGGAAGATGTAAAGACCGAGGAATCCTTCTTAGTCAACCCTCAGGGGTTGACCGGTGCTCGAACGATGTAGCGAGAATTCTGAAAGCCAGGAAAGGGTCCTTGACGCAGTGCATCACGCATCTCCAGACCCATGGAAATATGATATCGCGCCGGACTGAGATGGAGGGTGAACCGATGAAAAGGGATACGAGCACGACGCAAAGAACCGCGATGTGAAGAAACCTGGCTATAAGTAGAAGGTTGGATGGTACTCGACAAGAAGAAAGAGAACAGGCGAAGCCGCTTTAGATAAAGTAGGCTATGAATGTTTAGGAGAGAGACAGCGAGTCGGGGGTGAGAAATACAGTGCGTCAGGGTAAGAACCTCGGACTGGAGGAGGTTTATTCTTCTCCATCGACTTTTCAAAAACGAAAATTTTCCAGAACACTACTTATCAAGACTTCCTCCATTATACTTGGATTTACCACACAGTGGGAAGAGGACTGAAGAGTTTCGGGCCGCCTTCAGGATACACACGGGAGGTGTTACAGAGCCCTAGGGGCAGATTAGGAGAAGTATACATTAACCGTGCTGGGCACCAGTCTAGGACAGATTGACTTGCGAAGCATTACCCAGAGTAGGAAAGATTCTCTTCAAACTCAAACACTATCACCTAATATCGTCGCTATCCGATACCAAAAGCTCAACCAGCCCAACGCCACCATTACAAACCCACTACGAAATACCCCTATCCACAGCTTTCAATCCTTTTGCTCCAAGCTCTATCCCAATGCCCGCATACCATTCAAGCATCCAAGTTATCTCGCATAGCACACCTACCGCCCCTTCCCACACAAAAGAAGAAACATACCATACATCTACCCTTTCCAGCATCGATGTTCTCCCAGTGGCGACTCTTGTCTCTTCCAACCCGCAAAACCTCGGGTGGAGATGTGGTCATGTGGAAAAGGTGTAATCTGACCGGGCCGTGAGAAAGATGCTGCAGTGGTAGTAGAGTCAGTCCATGCTACAGTACGACCTCCCCACCCCTGCCGTCCCCAACCAACCCTACCCTACCCTTCTACCACCAAACTCGCGCCACTGATTTAGCCCCCCCAAAGGAAACAAGTGCCCGCTCTATCCCTTAGCAATCCTCCATGATGTCTGATTGTCATTCCCATAACCGCTTCTGCACCCCTGCTGATGAAGGGGGTGGGAAGGGTTATATAGCTTGGGGTGAGTAGGTTTTTTTTTGAGGAAGGGGGGATGGGGACGTGGGAGGTGGAATTCGGTATGGGGGTTTCTGTTTTTGAGGTGGTGGCTATTGGGGATATTGGGGATTTCGAAATGTGGGAGTGGGTAAGCTGCACTTTTGGGATAGTGAAAAACGGGGGGGGGGGGGTGTCTAACTCCCTATGAAGTAAGTGCAAGGGACAGAGACGTTAGCTCGTCATGATCAGTCAGTTGTGACAACAATCCTTGTGATTGCAGAATACGAAATGCTTTAGCCGTAATTTAGGAGCTCAGGATGCCACGTTCACCCACTGCAGTCATCTGCATAGGAATGTCTCTTTCGTGGCAATCCACACTCCGTAATTACACGAATGAAATGCGTGGGTGGTATCTTCGCTTTCGAGCCGTAATAAGGAAACAGAACTGCCCTCCCTCGGAGAATGGAAAATGGACAAGAAGCCACCCCCCCCCATTCACCCCAAACTCGCCAACTGCGCCGCCAAACTGCCCTTGTCGTATTTCACATACTTCCCCTTCCCCTTGTCAATCTCATGATACCGATCCCAAAAGCGCGCATACAACGGTTCAATCATCGCCTGCACCTCCCGACCCAACTGGCTCCGGACTTCCCTCTCCATATTCAGCTGCCGATGCTTCGCGCTCAGCTCGTCGAAAGTCGTGTTGAAGGTCTTGAATTTCTCCTTGATGGCGTCTTTGTCTTTGCTGCCGAGGGCTTTGACGACGGCCGCGGAGTCGATGATGCCGTTGCTGCCAGAGGGGGGACGCGCGCCGCGGTTGGTGTACTGGACGTCCATGAGGGCGGAGCAGGGTTCGCGCCAGGAGTCGAGGTAAGCTTGGTTGCCCTTTTTGCGCCAGGAGTCGATTTTCGAGGAATGCGTGGGGGAGGATTTGAGGACGGGGGCGAGGTCGGAGGAGCGGATCATACGGTCGATAACGGCGACGCTGTTGGCGAGGAAGACGCCGAGGACGGCCTTGGATTTTAGGACTAGGCGTGCTTTGGTTTCAAGGCTCGTCACGAGGGCTTCTAGGTTGTCGAGGATGTAGTGGGCAAGGAGCTGGTTGCCGTCTGGGCCGACGTCGAAAGACTTTACTGAGGGGAGGGATGTGGAGGAGCTGTTTGCTGCGGAAGCGGGTGAGGTCCAGTTGCCGTCGCCGAGGGAGGCCATGATGGAGCTGAGGGCTTGGGGGTAAAGTGTCATGAATTGCAGGCGCGTCATAATTTCGGTAGTAAAGGGAATGGCGGCACCATCTAGGGGGAGAGCGACCATTGATGAGATACGGCGACGAATGCCATCAAGGAGTTCAGAGAGGGACGACTTGGCCGTTTCGCGAACAGGCTTTAGAGCCTCTGCAAAGGGGAGCTTCAGCTCGCCTGTTTTAGAATCTAGTCGAAAAGACAGGTTGGTAACAGCCTCGACAATCTCATATGCGAGGAAGCAATCTGTTGTTAGGTTTGCTTTGATATGCATGTTAAGCTCTCGTAAAGTCTTCGCAAATTCAGCCAACGCCTTGCGGCATGTTGCTTCGAATGCAATACCCCAGTCCCCATTAGGAAATATAGCGGAGATATTGTGGAATTCCGCAAGAAATATGCCCTCGATACCGCTTGCATAGGTACCAATTCCGCTTGTGCCATGACGATAGATCTCATCGGCAATCTTCTTCTTTGAAGTATTGATAGATGCAGTGGACAAATTTTGAAGGCTGCTGGATAGATAAGGGCCACGGTTCTCGCAATATAGACGAATCGAAGGTGACTCGCGTTGATTGTAAGAGGCATCACGTGCAGGAGGTGAAGAGATGAAGGCTTCAATGGACTTGAGCTTTGATACTGTTTCTGGTGGTATTGTGGGAAAAGGGAGTTGCTTCGTGATGTAATGCAAAGGCTCAACAGGTTGAATGTTTTCGGTGAGCAGGGAGCGGAAGAGGCTTTGCAGCATGTTGTTTCCTTGGCTCAGGAGCTCGTTAAAATCGCCAATGGCTTGTTGGTTGACACGAAGGTTTGAAGTTGACATTTGAGTTAGAGTGCGATCAATACGCCTGAGAGATGCCAGATACTCGGTGAGGCCGACAGCACCTGGTCCACCTCGAACAATCCGTTCTTCACGCCCTTTGTCCTCACTTGAGGCTAGTATCTTGTCAACTACATCCAGGAGGCTGTCCACGTTGCGATTCACAGTCTGTAATTCCTGAGTGTTCGTGAAAACTGGTCCGATAGCGTCCTTTACAACATGTGCGCCACTTTCCAGTCTTGCCATGGATGCTTTGATCCTCTTGGACAAGTTCTCGGACTTGGCGGCCTCTGCCAAAAGCACTTCTACCTCTGCCCTCTCTTCCGCAAACTGTGTATCCCGTCCCCTGGACATTGTTTTGTTAGAGATGGGCTCTCGTGGCTTCGGAGTACCTATGTCCTTTGCCCCTGTAGATGAGGAAGAGGAAGAGTTCCTCAAATCCTCGGGATCAATGAATCCGTGACAGTCTTGTGCTGATTGGTATAGATACTTCGCAAAGGCAGGATGTACCCTTACAGTTTCTGTTTCGTTTGCCTCGGTAAATGAGGAGGAGGATGATGACGAGGAAGATGAAGAGTAAGCGGAAGAGTGGGGATACAAGTCACCTTCGGGGTCCCAGATACCTAAATAGTCTTGTGGTGCTGGGTATATGTGGTTGGCAGAGGAGGAGTAAGAGGATAGCTCTACATCTTCCGATTGGTCCAGGGCGCTGTAAGTCGACTTCGCTTCACTGCTATCTTCTGTCTCCCCTTCTTTCGCACTGGCCTTTGGATAATACGAGAAGTTAAAGTCTCCTCGTTCTTCAGATAAAAAGAGACATGGCGACAAGAGGTATTGCGCATGCAGCCATGCCTCTACGTCTGCGATCTTCTGACGACCTGTTTTCACCAAGGTGTTATTAGTAGAGTAAACGTCAATATCGATAGGTGGCAGAGATTACGGGCTTGTCTCAAAGCCGTTAGTGCCCGTCCCGCTCCCACTTCCGCTCCCGCTTCCGCTGCAGGCACATCCCTGTCACGAAGGTAGCCAGGGACATCGGTTAATAACTGACGTAATCGCTCACGAAATTCCTGAATCGCGTTTGGATCCATGTCGTTATTAATCGTCGTGATCGATGGTGGTTACGGTGGGAGGTGTCCTTGTGTCCACGACAAGTGAGAGTTCGGATAAGTGTCATGAGGGCGGGCATTGCGTTCGCCCTAGCGTCGCGCAAAAGAACTGTTTTTCTACTTCTGAGCTCCCCGATTCTATACAGCCTCCACAGTAAACAAAATACGCAGCGCAGCGACAGCAACAGTGGAACCCAGTTGTCTCGCGGTCAGAGTGTAGTCATCGGAGAAAGATGTGGAGTAGTTGCCAAGCAAGATGCCACTTCCCAGGAGACTGGATCCCAGACCCCAGAAACGTCAAAACGTCAACCTCCAAGAGCTGGTGCCAAGGAGGGCCTACCGCCCATTGAAGACGAAGATGTCACGGCATGGGCATCTTTCTCGTCGAAATGCGATTCGGCCTTCTCCTCGATATCCTCTATCAAATGGTCCTCTATAGGTGACAGCATTACGGACTTTATCGTCCCAGAGTGGTTTCAAGTCCTCCCAGGATATGTTGCCAAATTACAACGCGAATTGGAAATGGTTCCAGGCTCGCTGGGTGACGAGATATGGCAAGAAGCCCAGGACCCAGATATCAACCCAGAGATTACGTCTCTTGCCAGGGTTCGAATAGGGAAAGGATTATGCGCCGATGAAAAGGAATTCGTCAAGCGAAGAAAGAGATATACTACTGAAGCGCTTGCGAAATACCTTGACATTCCGGAAAATGATATTGACTCGAGAGATGTACCCACCATAGCAATGTGCGGGTCGGGCGGTGGTCTTCGCGCTTTGGTTGCTGGCGCATCTTCGTATCTCTGCGCGCAAGAGGCAGGCCTCTTTGATTGCGTAACCTATACTGCTGGGGTGAGTGGGAGCTGCTGGTTACAGACTCTGTACTACTCGACATTGGGCGGGCAGAGACACGACAAGTTAATGGAACATCTCAAAAGTCGCATCGGCGTTCACATAGCATTCCCACCTGAAGCGTTAAGATTGCTCACTACTGCGCCCACCAATAAATTTCTCCTCTCCGGTATCATCGAGAAGCTGAAAGGCGACCCCAACGCTGATTATGGTCTTGTCGATCTATACGGCATACTCCTTGCAGCACGACTACTGGTCCCCCGTGGCGAACTTGGCGTCAACACCCACGACCTAAAACTCTCGAATCAACGCTCCTACCTCTCTAAAGGCGCGCAACCCCTCCCCATCTACACCGCCGTCCGCCACGAAATTCCCCTTGAAGAAATTGAATCCGAACACGAGAAATCCTCAGGCGTCGCTGCTTCTTCCGCCACAAAAGAGAAAGCGAAGCAAGAAGCTTGGTTCCAATGGTTTGAATTCACCCCCTATGAGCTTTGGTGCGAGGAGTTTGACGCTGGGATTCCAAGCTGGAGCATTGGGCGCCATTTCCAAAAGGGCGTCAGCGTATCTGAAGAAAACGGTGTCGGCCTCCCTGAGTTGCGTATACCATTTCTAATGGGCATCTGGGGGTCCGCCTTCTGCGCCACTTTATCACACTACTACAAAGAGATCCGTCCCGTCATGAGGTCCCTTGCAGGCTTTGGCGGCATTGACGGTCTCATTGAAGATAAGAATGAGGACCTTATCAAAGTCCACCCAATCGACCCCGCCGCCGTCCCAAACTTCGTTCTCGGCCTCGAAAACCAGCTTCCTCCCACCTGTCCTAAAAGTGTGTTTTCCGTCGACCACCTAGCATTGATGGATAGCGGCATGTCAAACAATCTCCCAATCTATCCCCTCCTTCGCGCTGGCCGCGACATCGACCTCATTGTCGTCTTTGACGCCTCAGCGGATATCAAAACCGAGAACTGGCTCTCTGTCGCCGAGGGGTATACACGCCAACGTGGCATCAAAGGCTGGCCCGTTGGTGCCGGCTGGCCAAAGGAAGACACAACGAAAGAGGAAACGCGGAAAGAGCTGGACGCATCTCAAGAAGTCACAGCGCAGGAAGCAGCGGTAAAGATTGCCGAAGCGAGGGAGACGCAGAGGAAAGTAGGCAATAGCACGCAGGAATTGGTGAACAAGGGCAAGCACCGTGACGAAAACAACGCAGAGCTAGGCTACTGCAACGTCTGGGTCGGCACAACCCTTGAGCGCAAACCCTCCTCCGAACCCACCCCAAGCAAACCCCTCTCCCCCTCCACCGACTGGGCCCTCCTCTCCCCCGACGCTGGCATCGCACTCATCTATTTCCCCTTCCTTCCCAACGCCAAAGTGCAAGGCGTAGATCCCAACACCACGCCCTTTATGTCGACGTGGAATTTCGTCTACACGCCCGAGGATATAGATAAGGTGGTTGCGCTGGCTAGAGCGAATTTCGAGGAGGGCAAGGAGCAGACGAAGAGGACGGTGAGGGCAGTGTATGAGCGGAAGAAAGCGAGGAGGTTGGAGGGGGAGGGGAGGGAGAGGGAGATAATGTGGAGAAGGAGAGTTAAAGAGGGGGCGAATCATTTCTTGTGAAGGTTTTGGTATTGGGGATGGGGTGGGGGAGGGGGTTGTGGTTTGTGAGATACCCAGGGGTAATTACGGTTGGATAGATGAGGATACACTAGATAAAGTAATATTACTTGCGTGTTTTTGCCTTGATCTGTTTCGCTTGAATTATTAGTACACCATAGATCTAGAATCTAGACGAGAAATACCTCTACAGGGTCAAATCCACGCCTCTCAACAACCACCGCTCACAACTGCTACCACCCCCTCGTTCACATACCCACCTCCCTTCCCCAGCTTTAATGCCAAGTCATTCAATTCAACAATCACGCATACGTTATGGGGGTTTAACTGGTTAAAATGAATGGAGTGATATGGGATGGAATTGCAGTGGCCTTTTGTTCGTGTTGGTGGGTTCTAGTCCAACCAGGCTTACCTCCATACCCATACCAGCTGTAGAAGATTAGGACCGGAAGAGCTACATAGAGTAGCAGCCCTTAAACAGCATACAGCAAATAACTAATAGACTCGAAGACCTTAGACAAAAGCACGCTACAGACCCAATATATGATCAATTCTTAGCGTATCTCGGAGGAAGAGGCGAGTCCGATCTGAGTATCCTACGCAATCGAAAAAGGTATCTACGACGTATATTGCCAAACCGTATCGCCTCCCAATACCTCACCAGCCTTAGGTATCACAGCACACCAAAAGTACAAATGCTTTCGAGCATCTGCATTACGAACGCTGGACAAGGTAAATAGCCTATAGCGCACAGATTCTCGAAAAGCGAGCAGAACATCGTGATGCCCCCAATGGCTACGCACCTTGCCCCCACTTCAGCTCAGACTCAGGCTCAGAGGGTGGCACAATGCAGCTTACGGTCCGATCCGTGGGAGATTCATATCATTTAATAACGATGACTTTAGACATAAGTTCTACGAATGTTTTAATGTTACGACGAGATAATGACAGAAATGGATGAAAGAGTTATACATACATTCCACTGTTCATCATCGAGATGTCGAGGCTACTTCGAAGAAGATTGATGCCAATAACCTCGCCCTTTTATCGACTCCTTAAGCAATATATAACCTCCAAACTGACCAGCAATGGAATCTCCTGTACGCAGTGCTGGCTACAAACCTTCTGTCTAGTTACAGGAGAGCTGAACGATTTCACCCCTTCGAAGCGATGAGGATCAGTTGACTGCGTGACAACGCGTGCGATGGTGAGATCGCTAAACGAAACAGTCGAGAGTCAACGTAGACAGAACAGAGCGAGGATTCTATCTAATCCAAAGATTAAGCAAGAGTGAGATCTACACACGTGTCAGGATGATCATCTGAGATCAATACCGCGACGAACGCGTACGACGACACGAATATACATCACAGAGACGAGATCTATTGAGTGAAATACGAAAGCACCAGGCCTTGTTCATCTGATGTAAAAGTAATTCGTCTGTTTCGACGTTGCGAGAAAATTGAATCAAGCAGAGTTTCATATTAAGAGTCATTGTACAATAAAAGAATCACAGTCCGCGATCTCGCTCATCGACTCGACAGCGCTGTGATATTCCAAGCTCAGCGTGTGACATCGGCGGAAGCAGGGGCTTCGCCTTTCTACATGATGATATGACATTTGATTCGAACGAACGAAACAGAGAACAGCGATACGTCGACGTTAAGCAGACGGCAATAAACGAAGTCAAAATTCGAACAATCAAACATTCATCGCTCTAGGAGGATTTCCTCCAGAGACAGGAACGCATGTCAAGAAAAAGATCTGTGAAGAAGATTTTAAACGCAGACACGGAACGTGATGTCAGCAGAGCGAAGCAAGCAAAGGCTAGAAGAATCCAGAGAGAGGAGGTTTTTGCCTCATGGTTTCCTTCTCGAAATTTTAGATCATGGAACGCTCTTATTGGCTACTATACAGCTAGATCGTGACGTATAAACCAATCAAACCTTCAAACCTTCAAACTATTCCCTCTCCCGCATCAGAAAAACCACATCATCACACAGTCAAATTAGCCATGATCAATTCATTTCCATTAAGAACCCCCCCCCGGTCTTCGCCGCACCGCTACTGAAATCTCTTCTCCCCCTCAGGCGTCACCACCCCCGACCACCTCAATCCAATCCAACGCTTCCGCATCAGCATCAGCATCATCAATGGCAGCCTGACACTCGGCGCAGTTCTCAGACAGTGTCCAGCACTGGTCTTCTTCTTCTGGGGAGCAGGTTTGGCCGGTGCAGTAGGTCCGGGTGCGGCTTTCGAGGCAGCCGCAGGAGTAGTGTGTGTCGGTGAATTGGCACATGATGGTGTGGATTGAGTGGAGGGTTTTATTTTGTTTGATATTAGGGGATTAGGAATGAGTTGTTGAGGTACTGTGTCAAAGCTGGTTTGGGGTAGGGGAGGGGGTGAAAAAGGGGACGAGGTCATCTAAAGATGGAAGAAAGAATTGGATTGTGCTGAGATAAAGAAAATGAACAAAAGCTCTTCTTAAAGGACGTTGTTGAGTCAAGACAAGAATTTAGACCTTTCTCTTTGTCGTGCGCCCAAGTCGCTTTTTCATGCAATTGGCAATGATGCTCGGCATGAGATGGATAGCCATGTTATCAGTAGGTTTAAATATTCAAGCGCTCTGATGAACTTATGATATCGGTAATGCCCCCGGATACTCGGGTAGTCCAAAAAGCTGTGGGCGCTTATGCCGTCCTTCTCGCAAAAACCGGCTATGAGCTATGACCGCTACAGACACTCCTTGACATATCGCTCTCAGAGTTGCTCGTGATATGCAGAAGTTGCCACGCTATTGTTCGCGATGGGGATATTTCCGATGGGCGATGGACACTGTTCGTCATTTTCGTTGGTGTCGGGTCTTGATAACCTTGCAGGTAGAGCCTTGACGACCAGCTGGCTGCGTCGCATCTCTTGTGGCACTATCGGAATGGGAACCAGAGCCTAAATCTTGAGAGAATTGATGTACGCAATATCCATTTCACAACATGCTCGTGCAGCTAATTAATATTCTTCAATGATGAAAGGATTGTCTGGATGGATCAAATTAGCGGCTTCGTAGTTGGTTCGTTCCTTACAATAGCATGCGCCAGCTTCTATTCGATATTGTCAAGCTCTTCGATTTCCTGACGTGGTGTTATCGGTACCGGCCCTTCTGCATCTTCCTCCAATTCCTCTCGCTCCACCATGTTCTTCCTGTCCACATGCTCTTCCTCTTCCTCTTCCTCTTCTTCGTCCTCGTCCTCGACCTCCACCTCCACCTTCCCCTCTCCCTCAGTCGCCTCCAGTTCGTTCGACGCCTTACTCCACATACCACTCGCCTCCAGCTCATATCCAGCCATAGTGAAGGTTCCCTGCCGAGCTCTCTGGCTGACTTCCAAAGAGAAACCTTCTTTGGTCTCCAATTCGGCCAGCATCGCTTTCGCCTCATTGTGCAACCCATCGATGGCCGGCTTCACCGGCACAAATTTACAGTCGATAACGCGCACAAGCTCAAGTCGCGCCCCATTGCTTATTTTCTTTGCTTCCCATCGAGCGTGGAGCCAGCGGCGGCGAGTTTTGGCGATGGAGTGCTCTTTGTTAATGAACGCTTGCTGGGTCATGACTAAGCCTGTGTGTGTAAGCGGAGTTAGTCTGTCTATTTGTGTTTCAATATAAAAGAAAGTATCGTACCTGCTTCGGAGAGCTCGGTGTACTTCTTCTCCTTTCGATTGCGGTTGCATTTGCTCTGCTTTAGCAAGGACTTGAGACCACAGGATGTAGGGACTTTAGGCATGTTGATAGTAGAAGGCAAGATACGTAAGAAACTAGTTAAAGAGTATAAACAATCGCGACCAGCCGATGGCACACCACAGTATGGAGTTTCAATATGCGTGTGGCGTAGGAGGTGTTGTGGAAGACTGGAAGAAATAGTAAACATCAATCCTATGTTGTGGTGATATTTCCTGTATATGCACGAATAAACTGTTGCTATAATCAGTACTTCTGAAAATTATTGGGGTATAAATATTGAATTGCTTACATTGTTGTTAGGAGAACATGCCTAGGTGGTCTAGTGGTGGAGTGATCTCCATGATTGTCCATAATGGGACGTCGTCTCTCGGGCTGGGTAAAACTCAGGAAACAGCCCTAAAGAATATCGGTGGTACGGTTGGATTATTCCTCCATAGCATACGTATCTTTTGCTTCCAAGTTCAAACCCTGCTACAACCTCCTTTTTTTACCTTTTGAATTTCAGCTCCTTCGATGCTTTCATCGAAATGTATGACCAACACTAAAAAGATGACCATTGTTTCCCAACGTTGGCTTTATCATTGACCATTAATGTAGCCAGTAACTGATGTGCGGTCGTCAATCAACGACTAACACTAGGAAGACGACGTTATTGCCCAGCATCAACTTTTCAGCCACAAGTACCACCAATTACAATTACGATCGCGATGGTTCGTTAAGCAATTTAGATCGCAAAAATTGAAATTTTACTTATTTCAGTGATGGGAGAAGGGATATGTGATGTACAGTAGATTGTGTAGTGAAAGCTGCAACTCAAATGCGTGGCATCTTTCAGCTCTCACCAGGGGTCGAACCTGTGAGAACAAAAAAGAAACAAGCGGTGTTACCGCCAGTCAGTGTCTGCAGCCACCGAAAGGTGTATTTTCCACTAGGCTTGAAGGAAACCCGACCAACTCAATGGGCGTGATTTTACTCTTTGGACAGAGGGACCCCCGGAGACCCTAAACAAGCTAGAGTTTGCCCCAAGTTAAGACTCTGTATGAGAAAAAAAGGTCTTATTATAACATTTAAATGACTAAATGATTCACAAAGTCTGAAACAGGGGCTTACTATTGTTGAAGCTCTACGGTTCGAGCCCTTCTGCAGCCATATTTTTGGGCTTTTTGATTCTTTTAGCTTCGTCCATGCCTTTCATCACCGATCATCGGTGGAGTCACCAACCAAAGTCGGTGTACAAGGCTGGGGCTTGCTCAACCTTCTCCAATTCTATGTTCATCGCCACACATTCTCACCAACAACAAACGAACAATAGGGTTTCCCTTAACAAGGAAGCAAGCAAGAAACATCTTCAGAGCAAAAACATGGCCATTACAAGAAATCCCATGGGAGAACAGTCGACAACGGAAGAGCAAGGGGAGCGAATGCCACCTATGAGCGGACCTTCGAGTGTGGGACAGAGACCAATGCTTTACGCCTCGCCCTAAACGACGAAGTACACAATTCCCCACTCTCAGTTCTGAATACGCTCGGCTCCGTACTGTACTGTCTTGACGAGTAACGAAGTCCTCGCCATCGCCGTCGGGCGATTTCCCTTATACTCGGTATTAGCACCAAGGACAGCAGGCTCATTGATGAAGAATATACATGGGCTGATACTTCATTATGCATTCTATCATGTGATACAAGAATCAAGGGAATATATGGGTTATGAGGAGGGTTTATAAGGGATTGGGGTGTTCTGGGGATGGGATGTCGTTGGGGAAGAGGATACTTAGTCAGGCCTGCCAAGACCAGCAGGGGTGGTCGCGTAGCACTTGGCACTATGGTAGAACGAAGGAATGACTGTGGGCAGGTTTGATGCTTCATCAAGGCTCTTTCAATGAAACAAGCACAGTAGAATGACCAAGGTCGCAGAGTATGGCTATGCTCGCAATTCTCCTGGAGATCAGCCCTCTGCATTGTAGTTAAGGTGAGGTCTACTCGTCGAGGCTTTGAGCCTATTCCACGTATGTATTAATCCTACACTCGAGCTAGGAAAGCAGAGTACTAGATTCTAAAAACAGAATCAAGGGACTTGAAAGGAGAGATGTTTGACGAAATCCTCCAGTGCGACACAAAAACCTCCTAAAACCCAAATCCGTCTAACCTTCCTATACCACACACCTTGCAGGAATTCCACCTCACTTTACAAGGCCATTAAAGACTATCGGCCTTGCATCCAAAGCTAGCGGCTCAAAGTCTTTCTCATAATCGCTGTCTCTTCCATCACGGCTAATTCGCGGACTGGTCGATACGACGCTGCTGTCTGGAGTATCCTCGCTTTCAGCCATATTATATCGAAACCTACCAGAAGCGGTCGGGCTTCCGCAATTGACTCCGTTAGTCTCATAGCCTGGTGGTTGGGTCACATCGCTCTCATATCCAGGTAAAGTATCTCTACTTCTCCTTGCCTCAGAACTATCTGAATCATATATGAAGTGGACTCTCCCCTCTTCCGCGGCGGTGATGTTATTGAAAACGCGACGAGAGTTTCGGAGGGCACGGATGTCCTCTTTCATCACAGCTTCGAGGATCTCTTCCTGCTGTATGACTCGTGTCCGTTTTTCGTCCCAGCTGCCAATCGGTCCAATCGCTTGGCCATGATGATGCCTGACGCTGCAAAACCACCGCTTCCACTTTTGGCTCCACGCCGCACGCCGGTATAACAATTTGTTATGACGTTCTTCTCGACGAGCCGCATGATCAGCTCGAACGCGAGGATCCCGGAGGCGTAAAATAACCCACGCAAAAAGAGAGCCAAGAACGAGAACCAGACCGAGAATCTTCAGACTATGCACCCGGTCGTTGTAGGATATGGTTGGGAATGAAGGAGAAGGTGATGGTGGTGAAGATGGAGATGGCAAACCACTGAAAGTGGTCTCGGGGGATTCGAGGGTCGTAGTTGACCTTGTTTCGTTCTGGCGTGGTGCTTCCAGAAGATGGTCAGCCGCCACAGTGTTTGGACGGTTTTCCATGGCATGACTTCCTGATAAGAAGTTGCTCAATCTATCTTTACTATTGGCCTTGTTGGGACAAACTGCTTTAAGGTGTTCGCGACATGATCTGACCATCTCCTTCACACTGGACTTGACGGCATTCACCTTCTCTTCCATAAAATGACCGACTGCTTGTAGATGTGCCTGTAGGCCTTTCCGCCCGTGGAGAGTGAAGTCCGGAAGCTCATCATCGACTCCCTTTGTTTCTGGGATCGTACTCGTCTGATCTATATCCCGAGATCTGGCTCGCCATTCTTCAGGAACAGCTTTGACAAGCGCCAGATCAACGACCTTCGGGCTCAAGCGAATAATTTCTGGGCCGTCGAGCTGTTTGTAGGACACCGTGAACCCCCACGGTACATCTCCGGATGTGCTGTGGGCGAGGAATGCAAGGACCTGTGCCACATCCTTGCCTTGAGAATTGGCTCCATCGGCTGGTATGGTGTCGAAAAGACAGGTGATGTTCCAAGAAGCACGGGTTCCAAGGGAGAAGATGCCATTCAAGTACCCGCTGCCCGCGGCGTCGGTGCCATCCCAGTTCGAAATAAGTTGCTGGCCGTTCAAGCGTACATTACTTTCACCGCAGGGCTTGTCAGTGGCGTCGACTTGGAAGTAGAGTATCTATAGTAGGTCTGAGCGGGTGAAACAAGTAGGGTTATCAGCATTTAATCCTACCGGTTGTTCATCATCACTTGCTTGAGTCTGTTCTGTCTTGAACTTCACTAGAGCTTCTGCGGGGCCTACCTTCGTTAGCGTACTTGAGCAATCGTGGCAATCAGGTAGCAACTCACGATACTCGACGCTGGATTTCGAGCCGCCAACGCTCAGCGGCGCGGATTCTGGGATGACAAATGCTGACACCGGAGCCAATATGGACGACAGCGATACTGCCGCCTTCGTGAAGCCGCGCATGCCCGCGAGTCCTCCAGGAGGAAACCTGCTTCAGTCAATCTATACACCGTTCTCACATGATGCGAGGAAGCTGCGATGTTGGTGCCTAAAGCACTCCAGATGTGGGGCGAAGGCTGAGTGATAAGCTAGCAGCGGCACGGTTTCGGGGCCGCGTGTTTCCTGTTATTCTATTAAAGTACGGTACTCTAAGGTATCTAGTCACGTTGTAGTTAAATGTCTCCAGTTAACAATGAATTGAAGAACCTTATTGCTACCTCTTGGGAACAGAGGGCGTTCCCTCGCTTCCTTTTACAACTGGAAAAGCGAGAGCAAAACCCATCACTGTCTAAGGTAAGGTAGCTCAAAGGCAGGAAGTAAGGTACTTCTCGTATCGCCGGAAAGTCCATGTAGGCTAGCCCGAGGAGGTTAGCAGGGGCTCGATAGGGCTTAGTGTCATCAATAACCTTCTCTCGGCTGCTCCCTCGGTGCTCCCTCTAAAGCGGCCCTGCTCTCTTTCCCGATCGAAAACGCTAATCCCCTATAGATCAAACCCTGCTCAGCGCGGACCAGCCGGTTACAAACAAAGGAATAATAGATCATCGCAACAAAGTTGGTTTCGATGCCTCTGTTTTGTAAATGTCCGGCTGCTACGAGCCGAGACGTGAGAAAAGTGTAATTGTTGATAACTCGCGAGCTGTAAAAATGGTGCTAACTAGAAGATCTAAATAGAACTAAGAAGCCGACGACAAGTGATATCAAGGGAAGCTGGAGGCAGACTGGGTGTCTCGTATGTTTCAATTAATCATCAATACACCATTTCTGTGATGTCAATCTCTCTCCGAACATCATCGCATCCTCCCTCTCCCGGAACATGTTTCCGAGTTTTCGAACGATATTCGTGTTGGTTTCAAGACGAACCCAAACCCTACACAAAGGCCGTACCCAACGCACCTCCCCTCTTGTGAGCAAGCCCTTCGTCTGCACCAATATACCAATTTCCCATCTTTCCCTGGGATTGAAGGTGGACATGATGATCGACGGCTCGTTGTATCTGCAGACACGATTCTCCCAAAAGTCTTTGAAGTCTCGACCTTTGCCTCCCCTGTCTGCCACCACCTTGTACCATTTGTGCAGACTCTGATGCACCGGTATCCAGAACTTCTCCTTTTCAAGCGATGCGCGGGGACAGTGGAGAATGAGCCCTGGAAATTCCACAAGAAAGCCTTGTTTCATCATGGAGCCCGCTCGACGCAACGGCCGCATCAGGGGATATGAATGGGCTTGTTTGGTCAACCAGGTTTCAGGCGCCCATCGATATCCCTTAACTCTGAGCTTCGGGGGAGGTAGAAAAATAATTCCGGACGGAATACCTAAACCCGGTTGTTTGTCAAGCATATCGAGAAACTCCACCATTCTCTTCGCGGCAACCACATCGGGTTCCTCGAGAGGATCACTAATTTCTTCGAGCTGTTTCACATTGAGTTTCAGAACATTGGCAAGGACTATGGTTTCGTCCTCGGGCTCCGTGACTAGGCGAAATTGTACTGCTTCCCATGCTCGCTGTACTCGGTAATCTTCTTCGGGTTGGCGGAGCTTCCAGACAGATGAGCTGAACGGGTGTCCGGCTTTCCAGACATGATGAAATGGATGATCGATGTCATTCCTTGCTTCATCTCTTGCCTCCTGTAATTCTTTGACACTAACAGTATCATCTTCAAACTGAACATGTAGGTCATTTGCCAGGACAACTTCTTGCAATGTCCACAGCCGCTGCGCCCAGCCGCAAATCCTTATTCTCATGTTCATTTCGATGGCGGAACCAGTTTTTCGAGTCTGTATCAGATTTCTATCCCAGACTAGGACTGTCCTTGCTTTGGAATAGATGTTTTTCATCTGATTGATGGCACTGCTCCTGACAGATGCCTCGCGAGGGAGGCAAAGAACATCGATCCAAAGATAGATCTCTTGTACACCGTCTGAGTTCTTCTTGTCTTTGAGGAGCCGATTGCAAGTCCCTTGGAACTTTTCGAGTTGACACCTATGCATAGAGCGATCGTTCTTATTCCGGGCGTCTTTCCCGCTGTCGACTATACCATCTTCCCAGCGATGGGTTAGCGCAACAAATGCAACCACCTTCTCCTTGTTCAAATCGTGCGCGGAATGCTCCATTCCTCTTGCATCTGTCAAGGTAACAAGAGGTGTCTTGCCTTGGCTGATCCATTCCACCATTTGCGCTTCATCAATTTTATCTGTTTTGCAGTTCACACCATTGCAGCCACCCATATGCAATGCTGTGTGAACTGGTCTATTCGCAATGCAACTCCAGATCGTACATTTTGAATGGTCAGCTTCTGGCTTCGGTGGTTTCATTCTGCACATGAGATAAACATGGGTGACTCTAATCAACGTGGACTCCATTCGACGAATTGCAAAAGGACACCATTTACTCTCTTGCAGCATCTTCCTGCAGTATGTGCTATAACCCCAGTTTCTTCCCTGGATGTTTGGTTTATCGTAAAACTGTGAACGGCCATCCAAGCCAGAAGAAATCTCTGGGCGCCCAAGCTGCAGAGTCTCGCCTAAAACTGCGAGCGACAAGGTCAGCTTGGTATCTAAGTGCTGGTCAACTGTACATCCCGAGTCAGGGTACTCAGACCCATCTTGGATTCGGGAACGATCGTCACGGTCCATGCGTTCATGAGAGCAATGCTTGGAAATAAATCGCCGGGCAATGTCAAGGGCAATGGAAGCTCTCACGTAACTGCGGGTTTGTATATGGCGGTATCTCTCTGCGTCTCCAGCGGCTGCCTTTTCTCGGATGGTCCAATTGGAGATCGAGGTAATGAGTCCCTTAGTGCTTAGTGTATCATCGTTTCGATGAAAATCTGCCGGGCAAATATCGGTATCGAGTACTTGAGCGAGGAGAGCAAACCAAAGCCATGACTGCAAGAATTCGTTGGCATCCCTCTCTTTCATCGTTGACTTGAGTCCGTACTCAAGCAAGTCTTGGAAGTCATCATATCCGTATTCACTTGGAAGGGTGAAAAAGTCTTGAGGATGATACGGGTCGTGCTTGGCGAGGGGTGCATAGAAGTGGACCCTGTCATGTCCTCCGTGGTCGATTGGTGGCGGTAGGTGATCCATGGTTTTTATAGTATTAATAACAGATCAAATTAAGGAGCTAACCTTGTGAACTACATGGACCAGTGGTTTGAGTTACAAGAGAAGCAAAGACATTCTTATACCCGTATCACTCTGCACTACTGGCAACAGGGTAATTGCCTCAGAGAGGATAAGAGGGCCTAGATCGCGAAACCAGTGCCGAGAGGCGCAACGCCGTGCTATGTATTGTGTTTTTCAGAACCACTGTGCCGTTTAGGAAAGTATAGTACCTCAAGAGCAGGTCTCTAGACAGTGTAAGGATTACTCCTATATGCCTTGCTTGACTAAGGGCCCTCGGAGGGGCTCCATGGACTAATCTGACCCTTTTCCAAAACCACGAGGCTACCACATCGTCAAACAGGGCGACCACGTACGTGTTAGGCTTTTGCAGTAGCGCAGATGCCTAACTTATTTATATATCAATTACCCTCAAAAATTCATAGCTTTGATAGGTTTCCGCCGAAACCACGAGGCTATTGTTTTTGTCGGGCGTTATCAAGTAAGACAATATTGCAGAAGCTCTGCAAATCCCAACCATCACTCTAGATCGAAAACTGTAAGGATTTTTTTTAAAACCACGAGGCTATTGTTTTATCGGGCGTTACCAAGTATGACAATATTACAGAAGCTCTGCAAATCCCAACCACCACTGTAAATCGAAAGCTGTAAGGATTTTTCATTAAACCACGAGGCTGTCACATCGGCAAACAGGGCGATCACGTACGTATCAGGCTTTTGCAGTAGCGCCGATGCTTAATTTACTTATTTATCAATCACCTTTGAATATCCATAGCTTTGATAGGTTTCCGTCGAAACCACGAGGCTATTGTTTTATCGGGCGTTATCACCAACCATCACTCTAGATCGAAAACTGTAAGGATTTTTTTAAACCACGAGGCTATCATATCTCTGACAAATGTTTAAACAACGCTTTATAAGGATGCTGACCTTTCCTAGAAAGCTCTTAAGCGCGTCCTTTTTTTTTTGATGATATAGAGCTCAGAATCAAAATATTCGACAATGGTGAGTAATGCACATCCATCTCCAGGCGACTGGGATCATTACCGCGGTATAATCACGGAGCTGTGGTCTCATATGACGCTCAAGAAGGTTCAACATTATATGCAGGTCCATCATAAATTTTCGGCTAGGTGAGTTCTAGCCTTTGAATCGTGATGCTGCGGGAGAATATAGCTCGATCGAGGATAAAGAAAATTGCTATATTATATATCAGGCGTACCTCAATCTTCTCTGTACTGACCGTCTTGTTTAGCGAGCGTATGTATGAAGAGCAATTCAAAAAGTGGGGATTGCACAAATACTTGAAGAGATCGAAGAAGGACGAGATACTCGGCCGTGTTGTACACGCTGCCCAGACACAATCTCCACCGCCTGATCTGGACATCAATAGCGACGACCTTCGAAAGGTTTTGAGACATCTGAATGAAATGCATCGAATGAGCATCTCGCTTGGTGAAATGAGAGTAACAATGTCGAAGGCTGGCGACTCGGACGGGTTTTGCAGCAGCAGTACAGGTAGGGACTTTTACTACAGGGTAGAAAGTGCTGAGCTTACTACTTGTAAAAATTCAGTGACTAGTGATTCTTCAAGTGCCGGATATACTGGAATACCGCAATCGGATGGACATCGCTCCCTAAGCGAAGGTGAGCAGCTAGCAACAGGCACTGGCAATTATCAAACAGCGCATGCTCTAGTGGCCAGTGAGCGGGCTTACAAGTCCTGTTTTCCGTTGGACCGTATGCCCGCTCATGTTAATTCCGAATCCCTGAATTTGGAGACTATCTTGCGGAATGTCTATTCATCCTGCGCTCGTAGGAGTTTCGACCATGATAGCCAACACGGAAAACCAGACCAGGTATCGCAGATCGTTATTGGACCACAGGCACAGTTCTGGAACGAGTTAAAGTACGGCATCTATCTTCTAAAGATATCTTGCTTCGAAAGAGCATTCCCCGTGCTTCGTAATGCTGGAGACCTGTCATCTGGCGCTTTCACGGAAAACCCTTTAGCCTTTGTTCAGGAACTCTTCTCCACCTTGTCTCCAGCCAATACGGCCCTATGCTCTCGTCTCCGCCTATCGTTGCTTCGTGAATTCATCAATTTGGCAGGACAAAGCTTCGGAAGTACACATCCTGTTACGGTTCTTTGCTATGAATTACAGAAGGATCGCGGGTCTCAAGAAGTGTCCGAAAGGGCTCTCTCATTCATGATCGATCTTCTTATATCAATACAAGGCACGTCCTATACATTGACGTTCAGAGCACAAATTGCCCTTGTCCGACTGCTCAGGCGCAGCAAGGAGTATGAAAGAGCGGGTGCCATGGCGCGAAGATTGCTATCAAGCAGTATCAGCTTGTTTGGCGCCCAGTCAATATTGGCGCGTATGGCCGCACGAGAGCTGGAGCACGTTCTGATGGATAGAAACGACTGGCAGCAAGCTCTAGAAGTGTGCCTATCTATTATTGGACAGCCTCCTTCTACTCTCGAATTGGTTGAGCCTCAATATTATGACGAATACGCAGTGCATACGATGGAGGACATTGCCAAGATATACGACAACCTCGGGGAGTCCGAATCCAGTATAGCATGGTTGACTCAAGCAGCGAATAGTGCATGGACTTTATGGGGGTCGGGGGTCGCGACCACCCACATCATTGATAAGCTTGTGGGTGCCTTGATTACTTCTGGGAAGCATGATGAAGCGATGTTCTGGCAGAATATACATACTGCTGGCGGAAACTGCATGTCATAATGCGACCTAAGAAGTGTCTCAGTAGCGACACCCAACAGCGTAGCACTCGTCTTGGCTTTGAGATACGCCTGAAACAAGCGAAGGAGGAATGGCGTTGAGGGGAATCTCTTTCGTGTTCTACTCATCTCGCATGCCTGTATTGACTAAGAGTATAGTTCAGTTCTCATGATTCAAAGAGCAATCGTCTAGCAGAAGCTGCTGCAACATGGTGGAATAGTTTCCGCCTCTTGTAGATTTAGCGCCCTGGAACCTGAACTCCGTGACGTCCTTCAGATCGAAATCTTTCCAACAGGAGCCATGCGTTCTCGTGGTCCGTTCGTCTGTAGCTGATAACGTGGCAAGTCATCAACGGGCTGGCCACAGTTTTATCTACCAGAGACTACAGACACAGAAGCCCGAATCGTATCCAGCTCTCTCAGGGGCACAGTGCATGGCCGCACATCTACGATCCATTGGCCTCGTTCAGCCATTTTCGTCCAACCGACAGCAGACGAAATAAAACGTTGCGACGCTCTTCATTTCTCTATCTTTGTGCGTTCTTCATATGTTTCAACGTCTCGGAGTCGCACACCTGCAATTTCCTCAGTGAATTCCGACGATGATGAAGTGTAGATCTGATAATTGTCTAAAGGTGTGTTTTCTACAACAGAAGGCTACGTATCTACCGTATGTTTTGTGCCACAATTGACGCTAGCCCCAACTAGGCTAGCGGGCAGGTGGCAGTGTAATGGCACTGCAACTAAGGTACTTCCGTATTATGTTTCTGATTGAATGATTACTTCTTCTGCTTCTACTATTGCTTCTACTACAGCTTCTATTGCTTCAACACCTTGCGATTGAAGAACCTTGTCACGGCAGTGCACCAGATATCATGGGCAAAGGGGTTGCGATATCAATTGTTGGAAATAGGGGAGATGGTAATCTCCGCCTTCATAGGGCTTCTAGCGCATCTCGGTCGAAATTTCTCATGCAACCGGCGCAGAGTAACGTACCCTGCATTGGCCCACACATCGGATCGATGCTGTGTGCGACGTACCTACCTTTAAGGTAGTATTTTGTCGAAATCTTTACGGCATTCGAAGGTCCAGTTAAGTTTGCTTCTTAGGTTTACGCCATCAACGTTTAATCTACTTTATCCCATCAGGTGGCTTCGCTATCATAAAAGCCTTGAGTTGCATGAGATATTTAACTTGCTTTGTCCAATTGAGTGTCTCAAACGCTGGAGCTTTCTATATACTTCCCCCCCCCACCCAAGGCAGACATATATCGCCGCCCACGGCGTTAAGCTTGTTGTAGTTTCAACAGGCCTCGACTTGAAGCGATATATACTCACTGTTTACTTTCGTGACACTGACTACTGCAATCCCTCCTAGAGAATGTCGAGCATGATACAGCTTGCGTTTTCTGATTTTGATCTCACAGTTCTGTGTTTTGACATCATGATGTTGGAAAATTCTCCTCTTGTTCCAATTGATGGTTGGTCTTGCTTTGACGACGAGGATTCGAGAGAGAAACCATCAATTATTCGCTCCAATGCTAGATACTTCTTTATGCTCTTCAGCCTAGAAGAACACAGAACAAAATCTCTTTAAACACGCATTTCAGATAGATAACTTCGCTACTTCTCGTGGCATTCGAGAAACTGTTGGTAAACACAAATAGATTCTTAGAGCTGACTTGCGCAACTGGGAGAATTCGTGCCGGCACCGATATCCAATCATAAGGTAGCAAGCATCTTGATCAGGCCATGCTGCTTCCTCAGTGGATAACAGTGCCCAACGGGGCTCTCTCCGAATAGGGAAGGTTAAGTGGAAGATCTTCTTCAGCCGCAAGTCCTTGCAGCTCGGGTTGTACAAGCGAAGCAATCAAATTTGAAGACATGCTAGAGGTGGCAGTGAATAGCAAGGTCGAATGATAAAAGTCCTAGAACTCCCTGACCTTTCGACATTAATATCCAACAAAGATTCGGTAGTCCTGCGCTAAGGTGTAGGAGGCGAAGAGTTACCATGAGTACTCATCGCGTCCTCCGATATTCAGTCCTGCGCTCCACAATCCTATTGTACCTCAATGTTGCTGTTGGTATGTATTGTCTTCATTTATACATTTGAGGGAAAGCAATTAATTTAGATACATAAACTTGGGGCCATGAACATTGTCCTTACGCATATAGAGAGCCTTTCTCCGATTAATGACGGGATCGCTGATACGCTTTCTGGATAGCACAATATAGCAGTGCTACTTCAATGCATATCAGTAATAACAACATTACCTCATCCTGCCTTAGCCATGCAACCGCCTTCAATCGGACCAATGTTGCAAATTCTACTTACGTTGCTCCGAACGAGTGCTGTGAGACTTTAGAACCCTGTTATATATTCGCCGATAGCTGTCAGGTACTCTATTGGGAATCTCAACCAGCTAATCTTACCGTCCTCGCACCCTCGACTCTTAGCTCTGATAGCTACATCTTGTGAGTTCGGTTTTCCGTAGGCTCCTTCGACACTTACCAACGTTTTTGAAAGTACATCGCCGTCTATCTATGTGATCTATCATTCCATTTTTGCAGGAGGCGGTTCGAGGTCTTGTATAGGGAACGTCGGCGACGGAGGTAGGCCGGAATTGGCATCGTACGCCACTCTCACCCAGGCCTATCCCCCAGGCTACCTAACAACAGGTAACCCTGCTTCTTTCTTGGCAATCGTAGACACTGGGTAGGCTCACAAACTCGCAGGACATTGTTACCACGGAGTTGGTGCGAGAGGCATACTTAATCCCCAGGACTTTGCAACTACTATACAGAATTGGGTATATGAGACTCGCGCTGACTGCGTTAATGGGGCCTCTCTCGCCATAGGAGGTCCAAACGGGACCGATTTACATGGTAACCCTTCGCTGGTCGTTCCGGGCGATTTTTCCTCTGTGGATCCTCAGTGGTCCGGATGTAGGGGGAACGATGTTTATGGTGCTTTCGACCCGCCCCGAGCACTCAGTCCGGTGGCAGCGCTTGACCCAACAACCACCATATCACTTCCAAGCAGTATGGTTTCGGCCGAGCCAGGAACCGTGGCCACCTTTCCGTTTGTTAGTCCCACTCCCGTTTCGAGTTCGGGTAAAACCACTACACTCGAGAGTATAGGACAGAACCAGGATCCACCAGCAATCGGGCAAAGTACTGCAAGTTCAGGGCCTCAAACCCCTCGGTCTTCTACAACGTCGGGTAAGAACGCTGTATGGAACAGCCAGGGTAATCCGAACGACGAACCAAGCAGTTCGAACAATTTAGGTGGGGCAAAAAGCATAGCTCCTGTCCCAGCAGATCCGCAGATCACAAGTGCTGAGTCTCAAACTGATGGCGGTCAGCTAGCTGTTCCTGTACCAGCCCCAGCACTAGTTCCCGGCCACCCAGAGTCTACAATCGTTGCCCCAGATCCAGCACATGCTCCAAGCCAAGGCCCTGAAAGTCCAGGCAATGTTGTAGCAACTTCAAATGACGTCTCCAAGTTCGCTACAGTCGCGGGTCTGCCGATGTCTATCCTACCAAACAACGGCGGCGTCGCAGTAGATGGCATAACCATAGCCCCGGGGTCCCAAACGGTAATTTCAGGGCAAGGGATATCCGTTGGATCAAAGCAGGCCGTCGTTGGCACCAGTACTTTCGATTTTCCTCCTTTGATGGCAGCCACGGCACTTCCAATGTATGCCGGCCAGTCTCTTCAAGCAGCTCCGAGAGGTGGTTTAGAGTCTTGAAATACGAGGACACGAGGGTAGAAAGGCATATCCCTTTGCCCGTTAATTGTACGGCCCACCCTAAATATAGCATACAATCACCACCATTAGTAAGGGTGTTCGGATAGTTAGTAAGCACAGAACATTGTTTTACGAAGGTTGAAGGTAGAGGAGGGGTTACAGCCTTCTTCTGACTGGCTCGGTGAGTCGGGCTCAATGCTTTAAACACTAGTTTCCGTACTCATAAAGGTTAAGCTTCTACCATTATAGGTTTAGCTGGGTGGGCCGTACAATTAACGGGCAAAGGGATAGATATATTTGACTGAACTATGTAGTAGGTAGAGCATACGGGATGAAGAAGGAAGGAAAGAAGTGGGCGAAGGGTAAATACCCATCCACTAGCGCCGGATCAATGCGGAAATTACTAACCACAGGGGTAACAGTACCGTTCCCTGTTTCCAACATTTCCAACATAGAGGTCGGCGGCATCATTCTCAGCGCGGGCTACAGAAATGTTGTATCTGGCACTCCTTTGTCAGTTGGATCCAGTCAATTTGTCATCGGCAGTAGCACGTACGCGTTTTTGGATCATGCCATTGTACCATATTCAGAGGCTACTGCTCCACCACTCGAAGCAGTACCGGGTAATAATAGAGCCGTCAAACTCGGCTCGACCACACTCAGCGCAGGCGGCCCAGCCGTAACCTTTGCTGGAAGTACGTTTTCTGTGCTTTCAGGCGGCGGCGGTGTGATGATTGATGGAAATGTTGCTGCAATGCCTAAAACTATAGCGCGTCCATCTGTCTTTACCATAGGTGGTGAAGTATTGGCCATAGATCCCTCCAAAGCTGTCCTTGGTTTAGTTACTCTACCGGTTGGAGGAGCAGCGGTTACGATCTCTGGTGCCGTAATGTCGTACGGCCCCTCAGGTCTTCGTGTCGGCTCAACAACTTATCCACTATTTGAAAAAGTGCCTCAGTCGCTTTGGACTGTGGCCGGTCAGGTCATAACGGCATATCCTGGCGAGGTTATCGTTGGATCTGGCACTACCCTTCACCCAGGAGATCCGCCGTTAACGATATCTGGAACGGTCGTGTCTATGGGTCCATCTGGACTTCAGATTGGATCTTCAACCTTCCAAATAGGTATTACAGCACTTTCGTCATCGTTATTCACAGTTGTAGGCGAAACAATCACAGCAAACCCTACGGAAGCCGTTGTTGGCTCCACTACGCTGCACCCCGGTGGCTCAGCAATCACTATCTCAGGGACGGTAATCTCTCTAGGCCCATCTGGCTTAGAGATTGGATCAACAATAATGCCATTAACACCTGCCGCGTTGGAGACTGGCCTCGGAAGTCTCATAATGTCGGCTTTTGATGGCGCGCCGGAAAGTACTACGAGTACCGGACCGGAAAGTGCGGGCAGTAATAGTACGGCTAGATTTACGGGAGGAGGCCAGATAATCAAGGGTGGCTATTGGATCATGGGCGCCATGAGTATCTTGGCAGTTGCTGTTGGAATGCTGGCGTTTGCATTGTAAGGTGCAATTAATCGACTTCAAGCATAGCTGTATGTACAGTGTTATCACAGATGGGAATAAGCAGGAGGATAGATGACGAAAATAGTAATGTCAATCGTCTAAGACCCATTCGTCTGACAGAATTAAGACGAAACAAATGAAGCAGGAGCAGGTGGTTTTAGGCCGTTCACTTTAGCTTTCAATTAGACCCGGCAGGAAATCGGATCCGGAGCGGGACTGGCCGAACCCTATCGAGTTCCTAAACCGTCTTGAAGCAGCGAACCTATATTATGCAGATATCCTTTTTCCATCTGGAAGGCTTTCAAGCGTATCTTGGTAGATTTTCTTGAATATGATATCATAGATATCAGGTGACTCGCAACAGAAAAGCTAGAATACACGAGCGCTCAACATAAAAATTTTGTCAACATCGAATCTCTCTAAGATAGTGACTCTTCAGCTTCAAACGATTTGTTACTCTTACCAAAAAAAACTTATGCAGTTTCTAAGAGAACAAACCCTTCGTCAACTCTCCGTATCGTTTCATAAAACCGCATAGACGTAGCAATGTTTCCACACGTTCAAACTAAACGTCAACTTATTACCTCGATTTCTAATTATCGACATATGGTCGCAACAATCAAGGCTTTGTTATCTGAACGACAATCAAACAGAACATGGCATCTACCTGAGAGATAGAAGCTTGGGTTATAGAAAATTACCACAAAATCGGCCTCAGCCGTGATGACCAGCTTATTAAGAAGAAATTATTTAAGACGAAATTGATTGAAATACGTCCTGAGATTAGAGGGAAAATACGGCAAACTGTCAATAAGTAAGAAGCCATTCTTTCATTGCATATAGAGTCCTTTAACATATTCTTCGTTTGAAAGACTGGTCCGGCAAGGTATATTCTTGCCAGGTGGCGAAAACAAGACTTTGCAGACAATTAAAACAACCTTCGAACCATCTTCTACCCCTTACAGGCCCAAAATACGAGCTGCAGCGAATGCGAAAATCCAAAACCCGAACCCCTCTGGCTCTAAAGTATCCAATCCTCAATTTTCCAATTCAGACTCCTCTTCCGGCAATTCGAAATTCACTTCGATACAGAATGTGAACGTAAGAACTGATAGTTTGAGTTGTCTCATGGCCGTACACTAATCAAGTGAAAGTCCCGCACGGCCGTGACGGGCAATCCTCGGAGAGCTCAGCGTATAATTTCACATTTACACCTACTGTTACTGATCCAGGGAGGAAAATCCTTATACCAAAAGAAACCCATTGCAAAAGCACAAGCAGTAATCATGTTTACCTATCGTGGTCTGTCAAGAACGAGACGTGTTCTGATGTTGTCCCATAGGCACCATCGAACGGCGACAGCGCTTACCAACATGGACAGAACTACACAATCCTAGATCCAGAGTTCGGTGGTGTTATCGTGGACGTCTCTGAGAATTATAGCGGTACTGGAGGCTTAGCGCCATCTCAGAAAGTCATAGGTAGGTACGCATAGGAAGCTCTTACTAGGCCACGTTGCTAATGTAACATAGAACTGCGAGAATTTGTAGATGAGCCTCCTAAGACGAACGCCAAATCGGCCATCAATAGCTCTAGTTCAGTTATGCAGATGACACCTGATTTGAGTGATTAGCTAGGACTACTGCACGTTCGCGAGGATAATGACGCTCTCAGTATAGACATTGCGACTGGTGATGTCAAGAATGCAGTTCTATTTCCGGCAAAGCTATTAGCCGACTACAATAGAAATATTCTACCTCAATAAGGACTGCTCGGAAGCTGCGAGATGAAAGAGTCTGCAGATTCCAACGGATTTCCTGATCCGAGAATCTTCTTGAACATCAACATCCCGTTTTCGGCATTCATTTGTGAAGTTCAGGGGAGTGGGAAGTCGCATTCAACGTCTTGCATCATTGATAAGTGCAGAATATCGCAGTATCAGATCTCTCATGCTCTTTCACTCACGCTTCATGCAGAAAACTGTCTCATCCGCTCTTCGGCATTAGGAGTGCTCCAAAACCCTCTGTCCGCGTCCATACTGACAACTCACAGCCTTCATAACAACAACACTCGCTCAGAGTGCTGAACACGTTAGCAGTGACAATTACCAGATCGAATTCTGCGACCGAGACAATCAAGCCGAGAAAATCCAAGCATACTTACCTCACATCTGGGAAAACATCCAAAAAGTGATCGCAGACGCTGCACTTGGCATTTCCTCTCCATATGGATTTTCGGCCTTGTTCAAAAGCAACAACATAGTCAATGTGACTAGACTGTTCCAGAATATAGCAAATGGCGCTCCTATTTATGTCTCGCCAGGTACTGGCCGCAGCATCGACTTCAAAATCCCAAAGTCCCCCACATTCGTCTGCGTCAATGCAGGTAAAAGTGCAGCACTCGACAGTTGGCTCAATACGTAGTGTGAGCCCAGTCGATGAATAGACGCCATCTACAACTTCTGAATACATATTCCTATGTTAGAACAAGAAAGAGCCAGATTCCACTGATTGTCCTCGATTAAGACGGAATGCGCTGACGCCTAACGACGACACGCTGACTTTGTCAGCAATCGGCCCTTGTGCATGAACTTGCACATATGCACGGGGCTTCGGGATTTCATGTGCCTGGGGATGGCAAAAAAGAAGTGTACTTGCCGATGGAAAGCTGTGAATGTCAATGCGGCGGATTCATTGCTGAATGCAGAGAACTTCGCATTATATTATGCAGTAAGTTTTCATTCCCAATGACTTCGATATCTGCAGTGCAAAAGCTGTCGTCTAAGCCTAACAGGTCAAGATTTTGATCTTGTATCATTTTTCTCGCATCAAATTTGCATAGTTGCGCTAATATATACCACATTCCTCAGCCCTTGCTGCAGGTTGTAGATGATGGCCCAACATATTCCATCATCAAACACAAGCGGTAATTTCCGCCTCGGCTTTACAACGCTCCTCAACCTCGTCTACAACTCAAACCCTGTCATCCCTTCGCCAGCGAAATATCTCCTTCATTCCACATAGATTATCAATCATCCCTCTTACAAGACTTCCATCCTACTTCATCTTTAGCTCTTACAACACACATCATTGCTTGCTTTATCAGCGAAATCAGAAACGCCACTACCTACCGCCCACCGCGAGATTTTCTCATCCAACGCAAGAGTGGAAGGACTTTACTGGATTCGGTGTCTGGATGTATAACTGTCTTATCTTTTCTGTCTAGGACACGAGATCTGGAACAGCGTAGCTATGATGAAGAGGGAACGGCGGCTGTGTTTCGAGAAAGGGGATGTTCTTGCATCATCGCGAGATAGGCGAGAGGGGCTCTTGTGACGGTATTGTACTCTGCAAGTCCTAGTACGGCATGTCGTGAGTCTTTACTTGTGCATAGGTAGCAAGTGGCGGAGTAAGTGTTTCTAGAGCAAATTGGAGTTGAAAATGTCATTGGCTATTTACCGGTCTCTCCGCTGCCCTCCACTCCTATTTGTTCATATATCTAGTGCCACCGCTCTTTGCATTCGAGGAGGCAAAGTGTTGGTTTCAATATTTGGATCGTCTGTACTGAGATGGCATAAGCTAGATTGAAGACTTGGTGACCAGTAGGAAGAGAGGTCCATCGTGTTCCGCTTGTCCGAGAGCTCTCAGACTGCATCAGCGTCGTCCAAGCTTAATGGCTTTTCGCAATCTATGCTTCCCCTATTTTCCCATCCGGAGCCAATCACGATCCCTTGCCATCCCAACTTCAGCGCAATAGTATCATCACACCTCGTGGTATCATACTCATTCATCCATGTCATCATTCCCTACATTCTTAAACGAAACCAATCACGAATTCTTACGATCCAATCTCCAGTGGGACTTCCGACCGAATCTCGCGGCGTTATACTCATTCAAACAGGCCATCATTCCATAGATGTTGCTTTATGACTGCTGGACTCAATCGAATCAAGCTTCTAGATTCATGGCATACTATATCCTTGAGAGATAGCTGCCAGTGATCCCACATGACGACCCACCAGTAAAAACCTTCATCCTTCGCACAACTCAAGGGATCGTAAGCGTCTTGTTGGTAGAAGTGCTGCGAGATGCAATAGATCTGGTCCCGTATTTTGTACTGAAGAGCATCACGCTTATCAGACACGCCGAAATTGATGGCTTGAAAGGAGTCAGGAGGCGCGTCTGGATCATTCCGCAGGGGAACATCTTCTTCCCTTCCAATGCTTTGCGTTAATCTTGACATCTCCCACAAATAGTACAGCTCTTGAGATGTCATTGCTTGGAGTCTGGACTCCCATTCCGAAGCATCAAGTCTCATCAGACCCCAGATTGAGTAGTAGGTACGGATGAAGCGTGGGCGCTCGGTGCGAGTCAACGTCGGAGGACGGTTGGGCATACCATAATATTCTCTGGCTGTCCAGCCCATCACTATTGCATTTGAATGTCAACTCTGCCCGTTCAACGGACCAAATGTGAAGCAATCTCCACTTACTTCTCACCCGACTCACGATTTCTCGTTCGAATTGAAGAATGGCGTTCTCGACCACGTCCGCATTCCGAAGCATACGGACGACATCTTTGGCAGACATGGGAGACTCCAAGTCCGGTCCGTCTTGATCGACAAGGAAGCGACGCGCCGCACCTTCGCAGGGGATGTTTCTCGGCGCCATCTCGTTGTAGATGGGAGTCACGTTCTTCAACCAAAGACGCCTGAGTCGATGGCATACTGTGGAGAGGGCAAATACATCAGCAAAGCATGGGAGCTGGCAAAAAATATTTGTCGCTATCTCCGACGGCATCATTGATAGCGACATATGACTGCTGCCACTTCCGCGCTCGACGGCTGTGCAACAGCCGGACACTGAACCTGAATGTGCCTGTACACGTGAAGCAACTGCGCGGTATGTATTGAAGTCTGCAGATCCCTTTCAGGATGTAACAATTCAGCAAGAGAGATCGAGCGTTGCAGAACATGACATATATGACTAGAACGAGTAGGAATGCATTCTCGAAGCTTCTTGCCTGTGTTTGAGCAGCAATCAACACGCAAAGTCTCGGCAGCAGAGAAGTTTGAATCTGATATTCAGAGGCGCTCTGATACTCAGCCGCATCGTCGAGACTGTTGGTGCTTGTGCAACGATGTGATGGCAGGCGTTAAAATTTACGCGAGTTTAGGTTGTTTCTAAACAGCCCCTTGGGCTAGTCCCAATACGTCAGATAAGGGTACAACCCTGTACCTGCTCTAAGGTACCTCTGTTACTATCACCTACCCCACCCATTCCGACCTCAGCCCAAAGCCGAGATACGTGATGAATCCCATCTCGGCATCCACGCCACCCTACACCATCTCCGCTCTCCCTTCCACATCCCCAATCCTCCTCTCAACCTGCCTCTCCCTTTTCGACGAGTCTATTGCCTGGCTTACTTCAAAGGGGCTTTCCGCTCAGTGGGGCTCCGAGCCTCTGCAAGATGATGAGAAAACTATCGCGAAAATGAAGAGGATTATTGAGGTTGGTGCAATTCGATTATACTTTCCGGGGAATTGCGGGCTTAGTCATATCTGTGAATCGGTCTCAAAGGGCAGGTTTCGATCATATATGCTTAGCTCGTTCAGCTGAGAATTTTGTATATTGAACCATACAGCAATGTGAATTCCTCGTCGCCACCAGCCATTCAGACAACAAGATCTTGGGCCTCGTGGCTTACTCTTCGGAGCGATCGCATCCGGAGTTCATTCCGGCGGCTGAGGAGCCAGAGCTATATCTTTGGTTTCTCATAGCATCCCGGAGCGATCCCAGGGCTAAAGGCGTTGGGAAGACATTGGTGGAAAAGTGTGAGCAAGAAGCGAGGGAGAGTGGTGTTGGGCTATTGAGAGTAGATTGTTTTGATGGCGACGTGGCGAACGGGGCTTTGGTAAGGGTCTATGAGGGAATGAGATTTAGGAGATTGGGTTCGAGGTATAATGTGAAAGGTTGGGTGGGGCAGGTATTAGGGAAGAGATTGGAGGGAGTGGGTGGGTCTCGGCGATGAAAGGACGGGACTTGTAGAGAAGAGAGGGTGTAAGGAGGTCTATTCAGAGTTCTATCAAGCGATAGGCGTCGAATCATTTTTATATGTGATGGTCATCACGAAATTCAGCGCATTTGATAGCTTGTAGCCTTTCTATCTAAAACTTTTGATGTGTCGTAAGTATGAGCAGCAGCCTTTGCAAATCTTCTCTAGCAAAGACTTTTTCACGTCGTCGTGGCAACAGTATCTTTTGAATGTTACACTGATATAGGCAAACATGACCGGGACGTAATCAAAAGCTTGTGCGGAAAGCACATAGCCAAGTCCACTCCAAGCTTAGCAGAGTTATCCGACTGTTCACGCCAGCGTTGACACGCTGATTTCCTCCAGGCTGATAATTACCTACTTCCTTGATCGTGTAACGTCGAGGTTTCATATCCTGCGCAGCTTTTCCGACCGGTGTTGGCGTTTTGGCTCCAGAGACTTGGTATTGACAGTAGCTATGTCGGGGAGAGCGTACCGTCAGCGGATGTCAATCATCCGATCCCATAAGCCATAATTTGCGTTTTCAATTAGAAGAGTTCACCTACCAACCGGTCGCACCATTCAACCGGTCAGCCCCATAGGACTGCTGGTAAAGATAGAATCGATCCTGGGTACATGAGCGCCGCTCCTGAGATGAGGGACCGAGGTGATTGTCTGATTGGATTTGTGGATGGTATTGGGAGAGTGCTATCGCCGGTTGCTGTTGGGGAAAAAGATTGTACTTCGGTATGGGGTAGGTTTTTGAGATACTATGGTGACGTAAATGTTGAAGTCGAAGTTGGGCTGGGAAGGTGATAGCTCGAGTGCCTCCAAAATACGGAGGAAACAATTTCAAGCTGTCTACGTCGTGGTCTTGAACATTCAAAGTATCTCTGGAGCCTCTTCATGGAGCAGTTGAAGACTATCTGTTTCACCAAAGCCACTTGCTTGTAGACTCTCGGTCAGGCTACAGTGGTACATTATGGGAGTAAGAGGTAAGTGGAATCTCTGAACGATCCAATGAACAGTAATTTAGTTGACGATGTAACCGGCGCTTCCATCGAGGCGTTCCTCCTGACGAACAGATTGAGCACCAGCGGTTCATCAACTAGATCGGATGAATCAACAACACGGTCAGCGACATCAGATGGTGGATGGTGTTGTGCCTTTGGATAGTCTTAGCCGATGGTAGCCGGCGCGATAAGGTACTTTCTATTTCTTATCCGCTCTAGGTATGACTCAGACAACAATCATCTCCAAACATCTCACGTTTGTGTTTCTCGAGTGGGTACAATGGCCTCTCAAGACACTACAGTTGCAGCGAAAAGCCCTCTCAAAGGGTCTTGTCTTTGTCGAGCAATCCAATATGAAGTTACCGGCGATCCGACCAGACGTGCACTCTGCCACTGCGAAAATTGTTCCAAAGCATCCGGGTCATCTTTCATGGCGAATTGGTGGTTTGGCAAAGACGTAAGCTGTGTGTCCTTTGCCAGCACTGAAGAGCATGAGATTGCGCTTACAATAAATCACTGAAACTACCTGTAGAGTTTCACCATCGTCCAAGACTCCGGTACATTGCGCGCCTACAAAGACAATGCGGAGACGACCCGGTCCTTTTGTGGTAAATGCGGCTCACCTCTTTTCATCACGAGTACAAATATCCGGGACGTGACCGTTGTGATGAGTGGAACTCTAGACGATGCGCCTGATTTAAGTCCGAATGTGGAATTCTTCTGCAGGAATAAAGTCAAGTGGCTTGGTGAGGTCGAAGGCGCGCAGACGCATGAGACGCATGAGGTTGTGCCTTGAGGCTTGAGGTTAATAGCAAGCTGTGTTCCACTCTCCTAAAACCGGGTGGGAACACTATACCAAGATATAGATGTCTTCGGAATCTCTGATGAAGCATTATTTTGAATCCACGAATCTAAAGCAATGATTGTTTTTTCATATAACTATGTCCTTCCCGTACACAGTGATTCAGCAAATTTTACACACAGTTGTTTCTGTTTCGCGATCGAGAAGTTCCCAAAATGCTCTCGTTGGTGTGCTATCCCTCTAAAGCCTCACTTTGTCACACCAACTTGGCCCTGGCCAACTAAATGCAACTTATGTAGGTAAGCAAGGCAGCTAACCCAAAGGGGCTCAGTTGAATTTACTTGTCTGAGGTCCTGAGGCAATCTCGTGTATCCCAGCTGTTGCGTCATCCAGCTATAAGTACAGAACAAGAGTGTGTGGTAGTGCTGTACACCCTCAGGCTTTGGTTCTTTCATTCCCAAACACTGGATGAAGTCACTTTGCAGAAGTAATATGTATCCCTCGAAATCCGATCTAGAAACCGGGTATAGTCTTGGACGAATAGAAAGCAATATTTTTGGAGGTGCCCCAATGCGATCTCGCACGTGTTCGCATTTTGTCTCAGGAAACGCCCGAAGCCTGATGGAAACGTTGCGTGGCGGCGGCAAGCTTCGACGGAATCGACGGGTGCACATCGTATGCATGGCGTGGGATCATTGTTCGTGTTTGGCTCCCCCAATCGTTCTTTTGGGTGGAATGGCTCGTGAGCTTTTGCTCTTCGCCTCGGTCGCAGGGAGTGCGGCAAGGTATTAAAAACGATGTGGAAGGAAGACTCACATGTGAGCAACTACACGCTGAAGGCAACACATTATTGTGTTACTTACCAGGTTCTACGATACAGGCAAATGACAGTATGCTGAGCCTTGTCAGCATGAGGCTGAACTAATGAGTGGATGAAACGTTGGCAATATTCTACAGAGTTTCCGGGAAAGGACTTACTCCTGTTCAAGCCTTTGGCCGGTGACTTATTCATTGGCGCAGCGCAATCCCGAAGAAGAGATCGTAGATCGCATTCGGAGCTTTCGGAAGATATTCTGAAAGAGATCAGCTACGCTAGCGCTTTTTCTTGCTGTGAGTACAGTGGAGCAGGACAGGACAGGAAGCAGTGGAGACAATAACACCTTAAGTTTAGTTTTCTACTCCCTTCCCTTGCTGCCAAAAGTCTACTAACAAAATTAAAAGACTCTACCTGATAGTAAAAGATCACACGCTGAGGACTACGAATACCCGATCCACGGAGTTGAGTGGCTTTGATTGTGTGGTAAATACTCTAGGTGGAAAGTGGTCGACGTAGTGCAACGGTCAGACCTGCCATTTCACACTCACAGCATGTGCAGCCTAACTGCCATGGTTCCTCATCCCGCCTCACTTCTCGACTCCAATGACCAAAGTTGGAACAAGAACAGGGATAAAGCTCGTGATACGTATTATATAGAAAACTCGAATATGATTGAGGCATTCATTACGGACTGCGCTAGTGACACAATCCGCGGAAGCGGCTCGGAGGCCGCCTCGTTAAATATCACTTCTACGTGTCTACCTATCTCTTCGCAGCTTATATAGCTCCTACCTTAAACTGACCTCATTAACCACTACGCGGTGACTCGTCAATGTTGCTAATGAAGGGTTTGAGCCGGAGAGGCTTCAACGCAGAGTTAGAGCGTGATCTGAGCACAAGGTAATCGTTGATTGCCGGCGTTCACCTGCCGCTAGGCAGGCTAGATCAGCGGACTTGCGATGGCAACCTTGCTTATGTGACTTGTCAAGGGGTGATATTGGTGGCGTTATCAAACCGTCTTCTATACGGCCTATCTTCGTAATCTATCACTTCGGTATTTGAAAAGCTGGCATCTGATAGGACCAGATTCGGGGACTGACTTTGTTTGAGATATGCACGTTTGCCTGCGGAGAATTTATCAAGGCAAATCAACATATGCACGGAAAACAGGGAACCAAATCACAAGAACGTCTGGTTGCTCGAGGGGCACGGTTTCCGAAAGCCACCCCCGTATGATCTTTCCTCGACCACAATGCCCCCGACCGACTGGAATTAGCTTTTGTGGTGGGATGGAGAGGTTTCGATGAGATGGTGATGGTTGCAGTAAGAAATGGCCATACCCGGATCCTGGATCAAGATCGGCGGACAGCTCTCTCGCCAGAACCTGCTGTGCTTTGAGCTACGGCGCAAAGAACGCAGCCTTGTAGATTCGGGTGCTTCGGTCAACTCTTAGGCTGCTAGTTTCTACCAAATTATATAGCCTTCCGACATGCTCCTTTTTCCGATCATGAAGTGTCCTCATCGAGCCAGATCATGGGGACTGTCGCTGCCTTCTTTGCCCCGTCCGCAACTGCTTTTCAACTAAGAACATGTGCAGGGTTGCTCAGATACGGCGAAGGTGTGCGCAATTAATTTCTCGCCAATAGGAAGCTAAACGTCGACGCCGATGGGCATTCTGTAACGCCAGGATCAGCCTCGTACTGTCAGTTTATGAGGGTCAGAAGGAGTATGTGCATGTGTATATATTGATTGAACTACTCTAGAAAGTAGGAATTACGAAGGGAGGAAGGGGTTACACAGAACGTTGGGATGGTCAGACAGGCTGATTCAATAGAGAAACGATATTCTACGTTTAGCTTTCGGTCCTAGAAGAGCTGATGATAGTTCCTATACAGCTGCACGTTCTGGATCAATGCAGTAAGAATGCGATTACAGAGTTGTTATTGGTGTGGATTGGGGAGGATTGGTTGGGTTACACCCAACCCAACGGTCAGTCAGGTCACACAACTAAGTAAGGTAGCTCCATCACGCTCCTACCTGTGCGACCGTCTCAAGATCAAATCTCCGAGTCAGCACGTGGCGTACTGCCTCTAAGAGCGAAGTGGGGTCCATCTATCATCATCCAAAAGCAAAACCAGTAACAATCTTAATGATCTTACAGAGTCCCTGAGCCCCTTCACATCCCAGTTCCAACTGCATGAAAATGGTTGGCGTCGTCTTCCGTAAACGCTGAAGGATCTTCATGCTATCCAGGCTGAAGAGACGCCTAGACGTGCCAAAACTTCATCAGCCAAGGTATCCCTTCAGCTGGCAGTCCGTGTGCCACCGGGATAATCGGCCACCTTCCTATGAAGGTATGGATGTGAAACATCTGGTTGAGCTTCATCATGGTTCGTGGCTTATATAGGTATCAAGCATTAATTCAGTAGCTATGGTGCCCGAACATCCTGGTGGCTGCTTCATCACCCGCTGAAGGGATACTTCAAGAGGCTGTCCCTTCGTCCAGTGCCTCGAGACTTTTAGCAGCACACGGCTCCCATCATTCAAATCACGGATTCACCAACCCACAGCTACTCATCGCTTCGATATGTCGAAGCTATGCCAATTCGCTGTAGCCTTGTGTGCGCTATTGCCTGTTGTATTATCCCAAAGGAATTGCTATTATCCTGGGGGTCAACTCTCAGTACCGGACACCGCGTGTCAGCCCCACGCGGCTCACAGTATGTGTTGCAACCCCAACGACGATTGCCTGTCCAACGGTCTTTGCTATGTAACAGCCGTTAATCGTCTCTCTCGAGGTGTTCGTCGAGACCTTTCTACGTGGTTCAACCAGTCGAAGCTGACTGCAGCAGAGTTGCACCGACTCATCATGGAGCCCCGGATCGTGCACAGATATCTGCACCGGCTTTGATTCCTTGGGGCACGCCGACGGTGAGGTTGGAGGATTAAAACTAGTTCCCTGTAAGCTGATATATCTCATCAGCGCCGGATGGATGGTCGAATGTTCTACCTTGCGCAAACACTTCTTTACCTCAGTTCTTTTACTGCACAGGCTCGAATACTGCTCAATGCGCGGGCCCGAAAACGTTCAACATACCCAGGGGGTTCATCAATGACCTTCGGAACGAGACCCTAAGCTCAAACTCCTCGCAATCGAATTCGACCACGGGGTGCGGCAGCTCAGATTCCCCAAATTCCACAAACAGCAGCACGAGTCATAATACATGTCCTTCGCCCGCCAGCGCAGAAGCAGCCATAGGTGCTGGCATCGGGATTCCTCTCGCTTTAGGTCTAGCCGCGACTCTCGTATTGTTCCTTCGGGAAAGGCGACTACGGAGAGAAGAAGTCAAAGGTGGGTTGGCCATTCAAACGAAATGAGTTCGACACCGACTGATGACCGTTCAGCTTTGATACAGCAACAGTACGAGATGAAACCGGCACCCGTCCGAACCAATTTTGGAGGGGAGCTTTATGAGGTTGATGCGAGAACCAAGCCTAATGTTTTTGAGGTGCCTGCTCATAGTAGGTAGATGGTTTCCTCGTGCGCTTTTGCTGAGATGTACGAGGCTGGGAATAGGGATGGCATGAGGGGTAGGAACATTCCATGCTGGGAATTTTGAGGTGAATCCCTATTGAGCGTTGTTTGTGGAGCGACTTTACAACAGGTTATAGAAGAATCGAATCTCATGACCACTGACATTGGCTTCCCCATCTCCCACCCCCCTCTCCTTCACCCTCTCACCCTCTCACCCATCCCCACTTTCTTCCCCACCTCCATTCCAAACCTACCCACCTCCTCATACTAAACCGATCTCTCTAGTTCAATGTTCATTGTCCGTAGGCCCGGGGGGAAATAGTAAAGGGGGTCGGGAGGGGGGCACAGGAAAGGGGCCGCGAAGGGGGATACCCATGAGAATTCGCAGGGGACGAAGGGAAGAAGGACAGAGAACAAGGACACGCCATGCTTCCAAAACGACTGTCACACCAGCAAAACCCGGAAAATGAGAAACAAGTTTCGCAGACCATCAAATTAAGCTAACGAGATATAAAAAACCATCGAGAAGCTCTCCCACTCTTGGGAACCCCTTACTATAGATCGCAACAAGCAAGCCACTCACTCGCATAGCCGTCTATGCTTGGAAATAGAGAAAAGAGCGCAGGGAAATTTTTGAAGCTCAAAAGGTCATACTCGAGGACAGAAAGTAGACTGACATACTAAGATTGCATGGCTGAAAAGGAGGATGGGGAACGTTTTCTCTCGCTCATTCCAGAGGGAAAATCCTTCTTCACATGTACAAAAAACCATTCGTTTCAACCATCGCTAACGGAGATCCTCATATCATACCACAAACCCTATAACAAACGACTTTCAAGCAATTATTCATTCCTCGAAGATTCTCATCTTATCATACACCGCATCTCCACCTCGTTTGAAATATTTCTATAATAAGTACTCCGTCGAAGCATGGGGATCGGCAGTTCATAAACCGGCGAGCCGGGGTCATCTTCCGCATCATCTCATTGGAGAAAGCCTTCAAGAAGCAAGGCTTTGCTGTTAACCTGACCGTCTTGATCAAAGATAGTATTCAGCAGCGCCTAAATCCACGATCGAACAGCTGATCTCGTTCCGTTGATGAAGAAATTTTCTCTGTTTCGATTCTTGGAAGTTGAGCATTTCTTGATGATCTACTTATGTTACTTGAAATTCCTCATCACTTTTTGAAATCATCAATGTGGTTTGCATTGAGTAAGTACATGACTTCTGACGGCCAATGCAGTGTTCTTTGTACTGGTTTGAATAATCCTTTGGAAATATTGAGTGAAAGAGAGAGTATCGGCAATGCCTGCAAACTCAATTGTCATCTTATCTCATGCTGAGATCAACGATTTCAACGTTCCCCGAAGCGTCATACAGGGGCCGCCTGATTTTCCTCCTTGGAGACCAAGGTACTCAATTGGCGCACAGAATGGAAGGTCGTGAGCTAATGTTCGTCAGCTTGTCGACCTCTGACAGTCATCGTTATAGGATACGGTATATCGGGTATTCATGATGGCAATACAGGATTTCAAAAGAGCTGCCGGAACACTGAATCGCTCATGTACGACAAGAACATATATAGATTTCAACGATGCCTGAATCGAAAGCCCGGTATTCGGGGGCGTGGGGTGTGCATATCCCTTTTATGCGTACTTGGTTTCAATTTTCGCCTTTGCACCTACCCCAGAATGGCCACAGTACGTAGTGCCTATCGCAAAAGACATATATGGGGCACTACATATATCGCGAGCACTTTTCCCCCTCAATTCCCGCCAACCCAAGATCATGCGCTTAATTTGCGTGGCAAGTCAAATCGGGGTCAGCGAAAGGTCTTTTTTGAATCTCCCGCAATGCGTTTTTTTCGAGATGATCGGGTTTCCAAAAAGCGAGAAGTGGGTGTGGGGCCAAAAAGATGGGGGTAATGGGAAGGGGTGGAAAGTTCGAACGGAAAGCAAAAGCTCGAATGGTGTTTTGGGGAGAGATGTGTGATGGATCTATGTACTGCGACGTGACCTTCCCCTAAAGGTATGTTTACATGAAGTTTTTTTGAAATAAGTACAAGTAAGTGGCCAGCAAGACCAAAAGCGTTTAACAGAAATCCCAAGAGTAGATTGCCGCCAATTCCTACCTCCCTCCTGCCTCCTGCCCTAAGCGACCTACAGTACATACATAACAACGCGACTCCTCCCAGCCCAAAACCGCGACTCCGTTCCTATCGACGCTCTTCCACAAGCTTTCAAAAAACCACATTTAAAAAATCCCTTACTTAATCCCCCTTCGTATTTTCTAAAACAAAAAACAACGAGGCACAATGAAAATCAACGCGGGAAACTGTGAAACCTCGGGATTTTTGACGGAGCTGGTTTCAAGGGATGAATCATGTATGGTAGTTCATTTTCGATATCACAACAGAGAATCGACACGATAGAAGCGAGCGTTGAATATTAAAGAGAAAAAAAATTAGCAGTCTTCAGAGTCAGTCGATCGATCGGTCGATGCGGGTGAGAGAGAGAGAGGAGATGCTGCGATGGGTGTTGATCGTCGCAGGGGCAGAGACTATGTGTGTATGTATGTATGTATGGTAGCTTGAAGGAATGAATCAGTTGATAAATTAAATCACTGTTTTCTCAAACGAATCTGGCGGCGTAAGTTGGCGAGGGTCGGGGAATCGATGGTTTTTCTTATAGAAGGAATAATTGCTGCGATGGAATGGAGTGCATGATGTGTGGGTCACGCGAGAGAAGATGTTGGGCCTTTGTAGAAAAAAAGTGCACAAGGTACACAGGTGATTTGGAATAGGTAAGGTAGACGGGAAGCGAGGGAGAAGCAAGGGAGCGAGTAACGGGCGTTTGTACTAATCTACAGTTGTCTTGCTTTTTCAAACCAGCGAAACTAGAATACACGGTAATCTCTAACGATCGCCTGCTTTGCTCCTACACTTCCGTGAACGCTGAGATGCCAACCGAGTAGACCCTAGTTGGCAGGCACCCAGCGCACCTCCCAAAGACCCCTATAGCTGTGCGAAGTAAACGCCGTTTTGACATCGACCTGGGTGATTCGATTAGCAAGAACTTGCTGGTTAAAAAGGGGCAGGAGAAAAGTCTTCGTCAAGAACCGACCTGAAAGTGCGGGCTCGCCTTGCGGAACACCGCCCTCCACTCCTCCTCGGTTCGCTGCTTGGTATTGTGCATTGTCATCACGGTGACATCGCGCCGGCGATATGCTTTTTCAATGTGCGGCTCAAAGGTTCCTCGGGCAGGGGAGATGCCGTCATTGACGAGGACGGTGGTCTGTTGCGATTTTTCCATGACGGGGATAAAGGTTTGCAACAGCTTGACGCAGTCTTCGTCGGACCAGTTCCAGAGGACGTTTCGCAAAACGTACGCGAGGACATGATCGGCGGCTTCGATGGGTTGCTCTTGGAGCATGTCGCGTTGGTTGAATTTGATCCGTTGTTGCAACTCTGGCGTTAGGGCTTCCTTGCCCTGAGTGAGTAGGGTCGTAGAAATGTCCTGGACTTCAAAAGAGAGATCGGGGAATTGCTCGGCGAGAAAGCTTGAGATGTGTCCGTTTCCGCCGCCAACGTCTACGACCAGGTTGCGGTCCGCCTGCTTGTTGCTCTTGAACCAGTCGCAGAAAAGCGCGTTTCCGGGGTCGAGTGCTATTCGTGGAAGCCATTTCAGTAGTTGCGAGATTACGTCAAGAACACATCCTCCATCTAGACTTACATTGCGCGACGCCCTCCATTGCCATATCGAATCGCGCAGACTTTTCGGGATGCGTCTTGTACCAGTCATAGAGCGAAGAACCCCAGCTAAATGTGTGTGAGCACATCTGGTAATGCATCCCAAAGGAAAATTCATAGACTCACGCATGCTTGAAAGCGGATTGTCCGGTCCGGTAATCATTGGCCTTCTTCTTCAAGGAGTCTGCCAGATGTGCGCTTGCAACCCGGGTCTCAAACAGCCTGGTAACGTCAGTATATGATTCGGCCAGCTCCTTGCCAACCATAGCTCGGAGGAGGATCCGCACTGAAATCCAATAAAGGCCTTGAACTTGTCGTCCTTCACCAACGCTTCGGATATAGCCGTATGGCGGAATACGCCTTCCTCCACTTCTTCCAAGATTTGTTCGCAAGCGGTCAGTCGTAGTATACGCAGGAGCTTGTTCTCGGGAATGCCCGACTGCTCCGCCAGCTTGGAAACAGTAGCTTGTCCGTCCACGGGAATTTTCTCGAGAATGTTGAATTCAAGGACGGTATAGAGAGCACCGTATTCCCAATTCGAGGACACGTATTCATGCAGAAATCCGCGAGGGCCTTGAAGCAGTTTCGTAAGTTGCTTGGTCAAGCCGAAAATGCTGGTTTTGGTTGTAGCAATCTCTTCGGCGTGCGACGACCATAGCTCCGTGGAAGCGCCGACGGCAAGGGAAGGTTCTGCCATGGAGTTTTGCTTCAAGTGTTTGACCAAGATGTAGGTTTGGCCAAAGATCTCCTCCGCTAGGGCAAGCATGGTAGCGGGATCAGATGATTGGGTCATTGTGGTGTTAGGCCTTCTATGTTATCCTTCTGCTTCTGCTGGTCTTGTTGAATGAAAACTGCTGGTGAAATGGAGTTATATCGGAGCTCTTCTCTCTGATGAAGATCTCAAGGAACAGCATCTTGTTGACCTTAACCACCCACCACCGGCATCATCCCTCTCTCGCCTCCGGATTTCCGCAAGGCTGGCCACGCGAGTTCGGGTTCCGAGCATATGGGAGGGTTATCTGCAGGATGCAGGGCATGCTGGTATGCTGCAGGGCATACTGCTATACGATTGATGAATGGCCAGGAATGGCCTGCTCTTTGGTTGCTTGGGTCCACGAGGTTGCATGCATATGCATATTCGCCCCCATTCTTGGACTGCCGGGCTGGACTTGGCGGACTCATTCTAGAGTGACTACATGTCATTAAGGCGTGTCAAGCGGTGAAGCTATCAAGCATGTTACGACGTATCAGCCATCTTACCTGTATTACAGTGTTATAATCTTACGGTGTAAATGTCCCACGGGAAGCGGGATGAAGGATAGGAGGTGACGGGAAGGGTTGGAGGCTTCGAAACGGGAGACGTCGGGGGCCAAGCCAAGACAAGAACAGCGGCGAGTGGCTCTGAAGAGACGGGGAGTACGTACGGAGTACAGTACTGTGGTACGAGTGGTGGACAGCTAAGGTACTAACGTAGTATCCGTACCCCGCCCTACCTTAAGCTCGTCTTCTAAGCGAAGGATGAGCTTAGGGCGGAATACGGATACTAGCAAGTACCAAGTACAATAGTAAAGTACCCTCGGTTAGGGAGCGGGGAGTATGAAGTACCTTGGGTATCTTACCTACCTTAGGTAAGGTAGGTACCTTACGTGCTTATCTACCTACGGTGGTCGGTGGGAGAAAAGAGACTGGCGCTAATAGGAAGCCAAACCCTGATCGACACTAGTGCGCTGACTTGCGTGATGCCACGTGTGGCCAGTTCCTTGTTTCACGGTGGGAGTCCGCAAACCCTAACTCCCCTAACGGACCATACGAGATCCCCCAACCGCATCTTCCCACCGCTGTCAACCACTTTGGTCACCCAATGACCGAGGCTTTGCCCTGGGGCCGTGCTGCCTTATCGTGCACGTCGATAGGTAAGATACGGTCCTCCTCGAGTAAACTTACCTTAGGCATGATGACGCTATACGGCTAGGTGGACGCTAGTTGTGCTTTTGCGGCTCTCCTAAAACGTGCTGGCATTGCTACGGACGTACTAGTAGTTAATACCAACCACTTTCCCTTACGCTCGAACTAAATGATATTTGTTCCAACCATGTCGAGCTACCCAAGCTGTTAAGCGTGATTGGATACATCACCAGAGCTCCCGTTGGACACTCTTACTTACCTTAATCTCTGAGGGCTCCGGGTACTGCCTGGATCGAAGCAAGTAGGTAGATCCTGTCGTCTATGCCGGCCGCAGAACGTTGCCGACCACAAGCTGAATCAGTCTTACCCCGTATAGTTACATTACCGTCACAGCACCTTGCTGTTCCCAGAGGCCTGCGTGCGCCTCCAAGCCTAGAGCTATGTATGGTATATAGTGATTATCTAGCATTGGGGCCAATTCACCAACCGCCAAGAGTGCTGAGTCCAGTACCTTGTTGATCGCTGCTCTCTCTGATACCACTCCGTTGATGCCTTCCCAATCTCCTCTGTATTTACGTTCTAACACCCCCTCTTTGCTTGAATGTAAGGTATTTGGAATTCTTCATATTCCGTGAAAGCTTCAGCCATCGAGCCCGAAGCCAACACTGGGTTGACGCCTGCGAATATGGCATCTTCCGAACGAGCGGTATGCACATTTATATCATTTATCGATCAAAGCTCACATGGGCTTTGCATATCGCATTGCCTTTCTCATCCTTGGTCTCAGCTGACAGCCGTTGAATAGGCCCAATCATGGTCCCATCTCGATAGAGCTTGTACCCATTGTCGCGAGAGAAAAATTCGTTGTGGACGTGAGAGACCGCAATGTGCGAATTGCAACCGCGATGGCGTGGAGTGCGAGTTTTCTACCCCTGGAAAAAGGGTAAATCACATCAAGCTATTGTAAGCTTAATTCGACCCCACCAGTCACTTTCACTGTGGTCTTCCTCGACTCAAAGCACTTCATCAGAAGTGTTACTGGTCTGACATAGATCTTTCATTAGATGTAACAACATTGGCGGTCTCGAGGATCGCTTAGGGAGTATCGAAAGAAAGCTTTCATGCTTCATGGCTTCTCTCAAGATGCCTAACCGTCAAAGATCGTTCATTGATGTAGCGACGGACGAAGGGTCTCCATCCACTTCTTCGGCAGATGACCAGCTCGCCGAGGATACTCCATCCCTACCACCAACGGGTTGCCACATAGTCCGCAGTCAAGCGGATCTTGTAGATCGATATCATGGTCCTTGCACTTTGTTTACCCTCTGCACTGAATTCCGTGATACTCTACTAGCGGAACAACAAACACAAAGCTCGCCTCTAGCCGAGGATGAACCTCAACAGAGTAAATTGCAAGATAAAATTGTCAACAATGAGGCACTCAGCGAACTGCTCGCTCGTATGTGTCTTGAGGCCGGTATTGAAGAGTCTTTCGATCTTCCGTCAAATCATTACCCCATCCGGCTTCCTCCTAAGAAATTCCTCCTGATGGTCCAAAGCCAATTCTTCCAGCAGGCGAACATCGCTATAGATATATTTGTTCAATCTTCTTTTTGGTCCAACGTGGAACGAATCTATAGTCGCACTTTCGCGCCTGCTGACGAAGCTTGGGCTATTTGTTTCAACTCCATCATCCTTCTCGTCCTTGGGTCAGAAGTTTCAACTCAAGGTAGTGATCCGCTAGTTGGGTCGCAATTCGCCCTACCATTCCTCTCAACTGTGCGTGCGGCTCTCAGCAATCCTCGTATATTGATGGCGCCGAGACTGATTAACGTCCAAGCCTTGGCACTCCTGGTGAGCATTCTTGATGACCGATACATCGGTTCGCTGCGATGGCCACTAACTTTTGGAAAAGAGCATTGCTGCCCAACAGTATTATCCACCTGGTTTTGCAGAGTCGATCTTTGCGCAAGCTTGCGTGCTTGCTAGAACGATGGGTCTCCACCAATCCCACGCTGCATCCGATGGCGTCGGCCCCGAGGAAGCGCAAGAACGCTTCAAGGTTTTCACGTCGTTATATGTTCGAGACAAAAGCTTTTCAATCTCTCGTGGGTCTATTTGCTGGCTACCTAGCTTCGATTGCATTTTCTCACCAGAGCTCGGCCAACTTGCTTCTGCCGATTCAAACTGGTCAGCCCGATTCCAGCTCGCCAGGCTTCAAGAAGAGATCTACCGATTGTTCCACTCTGCAGAATCACAGAAGCAATGTTCAGCCAAGCACATGATTGCACTCTCACGCATTGAGCAAAGTCTCGAGCGTTGGGCTAATGCCCATGATATATTCAGCTCACCGTACACCGGGACCAACGACGTCGATCTGCAACTCGAGTTTTTGGCCGCGCGCATCAGTACCCTGCGTGGAAACACGGAAGCTGGCCATGTTCGGCGAGCATTAGATGCCGCAAGAGCAAGCTGCCTTCTGCTCCTGATCTCCTATGGCAAGCATGACCAATCGATGGTGGAGCGGCTTGAGACTCTCGTCCTTTCCAAAAGTCCGTCGAAAACTCTTAGCAAAAGTGCTAGCCCTCGATCAGAGGCAAGGAAAGCCACAAGCGGACCTGTACCTTTATTATCCCACAGTCTTTTAGATACATTCTCCGTTCCTGCATTCTTCTTGCTGGTCAAGACTCTCATCTGGCCAGTATCAGCAACTGACGAATTAAAAGCAGAAGAGGACATGGATTTATTGCAGAAGGTATGCGCCTGTTGCAAGGAACTTGACGCAAAAACTCAAGCGAATAACCACACCCGCAAAGTTGGGCGTGCTTTCGAAAGACTTCTCAGGCTCGTCAACCTTATCAAGAACTCTCAACAGCTTCCGACGTCGCTAAGTGCGACGGCCCAAAGCAGTAACAGCCACACCCCACGAACCATGCATAATTATTTCAGTGGGCCGCAAGGTTTCTCGGACTTCATGGCCGTACCAGCCCCGTCGGCCGTTCCTCTGCCTGATGCTGTATCCTGGGACTGCTTGTCGAGCAACAAGACCTCCACAGGGACATCGGACGCGGCGAGTACAGGTGCTCCAACTGGTATGATGACGCCAATGGACTCAGAGTACATGAGTCAACCTTTCGATGCACTTCAACAACAATACTTCTCCCCTCATTTCCAGCAACAGACTGTATCAGTGCAAAGCAGAAAGCGACCATGTTGGAGCGAGCCCGACGTACCCATGGATGATTTCCCAGATCCAAGGCTATTTTCTGATTTCCTAGCTGCCGATCCTATGCAAGATTCTCACAGTCAAGGTAGCCGGCAGTCCTCCACACAGCTTCGCCTTCTTTAGCGGTCGAGAGGTCTGTAAGCTGCTAGCGGGTATGATACGGTTATGGAGTCAAAGTCCATAATGGCAATGGACCGTAAACATTATACAGGTATAGTTCAAGAAGTAATGAACAAATACGGTCTGTGAATCTCCTTGCAACGGGTTGAGCCTTGACAAGATTTCTTCTCACATAAGTAACTCTCAATTTGTGATGAACTCATCAGACCACTTGAACTCCAAACCTATTGTCATGTAAGCCTACCAGAACCGCTCGTTAGCCATGCGGGCTACAGGAAATATGAGATATTCCGTGGAATGTCGACGCGAGGCAACCCATGATTGACATGATTGACATGATTGACATGATTGACACGATTGACAAGATTGACACGAGGTGGTCGATCTAGGTTCGCGACTAGAGATAAGTGATCATGTAATAACGGGATCCAGGGAGTTACCTTGGTACTAAAGTACTACTCTGTGTAGGGGCGTTGCGGCACAAGCCGCCTGACGCCGAGACTTCGGCACCCGAAACGCGTCATCAAGCCACACAGGGCTACGGCGGCTCCTTTCGAGTAATGATCCCAGTCAGCTCCCCACCCTCCTAAGGTAAGGTAAGGTAAGGTAAGGTAACCATACCTTAAGGTACCTTAGGTATGACGCATCCTACCTAAGGTAGGTAGTCAGCTTCTTTCCTCACCGCACTCCAATAGCCAATACAATCACATGGATCTATCATGCCAATACGGGCTCCGAGGCTCTTCAGAAAAAGGGTTGAGCTCGCGTGCGTGACTCACGGATAAGGGGCTCTGGACGAGCACTTTTGTGACATGTCGCAACCGATCGAGCAAGGCAAACAAATATCGCCGGTACTAACACACCGCGGTTCGGGATCCGCTGAGCATGAACCAAAAGGGACATATCCGAGGAAGGTGTCGAGTATCGTCGCACGGGCAGTTGTCCTAATTTTCGATACATTGGGGAATGTGGCTTTCGGACGTCGAGTTGAATTGCTCCTTGACGGCGCCTTCGGAGGAGACATCGTGCGCCCCCCCCCCCCAGGGGAGTAATACACCGTCTCTTCATTAAAGCCTGTGCTAAAGTAGTTCACCATCAAAGAAGTTATCACCAAAACGTCAAAGATCTTGGTTTTACTCAAACCACTCAAACCACCAAGTAGAACACCATAGAAATGGCTGACCAAGACGCGACGAAGGACCTTCACGTCCTTATAATTGGAGCTGGTGAGCAATGTTCTGGTAGCTTTTGCATTAGAGCATTTCTGACTACCAGCCAGGTATTACCGGTCTGATACTCGCCCAAGGTCTTAAAAGGGTGAGCCTCTGGATCCCGTCTGGAATGGATCTTTCTCAAACCATGCCCCTGAATGTCAGCTAACATAGGCATTCCAGGCCGGAATTCCTTACACAATATTCGAAAAAGAAATCAAGCTCAACTATAGGGGCAATGAATGGACAATGGCCATCCACTGGTCCCTCGACCACCTCGAGAAACTCCTCCCCCCGGAACTCTTTGCGAAGCTCTCCACCGCCTCTTGCAATCCCGCCGTCTCTATAGACGCGGGTGGTAATTATCCAATTATTCAAGGGGAAACGGGGGATTTGCTTGCGGGCGTGCCATATGCGAGAGGATTGAGGGTTCCAAGGAGTAAGATGCGGGCTTTGTGTGCTGAGGGGATTGATGTTCAGGTATGTGGAGTGTCGCCTGCCGCCACAACTTCTTTGGTTGTATACAGTATTGGTTTCCAAAGAGTATGTTTATATTGACAGTGCCTCTTTCTTTTGCTAGTACGGCAAGAGCCTCAGCGACGTTGCTTTCAACGAGAGCGGCAACGGAGTAATTGCAACGTTCAGCGATGATACTACCGTCCATGGATCCCTGATCTTTGGCGCCGACGGCCCGCGCTCCAAAGTCCGAGAGTTCGCCATGTCTGGAGCAGACAAGGCGCAAGTGAGTAGGTTCCCAATTTGGCACCACAACATGACCGTCTGCTATGGGGATGCGGGAAAGGCGAGATATGTGCGGCAACGATTCCCAACAAGTTATTTGGCATTGAGCCAGCGCTCATTTCATGCTTTCCAATCGAGTGAGTCAAACTCAGTGTTTATTGTTTGTAGTTACACGACCGCTTAGATCCGCACAGTTTCCAGCATGCCCGACGGTCCAGACCACCCAGAAACATGGGTATTCCATCTCGCGATGGCCTGGCTCGGAGACCCTGATCATTCGCTCAGCTACGAAGAACGCCTCGCAATGATAAAGGGTCGGGCAAAGGAAATGGGTGAGCCTGCTCGTTCAGCATTCATGTGGATCCCCGAGGACACGCCAGTCCACAAAGCGGACATTAGCTATTGGATCACGCAACCTTGGGATAATCGGGGCGGAAGAATGACACTAGTGGGCGACGCTGCGCATCCAATGCCGCCATGTAAGTATAGTCTCGGTTTCTTTGAATTTCAACGGTTAACATCCGTCGTCAGACCGCGGTCAAGGTCTCAACCACTGCATCTGCGACGTTTCCATCTCCTTGATGCCCTTCAGGGCGTTCGCGCCAACGAGACAACCTTGACACAAGCCATCTCCGCATACGACGAAGAAATCGTTCCCCGGGGACGCGAGGAGGTCAAGTGCTCCGTTGAGAACGGGCATATGTTGCATGATTGGCAGAAGGTTAAGGAGAGTCCCGTGTTTAGGAATGGATTCAAACCTATGACGGGCCATGATGGCAAAGAGGCTCTCAGTGAGCATGCACAAGTCCAAAAGGAGCGTGAGGAGGAGGAGAGGATGATTAAAGTAGCTGCACACTGAGGCAGGAGACAGGTGATATCTGTTTAGCCTAGTAAAAGATTGATATCTTTTCTATCCAAACTTGGAATAGCGCTCAGCCGCTGAGTGCCGGGTGCCTGGGCCGTCAAGAGGCCTGAGGGTCCGTGTAGCCTTTGAGCTTGATGGCGGCTTCGTACTTAGCAAACCATTTCTCTATTCAGTTCAAGTTGAACTTGTTGCTGAACGTTTCCATCATTTGGCATGTGTAAAGGATAAGAGTCATTTCGAGGTGGTCGGTGGGCGCCAAGCCCGCGGAGACTAGCGCGCAGATCATCCTCCATCCTGTACCAACTTGTACTGTAGCACTTCACACTCTTACACTTTTGTTGTACATCAAAGAACAACATACATTCTTTGCATGTCGGCCTCATCGCCCATTGAGATTCCTCTTTCGCGTATATTTCGTTCACCTGGTTCTGCTGACATGTGATGCACTCTCCACCGGCGCCAACCCATGTCCGAAGCTCCAATATATCGAAAACCCTCTCGCCATCTTTGCCATTACCACAAGATTGTTGGCTCTCGCGAGGCAGTCAAATGCGAAGATGTTGATACTCTAAGAGGCATCCCTGCGTTCATAGGTAGGCCCAACTCCGTAATCCGAAGTGTCCAGCGACAGATTCACGACACTACCGCCAAAAGGCGAATAACATCTACATATTCGTGAACGATGTTGAGGCCAACACCGCTGATCAGCCCGCACGCGGCCTGCTCTATAATATCACTAAGGTTGACGCCTCTAGCGTTGTCATTTTAACTTGACAGAAGCCCACCCCTCCGGCCCTTCTCAAGCCCCCCATGACCCGACGTACCCTCGCGGCCTCTAGCTCTTCTGCTATAACAGACAAACCTTCTACGTCCGCCCACTTGATGACATCAATCCTGTACCAACAAAACTGCCGGGAAATTGGCAATAAATCAATATCATAACAAGCAAGGGATTCTGGGGATTAGTCCCGGTTCGGGGGATTTAACGACAAACTGCGCAGTGAAACTTGATGCTTTGATGAAGACGGATGATGCCGAGCAGATATCGTCCATCGCCCTGGGCAAACGGAACATCAATGTGGGCAAAATGACTGGTCTTTACAGCATTCCTGGATGACCAAGGTCAATTAAGCACGCGGATCTCACAGCTCAAACACACTCGGTACATACGCTCCTAGGCCTTTGGTCCTCGAAGTGTTTGACGTTTCGACATACCCGTTATCGCTCTGTGGAGTCTTCACTGTAGCTGCTTGATGAGGTGATGATGGTTCTGACGGTAGTGAGCCCTATTATTGGGCGTCTAGCAAGTGGCTATAGATTCCTAAGGATTCACTGCGATGCAGCGACTCGATCGACATCGCATCTTCAGCGTCCATGTACTTGGGTCTCGTCCTCAGCTCATACAGCTTGCCCTCCTACAATATGCCTCTCAATCCAACCAGTCATCATCCTACTCCTTTCCATATCTGCGAAATTCTCGTGGTCTGGCATAACCACTTGCTTGTAGTGGGGGTCCTGTTTGACGTTGATGAAGTCCTGCGGATCGTTGAATACCATTTGGATGATGCAGTCGTAGTCTGCAGCCATTGCAGCATGCATATCGCCAAAGATCTGCCTCATCATCTTCTTTGTTTCGCTAGTGTTGTGCTGCTTCTCAGCGTCAACGTTATTGCTTTATAAATCTTGACCACAAGAAGATGACGCACCATTGTATAGTCAATAATCTTGTTTTTGACCATCAGATCCTTTAGAGACTGCGCATGGTTCTCGCTAATGTATTTGTGATAACTTTCCTCGTCCATTCCCGGTTTGCGATATCCGCAGATTGTTAAGGCGAACACACGATGTTGGTTAGACATTATGACAATATTCTAGGATAGACCGACAAAGGGTAGGCTCTGAGAAGTATCACACGGCAAGCTAAGGCCGTTTTGAATATTGACAATAAAATGTTTTCCTCGTATTTGTTGAGGTGGCCCCATTATGGTTAAAGAATACTCAGCGTAAGCTTGCTTACATCCTTTGGTCCCGAGTAATCTGCGGCGATGTCGCATTTCAGGCAGTCTGTTCCATTTGTTCTTCTTTCAGGCCCCGAAAAATCAATAAGTCGACTGCCTCCGGATTCCCGGAAGCCGACTCGCGCAATCTTATCTAACACACTGCAACACAATCCTAGATCTCTTCCACAACGGTGGAATACTAACAATGGAAGACGGCATCCGAGGGCCCGAAGGACAAAACTCTTCCGGGCGTATGTCTAACGAAGGCTAGGCAACGCTTTCTCGGTACCAGACATGGCTCAACGCATACTGCTCTCGCCCATTTTCACGTGGCACTATCAGTCGCTTGCCGAAAGGAGTGTGTCGGAAGACGACGTATGTAACAGTAGCAAGTTTTCAAAGGCACGCATCTCAGCTGGATGATGGTTTTGTACGGGGCGACCTGATTCTTATAGAACCGCATTTAGAACCCTTGGCCTTTTAAACCTTCTTCTCGTGAAGTTGCTTTCTACATTCATCACTTTGACAACATTCCTGACAGGTGAAAATTCTTCCCCTTTTCACTAACAGATGACTTGGCTCATCCAGCTGCCCCCTTCATGTCTCCAATGCATGGCACCATGGAATCTTGGTGCCAAATATTTCTCTTTGGCGACTTGACAGTGTCATTCGAAGGGGATCTTCGTCAACTCTTCCATGTCAAAGACAATCCTACCTTACGATCGTTCTTTGAGCGAGTCAGCTATGCTTTTCGAGCAGAAGTCTCAAAACTCCCAGCTCGTCAGCAAGCCTGGTTCCCTCATTTTACTACCATCGTCGATCTTCTATCAAAGCTCGGGGAGACAGAAGGGACACCAGCATTAAGCTTTGCTCTTCTATGTGTTTGTGAGATTGGGCAATTCATTCGGTATGAGTTATGATACAAGAACAGCTTGGCTCCCGACTCTGAGCTAACCGTGCCTGCATAGCCATTTTGGAGAAGGAGCGAGAACTTTCCCGAGTGCTGCAAATAGTTACCTTGTGGGACTTTGCACCGGTTCATTTGCTGCCGCTGCAATAAGTACTTCTCAAACACTTTCTGAATTAATCCCTGCGGGCATCGAAGCAGTCCTTGTAGCCTTCAGGACCGGTCTTCGCTCGCTTGAGCTCCGCAACGATATAGAGAGGCCAATTCCTGAATCATCTCGATCTTGGTCGGTGGTAGTGAGTGCCTACGAAGATCAAGCTGCTGAATTGATTGAGACTTTCAGCTTAAAGAAAGTAAGTCTTCGCAGTCCCGGACATCACTCATCTAAATTACGACTGCAGTGTTTGTCGGTAAGCTCCAAGCCTTATGTGAGCGCTATCGCACCGACGAATGTGACCATCAGTGGCCCCCCCAGTGTTTTAAATGAGTTCTTAGCCGCGACGTCTCTTAAGCCACATTACCTGCCTATCGAGTCACCATATCATGCCCCTCTTCTCTTTGGATCGTCCGATGTTGATCAGATAATCGGTCAATTTCATGACGAAGCACTTCAATTATATAAGCCACGGATTGCCCTATTCTCTGCTGCTTCCGGAAAAATGATCGTTGCTGAGGACTTCAAGGCTTTGCTTCATCGAGTTGTGTCAGACACATTGTTCGAGCAAATTCGATGGGACAACTTTGTCCAATTTTTCGCCGAGGAAGCCTTCCAGCAGACAGCTTTCCAAGAATGCACGATTTGTCCAGTGTCCTCCAATGCTGCTCAACTCCTCTCCTCGACATTGACCCGGAGCACCAAAATGGATGTTACCATCACCGACCTGTTGAACGCGGGCGTCTCAACATCCCAGCCTGCCATGCCTACTGGTAAATTCGAACAATCCAAGATTGCCATCGTTGGATTTTCAGGTCGTTACCCGGAGGCTGCATCGAATGATGAGTTCTGGGAGTTGTTACATGCTGGACGAGATGTTCATCGCACGATTCCCGAAGATCGGTTTAACTGGAAGACGCACTTCGATCCAGCGGGTAAGAGAAAGAACACCAGCAGGATCCAGTATGGCTGCTTCATTAATGAGCCTGGACTGTTTGATGCCCGGTTTTTCAATATGTCCCCAAGAGAAGCCGAGAACACAGATCCGGCTCAGCGATTGGTGATTACAGCCACATACGAAGCGCTCGAAATGGCAGGGATGGTACTCAACAGGACACCCTCCACACAACAAGACCGTGTTGGTGTCTTCTTTGGCGTTACCAGTGATGATTGGCGAGAGGTAAATAGCGGTCAAAACATCGACACGTATTTTATTCCTGGCGGGAACCGTGCGTTTGTTCCAGGACGGATCAGGTAATAACCCTAACCCTAAGATTCAAGACAGGCTTGCTAATCTTAAGCACAGCTACTTCTTCAGATTTTCTGGTCCTAGCTTGAGTATTGATACAGCATGTTCTTCAAGCTTCGCCGCGATCCAAACGGCATGCAGTTATTTATGGAGAGGAGACTGCGATACTGCTGTTGCGGGAGGGACTAACGTACTGACGAATCCTGATAACTTTGCTGGTCTCGATCGAGGCCACTTTCTATCAACGACAGGTCTGTAGACTTCATTTGCTTCGTAGCTCAAAATCAACTGACGGTTTCCTTCCTAGGTAACTGCAACACGTTTGATGATGAGGCTAGTGGCTACTGCAGAGCAGATGCTGTTGGTTCCGTCATTCTCAAGAGGCTCGAGGACGCACAAGCAGATGACGATCCCATCTTTGGCGTCATTGCAGGAACGTACACGAATCATTGTGGCCAAACGGATTCCATTACAAGGCCCCATGAAGGCGACCAGTCTTCTGTCTTCAAACGAATCCTTAGACACACCAATACAAATCCTATAGATATCAGCTACATTGAGATGCATGGAACTGGAACCCAAGCAGGAGATGCGACAGAGATGAACTCCGTTCTATCGGTTTTTGGTTGCGGTCATGAGCGCATGCCGAATCACCCATTGCACCTGGGCTCTGCCAAGGCCAACATTGGCCACGCGGAATCGTCATCTGGAGTTGCTTCGCTCATCAAAGTGATGATGATGATGAAGCATAACGAGATACCTCCACACTGCGGAATTAAGACTAGGATCAACCATCACTATCCTCTTGACCTAAAAGAGCGTAATGTCAATATTGCCTACAAACCTACGCCTTGGTATCGGACAGATAGCATTCGCGGAAAGCGCACTGTGTTTTTGAACAACTTCAGCGCTGCTGGCGGTAACACTGCGGTTCTCTTGGAGGATGCCCCAATTCCTTCAGTGGATAATGGAGAAATCGATCCTCGCGCTGTACATCTGGTCACTGTAACTGCCAAAAGTACAGAGTCACTCAAAAGAAACGTCGACGCTCTTATCGCCTTCCTGGAAAGAAACACAACGACTTCCCTTCCGAGTTTGTCATACACCACCACTACACGACGAATGCATTATAATTATAGAACAATTGTATCAGGATCTGGAATTGAATCTATTCGGAGAGCCCTCGAGGAGAAAGCTGGTAATCTTGATGTGAAGCCCATACCAAATGCAGTGAAGATTCCGAAAGTAGCGTTTGTTTTCACAGGCCAGGGTTCACTCTACGCTGGTGTGGGAAAACAATTATTCGAGACAGTTGAGCAGTTTAGGGCGGATATCCTCCGTTTTGATGGCATAGCACAACGACAAGGCTTTCCAAGCTTCTTGCCACTGATTAATGGCAGTGCCATAAATGTCGAGGACGTAGAGATAATTGCTGCCCAGTTGGCTCTTACATGCGTACAGATGGCACTTTCTCGCCTTTGGGTTTCTTGGGGAGTAAGTCCAAGTTCGACGATTGGCCACAGCCTTGGAGAATACGCAGCCCTCCATGCAGCCGGTGTCGTTACGGCTAGCGGCGCCATCTACCTTGTTGGTACCAGAGCACAGCTGCTTTCGAAGCACTGCAATAAATCCACCCATGCTATGCTGGCCATCAAAGCATCTTTGAATGCTGTCAAACCCCATCTAGTTGGATCCTCCTGCGAAATCGCATGCATCAATCAACCTACCGGCACTGTGATTAGTGGACCAGCCAAAGAGATCAGCGGATTTATGGAAAAGCTTGAATCTAGTGGCCAGAGTTTTGTTAAGCTAGATATCCCGTTCGCTTTTCATTCGGCCCAAGTTGACCCTGTATTGGAGTCATTTGAGGCAGCTGCTAGCGGCGTTCGGTACAGCGCCCCATCAATTCCTTATATATCACCTTTGCTTGAACAGGTCGTCTCAGATGGTGACACTTTAGGAGCATCATACCTAACGCGCGCGTGCCGCAATGTCGTCAACTTTCAAGGTGCTGTCACAGCTGCTGCTGCCTCATCAATCGTCAATGAGGGGACAATCTGGGTAGAAATTGGATCACATCCGGCTTGTTCTGGAATGATCAGAGGTATCCTTGGCTCACATGCCTTGGCACTGCCGTCGCTACGGAAAGACACAGATACTTGGAGCGTGCTCACCGCCGGGCTCGAGTCACTTTACCTTAAAGGTATCGATATCCAGTGGCAAGAATATCACCGGGACTTCAAGAGCTCACACAGGATGCTCGAGCTCCCCAGGTACAGCTGGGACTCGAAGAAATACTGGATACAGTACAAGAATGATTTTTGCCTTACTAAAGGAGACGACCCGGCACCGAAGCCAATCACCGCCGCTCCAGTTGCGCAAAAGCCTGTGCCTGTCTATATCTCTCCGTCTGTGCAACGTGTTCTTGAGGAGGAGAATGCAGTCGATATCTCACGTGTACTTACGGAGTCGGATATAAATGACCCACGACTCGCTCCCGTCATCCAAGGCCACAAGGTGAACAGCGCAGCTCTATGTCCTTCCGTAAGTTATCCTGTGGAGAGTCATCTGAAAAGGCACTGACCTTTCCAGTCTCTGTACGCCGACATTGCGATGACCATGGCGGACCACATGCTCAAGGCAAACAACATGCAAAGTGATACTATAGGCCTCGACGCTGGGGACATGAAGGTCGAGAGGCCGTTGATAGCAGTTCCCAACAGCGGACCACAACTGCTTCGTGTCTCGGCAGTAGCACATTGGTCGACTAATATCGTTTCGCTTGCGTTCTACAGCGTCAATGCGCAGGGCAGCAAGATCGCTGATCATGCAACATGCCAAGTGACGATCACTCAAAAACAGACGTGGCTTGAAGACTGGAAGCGCAACTCCTATCTTGTCAAGAGCAGAGTTACGTCGCTGCACAAGGGTGTTGATGAAGGTGAGTCGCATAAGATGAAGCGTGGCATTGTCTATAAGTTGTTCTCATCTCTCGTGGATTACGACTCGAACTACCAAGGCATGCAAGAAGTTGTACTCGACAGCAGAGAGCTCGAAGCTACCGCCAAAGTGTCGTTCCAGGTCGAGAACGGAGGCTTCTACCTCGACCCTCGTTGGATCGATAGTCTTGGGCATATTGCTGGCTTCATCATGAACGCAAACGACAACGTCCATTCAAGAGACCAAGTCTTTGTCAATCATGGCTGGGATACGATGCGATGTGCGACAAAGTTCATCAAGGGGAAGACTTACCAAAGCTACAATAGGATGCAGCTTGCGAGCGGGACAATGTACATTGGAGATACGTATATCTTTGATGAAGGCAACGTGGTCGCCATCTTCGAGGGTGTCAAGGTAAGTTGTAACTGGCCTGACCAAGACATGACGAGTGCTAATCCATTGTAGTTCCAAGGTGTACCCCGCAAAGTCCTAGATCAGCTACTACCATCGAAGCCTAAGGCATCGACAAGTGCAGTAAATCCCTCAAACAGCGCAGCTCTAAATGCCAACCCACCCGCGAAGTCCAAACCGGCACCAGCAGCCAGACCCGCTCCAAATGCGAAGTCGGCGGCGAAGGCTGCACCTAAAGCCACTGCAAAGCAATCCAAAATGTCGTCGTCGTCAAATAGTATTGTGTCTCGAGTAATGGCAATCATCTCACAAGAGGCTGGCCTCGACTTGGGCGAGCTTGAGCAAGACAGCGAGTTTGCCGATTACGGCATTGACTCTCTCCTATCCCTTACAATATCTGGTAGATTACGAGAAGAGCTTGGACTCGACCTACCCTCGACAATGTTTGCAGACTATCCAAGTCCCAAAGATCTCACGAAATATCTTCACGGTGGCGAGAATCGGTCACTGTCACCAGCCTCTTCGAGCGAGGATGAACAGGTCTTGACACCGGAGGAAGACAATGTATCAGAAGCCGGGTCTGAAGACTACGATACAAGTGCAACATCAGTTGCAGAAACGGACGATATTATTGGCGTTATTCGCGCTACTATTGCTGAAGAGACTGGTGTCGCCAGCGAAGACTTGACACCTTCGACAAGCTTCTCGGAGCTGGGCTTAGATTCACTGCTCTCGCTAACGATCATGGGCAAGCTTGGTGAAGTCTTAGAAATGGAACTCCCACAGACGCTTTTTGCCGATAATGACACTCTGATCGAGGTCGAGAACTCATTGGGCCTGAAGCCGAAAGAACCAAGCGGCAACAAATCCACTATCAATACTACCCCCGAGGTTGCTCAACCTGCAATAGATACGGATCCTCATGCGACATCTATCTTGCTCCAAGGAAAGCCCAAGACAGCCAAAAAAGCACTATTCCTCTTCCCCGACGGCTCTGGATCCGCCACCTCTTACGCCTCGCTTCCCCAAATATCGCCCGATGTCGTCGTATACGGCTTGAACTGTCCATGGATGAAAACCCCCCAGAACATGAAGGCCTCGTTAGAGCAACAAGCCACTAAATATCTTGCCGAGATCCGGCTCCGCCAACCAAAAGGCCCTTACTATTTCGGCGGCTGGTCAGCAGGCGGCATCTGCGCCTACGAAACCGCCCAACAACTCGCTTGCAGTGGCGAGGAAACAGCCCGACTGATCCTCATTGACTCCCCCAACCCCGTCGGCTTGGAGAATCCGCCACAGCGCATGTACGATTTTTTCGAAAGCTTGGATTTCTTTGGAACAAAGGGGCAAGCGCCCCCGAGCTGGCTTCGACCGCATTTCGACGCTTTCATAAGGAGCTTGGACGATTACGTTGTCAACCCTTTTGCGGGTCCTCCATTGGAAACGCATCTTATTTACGCACGAGATGGGATCTGCAAGCACCCGAGTGATCCTAGACCGGAAATCCGCCCTGATGATCCGAGGGAGATGCTTTGGCTTCTTAACAACCGGACCGATTTTAGTGGACGGGGTTGGGACGAGTTGGTTGGGAAGGGGAATTTGAAGATTCAGGTTTTGAGTGATGTGAACCATTTTTCGATGGTGGCGCCTGGGCCGAGGATTCAAGAGCTCAGTGCTCTGATCGGACGTGCGATGAAGTGAACGTGTTTTGATTGGTTTGACTCGGGGTTTGTTATTATCGTAGATGAGGTACAATTTGTGGCAGTTTGTAATATTAAGATAACGTATCAAGAAGGTATACGCTTTTTCATCCATATATACTCCAACATGTACACCCCCTTCAGTCCCCAATCAGACCCGGGAAAGCACCAGGCTTGAACTGTAGCCTCACCGAATCCCGATAACCCATTGAAAACCCCATAGCTTCATCCCCGCATGGAACAAGCGTCTAATTTTACACTACTGTAGTTTGACACTGCAGCTTACAGATGAAATACGTCTGGCACTAAAGACAGAGTAGCATTTCTTGACCACGACCACATCTCTGCACCTGCCAGCCAGCCCGCTTTTATCATCTCCCAGCCGTAGGTCTTTTCGACTGCTGAGGGTGGTCGCAGTCGAGACTTTGAATTAAGTTATAAAGGTGGAGCCAGAGACGTTGATTTGTTGAGGGGGGGGGATGATGGCGAGATTTGTGCTGTTTTAGATTGAGGGAAGCTAATCTAAGTCGTGGGATATGGATTGTAGAGATATGTATTTGTGTATATATATATATATATATATATTTTTATGGTTTGTCTGGGGGTTGAAAGAAGTTAACAAGACGCACTGTCGGGTTTTACTACTGTAGCCTAGTCCGGCTTGGAGGGTTGTTCTTCTGTAAGAAGAGCATTCCATTGAGCGCTCTGCTCAAAACGTCTGGGTTCTCGCCCGCGCTAGTCTTGCTCGAGACGCGGGTCTTCTGAGGGTTTGTATTTCCAAGAGTGGGGTAGAGAAAGTACTTTGGGAGCTGTTGGAGCTTTTAATACTATTGTAAATTATACCTGAATAGACCTCTCTATCATATCTACCACCTTAGCCACACCCTCGTCATCTCACCGTTCCACATACTCCAGCTCGCGTCTCATGCCTCTGTTTCAAGTATGCGCGTCATAAAACACGCTTAGTGTCACAGTGGACGCAACCCCATTTCAAGCAATTGATTTAAAAACATCCCTCGATAGTGTTTTTGGTTAGTCAAGCGATTCCCGTTCCTTATTTCACGGGTCGAAGGTTCTTTTTTGCGTCGGCGATTATGCAAAGGGGGTTTTGCAGATTGCAAAATCACCTTCTTTGGCGCCGGAGGATGTCCGTTGGTTTGCGGGATTTGGTGCAGTATAGCGTGCCTAATTTTCTTGGAAATCGAGTGACGAGAGGAATCGGGTGCTCCAGTGCTAGTCTGTTGCCGTATGGGCTTCTTCTGTCGGACTAAGTTCAAGATCTCTGGATTCGAATTGTGCGAGGTCTCGATTCTCCAATACTGTCTTCTTATCGAGCCATTTCCGAAGTGAAGCACATGTTCCTCTGATACCGTTCTTTCCGGAGCTCAAGAACCCAGGAACTGTGCGTAGAAACCTCGCCCAGGCCTCCGTCCTCCAGTGCTCGAAAATAGCTTAGATTCATCTCCTCCGCCTCTCAACCTCCTCCTCATACTCCTCCTCCTCAACGCTAAAAAACTCCGCCACAGCCATCTTCTCATTCCTAGCCCTCTCGGGATCCAGCATGAACCTAATCGTCCCTTCCCTCACCCCCGGCTTACTTTGCGGCGTCATCCCATTAGCTGCATTAGGTCCAGCAGTTTGCGGGGATATATCTTTATGTGACTCTGATTCCCGAGGACTCGTTTGGGATCTTTTATCCTTGGGGGCGCCGTTGGCCGCTTTGGTGCCGTTGCTGAGGTGTTTCTTGTTGGTTTCAGTATGCCGAGGATATTTCTGGGCGGAAGCTTCTTGGTTGAGGGTTATGCGGATGTTAATGAATGTTTCGAGGGCATGCTCTTGACCGACGATTGTGGAGGCGCGGTGGTGGGTATAGAGGTCGAGGAGGTCGAGGAGAGTTTCTGAAAGATCTGGTCAATTATCTTTACGTAAATATAGTGGATGCGAAGAACAGACCCATGACCTCAGGCCGAGTGATCCTCCACTTTTTGTAGCCTTTGCCAGCTTCCAGCTCTGGTATGTTCTGCTCAAAGATCCGAGCTGAGAGCTCCACACAAGCTATGGCCATCGTGGGCGTTGTTTGCTTGAGTGGGGCGAAGGTACGATAAAGATCCAGAGACATGTTGTATGCAGTCTTACCTACCGTTTCCCTGTCTACGTGATAGTGCTTTGCTGTCTTCAATAACAGTCTTTGAGGATAGCGGTTGCGGAAGTCAAAGCCCGAGGACTCGAGCATCACACGTTCAAGACCTATAATTGTCTTGGAGTGGCCCTCAAATATCTGCAAACGTATTCAGTTCTGTGGCCATGTTCTGGGTTGGTCAGACTTACCGGATCATCAGGGTTGGCTTGCTCAGCTGGTACGAGCTTAAGATTATGGGCAGCGCAGAGTATCTCTCTTGATTTCTTCAACGTGTCTTCGATTTTGCAGGCTGCGAAAAGCGCTGCCGCTGCAACGTCCTACTTTATGATCAGAGAGAAAAAAAGAGAAAAAGTAAAAATTTCACTCACAATGTAACCCTGGCCATCAGGATGTACGAGACGAAACTTGTGATAATACACCACTGCAGTATTATAAGTCCGTACAGGCCTGCAAAAGATCAGCACAATACTAGTGGAGCCAACAGGAGAACAACTCACAGATGCATGGCCTTCCTCACACTATCAATCCACGCAACGCCTTGTATTCGAATACTATCTTCTTTCTGTTCTGTGACTCCGGCTGCGGTCATGCATTCTTGCACTTTTTGTTCGAATACATAGGGCTGAGCGATTTGGATATATGATGGATGAGGACCAACATGATCGTTTTCAAGCAAGAGGGATGATTGTGAGGGCGCCATAAATGTTTCTTAGTACCAGGAAATGTGGAATCGTAGGATATGGATCGGTGCAGTGGTTTCATGATACCCGGCTACTGTAATCTTTGCTGATAGCGCCTGGAGCGACTAGTGTACGAGTACTCAGCCCTAATGAGGCGTATCATCGTAGGATCATGACCACGATGAAGCCAGATCCATCGTATATACCGCTTTGCTATGCTCTAAATGATTATGGCTAGAAGTCCGATCTTATGTGTTTGCGCTTTAGCCATCTTTGAAGCAGCCTCTGCTGCTCTCATCCCACAACAACCTCTTGCGCCAGCAGGGCTCCTCCCTGCGCCAGCTACATCGACCAACAAACCTTCACCTCTACCTCTGGTGGTATGGCACGGCCTCGGCGACAAGTATGCCCCCATCTCTTCCAAGCTTACATCACCACTCACAATTCCCAGCTACAAAGCCGATGGCCTCCGCTCCATCGCCACCCTTGCCAACACCACCAACCCCGGCACTTACACCTACTTTATCCGCCTCGACGACTCGCCCTCTTCCGACCGCACCGCAACCTTCCTGGGCAACCTCACCGAGCAAATATCGCAAGTCTGCGCCGACATCTCTTCCCACCCCATCCTCTCCAAAGCCCCCGCCATCAATGCTCTAGGATTCTCCCAAGGCGGCCAGTTCATGAGGGCCTATGTGGAGAGGTGTAACATCCCGCGAGTTGCGAGTCTTGTGACGTTTGGCAGCCAGCATAACGGGATTAGCGAGTTTCAGAAATGTGGGGATAACGACTGGGTGTGCAGAGGGTGGGATGGGTATTTGAAGAGTAACACCTGGACGGAGTTCGTGCAGAGTAGATTGGTTCCTGCGCAATACTTCCGCGATCCAGAAGACTTGGAAAGCTATCTCGAGAGCAGCAATTTCCTCGCCGACGTCAACAACGAGCGGGAAGTGAAGAACGCGACATACAAGGAGAACATAAAAAAGCTAGACAGATTTGCAATGTACATGTTCAAAGATGACAAAACGGTTGTTCCCAAAGAGAGCGCGTATTTTAGCGAGGTAAATACGACTTCGGAGAAGGTTACGGGGTTGAGGGATAGGAAGATTTACATGGAGGATTGGATTGGGTTGAGGTGGTTGGACGAGGAGAAGAAGTTGGAGTTCAGGGAAGTGGATGGGGAGCATATGCAGTTGACTGAGGAGGTGCTTGTCGATGCATTTCAGAGGTATTTTGGACCGAAAGAATAAGGCTCCTTTGATGGACAAAGAGCATCAATAGTCTGACCTAGGAGTTACTGCGGATGGTCTCATAAGCGCGTGTAAATCATTATTTCTCTACCTAGCAGTCCCGCACTGGAAGGCCACATACTTTGTTAGGATTTACTCCAGTTCTGTATTATTCCCTCAGGCCTCAACACCTGAAGATTCAACGGCCTTTCTCTTCTTCGCCTTTTTCACTTTAGTCGCCTCTTCCCCAACCCCACCAGCACCAGCACCCTCGGCCTCACCCTTCCTCTTTTTCCCTTTCTTTTCTTCTTCTTCCCCCACCTCTCTGGCTTCCCTTTTCTGCTCTCTCAACTTCTCCCTCCTCAATATCATCTCTTGACTCATATCACCGTTCGAACCCCCTTCCAGCAACTTACCCTTTTTCTTTTGCCTAACCTCACCCTCTCTACCCTTCCTTACTGTCTGCTTTTGAGACGCCCGCCTCTTTGCCTCCCTCGCCTCCTCCCCCTCAAGTACATCTCCCTCCTCCAGCCACAGCTCTTCAGTTGCCCACACAGGCAGTGCCATAGTGTTTGGTCCCTTGACGTGTATCACCTTCAGGTTTCTCCATCCTTGTGGGATAAACTTTTCTACCATTCCTGCGACGACAGCCTCGATGTTTTGTGCCAACTCTCCGGGTTCCATAGTAGCTAAGCCTACGCGCACGGCTGTTGTTGCTGACGGGGAAAGTTGTATTTGTGCGCAAGATAGTGCGCGCTCGATTTCTTTGGCGAATTGTGGTGGAGATACAATTGATCTGGTTTCAGTCTGAGATTTGGGCTTGGAAGGTGCAGTGGCAGATTTAGATTTGTCGATTCTATTCGTATGAGCTTCGAGCCTTACAGGGATGGGTCTTTTCGCGCCGGAATAGAAGATCTTGCCAAGTGTACTCGGAAGGCTTGTAATGATACGAGCATCGGCCAGAAAGACGTCATGTTCGGCGAGGAGAAGACGGCGGGATTCGAAACTTTTGTAGCGAGCCTTGAGCTTGGAGATACCGATTACTCGGGTTACCCTTTTAGAAAGTTCGGGAGGAAAGGAAGGATGAGCAATGGTATCTTTAAACGGCCGTTGAGGATCCGAGGTTATGAGGCATACTGTGAGAGCGGGAGAGGTATTGAGGGAGTGAGGTAAAGGGATTTTGCCTGGCTTGAGGCGCTTTTGGTCTACAATATGCTTTTTGGTGGTGATAACAAGCCATATGGGTTCAACGTCCGAAGGTGGGGTATCCGAGGGGTCGGAAGTACTGGTGCTGAGGAGGTTCTTAGCTGTCGAAGCGGCTTCCTTACGTTGCGCTTCGGATTTGATGTGCTTGAGAAGTGCGCTTGAGGCTTTGCGAGTCTAGGAGATCATTATTTCCTAAGCCGCATGATATTGGGGTGCACTTACCTGAGCCTTATCCAGCTGATATGGCGACTCGGAGGCCCCTCTGTTAGTCAACACGGTGGATTCTGGTGCCATCGTGGGTTGGAGTTGAAAATTAAGATGTCCGTAAAAGATGTGGTTGCGAATTTTTGCCGCTAATGAAATCTTTCGATCTCAAGGCATGCGGGGGTGAGGAGTGGCCTGGTGGTTTCTGGTTTTTAAGCCCAATCTTCCACTTAGAAAATTAGTCGACTCGAATTATCTTACCTTTAGTACTGTAGCACGATGATCTGTATATTGCTACATATAACATAAGTCTAAAAGCCATGGTAATCGAAAGTAATCGAATAGATTACACTTTCTTGACCTTAAGCGCATCACCTGTATAACAAGTCATGCACCATATCCCCAATCGCCAAAGAACTCGTCAATCCGGGACTCTCAATTCCCAACAAGTTAATGTACCCGTGAAGCCCTTCCTCTTTTCGAATCACGAAGTCCGAGAACCCGTCCCCTTTCCCCTTGGCTACCGCACTCCCCTTTGCCAATTTCGGCCGAATCCCAGCATAATCCAATGTAACCTTTTCCCTCTGGATGCTCGGCAAATATGCTTGAATCTCATCCAGCGCAGGCCCAAGTCGAGCCTCGTTTACCGAGAGGTCACTGGGATCATCGACCCATTCAACGTCTGGCCCAAAGCGGATTGCGCCAGTCATGTCCATAGTAAGATGAATTCCTAAGCCAGCGGCTCCGGTTGTAGGCGCCGGATAGACAAGGATCTTGGGGCGTGGTGACGGGACCGAGTAGGCGTAGTAGGAACCTTTGGCGTATAATGGTTTGACGTGGCGGGAAGAGGGAAGAATGCTATTAGAGAGCGGTACAGCAGCGAGACCAGCGCTATTGATGAGAGTTTCCGTAGTGATGGAGGATGTTTCTGAGGAGGAAGAGGAGGTGGTGTCGATCCTGTAGCCTTGGGAACCAGAAGCGAGAGGCTCGACGGCGGTGACTGTAGTGTGACAAGCCAAATCGCCGCCTTTTGATTGGAAATCGGACTCGAGGTAGGACATGTAGGTGTGTGAGTCGATGATTCCGGTGGTGGGGCTCTCTAGTACAGCTTCATTGACGCAGACGTCTGGTTCTCTTTCGTGGGCTTCGGAGAGTGAAACAAAGTGCGTAGGAACACCGATCGAGCTCGCAAATTCGTGCGTTTTGAGGAGTGTTTCATGCTGCTGCTGGTCCTGCGCGAGGATCCATTTTCCGGAATTGCGGTACGGAATGTTTTGCTTCTTACATAGGTCATACATCATTTGCTTACCTTTGAGGCATAATTTGGTCTTCAGCGAGGAAGGGCCGTAATAGATTCCAGCATGGATGACCTGAGGAAATCATTAAGCCCCTTTCGCTAATATAGATTTGTGGAGAACTTGCCTCAGAGTTACGACTGCTTGTCTCCGTGCCCACAGAGCCATGCCGCTCGATTAGGAGAGTCGATGTACCCTCCCGCTCAGCGAGCTTTCGTGCAATAGCAAGGCCGACAGCTCCAGCTCCAATAACCTATACCTCCTTAGATATAAAAGCTATTCTTTTTCCCATTTCTGGAGGATCAATACCAACCACGTGGGTAAAATCTGCCCTCTGAACTTGTGAAGTCGTAAAAGCCCGGAGATTACATTGATTCACCAGTTGGGGAGGCAGAGGGCGCGCAAACATATCTGTTGATGTTCGGAGCGCGCATCGTCGGAGGGACATGGAGACGATCCATGACGGTGTTTATCAGTTTGGGTATGACGCTGTGACGCGGCGATAAACTTAGATTAATAACAATATAGAAAGTGCAGTCGATTCTATTACAGAACCAGCTCAGCTCCCTTCAAAGCTTGGGCAATGAATTTGACATGGGACGATTCTTCGAACCGGACGAATGGTCAAATCATGATTAATCCAGTTCAATATCATATTGAACACATGCGTAATGTATTATTACATATTTGTCAAACCGGCTGTAAGGAATTCTACGGATACCCAACAATACACGCCATCGGCTTATTTTACCTTAGTCTCATGATCTGACAAAACCTTCTGAGCACGGACCTGGCACGCTAATTCTCCACATCACGCTATTGAATTGGCTGCTTGACACATGGGGTAACAATTGTCGCCTCACGAATTCTCCGCATTCAGGGCACGGAGGAAATCATCGGCATTATCCATGTGTTTACGGGTCGGCATTGGCGACCCGCAGCGCACCTAAGATACTATTGCGATGGGAATGCGTCTGTGCTTCAGGTGTCTGAAAATCTCCGAAAGGCCATGGGCGGCATATGCAATGGGCAGATCGTGGTGCGGCCGGTGCATAATTTGGGGCTGATCTTCTCGATGTCGGAGAATTTTCCATGCACGTTCCAGTAGCTCCCTGGATGTGCAAGAGAGATCTTAGGGTTTTAGTTCTATCAGGCTGGGGGATGCGTCAAAGTATATGTTAGATTTTGGATTTGCACAGATTTATGGGCGAGTAAGTTATGCATGGTACAGAAGTGAGCTCTTGGAGTGATCATACAAGAAAATCTGGTAAGAAAGTTATGTACAAAGTATCAGTGTACGAAGAATTGCATCGTTGACCCAATATCCCCATTGCCTGTGCCTCCTAAAATAAGAATGTGGGAATCGAGTGTGCGTTCCCATATGGTTATCTAAAGAAAATCTTAACCTCATCAAAAGTCTCTTCCAGCAAGTTCAAGTCCGTCCAATAAGTGTACACTGCCAATAAATCCTTATATAGCAAGTCCAAACCACTGAGCTCGAGCCTGAGACCAGCTTAGCCGTCAATCGAATCAAACGATATCGTCATGCGAGCCACGGCCAGTCCACTTCGCATCTGACAGTGCTTGCGGATAGAGCTTGTACGACGAATTGCTGTTAGGAAAGGGACGGGGTGGCTAAAGACTTTGAGTGAACCCAGGCAATTGCACCACCGACGGCTTGCGATCCTTTTCGTCTTCATGCAGGATATTCTCAGAGTGGAAGGCCAGACCTGTCTGTCCTGGATTGTTGAAGTCGCTTGCGTTGTTGGGGATGTAATTGAGCTGGGGGGTTCTATGCGATGATGATCCTCGCCAAGATTTTGGAATGGCTGCATTTAGAACTGGAAGCGATGCTGCCGTGATGGCGAAGAAGATGTCGACGGTGGTCCACTGGATGCTCCGAACAGCATCATCTATAGTTCTGTCAGCACGCAGCTCACGATTTGCACGGGACCAATGTCTTCAGACTTAACTCACATGTAAAATCGGGCCTGTGATGTGTCTGGATGACTTGCCTCATTACACTACCGATGCATTAGACTGACCCAATAGAAAACAGGAAACACAATTCTATCTTTTTCGAGGTATCCATCTGGATTTTCCATAGCACAACAAGGGGCACGGATAATAGTGCGAAATCGAAAAGTATGTGCATGACGCTGAGGAATACTGGAAGAATTTTTCCATTGAGGCATACTGGTGGGGTTGGATTCGAGCCATAAGCGACCATGGAAAAATGGACGCGAGCAGGACGACAGAAAAAGAAATTGTTAAATATCACAACGAGAATATAGCAGACTATAAGGCAAAGAAGGACGTTGTGCGCACACATCCATCTTCTCGACGTTAGACCTGTAAGGCGTCGGTTGAAAAGTACGATAGAAACCTTCACGAGTCCGACAGAGACGAAAAAGAGGATTTCACTCATAGAGACCCACTATATGCACCGCTTTGATTAGCAACCCTGCTCGAGTGCTTACGACCATGTGGGTGAGTTTCTCACGCTGAAGAACATATCAAGCTCGTGATATGTTAAGTCATACACATGTCTTCCAAGCCCCCCGTGGATGACAAGCCCGATGCTCGAACCTAACTGACCAATAACACCAATCTGAACAGCGGATTAGCCAATTGAGAGGTTTCTCCTCCCATGTCTTGAATACATACTGCTGCTGGAATAATCAACCAGTCATCCCAGCCCCAATTCAGATCGCTGCGGAAGTATCGAAGCGAAAGACGGGTTACAGAGATGAGGAAAATCAAGACTATGGCCACGCACATTGCAGCCATAGCCCTGTTCCTCGTTCATCGTCGGAAGCATGAGGTGGTTTGTGTATTGGAAGGCCCTTGTCTGGATGAATCGTTTTATCCGGAAGACCAGATTGACGCAAGAACCCTTTGATGATCCAGTAATCATCTTGATTGTTTGGAGGGTGTCCCACAAGTGCTGAGCCTTTCATCTTGTTTGAAGTCGAGATGGATAGTTCAAGCTAAGCGACGGAGCAAACATGAACTGAACAATATTCCGCTGCAGGATGTCGCTGGTGGGCAGGACCAAGTATACAGTATGCAGTCCGTCACACTCAAGGATGAGTTATCTTACTTATCGACCTCGGAAATAGGCCAAAATATAAAGAAAAATGCAAGGGGAAAACATATGCGCCAGTTTACCTATGTTGTTTCCCACAAAAGATACGGAGTACGTGACGCCTGGTGGTTAGCCTCCTTTATCGGTTGTTGGTATCAACTAAAGTACCTCAAGTCAGATTGCAGATTGCTCCATTTCAGCCCCTAATACGCCTGTGCGTATTTAGTGGAAGGCAAGCTCCATATGGCTCCATAAGACGGGAGTTGTACGCACGGGCTACTGCAGGCTCAGAGTCCCAGATCCAGCTTCGCCCTTGATTCACTACTACCTACAATGCAATGTATCTTCGTACTTGAATTGTCCGATTTTTACCCCCAAGAGCCGAGAAGTCTTTGACCAGTTTTCCAGAGAATTGTACCAGCGCCATGTTTCCTTCGCAGTCCTAAATGAAGCGGCATCCCGGCCACTCCAACAAGTCCAGTACAAAGCCAGAAGGATTCTAGAAGATCAAGGCATCTCGTTTCCTCGAAATAGCTCTGATTTAGAGTGACACGGCTCGACTGCTCCTGCTCTATGTGCTCCACCAACTTGAAGTGGTCCATCTTCGAGTTCCACCTTAGTCTTACGCCCGAGGACAGGCCAATAGAAGCAAGTAGTGCACACCAGGCGTTCGTGGCTGCTAGGTCTATTGAAACTCAGCGCTCCAGAATCCCGTCATCTGTCAACAAAAGTCCGTCCAGTGATGGGATGCTCGGGGCTCAATCACGTAATATGGAAGCTGAGGTGCATGTCGAATTGCTATGTGGAATCCTTGATGATAAGCGAGCGAATGTCGATGGTAAGGTAGGTAGGTACCTTAGGTACCTACCTTACTCGTATGCGCGGGGTTTCCGGGTTTCCGTGCACTCTAACCTATAAAGGTTATTTACAGATAGTATTGGGTTTAGCGTTCTAAAAAGGGCACTAAGATAATTACTTGTAGTCATAGTTAGCGTGCGCGGGAACCCCGTGTGCGCGGAAACCGTACTCAGGACTCCAGGAGTCCTGCGGCTAGGGTGCGAATCTGTTTAAAACATGTTTTTTGACTAACTCCTTTAGGCTAGCTCAAAGCATGTTTTAAACACGCTTCTTGAAGGAGGTTTTAAACACAGGGGTGGTTTATATTTATAGTAGCAAATTAATAGAGGGTCAATAGCCTAATAGGCTTGCAGGTCGACCCCTTCACCATGTAAAAGAAGCTCCAAAAGCACCTGACCGTCGATAATGCTATTCAGATACTCGTTGAGGGTATCCTCGCTCGAAGGATTGAGCCTGGCCATAGCAATTTCCTCCTCCAATAGTCTATCCTCCATTTCACATAGCTCCTCCTTGTTACGATCCTAGCTACGCACCTATGTTGGTAGCTATGTTGGTGGCTATGTTGATGACTATCGCCGGCCGCTCGCCGCTAGGCTATAGGGTTGTTCCGAGGCCAACCCTATTCAGGGTTAGCTTATGTTCTCCTGAGTCATATAGATAGCCGGCTCTTCCCTTCTAGATACTTTCCTTCCTTAGCATTTATATACTCGTTACATTACACCCATATGACTCGCTCTATGCTGGCCCCTAACACTCCTCATCGATTTCAACGCCCTGTGTATAGCGGAGTCTCTTCTTCAGCTCACGGGGTCGATTGATGACTCTCGTCTGATATGTATTGCACTGGTTCAGATAACTCTGCTGACGAGAAGCTTCTTTGGCCATCCGCCGGTGACAGTGTAGGCATTGCACGGTATTTCGTCTTCCTGGTACGATTACCTGCTGATAGTTGTCAGCAACAGTCTGATTGACTGGCCTACCACCTCGTTGCGGAGGCATTGAGCTATGGGGGATGTCAAAAGGCCTGTAGGCTGTAGGCTGTAGCTGAAGCAGCTGAAGCCTGGAGGTGACAGCGACGTGGCGACAGCAAGGTAATTCTCCAATCAATGGCCCTTGTATGCTTACATAATTAAAAGCGTTGTTTAAAACAATAAAAAGCCGCTAGGAGGTTTTAAACACGCTTTTTGTAGAAAAAGCGGTTTTTTTCGTTCCCTACCTGCGGCGACATAATAAGATATGCGCTACAGGACGGTACCGTACTTTCGGTACCATCTGAGAGGCTGACAGCGGTTTGCGGTTTACGGTTTGAAAGCACTGTACAACGCTTATAAATTACCAATGTATCAACTATCTTACACCCTTCAAAGTTATTGGTATATGAGGGTCAGAGCGAATATGTGCATGTAGATATATTGACTATCTAGTAGGTAGAACATATGGTAGAGCATACAGATGAAGGAAGAAGTGGGAGGACGGATAAATACCCCTAGCGCCAAGCCGCTTCGGCCGGAGCGGAAATAACTAACCGCCGGGGTATACGTATGAGCATACGTATGTTCATACGTATGTGCATACGTACCCCGTTTCCAACAAAAGTATCAGCGTAAATGTAGTACAGCCAGATCGCCGTATTATCCTTCACAAACTCGAGACAGAGTCGATCTACCTGTGTTGTTGAGAGATCGGCAACTCCCTTCCACATGCGGCGCTCGGGTGATTTTCGCTTGTACGGAGTAAGGATTAAAGTATGTGTACCTGATGAGCCATCATGAGCGAAACCAGTTTAGAACATCTAGCATCTCTTTTGTACTAGTGAACTTCTCCCTCACTTTACCACGATCTCTGCCTCTCCTCTTCTCCGCGGCATCGATCTTCTGCCAATCATCCCAGTTGACAGTCCTTAATCCAAGGGCCTTCGCTTGGTCTTTGAGTGCGTCCCAGCCTCGGCCTCCACCAAGAAAAGGGACTTGACTTTCCCAGTCCTTCGCTATAGCTTCGGCAGTCACAAAAGCATCTTCCATGGTGTTTGCAATGACTCCCGCTGGTCCACGCTTTACCCATCCTGAACAGTACATGCCAGGAATAGCGACCATTTCTGCAGGATTTGATGATGGCGCAATGACACGCCCATCAATGTCATTTGAGATGACTCCACGGGTTTCATCGAAAGGTATACCAAGATCTGCCATGCCGGCTATAGCTTCAGACTTGTAACCAATGCTCCTGAAAGCCAAAGAGGCTGGGAAAGTCGCACGCCCCTCTGTTGTGGAGACCCTGGCAGAGGGGTCGAATACGCTTGGCCCCTCCAGTTTGGTCTCCGCAAACTCGATTGAGGCCAAGTTGTTCGATGTATTACTAAATGATTTGAATGACGTTGGAGAGAGGAGAAAGTCAAGGGACCACGATTTCTGCGCTTCCGCAAGGGACGTTGACGAACCTTTCGAAAGAAGCTGTGTTAGACGTTTTGCTGTTCGTGGAAGTTGTGAAAGGTCTGGGGGAAGCAGTCTAGGGTCAATGCTCTCGAACCCAACGGATGGTAGATTGAAGAGCTCTCTAACTTCTCTGATCGTGAAAGCAACCTGTGGGTAGAGATCAATCAAATGTCTTGCGGACATGATAATGAATTAGGTGACGGACTTGCATTGGGCCCCGTCGACCAACGACTCGGACTCTTTTCACTCTGCTTTTCGAAAGAGTGGCGAGGGCTTGATCTGTGATATCTGTCTTCCGTAATAGATCAATATTGCGCAATAATATGCGTGCAACGTCCATTGCCACATTTCCTTGGCCAATTACCACTGCTTCTTCACCTGCTTCGAGATCTGGTGCAAGGTCGGCATACTCAGGTAATCCATTATACCATCCCACAAATGCACGTGCAGAATATATGCCTTTCAGTTTGTCTTCACCTGGTATCCCTAGCTTCCGATCTTTGGAAGCTCCGTATGCAAAGAGAATGGCATCGTAATGATCCTTTAGCGATGCTAAGGGCAAGTCTTTACCGATATCTATATTCCCAATGAAATTGAAGCGCGGGGACAAAGCAACCTCCGCAAACTTTTCTTCACAGTTCTAGCAACCAATACTTCTGGTCAGCTCGACAACGATCCATAATAGCAAACCCACATAATGATCAAGAGTGTAAGTGTATGGGACGGCAATATCATACCTTTACCTCTGGATGATCCGGCGCAACACCAAACCTTACCAGCCCAAAAGGTACCGGAAGGTGCTCATACATGTCTACCACTGCCCCTTCGATGGTTGACATCACTTTATAGGCGGTATAAAAGCCAGCAGGCCCCGAACCGAGGACTGCCATCCGGAAAGGTCTCCCATCATGGACGATATGACTACTATATGGCCTGCGAGCTTCGAACGCGAGCCGTTTGGAGGTCTTTCGAAGTTGGAGCACTAATTTCGATACACTTGGATATCTGCTGCAAACAAAGGGTTTTTGGCGGATGATGTTCATAAGGTGAAGACATGAATGCCTTCAATAAGCTTCAATGTTGGAGCATGTAATGGCTGATGCGCGCTAAGATAGTTGCTCCGTGCAACTATCGCTAGCGAAAACAAAGGCATTGTTAGTTCTCAACTATGGTGACCTCGATTCGGTGTTTAAAATCCACTGTAAGCATTCCTCTCATTCAGCCATGGGTATCGAGCCTCCGTTTATCTATGACCGCCCCTCGAAATACTCCTTTACTGGCCCAACAGAAAAGGCATTCAACCCGAAGGCCGCATCGCATGCATCATGGTCTCCCCCACCAAGACCGCGGCCGAAATCAGAGGGACCTTTGATCAATTCAAAGGAGTTCAATAGACATCCTGATTCATATTTCGTTGTGTGAGTACCTAACCATTGAATGAAATTGTGCCACTGTTCATACGTATCCAGGCCGTATGGAAATCTAGATTGGAAACCTATGAGCCCAAGGACAAAATTGAAGGTCAGATACGTTAGATGGCTACAACTGTTTTTCCGCCTATGCGCGCTCGCAGGAGCACTTGGCATGCTGTTTTGTGTTATATGCATCAAGAGTGTTCCAGACTCCACTGGTTGGATCATGAGAGTACCAGTGAGTACTTTGAGGAATAATCCAGAAGGCACCACGCTAATGAATACCATGTTAGCCTGGTATTGCCATCCTACATACAGTATATGGCATCTACCATCTTGTTCGCCCAGCTAAGGGACGTACGCCAACATCCTCGGCCAGCTACATGCTCTTTGCCGCCATCATCGATGTCGGATTGATTCCCTTCTTCGTCTTCACGGCAATGATGGCTCGGACGCAATACACGGAGCCTGGAGACACGCATGGCCACTGGGCAACGCTCTTCGGTTCAGCAATTGCCGAATACAAGATTGTATTCTCCCTATTCCTGGTCAGTGTGGTCAATGGTAGCGTTCACTTGGTCTCGCTCTCCATCGACATTTACCTTGCCCTCATCTTCCGCAAGATCTCAAGTCTTCCTCCAGATATGAACCCTCTAGAGGACAACCTCACATCCCGACACAAACGTAACAAGTCTTCTCTTCTCGATAACCGCAGCAGCCAAGCCACCACCTCCACAGCGAGCCCGAACCGCGAATCCCACGCATCGGATCCTCTTATCTCACCCCCTCGTACCGTACCTTTCATGCATACCCGGAACGACTCTTACACCAACATCACCGACGTTCCACACCCTACCTCTAACCCTCAAGCCTCGCGAACCGACCTTCAAGGTCCATTTTACGACCAAGCCCTTTCGCAACGATCCTCCCGTGCAAACATCACGCATCCAACAACCAACAACCCCTCGTTCTACAACCAGCCTCAATCCCAGCGTTCCTCTCGCGCCAACCTTCCCCCGATTCCCACCAAGACTCCTTCCTTCTACAACGACCGTCAACCAAACCAAAACGCCTCGGCCGCAGACATCACCCGTTCCCCCACCAAGTCCTCTTCTGTCTACAGCGACTCAACCACCCGTCCCAGCTCCACTCGCCCTCCTTCAACCGTCTCTGACACAAATTGGATAACGCACCCCTCTCCCCCTATTGAATTTAAGCATCTCCGGAAAACGTACACTCCACTGCCGCAATCTTCTCCCTTCGACAACGAGAATTTCCTACCGAGACCACTGGAAATGAACCCACCTACGCCGCCCAATGCACAATGGCGCGGCACCCAACAAAGACCCCTGGCGCCGGCAACTGGGAATGGAAGCTTCGGGGGCGGAAGTGTAGGGAGTCTGGGAATTGGCAAAGCTAGAGGATACGGGAACTTGGGCGCAGGCAGTACAAACATGGGAGCAAGAGCAAACACGGGAGGAGGAAGGGTAGTAAGTAGATCCGGAGTGGAGGTAGGGCGTAGGGAAGGAGGAGGGAGAGAGATTAGAGCAAGGGATGTAAGCGGTAAGGTTGCTGAGGAAGGTAGGGGGATGGGGATGGGGATGCGGGGAGTGGCTTTTTGACTGGAAACATAGTAGTAAATTGGGTTTATAGCGCGATCAATGGTATGGAGTAGAATATATATACAAGTATTGACGAAAAATCCAGTTACTCTAGCTGAATGTTTGACTTTCTTAAAACACCGTAAAATACCACTGAATTAACAAAAGATGCAATGGCAGCTGACCAAGTATGTTAGGAGAAAGAAGCTGCTGACATTTTACGAAATATTGTTGCATGCAATTCTAACCCCATGATACTGATGTATACAAAGGTACCTTACTCTAGAGTTATAACCATGGTACTTTTTATAACGGCAGGAGTTCATAGGGAGTACCTTATGAACCAATCCCCTCTTTACGTTGGAAAGTCGGAGCCATATCTTATACGCAGGTGCATTATTTCTTATATCTATCTGGAATAATACGGTACTCAACAGTGTATTTCTGTTGCTCAGATTATGAATAATGTCGAAATCAACTGTTGAATTCCTGAAGGATGTTTTCGGATATTAATATCTAATAATATCTCTCTGGGCATTCAAAGGTTTTTGGCATAAGCAGGAACTTTCTAACTTGTTGTTGCTTATTCTAGTGTTTTGGCACGACTAGAGAGTACACGTTAGCTTTATCTATTACTGTACCACGAAATTCCGATCTACAACCCACATGGATCAACGCCTCAGTGCCGGTGTTGCCTACGAAGAGACCGAAGTTGGAAGGTGAGAAGAGCCTTGACGAAATGTTAGGGGCACAAATGCGGGGCGCATGCACGAGCTCAGGAGACCGTGTTGGATGGTGTGGTATTTCCACGCTGAGATATGCTCGTGGTCTTTGTGGAGACAGCCACCGAGAACGCTTCTGCCGATGCTGATGGCACCTTTCTTCTTAATTCATTGCCATGTATTCCACATCTTCTGCATGTAGGGTTGCGGGGAACATCATGAGGCTGAGTAACATTCCTTAATAGTCACAACGTACCCTTGCAGTTTCGTTCGAAACATGGTCATTCCCCTCCATCCTACTGTTCTTCCTTCCGAGAAGCTTTGCTTCCTCTTGGAAGCCCGAAGCCGGCACCGAGAATCCTGCATGATGCGAGGTCTTAAATACTCACTTATAAATGCGTTTCGACAATAACACCTTTCGTCCTCTTGACTCTGCACGGGCTTTAGGGTTGCATCATAAAGATATACAGAGCAATGCCGCTCATGTCCCTATGATATATCCTTGCAGCATGAGCTGAACTTACGTAGTTGCTTAGTACATAACATCTTCGCAGTTATATATTTTATTCTTACGTTAGTCCAACAGCGTACGCTTTTTCGAGCTCTTCAATGTTTATGGTTGCCGAGATGTTACCTAGGGGCTGGCGCCTGCAGGTCACACTTTTCTGTCTAGAACTCTTTGCGACTTTGACCGGTTAGTGAAGGAGAGCCATGAAATCTCATGTTGCTAACGACTCCGGCCAGCATCTGCATCTACTCCGTCGTCGTTGGCCACACGAGCTGGGCCATGTCCATCAGGCCCCAGCATCAACAAGTGGGCTGCACTGGGAGACAGTCTTGCGGCAGGGCCTGGTGCAGGCGTGCCTTACGACAGCGACACTGTTTGCAATCGCTACTCTGAAGCATATCCGCTTGCGCTGTCCATGGATCAGTGCATGCCAGGCCACGATGACCCAACGCGGAAACCCAACTTTATTGCATGTTCAGGCGCGGTGATCCAAGATGTCTTAACCAAACAAGTTCCCAACGTTCAGCAAGATACTGACATGGTTACGTTATCCATTGGAGGCAACGATTTAGGAATTGAGGCAATCCTCGATGGCTGCATTTTCCAGTTCAGTGGATCATCATCACCAGTTTGTACCGAATCCATCGCCGCTGCTAAGACTGCGATATCTTCTGCACAATTTGAGATTGATTGGACGAACCTTATCAATGCAATCCTTGAGAAGCTGTCAATCTCTGTTTCAAATGCGATTTTTGTAGCCGGTTACACCAATTTCTTCTCCGAAGACCTATCAAGCCAGTGTGAAAGTATTTCCTTTAGCTATTCGCCCTCAAATCAGCCGGGACTCACTAGACTGCTACGTGAGCAATTGAATGAGCTCTTGCAAACACTGAACTGGTATTTGCATTACTACATAACACAAAGCAACAAGAGGTTGGGAGCCAACAAGGTGGTCTTCGTCGACTATAACGAAAACTACAATGGCCACCGCTTTTGTAGACCAACGGTCCCCGAGCCAGATCGGAACAACCCCGATACCTGGTTCTTAAACTTGGACAACGCGGCACAACCCACTGACCGAGTTGCACAGAACTTCCGTCCAACCCCTTCAGGTCATGCAGGGATCAAGGATGCAGTCCTAGAAAGATTGTTGGGATTACCAGCACTCGACGGGTTGAACCTTAGAATATTGCCACTGGGTGACTCGATCACCTATGGGTTTCAAAGTAGTGACGGCAACGGATATCGTCAGTACCTTTTGACGCTACTGGCAGGGAACAATGTGAACTTCATTGGATCAGTGCAAGCGGGGACAATGACCAATAACAACAACGAGGGGCACAGCGGCGCGATAATCGATCAGATTGCCAGCTACGCATACCTATCGCTACCTGAACGGCCAAACGTAGTTCTTTTGATGGCGGGAACAAATGACATGAACAACGACGTTGACCCTGATAACGCAGCCGCTCGTCTCGGTGCCCTCATCGATGAGATATTTGCCGCTTGTCCCGACACGGTTGTGATAGTAGCTCAGATCATACCAGCAGCAAACCCGGACACCTTTGCGCGGCTGGTCACTTATAACGCAAGGATATCCTTACTGGTGAATCAGCAACAGACTGCAGGCAAGCACGTCATCAAGGCTTGGATGCCTCTCACAACCGATGATCTGATAGATGGATTACACCCCACCGATATGGGCTACAGTAAGATGGCGGATGGTTGGTTAGATGCGCTTGTCAGGGCAAATGCCAAGGGCTGGATCGGCCAGCCCGTCATAGTCAATAATACCGGGAAACAACCGGTAGGGTTCCTTTCTACAAGTGATGGATCCTGACTCTTTCTTGCTAATACCATTGTTAGTGTACACACTCTCCAAACTGGATTTCCCAGGGTACCATTTCCCCCAGATACGGTGGAGGGCAGGAAGAAATACGTTTTGCCGATCTGAATAGCGACGGACGTGCCGAGTACTTATGGATCCATCCAGACAGCTCAGTGGATGCTTGGCTCAACCTCGGCGGCCCAGATAATGGCCCGAATGCTGCTAAAGTAAGCTGGCAACCTCAGGGGGTTGTAGCTACCGGCGTTGGTGCGAGTGGGAGTGAGATACAGTTCGCGGATCTTAACGGAGACCAAAGGGCTGACTACTTATGGGTCCATGCGGACGGCTCCGTAGATGCTTGGCTCAACCTCGCTGGCCCTGGTGACGGACCTAGCGCTGTCAAAGTGGAATGGGTTTATCAGGGCAGTGTTGCCAGCGGATTAGGTCAAAATGGAAGTGAAGTCCGATTTGCTGACCTCAATGGCGACGGAAAAGCCGAGTATCTCTGGGTTCATCCAGATGGCTCGGTAGATGCGTGGCTAAATCTCGGCTCATCCTCCACTGGGACCAGCGCTGGGAGAATTAGCTGGCAGTCCTTGGGTACAATTGCTACCGGTATAGGGAAGAGTAGCACTGGGCTTGAATTTGGCGACATCAACGGTGATGCTCGCGCTGATTACCTCTGGGTTGATCCAAGCAATAGCGCCGTAACTGCCTACCTTAACGGTGGCGGTCCAGCGAACGGCCCAAACAACACTCAGATCTACTGGAACCCGGAAGGCATAGTCGCCACTGGCGTTGGCACTAATGGTTCGGGAGTCAGATTTGCAGACCTCAACGGCGACGGGCGAGTTGAGTATCTAAACGTTAATGCTAATGGAGCTGTGGATGCCTGGCTAAATGCCTGCTAATGGAGACTGAGAGCAACGTATATATAAGAGACTTAGCATTAATTTTGAAAAAATTGAATGCCCTATTTCTGCTATTGACTGAAAACAAGGCTCGAGATTCGAAAGGCCTGCACAAAGATTAAAATATGTTGATTAGGACGTGACAGAATACAGCAAGACCTGGCTATGACGATATCCAAGTTCCCACTTAACCACGTCGTTACCAGGAGGATATCGTTATATCAGAGGTGAACATACATACAAAATTATCCCTGTTGGTCTCAGAAAGTATATTGTTACAAAGAGGATATCATTATGTGGAATATCGATAGGGGGCGTCTTACTACAACACCGTAGGAGAAAGGGCCATCTCGTTACTGAGATATCACGAAGGCGTAATCGTACGCTGCATGAAAATATGAACTCCACCACATCGTAAAAACGTTCATGCCATAGAGAGTATCATATTTGGCCCATTTGTACTCCATCCAGTGCTCCATTCAACATGCCTCCTTCAATACTTCATATATAATGGACTTAAAGCTCAATATCTGCTTAACTCAGCGCTTGTTTCGATGCTTCGTAGCACGCGTTAAAACAAATGACACACATGCAGCAAATCAGCCTTCATTCTTCGCTACGCACACGCGTTAAAGCAAGTTTTGTACACTCGAGAAACGAAGAATGGAAAGAACAAACTATGTACTTGAAGAACAGTTAGAAAAGAAGTCGATGGTTTCAATCACACTTCGATACACTTGGTATCATAAATTTCAAGCTTTCGTGTCATAGACGAAGAAGCTGTGGAAGTTAGCTTTGGTTTGACAAGCCGTTTCGAAAGTAACTGATTCGGTGACAAGAGTCAATGAACGGCTAGCATCGAACATTTCAAGCTCTCAGGTCCAGTGCATGGAAGATGGATGTTTCAAAGGGATTCATGTCACTTCAGCCTATGAGTGTGGCTAAAGAGTTAGCAAGTGACGAGAAACGTAGCCTGTGTCTGTGAATCCTCAAATTCGGACTTGCTACACCAGTGAGTGGTAAATGAAGAGCGCTAAGACGTCAATTTGTGAGTGATGAGTTGTTGAGTCTGTTGAATTTCCATACAAAACATTGGTGCGGTGACGAAGGGGCCATGTCCGGCAAAAGTAGCTAAGGTATGATGTGTTCGTAGGGCTGATTCTGTCGTCAACGGCCTAGCATTTTCGGGAAGCTTCGAAAACCCAAACCTCTAGGCAATTTTTGTGTGTGCGGTGATTCTGTTGATACACAAAGATCGCAACAACACCTCACACTTTATCACGCCCACTACACGCACACGCTGGTGAATCCCGAACAGAGGCCCATACAGGCTTTGTTTTCTCACGCCTGAAATATACCATAACTGCCACGATAAGCTAGAGCCAGTAGCAAGATGAGTGTCGTCGGTGTGGATTTTGGTACGCTCAACACCGTCATAGCTGTTGCACGGAATCGTGGCGTCGATGTGGTATGTAGCCAGCTCGGAGGAATCAGTTTTACCAAGCGACAACAGCTGACATCTTATAGATCACCAATGAAGTTTCCAATCGAGCTACACCGTTAGTACTCACCAAGCCTTGTTATGACACGCCTGACTTACAATCAATAGGTCTCTCGTTGGATTTGGACCCAAGAGCAGATATATCGGGGAGCCGGCCAAAACACAAGAGATCTCCAACCTTAAGAATACTGTCGGCTCCCTCAAACGGTTAGCGGGCCGCTCCCTCAACGATCCCGATGTACAGATTGAACGCGAATATGTCTCGGCGTCGCTCGTCGATATGAAGGGTTCGGTTGGTGCAGAAGTCACATATCTTGGTAAAAAGGAACAGTTTACCGCTACGCAGCTCTGCTCCATGTTCTTCAGTAAAGTCAAGGCTACGGCATCCGCAGAGCTTAAGCTACCTGTTTCCGATATCGTCATTAGTGTTCCACCGTGGTTTACCGATGCGCAGCGACGGAGTATAATGGATGCGGCAGAAATTGCAGGATTGAAATTACTGAGGCTCATCAACGACACTACGGCAACGGCGCTTGGATACGGCATTACCAAGCTGGACCTTCCCTCGGCCGAAGAAAAGCCAAGGCGTGTAGCGTTTATTGACATCGGGCACTCCAATTACCTTTGCTCAATCGTCGAGTTCAAGAAAGGCGAATTGGCAGTCAAGTCTACAGCATGGGATAGGCATTTTGGTGGACGGGATTTTGATAAGGCTCTTGTTGACCACTTTGCCAAAGAGTTCAAGGAGAAGTACAAGATTGATATCAAAACCAATCCCAAGGCCCATGTCCGAGTTGCAGCGGCCGCAGAGAAGATGAAGAAAATTCTGTCCGCAAACGCGCAGGCCCCCATCAGCATCGAATCCCTAATGAACGATGTTGACGTGCAGGGGATGATGAAGCGTGAAGAACTGGAAGAGCTACTTCAGCCCCTACTTGAACGCGCTACAGGACCCCTAGAGCAAGCGCTAGCAGAGGCAAAGCTCAAGATTGAGGATATCGACGCAGTTGAGATGGTTGGTGGATGCACCCGTGTTCCTTCCCTGAAAGAAAGAATAAGCAAATACTTCCAAAAGCCTCTATCCTTCACTCTCAACCAGGACGAAGCCGTTGCCCGTGGCTGCGCTTTCAGCTGTGCCATTCTATCGCCTGTATTCCGTGTGCGAGATTTCTCGGTCCATGATATTGTTAATTACCCGATTGAATTCAGCTGGGAACAGTCTCCAGATATACCCGACGAGGACACGAGCTTGACTGTGTTCAATAAGGGCAACGTCATGCCATCGACTAAGATTCTTACATTCTACCGTAAGCATCCTTTCGATTTGGAAGCCAAATACGCTAAACCAGAGATGCTACCGGGAAAGATGGATCCTTGGATCGGACGGTTCTCCGTCAAGGGAGTATCTGCCATTTCAAGAGATGACTTCATGATTTGCAAGCTCAAGGCGCGTCTAAACCTTCACGGAATTTTGAATGTAGAATCCGGATACTATGTCGAGGATATCGAGGTTGAGGAGCCAATACCCGAAGAGAAAGAAGGGGAGAAGAAGGAAGCAGACAAGAAAGAAGGTGATGTAAGTCCAAATCCAGCTCCTAAATCGTCTTCATTCACCAACGACGCTACGGTCATTGAGGAACCCTCAAAGCTCAAAGGCTTATTCAAGGACGCCTACGCCGGTTACAAAAACGCGTTCACTGGGCACAAGTCACTAACGAAGTCGGACCAGGCAATGGAAACGGATCCTCCAAACGGCACAGCCGAACCAAAACCGAAAACGCGCAAAATCAAGAAGCAGGTCCGTAAGGGCGAACTGCCATTGTCATCCGGTACACATTTTCTAGACCAGGCAACCAAAGACGCTGCTGCTGAAAAGGAGGGCTCAATGTTCATGGAGGATAAACATGTCGCGGATACAGAGGACAAGAAGAACGAGCTTGAGAGTTACATCTACGAGCTGAGAGGCAAGATAGACGAACGATACTCGGATTTTGCGAGCGACGAGGAAAAGGCGAAGCTGAAGGAGAAATTAGAACAGAGTGAGGTTAGTATCATCAAGCGAATCGAATCAGTCAGTATAAAAGTACTAACCTTATCTTTAGGACTGGCTCTACGACGAGGGTGAAAACGCCACTAGAGGAATCTACGTTGCGAAGATGGACGAGATACGGTTCCTTGCAGGACCTATCGTCGGAAGATATCAAGAGAAGGTTGAAGAAGCGCGTCAAGCGGTTCTTAAAGTGGAGGAAGAGAAAGCCGCAAAGAAAAAGGCCGAGATAGATGCCAAGAAGAAGGCTGAAGAAGACGCGAAGAAAGCGGCTGAACAGAAAAAGGCACCGCCGGAAGGAGCGAATAGTAAAACCACTGACAGCGAAGATCTAGATATGACAGATGCGGAGACCGTGAGGCCGGACGGGGTTGATGAGCCGATGGAGGAAGGGAAGAAGTAAACGGGTCTAGGGCTGGTAGGTCTGAAGGGAGAACAGATACCTTATGGAGGCATGCATAGCGAGTCGATCTTACCGTGCTTGCGGTGCTAGTGCTCAGCAATAGATACTTGCGGATATTGACGATAGATTCATGATAGATGGATAACACGAAACTTGCCTCTGCTACTCGTATCACAGAAAGTCAGTGAAAAGTAACCGATGGCCAAACACGCCAGGTTGACTTTGGTAGACAACTTTCTGCACCCCCCTGTATATTACTATGGTCTTCAGGACAGAGTACAGAGTGACGGAATGGTGAAAGTTGATGAACTGGAGTGTTTGATATGTGTGAAGCATGTGATGGCGGGTCGCCGAAGCGTCATCGGGCTGAACGGACAACAAGGCTAGGCCAAGTTTTTCCCATCGCCTTTTTGATTGCAGCCACCACAAAAACCTCTCACTTCACCGTTCATCTTTCTCTTCTACCAACTTGAATCACGATAATATTGAATCCAGCTGACGACCTGTAAGTCCATCCCTTGCAGCTCTTCGTGACATACCAATGGCACCTCCACCCTCTGCGTCCATGCCTTTAGGCCAGCGAGTGATGGCTCTTGCTCAAACACTGCAGTGAGTTGACCATTTATACCTTCGCGTTCAACTTGACTGAATGCGGTAACAGATTCGGCTGGTTTGTCGGACATCTTACACTTCTGTTCTGCGCGCTCCGATACGGACTGTCATACGTCACCTTCCACCCTTACTCACGTTGGGCTCGCTTCTCCTACCACACCGCTTTTGTGGCTGCCGCGGCGACCTATGGAATTGTTGTTTACAAGGCCTACCGTGCACGCGCCCGCTCAGGGAATCGTCAACAGGGCGGTGCATTGGCATTGGCTGGTGATGAAAACGTGCAATATCTCGGTATGTTCCCAACACCTGGAGCACGCGACCCATCAAGACACCCAAAATACTAATTCTCACCTCAGCTATGGCACTTGTCTGGCTCTTTTCCCGACAAGTCCCTCTCGCCCTCCTTCCTTTCATGGTCTACTCAATCTTCCACGTTGCAACCTATACCCGCACAAATCTGATCCCCACCATCCAGCCTCCCTCCTCCACTCCTTCCCCGTCCTCCCCCGGCAAACCCATCAAATCCTCTTCTCCACTCGCGGACACAATCGGCAAGTTTGTCAAAGAATACTACGATGCTTCCATGACACTTGTCGCTTCTTTGGAGCTTTTCCTCTGGTTCCGTGTCCTCTTCTCGGCTATTATCTTCACCAAAGGTAGCTGGATCTTGTTGGCCATCTACACGGTGTTTGTCCGCGCCAGATACTCCCAGAGCAGCTTTGTGCAAGGGACGATTGCCCAGGCTGTTGCCAGGGTGGATGCGATGATGGCGGGGCAGGGAACGCCGCCCGTTGTGAGGCAAGGGTGGGATACGGTGAAGGGCCTTATGAGGCAAGCGACGGAGGCCACGGATATGAGGAGGTTTGTTGGGGGCCAGCAAGGAGCTGTCCCCAAGAAGGCGCAGTAGGGGGAAGTAAGTGTGAGATTGGAGGAGGTAACGTGGTAACGTGCGAAAAATGGCGAGGATTGCAAAGGTTCAGATTGTTGATGGAAGGGTAAGGTGCTGGAACGGAGGGGAGTGAGAGCTTGGTACGCTTGGCGAGATCAACGGATGGTACGGAGGCTGAGCATATGTTGTGGTGGCATCGTGGGCTGTCTACCACAGTCTTTGTGGAGCCTACAGTGTCTTGCAGATCGTATTTCCATTTCGTTTCACGTCTGTTGAGCGTGGAGCCAGCGGAAAATACATGCTTCATTCCTTGTCTCTTCTGTAAACTACTACCAAATTCGGAGCTGCAAAATACGAATAGATAGAAACCCTCAGAGTGCAATATTATTTTGACTGATCTAATCACCTGTTGCGCCGCAGTCATATATTTGCCCTGTGACTTTAATCGTTTGACCTTCGTAGTCATCCGCACAAAAAGAAAAGTAAATCAAAATTCGCAGCCTACACCCTTCATCCAAAGCCATGTTACAAACAATACCACAACACCCTCATCCCCAACCTCCATATCCGCCATCCCCCTCCTCCACGAAAACCCCTCAAACTCCCCCCGCTCCACCCCCAAGCCCCACCACTCAGTTCACATGCCCTAAACCGCGAAAATCCACCATTGCGCCCATAGCAACCCAACCCACACCATGCCCCGCCTCTCCCTCGACCCCTCATCCGCGCCCCAGTCCCGCGACACCTCCCCCAACAACACCGCCCACCTAGCATCCCAAGTCTCTGATGCCCTCCACTCCCCCACTGAAAACGCGCGCCAACGCCTTCTTTCGGGCTATGACACCCATGCTTGCAACGAAGTCGGTGGGGCTTGCGAGCATGGATTGTTGAGCCCGAGAGAGGATAGTCCGGCGCCGGGGGTGTATGAGCGGAGGGGGGGGAGGGTGGTGAGGGTGGGGGTGGTGGATGAGGAGAGGGATGGGGGGAGGGTGGGGAAGGCGAAGTGGGGTATGGGGGGCGGAGGAGAAAAGAAGCGGTAAGGTCGCCGCGTTCTATGGGGAGCTTGGGTGTTTTGTTTGCTAATTGGTTGTGGGTTTGTGCAGATATCTAGCATACTATATCCCTTTTCTCCAGTGGATCCCGCAATACCGCCTCTCGTACCTGCGCGGCGACCTTATTGCCGCTCTTACTATGGCTTCCTTCTACATCCCGATGTCGCTCTCGTACGCCGCGAACCTGGGGCACATTCCTCCGATAAACGGTCTTTACTCTTTCGTGTTTAATCCGTTCATCTATGCATTACTAGGGAGTTGTCCGCAGATGGTTGTGGGTCCGGAAGCCGCTGGCTCTCTGCTGCTTGGGAACGTGGTTAGGGATTCGGTAGATAAAGGATATTCGGGGGAAGTAGATGATGTGCTTAATGCGCGCATAGCGGGTGTGGTGACGGGCATGGCAGGCGCGGTGATTTTTATTGCGGGAATTACAAGATTGGGGTTTTTGGACAGTGTGCTGAGCAGGCCGTTCCTGAGGGGCTTTATCAGTGCGATTGGATTTGTGATTTTCGCGGATCAGTTGATTCCGGAGATGGGTCTGATGGAGAGGGCGAAGGAGGTTGGAGGTGTGAGTCATGGTAGTAGTGTGAATAAGTTGGTGTTTTTGGTCGGGAACGTTCGGGCAGCGCATGGGTTGACTTGTGCAGTTGCTTTTGGGAGCTTTGGGATTATCATGGCTTGCAGGTATGTACTATTTTTGGGTGGCTATCTCAGGGAAAAGAAATTGACCTTGCCAAAGGGAGGTCAAGAGACGACTGCAGCCTCGATATCCAGATGTGGCTTATGTTCCAGATCGGTTTATCATCGTTGCACTGTCAGCAGTCCTTACCTGGAAATTTGGCTGGGATAAAAAAGGTCTCGAGATCCTTGGGAACGTGGAGTCCAGCACAGGTTCACCTTTTCCGTTCCACTGGCCGTTCTTGCCTGCTCATATGAAGCATGTACGGGATGCTATGAGCACTTCTTTCCTCATTGCTCTCCTAGGCTTTTTCGAATCTTCCGTTGCTGCAAAGAGCTTAGGAGGTGGCGAAGGCAAGGGAAGCGAAGGTTTGCAAGGCATCAATCTTAGCGCGAACCGTGAGCTTGTGGCTCTAGGGGTCGCCAATCTCATTGGTGGTTGCTTCATGGCTTTGCCGGCCTTTGGTGGCTATGGTAGGAGTAAGGTTAATGCATCGACGGGCGGCAAGACGCCAATGAGCAGTATCTTCCTTAGCATCATCACCCTGATCTGCATTCTTTTTCTCCTCCCCTACTTTTACTATCTGCCCGTGAGTTTCGTGCACCTTATACATTACAGGAGCAGGATAGAGCTGATGGGTATGTAGAAGGCTGTCCTTTCAGCCATGATCTCTGTGGTGGCGTACTCCCTGATCGAAGAAGCTCCTCATGACATTCGATTCTTTATCCATATCCGTGGCTACTCAGAGCTATTCTTGATGTTTTTGATATTCGCCTCTACAATTCTGTATTCACTTTCCCTTGGAATTGCCCTGGGTGTCGGTCTTTCCCTTCTATCTGTCGTCCGCCACGCCACAAAGCCGAGGATCCAGATTCTAGGCAAAGTCCCTGGAAGTCACGGCCACTTCGAGAACGCTGAGAACAATTCGCAAGGTCTTGAATTCATCGAGGGCTGCCTGATCGTAAAGATGCCAGAGCCGTTGACGTTTGCGAACACCGGAGATTTGAAGAGTCGATTGAGACGGTTAGAACTGTATGGCACGAACGATGCACATCCTGCTCTTCCGAGGGTCCGGTGGCCTGAGCATAACAGGAATATCATATTTGATGTCCACGGTGTCACTGGGCTAGACGGCTCAGGGACGCAGGTATTGACCGAGATCGTGGATAGCTACGTGGAGAGAAAGGTGCGGGTGTTCTTCTGTAGAGTGCCGAATGAGAAGAGTCCGGTGTGGAAGATGTTTGAAAGGAGCGGTATTGTGGAGAAATGTGGAGGACCAAGACACTTTCTGAAAAGTGTTGACGAAGCGTTGAAGATGACAGAACTGGAGAGTTTGTCGGAAACTTATACGGATGATCCCCAGGGTGTGAGCTGATGCTGTGAGAGAAGAGAGGTATTTCGGTATCCCATCGTGCATTGGGCGGTTTTCCTGGCATAGAAAGCGATGTTTGGTATATTCCCCAGGGTGAATGCTTATACATGTCGTACTGATGGTGTACTTCACCCACTATAGGCTGCAGATTTTGGCTTATCTTTGATGGCAAGAGATGAAATTACCAACTAGCTATCTTACATATTGAATGCATCTCTTCCATGTCACCAAAAATACCTACGTATAGCCCTAGACTGTCTAACCATAGGCGAATACGAGAACATTAATCTTCAATGTACGACAACCTCTTCCACGTTCAACACCATCATACATGCGCTCTATAGACATAATTGACATATCGGCGATCTTGAAACATCAGCATAGCATAACCATGCCTTTCCTCTCGTTCTTTGTCCTCGTAATTGGTATGCTTCTGCCTCTTACGTTTGCTGGCTCTTCCGCTCAAGCTGTCTTAAGAACCCTTGACAATGCACCAGTTTTGCACTTTACACTTGCTCGCCGTGGTGGAGAGTTCACGGCAACAGAATATGGGCGGGATCTAGTAAATCTTACATACCTGGTCGAAGAGCTTGATAAAGCAGAAGCTAGATTCAACTTGACGCGGCGTGAAGTAAAGGGGAACAAGCTAGTAAGGAAGGCCAAGCTTAATGAGCTTGGAGGGAGGGAGAAAGGAGCTCTCATGGGAAGTGTTGCAGGAGGTGGCATCTGGTGCATACTGTTCCAATTACAACCAGAGGTTCAACGCTGACTGCATACTTGTTATAGGTATGCAAGCATCGGCATCGGTGAACCGGCCCAGCAGATCGAGATGGACTTGAATATGTTAGCATCGGATTTCTACGTCGTCACAACTACCAGCCGCAAAGGAAGCAGATATGACGATCTCTTCTCCCAGTCACATGGTATTGTTCCTCTTCCCTGCAACGACTGGAGTCAGCTGACGGTGCAAACCACAGTCAAATCTAATGAGCATCCTTACCCAACATGCAGCCTCCCTACTGACATTTTTCATCTTCCAACTGTCAACACTCAACTCCCTCTTTCTTTTGCCTATTGCCGTCCTCTGAAGTTCTCACGGAACACACTGGAAGCCTCTGGTAGCACCCTAGGCCTTGCTCCATCAGACCACCTTAGCCAGACGGGCTCCACGTCTCTCCTCAAGCAACTTCTTGATACAAAGGCCATCGAGCGACCCATCTTCTCCTTGATGCTTCTCAATGGCCACGAAGGCGTGCTTAGTGTTGGTGGTACTGGTGCGAGTGCCGTCCAGTTAGTGGAAAAGCAAACGAGGGATGAGTTGGATCGTGTTGGTGCATTGGAAAGAGGAGAGATTGCTCCAGCTCCCATCGTCAATGGGCTGGTAAAAAGAGGCGGAAGAGGCTTCAAAGGGGTTGTCAGTCGACAATCAGATTGGGAAGAAGGATGGACATGGAACAAAGTCCAGGGAGCAGAAGGATGGTGGCAAATACTTATGCAGGCAATATGGGTTGACGGAAGCAAAGTGTTGCAGAACCAAGCGGTGGTGATTGACGTGAGCGATATCCGTTGGGGATGATTACTAGCGAAAGGCCTGAAACACAGAGGACCGTATTGACATTTACGCAGATCAATAGCCCTTTTATTCTCGCTCCACCACTCGCGGCCAAAGCATTCTACGGTTCCATCTCTGGTTCCCGTCCCCTCCCAGCTCCCTACTCGAACTTCTACGTCTTCCCCTGCCTCAACCCACCTGTCATGCACTTCGAATTCGGTGGGATTAAGTTTCCAGCCATGCACGGTGGAAGGGGCGTCGACTGGAGTGGTGTACCTGGTGGTAAATTCAGTCTGGGTAGGCTAAAGGAAGGGAGTGGATACTGTGTTGGTTCTGTGGTAGAAACCCGAATGGGACTTCGCGAAGAGAAAGACGGCGTTAAGAGTGATGGTAGAAAAGGAAATCGTTCTGGAGCAGGTAAGGGAAGTCTAGGAGGAAATGGAATGAGAGATGTATGGGTTATTGGAGAGGGATTCTTTAGAGGGGTTGGTGGGGTGTTTGATGTGAGTCCTCCTTGATCTTTCTAACCACCTTCGATTCCTGTCGGAATACTGATCGATGATTTCTACAGTTCAAAGAGCATAGAGTCGGATTTCGCACGTATTAACAGATGTCACCTGAGTTGACAGTGATGGGATACTTCTAGAATGTGCGCATTGCCAAATCAAGCATAGATGGGACAGATTGAAGGATTGTTCGAAATGATGAGCAGAGTAGCTGTGACGGTTTAGACTAGGTAGACTTTTATAGAACAATCGAGGGCTTCTTTGCTGAAGCGAAGTAGGTACAAGGATGAAAGTGTAAGTCGACGTCGTGACTTGGCAGCTCTGGGCGCCAAAAGGACCGTAGATCTATCGGAGCCGCTGAAAGAAGCGATAACGCCCCACTAGACGTGGCGCATGCAATTCGATCTGCATGCCACTTTCACTTCCCTGCACATTCACTTCCATGGTTGGGGCTCCAGAACTCAAGGTCGGATTGAACCAACGCTCAGCTCGGTGCAAAACCCACCACCCCCCAGCTCAGATGAGATGCTTGAGAACAACAACCGCACCTTAGAGCTGCACCATAACGATCGCTCGGCAAACCAGCTAATTCAGGTTTGCCCTCATGGACCGCAAGAGGAAACGTTAGTATCTCATAGAGCTGGACGAAGTCCGACAATCACAAGAGCTAATCTGTAATCGTCAAGGCGAGTTACGAGACCTTAATGCTCGGGCATGGGCAGGCGATAAAGGTGGTCCACATCTTTGGCATCAGACGTCTGCAGCTGGAGACTTACACGCTTGAACAGATGTGTTCCCTGCTAACGCGTCCCTCGACTCCTCTTTCAAGAAGAACACTGCTTTCATCAAACGCCTGAGGACGGCAATTACAGCTTCAAGCGCAAGCACGTTCCTTCAAGAAATCCGCTCGCTGTCGCTGCACAAGTATATCTCTGAGGTTATTTCTGCGAGCTACGAAGGCCTCTGCAAGCTCAAAACTCCAGCCGAGATCGCTGTTGGTGTCGAGATAGTCAGTGCACTACATCAACGATTTGGTCCGGCGGAATACACGAGCTATCTAGGATGGCTATTGGGGCGTGGCATGAGTACGCCAGAAAAGGCGCATCTCAAAGCACTTAGCCAAGATGCTAAAGAGAAGGAGGAGAAGGAGCGCTTAAGCAGACAGAGAGTGTTGCTCAAAGGTGTCACAGAACTTTGGCTTGTAGGATTGCTAAGAAGCTTAGACGATGTGGTGAGGCCGGATGATGCCACGGCTAAGGGGAAGGAGAACACTGGAACAGCTAACAGCAAATTGGGGGAAGTTGTCGGGAAGGCTAAGCCTGGACAAGGCGCTGTCAAGGTGGATCGCGGTATAGACGCGGAACCTTTCCCTCTAGAGGTCTTGAAAGATCTGCTTGGGCACGATAAAGAACACACCAATTTGCCTTTGGTAGTGTTGTTCGTCAAGAGCTTTGCATGGGATGTACTTGGGATCAAAACAACAGGCCCTGAGGGGCGCAAGCGTCCGGAGACTAGTGGGATAACCGCTGCGGGCTCGGAAGCTGGGTACTTGAGCTCGGCTGAGGAGGACGCAAGCGTTTCAATTACAGCTGACGATCCATCCTTGACAGCCCCTGAGCTGCAGCAACGGTTCAAAAATGTGCTGGACCGGTATTTCGAGGACCTAAAGGTGCACATGATCAAAGATCAAAAAACCATTACCGCACAGGCGCGACGGAATGCAGAAGCTTATGTCAAATCTGGCGAGGTCTTTGAGGATCGACAAGCAAACCATGATAAACTGATGAAAGCACAAGAAAAACTTGTTGCCAATGCACAAGTCCTATGTGATGCTTTAGGGCAGGAAATGCCTGACTTAAAGGAGGAGGATACCAAAGAGGCTGCAGGACCTACTGGTATCGGCCTTGTGAAGACGGGAGAATATCTGCGGGGCCAGGTAGATGGGGCGGGGATATGGGAGGATGACGATGAGCGGCGCTTCTTCGAGAACTTGGTCGATCTCCAAGACAGAGTTCCTGGCATTTTGCTTGAAGACGCCAAGAAGAAAAAGTCCGATGGAGATGAACAGGTAGGTAAAAGGGCTGAGGCCGCTCCATCCAACGCCGAGGTCAAGGAGACTCAGGAGAAATCGCTTGGAAACGGAGCTATAGACGACCAATCCACTGCGATCGCCAACAAGACTGTTGGTGCACAGGTCGACGCTCTTCTAGCTCGCCTACCAGAACTTCAAAGCAAGGAACAGGTCGATCAGGCCGCCATGGACTTTTGCTTTCTCAACTCTAAAGCATCGCGCAATCGTTTGATCAAAGCAGTCCAAGAAGTACCGAAGGGCCGATCAGACCTTTTGCCTTTATATGCACGGCTTGTGGCAACATTGGGGAAATATATGCCAGATATCTCACACGGTCTGGTGTCGTATCTAGACGATGAGTTTCGAAGTCTTCAGCGGCGCAAGCAGAAGGACTTCCTCGGCCAGGTTCGGACAGGAAATATTCGCTACCTTGCTGAACTTACCAAATTTGGCGTCGTCCCTGAACATGTGATTTTCCATTGCCTCAAAGTCAGCCTCGATGACTTTTCCAGGATGAACATTGAGATTATTGGTAATTTGTTGGAGAATTGCGGCCGCTACTTGCTCCGTAATCCAGACACGGCTCCAAGGATGAATTCTTTCCTTGAGACTTTGCAGCGCAAGAAAGCAGCTCAGCATCTCGGTCAACAGGAGCGAATGTTGATTGAAAATGCTATGTACTATGTCAACCCTCCCGAACGAGCTGCCATACAGCAAAAAGAGAGGACACCGGTAGAACTGTTCATTCGTAAACTCATCTATCTTGACATGAACAAGCGCACATATACGAAAGTGCTCAAGTCCGTTCGTAAGCTTCATTGGGAAGAGCAAGAGGTGAGATTCTGCGTCTTCCGTTTGCAGATATCACAATCTAAGTTTTTCCAGGTTGTAAATATACTGGAGAAAGTTTTCTCCAAACCAGGAAAAGTAAAGCACAGTAATATTCATCTCCTGGCTTTCTCGATGGGATCACTCTATCGCTATCATCAGGACTTCGTTATTATGGTCATCGACAATCTCTTGGAGAAGATAACTCTAGGCCTAGAACAGAACGATTTCAAGTTCAACCAGCGACGGATTGCTGAGGTGAAGTATCTGGGCGAACTGTACAATTACAAAATGGTTGACTCGCCTCTCATCTTCGATACCCTATACCGGATTGTCACTTTCGGACATCGTAAGCGTGGCTTACACGGCTTATGGCTTCGTTGCTAACGGATCTGTAGCGGGTGGTACACCTACATGGGGCAAGCTAAATTCTCTCGATATGCCAGACGACTTCTTCAGAATTCGCCTTGTATGCACATTACTGGAGACTTGTGGTGCTTGCTTCGACCGTGGTGCTGCCAAGAAGAAGCTTGACTTCTTTCTGACGTTCTTTCAGGTGCGTCGATAGGAACATATTAGGGAGTCGTTCTAACAAGCGTTGGATAGTACTACTACCACACCAAAGAGCCTCTTCCCATGGACATCGACTTCATTGTTCAGGATACTTATGCGCTAACAAGACCATTGTGGAAACTAGCTAAAGACTTTGAGGAAGCTGGTCGTGCTTTTGCCGAGTCTGTTACGCAAAATTACAAGACTACAGAAGCAGAGAAGACGATTGAGCCCGACGCGCCTGAGGATGATGCTTCTTCCGAGGATGACCCCGATGACGACGAGTTGCAGGTTCCTGAAATGGAAGATGCATATTCGTCGAGCGAAGAGGCTGAAACAGAGGTCAGACTTGATTATCAAGTCTTGAAATACGCTGACTCTCTGCAGCCTATGACGAATGGCGGTGCGAAGCCAGATTCTGATTTCGAAGAGCAAATTATTGTCACTCGTCAAGAGGAAGAACGAGACCCAGATGCTGAAGCCGATTTTGATAAAGAACTTGCAAAGATGATGTCCGAGAGTTTAGATTCTCGCAAATTCGACAGAAAGCCTATGTTTGACGTTCCATTGCCTATGCGCCGCGCGCCGAAAGATATATCTACAGCTGGCGAAGACAGCCCTAACGAGGGTACTGCGACTCCGCCAAATACCATGGCTTTCTCTTTGATGACGAAGAAAGGCAACAGACAGCAGGTACGTTACAACTCTTCGCGTCGTCGAACTGAAGGGCTGAAATGTAAATCTAGACTCGGACGATCGAGATGCCCTCCGACTCTCAATTTGCCGTTGCGTTGAAGAATCAGAAGGAGGCTGAGCGCGCAGAGCAGCAGCGTATCAAGAATCTTGTTTTGAACTACGATCTGCAAGACTCGAACGCAGACCAAACTGGTACAGATCATGGCCTTTACTTGAACTATTTTCCCCAACCAAACCCCAACATCCCAGTCATTTCTTCGTATATAAATACTCACAACGCTCTATCTGAAGGTCTCGGTGGAGAGAAGCATGGCACTTCTCATCACCAACACAATGCATCCCTGCATCAATCGTCGTCCGCACCCAACGCCAGCCCCCGGCCCGCCGACAAGTCTGGCACGAATCGAAGCGGCCAGCGCGCAAGGAAGTTACAACTTAGTGATGTTGACTGGTATGGACAGAAGCCCGGCTCTTCCCGGAGCCGGGGACCTAGGGGTTCACGAAGAATGGCTGGCTAATCCCAACCCGATCGGGTTTATAGGACTTGAGAAACACGATTTTGCTTGCTACGGCAAGTTCAAAAACTACTACCAAATTATCAACATGGTCTAAGGTCGATTCTCTCGGATCAGAGAGCAACCTTATGCCAGCGATCCTCGTTCTATCCCTTATCCGAACATGCGATAGCCACGCCTTGCAGCGATACCAACGAGACTCGTCTCCGCATCAATGACAGGCGAGTGACGTGCGGAGATAACCCTCGAGGCCGCGAACGTCTAGTCGCCTCGCATGCAATGGTAGTCGGCTGCTTGGCAGATGCGGGGAAAGTTACACTGCGCTCGTTGCCCTCCCTTCTTTCTAAAAGAGCAGCAGTTCGGAGGACAGAGTGTGGTCATTCATTCCGATTATGGTAGATTTCAGATGACGGCAGAGTTATTGTACACTACCAGAATCAATTCCCAAATAAGAAACGCCCACCTGTTTGATATGCGTGATTGTTATGAATGTAGGAAACGTACAACTCCTTGATAGTACCACCCGCTATGGACGTTTTGCTTTGCGCGGGCAGAGCATAAACCCCCCTTCTCGGCCCATTGGGAAAGCAGCAAAACCCAAAGACTTGTACCGGGAAAGAAGGAAATGGGGGAAACCTAGGGCTGGATACGGTAGGTAGGCACTTGCACACCGCCGAACAAGCCACTAAACTAACAGCCTCCACAATGCACCACCCTCCCTTCCGGAACAGAATCGCTTTCAAGCGCCCCTCCCCCCGGCCCTTCTTCAATGACGCATGAGGGTGTTTTAAGCCCACACACACACACATACACATACACACGCACACCCATCACACATCCTCACCAACAACCCAGTATCCCTCCCAACCAGGTCACCCCCCCCTCCACCCCCCCAACCCCTCATCTCCTTCTTCCACCGTCTGCCCCCCCGCCTCAGATACCAAATAAAGCATGTTATAACCTTTCGAGGCATCATGCGCATGATCCTATCTTCTTGGTATACATCTACGCTCGTTTGATTACTGCTTTGATTTGATTGCCTTTCGAATTACGCCTTACCGGTATATCAACACCTTCGAGGCAAATGGACAGGCGGATGCCCAATAGCGCGTCATTAAAACGGTGTGGAAGTCTGGTGGACTCCTTCAAGAAGTGGCAGAGGTGGATGGATTATGATGGTGTGGAGGTGGAGAGACCGGTGGGAGGGATGGGATTCTCGAGGTAAATGTGGTGGTTTTTGATGGCATAGTGCTGGTGCTTTGGACAGCGAGGTAATGGTACCAAATCCACTATTAGATTGCTGAAAATAGTCCTAGAATATAAAGCGTCGAGAACCATAACAGCATTTAGGAAACAATACAATACAGGGTCTTGATAGCCAAGGAACGTATACGAAATGCGGTTTACAACAAGGAAATATTGCCTCCGACCGATCAACAGCGGGATATAGTATAAAGACACCGAAATTAGACTGTCGAAAAACAAACCTGCATAAGAGAAACATCATTTTTGATCAGAGTTCTCCCCATTGTAGAGAACTTTGATCTCTCCATCAATTCGGGGGCGTGCCTTGTTCAAAATGTAATCCTTTACATTTTGAGCTGTTTTGCCTGGCACTTGGAGCTGGTCTTGGAGTTCTGGAAGCGATAGGAAGTACGCGGCGAGCCCGGACACAGATCCAGTGGCTATGGAGTTGATTAGTTGGTATGCTATGACTAGGGATGCTGTGGTGAGGTGACTTACGGAATGACGTTCCGGAGTCTAGTTGTGGTGCGCTGCCTGTGCCACTTGCGCAGACAATATCCTTCCCAGGGCCTGACATACTGAGGAGAGAACCTCCTTGGGAAGATTCCCACGTCTTACCATCGTTATCAGTAGCACCAACCACAATTAGGTTTGGGAAATCTCTCGCGAACAGTGCTGGATAGTCGTCAATATCAGGTCTGCCATCACTGGCCTAGAGTGGGACACATTAGCCAAGTTCTAGGATTTCAAAGGGGAGAACGGCTTTAAGTGAATACGCACTTCGTTACCTGATGCTGTTACGACAACAGCATCTTCTGCAAGCAGCTGCCCAATGAGGTCCCTAGCGGAATTGATCACGGTGTCTGCAATGTCGTCATGATACCCGTAAGAGAGATTGACAACAGCTTTCTTCTGCAAGTTGTTGGCCTTGATATCGTTTAAAATCCTAATCAACGCGTCCAAAGCTGCAGCTTCCGTAACATCTTCCGCATCGGGACCAGCAGCCCACTCCGGACGTTTCACAATCACCAGATCGGCGTTCTTCGCCGTACCGTACTTAGAACCAACAGCCATGGAGAACACACACGATCCGTGACCATCAGGATCTGCATCATTTTCCTCCAGGTCAATTTTATACCTGCTATCGATGGGGTTACCGGGAAAGATCCAACGTTTGCTTCCAGATTTAAGCTTCCATTCCTATCATTGATTAGATGCAATCAACATGAGAGGCTCCAAAACGGTGCTTACATTGCTATCTTTGTTGGCTCCTGTGTCATGAACGTACACGGTGACACCTTGCCCAGCCTCCTGTCGATACACAAAATTCTTCAAGTTCTTGACAGGTACGTTAAGAGGCTGCGACACCACCTTTAATTGGTCCGGGGCATCAGATTGCCTATTGAGAGAATCCCGCCTTTCGTAATTGCCAGTGATGCGGTTCTTGACATCTCGTCTACGCTTCGGGCCAATTTTTGCGATATTTTCTATATGTATTTTTTTGTCAGGGAGTATGTCCAACGTCTGCGTATTATCATTAGTGTAAAGGAACACACTATTTCATGCCAGAACAACTTACGAGATTGTAGTCTGCACATTTGTTGACTTGATCTGGATTTAGGGGCGCAGCCCAAAAGACGACCCCTACATCGGTAACCGATGAGGCAAAAATCTTGCCGGGGTCGCCTACAATGTTGATGAGCAGTTTTTCAAAGGTGTCCGTATCGTTCTGAGAGGCGCCCTTCTTGGGGAAAAGTAGGTATTGAATGGTATCCTGGATGGAAGGTGATGGAGTAGACGGCGACGACAAAGTAGAAGAGGGTTGAGAGGCAGTAGTGGATGATGGTGGAGGTGGAGGTGGAGGGGTCGAAGAAGACGTTGAAGTTGAAGAAGAGGGAGAATCAGAGTGACCTGGACAATTGCCAAGGGCAATGCAAGCTGTTTCTCGGTTCTCGAGATCTCGACTCTGCAGTTCTACCGAATGAACAGAAGACCACCCCAGCGCCAATGCGCACAATGCGTGTAACACGCAAAGTAGAGAGAGTGATATCATTTTATGATTCAAAGAGCTACCCCCGATGGTATATATATTATAGAGTGGTGATCATAAATAAATGGGTAAATCATTCGTTCTCAGATTGCCAGCTTAATATAGAGAAGAGATAAAAAGGACAATGGAATAAACCAGACCAGTAGGTTTTATATATACAGAAAGAAGAGAGGGTCCTGCCTGATAAAACTCCCTAATGTCCTAGGCATTGACAGGATTCACATTGAGGCGTAATCTTTTGAGTTTGGATAGGATGAATACTGAAACAGGCTGTGGCATACAAAAATATATTTCAGCGTAGGATGATAATGAGACAAAAGTAAAACGGTTGATGAGAAGAGGATTATTTGGATAAAGTACATGGCCGCTTTCAGTATCTGTGCTTGTTGGAGCTGGCGGAGGAAGACCTCAGCCCTGTAAGCCCTTTAGGAATGCTAGCCAAGCATATCTTAGGCAAGCTCTCCAGAGGTTCGGTCCAATAGATTGTTGGCGTTGCAAGTCTACGAAGAAAGGGTCCTTTTGGACGTTTCATTGTGGTCTCAAGGCTAGCAGAAGTTGCAATCGCACGGAAAGAAACCATGACAACATCAAGGACGTGGTCCAAGACTGAGCTCTTGTGTTTCATGTGCTTCTTTTGACAGTGCGTGATCTATTGAAAGGAGTGAGAAGAGGCAGAGAAATGATCATGTGATATAATCTGCGAGGCGCAGTACGAAAGCTGTGTTGTAAGATGTACTCGCAAATAGCCAGGCTTTTCCCAGGTGTATCGTAATGTTCGCGCCTTTCCATTTAGTAATACGGGGAGGGCTTACCAGCTCAGCAGAAGTCTCCATAAGAGCGCTTCAAGTCTTGCTGCCTTTTAGAGAGTTGGCTTTGCAGGGAATCTGTTCCCGCGCAAGATACGCACAGTGGCATACGGGACTGTCTGAATATCTTGTCCTTTCGGTTGACACGTGGGTGATTGAGTCGAGTTAGGCTGGACTGTAAGAGTAACACACTCAGCGCCATGTTCCGCTGCCGCTGCGATTTGACCGCCAGCGGCTAGGTGGTGCCTCTAGGATCTGTATACAGGACGTTAGCTATTCCCGAGGTTCAAAGCCACATGATCATTTGAAAGGAACGGTAGTACACCAATAATTGTTTCATCCGGCAACCGCCGCGGTAGTCGTAAGGCTGAGATCCCACAGCATGAAACCGGGAAAAAGCATCCATGGCCTTTCGAACACAGGATTGCTTGCATCAGGCACCCATTGCATACCTTATCCCGTTGATTGATGTTTTGCCTACGATTCGTCCTTTGCTCCGAATGTCACTCATGGCTAGTTCTTGACATACGTGTCATTGCCACTGTTCTGCATATACCTTTTTCGGAGAAATTTACTGCGAAACGTGGGAATTTCTCCCGCCAAAACTCTTAGATCACACTCACACTCACACTTGTTTCGTCCAACATGGTGATACCAAATCTGTCATGTCTCCCGAGGGAAATCCACAATGTGATATTCGATTCGTGCGAACAGCACGACCTGCTCAGCCTGGCGCGTTCTTCGAAGACACTATTCCTGAGCACTGCACCTCTAATATATCGTTATGTCGACCTTAGCACGCATAACAGAAAGCCTGACTTTACTGGAGAGAGAGATCAATGGGCGGATATGGATCCTCTACGTCCGCCTCCTGTCACAATGATCCACCGACAACATTCTTTCCTACTTAGTGTTTTGAGGTACCCAGAGTATGGAAAGTATGTCCGTCATCTCACTTGGACTCTCACCTTTGCTTCCGACATCAAGGGTGAGGGAAACCACCTGCTGACCGAGGATATACTCCAAGTTCCTGAGACGAAGATTTGGGAAGCTTTTGAAAGTATGGCCAACGTTGAAAAGTTAGACCTTGCCTCGTTGCACGGCTGCTGCACGCCATACCTCATGCAATGCCCATCAAGTCTCTTCTCCTCAGCTGTCTCTATCCGTTTGCTTGGCCAGTTCCCGTTCAGGCTTGCTTCGGCGATTCTTCATTCTGTTGACGCTACGAAGTTGCAGCAGCTATATCTCGATGATGTACAAGATTGGGGACAGCGTGCAGATGGCACACCTATGCCTCTTAGCGAGGGCTGCTGCTTGGTTGGTAGAGAAGAGCACAAAAGCCCAGACGATAGCCGTGGCATTGTTTTCCCCGGACCCATGCGAGGACTACTTCCATTGCTTGAAGGCCGATGTCTCTCGTTGACCTCCTTATTCCTCCGCAAGGCTGGGCAGAAGTATAGTAGTAATATGAGGATGAGAAATTGGTCAGCCGCTGCTGACGAAGAAGTTTACTCTGAATGGGCAGCATTCATCGAGTCGGTGAGACCAACCCTCGAAGTCCTAGTTATCGAACAAGGCACCAGCTCGATGGTCCAACGGTCTAACCTCATCTCGGGGCCGGGGCGTCCAATGGATATCCGTTTCACGCGATTCGTGGTTCCCTCCCTTGCAAGCGGCGGTTGGTCTTCTCTGCAAAGGATGGAGCTTAGAGGCACCGGTGTAGAAAAACGCCCACAGAGGCGTGAGAACCTGGCAGCGATCCAAAGAGCTATAGGACCAAGTGCCGAGTTGGTGATTATCCCCTGGGCGCGAAAGCCATGTCCAAAGTTCAATGGCTTTGACTCGGTACCTGATTTTGGGCAGGAGTATGATCTTTTTTCAAAGTCTGATCTCTAGCGATTTGATTTCCTCCACTTGCGCCAGTGTCGAATGAAGAGTTAGTCTCCTTGATTTCTTCATAAAGTACTACAATATGTAATTCGAACTCGACTGCAAAGCATGTATAACAAGATGAGAGGGACAAAGGGGAGGTATGGATTAGTTCAGTAGTGACTCGAATACTCTCAGTTTTACTGGTAGTTGATGTTGCCATTGGTTTTTTCTCACTAGTGTAGAAGGAGTTAGGCCTGCACATGGCTTAAAAACCTGGACAGAAACATCGTAAAGAAGCCTCGGGTCACGTCACCTTTTTTTAAGCGCATAAGGCGCAGAGCCCCTGAGAATGACGTTTTAGGAAGTTCTTCGGCAGGTGCCGCACAGGGGGTGGGGGGGTCATGGAATGATGAAATTGTCGGAAAACTTTTAGAGTACATCGTGAATCATACACCACGATACAAAAAGGCCGAGTGAGTCTGACTGATGGGATCTGGCCTCTGTTGTGAACGCTTCGAATCTGGTACAAAGTAAGATTCCTAATCTGTGTCTCTGGCTCAGTGGGAACATTCCCACTCTTTTCTCTCTGTCTCTCCAGACTTTTTTCAGGGGCACTTAGATCCCGGATTTCGGATCGCTTGGCGCCAATGATGTGGGACCAAGTGAGCTAAGAATACTCTACCTAAGGTACCTACTTATAGATAACCGGGTTAGCGTCTGTGTATAGGGTCAGGAAAAAACCGTTTATTCTACAATAAACGTGTTTAATACCTCCTAGCGGTTTATTCATGTTTGTGTATTGGTTTTATATTATATAAGCAAGCTAAACCCAGCTGGTTTAGCTCGGGGGGTTTGACCTAGCTGTCGCCAGCAATAGATAGACCTTCCTACCACCAGCCATGCCGCCTCGACGCGGTGGAAAACCTCGCAATCAGGCTGTTATTGATGCCTTTCAGAGCATAATCCTGCCAAACCGAATCGTCCCTGCAGTGAAGTGCTTATACTGTCACCGTCAAATGACGTTCGAAGTCACTCGTCAGCAGAATCTTCGCTATACACAGAGCATTAAAATTGATGAGGAGAAGTTTTTGAATATGAAGGAAGTTGCTATGGCTAGGCTAAATCCTTCAAACGATGAGGTGCTGGAGGAGTTTCTGAATAGCATCGTCGACGGTGAGGTGGCAATGGAGCACCCAAGTAATTGATGCTATTTATATATACCCCTGTGTTTAATACCTGCTTCAATAAACGTGTATTAAACACGTTTATTGACTATCCTAATTTGGTTAAGCAATAAACATGTTTAATACAATCCTGACCCTATCTGTGTAGTAGCGGCTATATCATGCTCACGAGTCACATGTTCGGTTGGGGATTGGTGAAACAGCAAACGACACGACCCATCCGTCATCCTGGACCCCTGTGCACGCCCTCCTGGTCGCTTCCACTTATCGGTAGAATACCTCGTGTTTGAAGCGAGAGCCAACATTTCCCACCAACCAACGTGCCAACCTCCCTCCCCACGAGAACAATGCTCCCGTACAGCCTCAACTCCTTCGATTGCTTCAATTTTTCCTCCACCGCAATTCAATAATACTCTTCTCTCATGCCTTGATCTTCAGACTCGCCTTGAGCCTGTTTACATTCGTTTACTTCTCAATCGTTGGACTTGACACCTATCCAGGCGGCCCGACTCGGTACTCTGAACTGCCATTCACCTTGACCGCACTACCCTTCTTCTGACACCCTCCCACGTTCAATCCTCCTCCGGAAAAGTCAACTTTTCAATATTCACTCTCTCTGCAAGCCATGGTCAATTGCGACTGATTGCCAAGCTTGGCTGCTGCGCACACAACACAACACTTCAACCTTGAAAATCCACCTGTGCACAAACTCTCCACAAAGGTGTCCTCCATTTCAAATAGCGCTTTTTGCGAATCGCCTCGTGGTACATCTTCTGGAACGCCTGTGTTGCAGGAAAACTCTGCGTAACCTACCGGGTGAGATTAGCGAACCAGCGCAGCACAGATCGTATCTCACCTTGCACCACCCCCACTTGCTTTGATCAGCTCTGCATCGAGCTGTTGGAGGCAGTATCAGACATTCCACTTCATCTCAAACAAAGTCTTGATCATTGCTGACTTGAAACCTCACTGCAGCTGGCCGCTTCCGACAAACACTTCGCGCCTAGTTTCGGGAGCTCGCATTTCGCACTGGACCGGGGCCAGGTTTGACCTGATAGCCACTGTTATCATCTCTGATTTTCTTCTTTCCATCTCCCTACGTCGTTACTTGGTATCGCTCCTTGCTCAAGATGACGGCCGACAACGGGAATGGGATACCGTCAATTACGGCCCCATGGCCGACAAAGGACGTGAGTCAAAGGAGGCACACTGGCGGGCGATTGGAGCTCTACTGATGGATTGTAGATTGTGTATGTCTCTATCATGGGTGCCGTGATGATGGCAGCATTTCTGGAGTGGTTCCTCTGGCTCGCTGCTTTCCTATACTGTTTGGCCAAAGTCTACTTAAAGGCCGAGCATTGGAGCATCAGATTACTGGCCGTTGTCATGATGATTTTGTTCACGGGCTTCAGGTGAGCTGCCGATCTTCGGATTTTGTCAACCTCAAAACTCACGTTACGAATAGAGCCATCTTTCTTCCGATTATGGTCGTCACGCTACCTCTTCCCGCACGAGTTACACAGTACTATCCTAAAACCATGGTGTCGGTCCTACAATGGTTTGCGTTTTGGTCTTTTGCCGGTCTCCTCACGATTCCGTGGTTGTTTTGCGTTTACCAGCTGGTGACCAAGGGACTGGGACGTCAAAAAAGAATGAAGTTCAATTTGGATGAGACGTCAGCACCCAAAACTGTCATCGTCATGCCAGTGTACAAAGAAGAGCCCGAAGTTCTTGTCACAGCCATCGATTCGGTTGTCGACTGCGATTATCCGCCCTCATGTATTCATGTCTTTCTCTCTTTTGACGGTGACCAAGAAGACGAATTGTACCTCAAGACGATTGAAAAGCTTGGAGTACCCTTGACATTGGCGAGCTACCCCAAAAGTATTGATGTCACTTATCGACAGGCCAGAGTTACGGTCTCGCGGTTCCCCCACGGTGGGAAGCGACACTGCCAAAAATCGACATTCAAGCTGATCGATAAGATCTACACCGAGTACTTGAAACGCAACGACAATCTTTTCATTCTCTTCATCGACTCTGACTGTATTCTGGACAAATATTGTATTCAGAACTTCATGTACGAAATGGTATGTCATGCCCTACACAACCACTGTCGCCAGTCCTGAATTTGGGCTTCGGGGTCACATGTGATCCTTATGGCTAACACAAAACTACAGGAGCTCAAGCCAGGCAGTAAGCAAAACATGCTGGCCATGACCGGAATCATTACCTCTACGACTCAGAAGAACACTTTAATTACACTGTTGCAGGACATGGAGTACATTCACGGACAACTCTTCGAACGTTCGGTCGAATCCGGCTGTGGTTCCGTTACTTGTTTACCAGGAGCGCTCACTATGCTACGTTTCTCGGCTTTCAGGAAAATGGCCAAGTACTACTTCGCGGATAAGGCGGAGCAGTGTGACGATCTATTCGATTATGGCAAATGCCATCTGGGTGAGGACCGATGGCTGACCCATCTGTTTATGATTGGGGCCAAAGAACGATATCAGATTCAGCTTTGCACAGGAGCTTTCTGCAAAACAGAGGCTGTGCAAACGTATCGGAGTCTGTTGAAACAGCGACGAAGATGGTTCTTAGGCTTTATCACCAACGAAGTCTGCATGTTGACAGATATCCGATTATGGAGAAGATATCCACTTCTTTGCATTGTTCGGTTCATGACGAACACGATTCGTACTACCGCTTTGCTGTTCTTCATCATGGTTCTCTCCATCATCACGACATCCAACAAGATCCAGAACCTTCCAGTCGGCTTCATTGCTGTCTCACTCGGCTTGAATTGGCTTCTCATGCTTTACTTTGGAGCGAGACTCCGCCGATTTAAAATTTGGCTGTACCCCGTCATGTTCGTTATCAATCCTTTCTTCAATTGGGTATACATGGTCTACGGTATCTTCACCGCTGGCCAGCGGACATGGGGTGGACCTAGGGCCGATGCCGGGGCAGCTGACCCAAACACAACGCCTCAACAAGCCATTGAGCATGCCGAAGCGACCGGGGATGACCTCAATATTGTCCCAGAAACCTTCAAACCCGCTGCCGAAGCTCGCCACCCGGAAAAACAGCTTGGCGTTGTTCCTATCCAACCTTCAGAACACCTCGAAGGTCGCTTCGCGCCTGCCGAACGTCTCCCAGGCGGCTGGTACATGCAAAATAATGACTCTGGCCTTACCCTCCCCAACATGCTTCCACGCGACCCCAACGCCCCTCGCATCCCTTTGCATCCTCGTGACTCCATGGACTCCCTCATGAGCGGCGCATCAGCCACGAACTCCGTCTACATGCCCCGCCGCGTGGAGAGCTTCATGGGCGACGAGGACAGGAGAAAATACTTCTTCGCGCAGCAAGCGCAGCGAGAACCAGGAGGTGCCTATACCCAAGTCCCACAACAAGGACGTGTCTATGAAGTCAACGATGATGCGGACCCCAAAGGAAACTGGAACGACTCCGTCGAATCTCTGGGATCTGAATATGCCCCTGCCCCCACGCACGGCGGCCAAGACTACCTCCACCCCCAATCCCGTGAAGGCTCCTTCATCAGCACCGACCCCCCCGGCTCCCGCTCCCCGAATTTCCGCCCCACCCATCCTAGCCATCTCTCCACCGAACTCGGCACCCTTACCCATAACGACCTCACCGTCCCCGACGCCTCGCATGAGCGTTCCCCGTCGGCGACACGGCAGCAGCCAATCCGCACGGCGAGGAGTCCGCTAGGGAGAATGCCGCTGACGAGGACCAGGACGGGCGATGAGGCAGGCATTGAGATGGACCAGCGCGTGCGGCAGAGGGAGGCGTTGATCGGGGGTGCGCAGCAGCAGCGGCAGAGGACGAGTACGGAGGATGGGGAAGGAGGAAGAAGGGCGAGGTTGAGCAAGCCAAGGCCGTGAGAGAGGGGGGAGTGAGGGAGATGGGATATTCTTGAGGGCGTAGGGGAGAATTTTGGGTGGTGGTCGAATGAAGGGGTGGTGAGGTGAGGTGGGATTGTACATATGCATGACGGTGATGGACGTCGAGTTGATGGCTACTAATATCTGCGGCATTTGTCTTCGGACTTTCGAGCATTACATTATGTTGGGTCCTTTAGGCACCCTATTCGGGTTTTCAAACCATTTAGATGATGGCTAGATCATTTCGAAACGCGACATCTTGAAACTCTCCATACATATGCGCAACGTTCCGAAAACCACACGAGGTAAAACCATCATGCGACTTCTTCCCAGGCTCGGCAACCCTCATACTGTACATACATACCAAGCAGAAGTCGTCCCTCAGCTAAATTGACGGATATCCCCCTCCAGCAAAAACAAAAAAAAGGAACCCCAGCTATGTACTCAGAAGAACGCTGAAAGTCCAACCATACGGAAAAAAATCCCTATTCTACATAACATCCCCCCACACCCCCCAAAAAAAACTTTCCCTTATCCTCCCATCCCGTTCTCTGTTTTTCTTTCTTCCTTCCTTCTACTGTAAATTCGCTCGTTCATCGTTTGGCTCATGCAAAACCCCTTCCCTAGTTTACCAGGATTTTTGATATCTCCTTGCGTGTGCAAAATGCCTTGAGTTAGGATTGGGGAACAGTACTGTTACCTGTGTCACTGTGTGGTTGGCAATCTCGCTTAGCCCTAGAGGGCGCGGGAGTCAGAGTCTTGGACCTCCTTCCTCCCTCCGTAGTTCCTACTTTCTAGAGTAGTTCAATCAATGTATACACATGCACATACTCCTTTTTCACTCAATTTCAACATTCATCTGCTTATAGTACTGATTAGAAGGGTCAAGAGTGTCTTATTAATATGTGAAAAAATCTTGTATGAGTGAACTCGCTATTTCATTATATGAAGGGAAGATCATAAGAGCTTGAATAAAGCCAGAGATTTGAGCTGAGCATTGCTCTTGACCATTAATCTTTTTTATATGAGACGGGATATCTATGCTAATTCTTTCCAAAAAAACATGTTTGTTATATTATTCGACTTGATTGATATTTCGATTTGCAAGAAATAATAGATGGGGAATTTTCGTGCTTCGAGGCTGCATGTTAGAACGGTTTAAAGATCAAAGAAGGATAGGTTAGAGTTCTTTTTACATGTGTCATGTACGGGTGTAGCCTTTATCCGTCGATGAAATAACTAAAATGTACTTACTGCCAGTATTCGTTTCCTTTTTATTTTGCGTGAGGGTCGACCTGATGGAAGCTGTGGCTTCCGAGTATGGTGATAAGGCGCGTTGTGCTCGTGGCGGTAAAAAGGGTGCTTGGAAGGAAGGGTGGGTGAAATGTGAGGGACACGAAATGCTTGGATGTGGAAATCAAGTCTGGCATATTATGCTTTTTGCCATCTGGTCATGTTGCACACTTTAAGACGACTTTTCTGAAGGATTACTCTATTCCATATATTTTAGGCCTTTTTCATTTTCCAAAGTCTCTTGGTTTTTGTGTAAAACTAATAGTTGGACTTTATACATAAAAATGGGTCTCATGATCCGTATCGCGTTTTCCACTGCAGGAAATGTATTCCTAGGAAGTGTTAAAATGGAAGGGAATTTTCTGGCTAGGCGATTGATAATAGGCGTCCGGTTCGTTGGATTGAGAGAGACTGGCATGGTGAACAACTTGGAGCGCAGGTTTTTGACAATAAGTCCACAGCTCCGTATTCGTTAGTTGTGACTTGTGAATCCAGAACCTCGCGGCTACAGAGCAGCGAAGGTTTCGATTTCGCTAAAACGGAGAGCTGCCGCAACCCTCCCTGGAGTATTTCCCACCTGGTTCAAGGGCTTGAGTGCTTTTATGATAGACAAAGCAATCGTTTGGTCCGCGGCAGACACTGGGGAAGTCATCCAACCCTACTGTCCATCACTTCGAGGTATCTGCTGAGACCGGTGCCGCGTTGTATCCCACGCGGCCAGCACCACCACCAAAGAGGTTTTCGATGAAATTTGGTTTCTTAAGCCGCAGCCAGCCCCCACCCGAGATGTCGTTGGAGATAGTTGGTTTTCTGGGCTGCCGCGGGCCAACACCTGCGCCGCACAAATTAGAAAGCACGTCGAGCTTCAATAGCGTAGAATACAAAAATTGACGTACTGAAAGGGACCCCAAAGATGTATTGGCCGACAGGACTGCGGAAAATGCCTTTTTCTCCGTTCAGCTCGGTATAAATCGCCCCGCCATACATGATTCGGTCCGGATAGACAACTTCTGGAGACGTAGCAACGACCGTTTGGTTTGATACAGTGTACCATGCGCCTCCAACCCCCGAGGCGTCGCTGTACTCGAGGCTTGGCTCGCCGTCACTGACTACATCGCCCAAGGTGGGCCCGCTGCAAGAGTATCCCGTGCCCTGTGCCCGCCACACGCTCAGGTATAGCGAGACAGGAGGGAGTTGGTTGAACTGGACAATCGTGGCGCGGAACCATCCGTGACCGAAGCCAAGAATGTTCAAGTCAAGGGGCTCACAGCATTTGGTCGCGACAATGTTACTGCAGGTTTGTGCGGCCCAGCGTTGCGGGTCCCTGACAAGGTGGCTAGTGGCAATCGTGACTTTTGCTTGCAGAGTTGGATTGGGTAGAAGTAAGAGCAGAATGAAATTTAGGAGGATAAGATGCATGGTCGAGTAAGATATTCTGCAACAAAGTTCTAGGACTTATGGCAATGCTCTGAATTCGAACAATAGATGCGCCGAGGGAAGACCTCAAATTTATCACAAAACAGCTATGACGTTCTCAGTAATGATGGCGGCTTAAGTTCCATGCGCTTGGACTGTGAGCATGAGCTGAAACATGCCAGCGTACGCGAGGTGAATAGGCATGCATAATAGAAGAATCAAGGAAATACCTAAGTAATGAGCGAATACTCGCCGGGCAGATTGAGAATTTGGGAGAAATTTAGGCCAGGATGGCTGGCATCAAGTGAAATAACGAAGCAGGAGTTCACACCTGAGTAATCACAACAGTCGGACCACCTGCTTTGAAGCTTCTCCAGTCCCATGGCCCCTGATCGAATCGCGGATAAAGTGCTGTCGCATGTTTGGGGACTCGAGGCACGGTGTTAATCTCACAGCGTATGTAGACCTCGTCGTACTTACTAAATAGATTCACTACCGCCAACGTGGCCCCTCACACTCAAGACACCGCCACCCAATACACTAAATATCTCTCTCATCTAACCCTTCCCAGTTCGAATACTCACTCTTATCCAATCGCTAGAAATTGATCAGCGAACGCCCCGGGAACTAGATCCAATGCCATCATGCGTCTCCCAAAACCTCGTCTGCTCAAATCTTCCTCTGACTAGGCCCACAATATCGAACGGATCCAAAAGGGTGATGATGAAGGGTCGTTTGTCGTCCAGATAACCGGGTCCCTCGACCTCCGTCACGCTATCGCGCGCAAGATAGATCACATTAGACCTAGGTAAGTGGCGCAAAGGGTGAAAGACGTTAAGCAAGATGCTATTAGCGAGCATCAAGCTCGCTTCAAAAACCCAGAAAACCCATTCATGGCGGAGTGCCGGACTCCAAGCATTTGGCGATTGTTGGTTATTGATTCCTGACGCGGCAGCAAAATAATCAACGGTGCGGTAGATTGTCCTGATAGCTATGAGTGTGCAGCTGCAATACAAAACCACGAGCACATCGCGGAGTTGGTGGTTATAGACGCCAGCGCGGTGGCAGTTGAGGTGGAATTTTGCGGCTACACCGACAAAGAGAGTCATGCAGGCGATTTGCAGCAGCAGAGCGGCTTCAAGAAGGAATTTGCCAAGGTGTTGCTGAGAGGTGCTGATGGTGCTGTCAAAAAACTTGGCGACACCGATGGCTGTCAAGGCTCCAATGACAGCGTCAAGACTAATGAAGGTGGTAACGACGCGGCCAGGGTGGATGGGGGAGTGATAAGGGACGTAATAGAGGATACGGCCAAGGATGAAGTAGTTTGCGCCTTCATAGACTGGACTGGGAGGATATTAATTAGTAGGCTAGAGGATTCTTTGTGCTTCGGATTACTCACGGTGCAAGGAGTAGCAAGAATATGCTTGCAAAGTAAATGCCAACTTTATCATAGTTGTATGCACCGACTTCTCGCAAGACAAAGCCGGCTACGAAGAGGACCGCTGCCCACGGTAAGAGACCGCTTGTTTTCCAGCAATTGAAGTGGCTGTGAGTGGAGGTGAGCACTAGTTGATTTGTTCGGGGCCCTGTGAGATACTCACAAGCATTGCCAACAGTGGGTAGAGCCCGATATGAGGAATAAAACCGCAAAAGCAATGGGAGCCCCTTTGTTGGGTGCATAGAACCACAAGCTTCCTTCCGCTATCAGGTAGGCCTTAGCGATTGGTTTTAATGGGTATAATAAAACAGGTAGTCTACCATATCCAGACAATGTTTTCGAATGCTTGAAGAGTCTTGCCTGATATTTCGATTTATTTGTGAAATTCGAAAGGGAAGCATGGAAACATTGACTATAACTAGCCGAAACTCCAAAATAAACTTATACTATAAGTCATATCAAGAAAAGAAGAGAGGACGCTCGGTGAGCTTCTTATACGCAACTTATCACTGGAGCTGGTCATTTAGAAGATGGCATCATATCTACAAAGTAAGAGATAAGAAGAATATGGCGCCGAAACATGGGTGCAGCTGAGGATCAGTCAAGTGGCTATAAATGGACATATCTCAAGTAGGATAGCTTTGCGACATATTTGCAGTGGGATAGCTCTGTCGGGCCTAGCAGACAATGCATGCAGAAGGTGAAACAGGTATCGCTCAGAAACGGAAGAGCTCGAATTAAACACTTTTTCAACATCAGGACGCGCGTTCTACCTTAGATCTCTATTTCCATAACCTGTTCACTGCCCTAGGAACCAAAGAAGATAATTGGGAGATCAGAAGAGCAGGGTTTGTAGTCATGATGGTAGACTTGGAGCAACATCGAGCGTAGGGTATGAGGCCGACGAGCAAGAAAAACAGAATCAGTAAGCTGAATTGAATAGAAGTTTGACGAAGCATGACCAGCACGAGAGAGTTTTGTAAGGTTCAGGAGCGAGAAGCCTCGTATGGGGCGATGGTAGGCTACGGATCCTCTTCAAACTTTTCCTAAATAAACGACGGGAAGGTTGCGCGTCCCTATGGTACCCCGCCCTAAGCTCATCCATGTCCGAAAGACGACGTAGAAAAGAGCAGGTTGTAGTCGGCGTCATTCACGCCCATCGTTTGCTTTGCTCCTGAACAAACGCTCGATATGCTCTCGTCGTTAGTTAAGCTTGGGCTCTGGAGGAAAAAACCGGTAGCTAAGATGACTTCATCTGCGTAGTCCAAGACCAAAAAGTCGTCCACTTTCCCCTGACTTGACTTATCTGAAGAAAAGCAGAACGAAAGAAGAAATAATGACCGTCAACGCCCAAGGAGGAGGGAGAGGGAGAGAGGGACTATCAGCCGGCTTGCCATCCTGCCAGTCCCGTCCTGTATTGAGTAGTCACTCATGTGCAAGTTACTACTCTCAGCCCTCAAAGCCCATTCATCCTGCTTTGTGCCTTACCTACTCTGTTTCTCCCTATATCTCTTCCTTTGTTTAGTTAGTAGAAACAAATAGTGAAAGTATTAGTCTTCGCGAGCTTAGATGCAGGTAATCATGACCCTCGTTGTTGAGTGCTGCTGATGGGGGAAAGAATGGTGCAGCGCATTTCAGTGTCTCTAGAGGAGAGTGGGGTCGCGGTCGGGAAGAGATGATTTCATAAGGGTTTGGTGAAGGGAAGGACATATATACATCAGATATACTCGGAATTTTGGGCTACCAGATGACAATTTGGTCCTCCGGAGGGAGCACGGCTATCCTAATCAGGAATATGAGGGTGTAGAAAAGGAACATAGCCTGAGCAATAATAGGGGCAGCCTAAGCGCGCAAGGGGGCCTATGTTGGCTCTTTGGAATTCCACTATAATTGGCTAGTATTATCTACAAGAAACCTTCGGCCAAATGCTGCTGCCTAGTCACAGTCACCATCCTTCGATCCTTTAGAAATTCTGTCCAGCTGTCACTTTGAAAGTCGAAGCCACAGATATGCAATGATTACTGTAACCGTCGTTAAACTCATACTCACAGCTATGTATATCCACATCGCCGGTAAAACGGACAAAAACTCTGGTTCGGCTAATTTAGGTAACTGAATGAGGCCGGTCGAGAAAACGGTCTGTAGGGTTAGCAACTACTAACATTGTCACGGTTGGAGGAGATTGACAACTTACAGCTAGAAAACTTGCGGGTAAGTAGAACGTTGCAATGAAAGTGACTATTTTCACAGAACGGGAGTCCTGCCTAGATTTTTCACTCATTTCTTTTAGACACTGGCTTTGCGCATTTCCTTCTGTGGTTAACTGCTTCAAAGTTACAGTATGGGCGTTGGCAAGGTCCGCTTTCCTGTAAGCCAGGAGCTTTGATAACTGTGTATGCGTATTTTAGTTACCTGGTTGCCTCCTGACAAGCAAAAACCTACAAGTCTTGAGGTGCTCTCCGCTTGCTTTTCAAGCACTGTGGCTGTACGGGTGAAACCGTCGATTTCCTCGATGAATCCAACGAGAAGATCCATCGTATCTGTAGCCGCTCTACCATTTTGGATTTCATTCTCGTTGCAGTCGTGCTTGACCATATAAGCTACTTGCAAAGTTGACTTGAGGATCTCTTGCGCTGTAGAGAGTTTACAACTGATACAATGCAGAAGTTGACAGTCTTCAAAACCAGTCTCATAATCGATGACTTTCGGTGAGAGAGAAGAATGTGTGGCCTTTTGGTTCTAGTCCTCAAAAATAAGTCTCGGTTTTTGGTGTCAGATTGCATTAATTGGAGACTCACAAACTGAAAAATCAGTCGCCGAATATCATTTAGATACCACCGCCAGTTCGAAAGACCGAGGCCAATTAGTATGGTATGCAAATGCAAAGTCTTCGATTGATTTGCAGTACAATGAAATTCTCTCCACAATGCAGCCCTGCACCGTGGAAATGGTTGAATAAAGATCCATACTGATTTCTGGAGTTTGTGATCGTATTTCTGGTAAATTGCCATCTGTCTAAGTGACCAAGGGTCCTTCAGGTTTACTCTTCCGTGCTTCTCAAAAGAACGCAACAGATAACAAATTTCTGTTGTGCGTTAGGGTGACGAGTTGTGCGGCAGGCAATCTTCCCTACCAGTATAAGAATCATCTTCCTTCTCTGACGAGCGAGTGGTCTGGCGGTGACAAAGGCTAAAGAAGGGATCATCATCCCCCGTTGTTTTCGCTCCAAAGGCGTGTAACGCGTCGAGAAAGCTTGGGGACACAGAATGAGTAGCCAGTAGCTCTTTGGTGGCATCCGCAGATGCTTCCAGGCGGCTCCAGGAGGATGGCTGAGAGATGAAACTGAGCGATATATGAGCTGCTTCCTATTGAACGACCTCTTTGATATGAGTCCACCTACAACATGGCGTCATGGTGTTTTTCGCTGTCTGGCTATATAGGAAATTAGTACGTAAGGACCAAACGTATGGGTTACATTGCCAGCAAATGAAAGTACCAAATCTATATTTTGTTGTGTCGTCACTTTCAGTAGTCAGCACCGCATTGGAGAAGATTAAAGTCCCGTCACCTTGGCTATTATCCTCCCTTCTCCATTCTTCGATGGTTCCCTTGCCAGAGAAGAGTCGGGATCCTTCCGAAGATAGCATCTGGTGTTGAGCATCTAGGTCGACATGCCCATACACATCTTGCGATAGGCAGGCAGGATACCTGCTACCAGAATTTACCTCCATTGTGCTGAGCAATCTACCGCTCTCAGCGGTGTTACTTGAGCTTCACATATCGTCAAGAAAATAGTGGATAGGGGCTGTGGCAATCTCCGCCTAAATAATGGCTGGGGGCCCGCTACTAGAGTTTCCACCTTTTTCCTCATAGATTGACTCCTATCCAGCTTCAACCTACCTACCAAATGCCCCATATGACCTCATGTTCCAACCAAAAAATGTACCTTCGAACAGCTCCTGATGCGCTGGCAACTCCTAAACCTGTGGTGGAGCCATTTGGCACCCCCCACATACGACTGCGCATATTCGCTAAAGCTCGTGAAAACAGCAAGCTGATATTAAAATTCCTAGTATTAGCAGCTTTTAGTACGTGTTAGGGAAATTGCTTTGTGCTCGATCAACATATCGCGCCAATAAGAAACAATAGCGAAGTGATTAATCGCTGAAAACCTAGCGTCAATGTATTTCACTAGAATAAGTTCGGATTACAGCTGGCCGGGGGGTTGGAAAAGTTGAGCCGGGGTCGGAAAAAATTCTTGGCGTCGGATTGAACTTTAAAATTGACATATGCCCCGCACATCCAAGATCTGACGTCGGGTTGGAAAAGCTTCGGGCCCTATGCGAAGCATATGTCAAGAGCATTAAGCGAGACCACAATAAAATTCACATCTGATCATCAAAGCCTCGTCGATGCATATGCGCAGCATCAACTGAGCATAAAGAAATATCGATGAACGACGAAAGCATCGACGCTGAAAATCGAGCGAATGAGATAACGAGTTGACTAAATGACTTGAAGATGAGTGTCACACTTCGCATATGTCACGCATATACTAAGAAGAAACTCAGCTCGCTCAAGATTCTCTCAATGCAAATATTGAAGACGATGAGAAAAGTGATACGAAATAGTGCAAATCACGAGCAGAACGACGAGAATGAAGAAGAAAATGCTGCATATGCTAAGCATATGTAGAAGAATCTTCGCTCGTCTTGCTGCAAAGTAGATTCATGATATATGTGATGTTTCGCTCAAGCTGTGCATATGCTCGGCTTCAATACTTCGCTCAAGCTGTTTGTCTTTTAGCTACTTTAGCTAAATAATATCGATTCTTGAGCTTATGATTAGCATATGCAGAAAGTTGAGCCGGGATTGGAATAATTTTGAACTCATGGTTAGCATATGCAGAAAGTTGAGTCGGGGTCGACATCAAAAAAAAAAAGTTCCGGCCCTGACTCAACTTTTCCAACCTTTCACCAACTGTAACCCCGAATAAGTCTTGTAGCGAAGTCTAGACCCTAGTATATTTTAACATCTTGCCCCATGAGGTTAGTGAACATGCGTATCATGCATGAATGTCTTAAAATCCGAGTGTGTTACGCAAATATGCATATGCAGCCGCTAGAAAAAACGCTGCTACATCATACATGGCTCTAATAATATTTTAGGTGTTTACTAGTAGGATTTGCAATTATAGGGAGTCAATTGACCAGCACTGCAACTAATCTCTACAGTACTACCTCAGATTGTACCTGTGAAAGAGATGGAGAGAAGAGCAGGTAGGTAGCGAGGCAATCGGCAACGGATGAACGCCCTGGCTGGAGTCATTGGGCGGGCTTGGCGGACGATCTAACGTCAGCACTGCTTTACCTTAACGTACACAGTACGGAGTAGTGCCCTACCTTAGCTTGTCAGTCAGCCTGCCGCCAGCCACCTGAACCACCACCGTGTGGCGTCTGGCTGATGGACGCAGGCTGCAAGCTGGACAGGCCACAGGACATCAGTATGCCTGACGAACTGGTACGACCAGCAGCCTCGGTTTTTTAAGTTAAGACGGGTCTAGGTAAAGTAGACATGTCGCCTCTGGCGGAGATGAAAGTGCGATTGCAAAGGGCTAGGGTATCCGCTGCCGGTCAGCCTCTTCGCGAATTTGTTCCGGATGGATGCTTGCAACAGATTCTTACCGCTGAAGCGGTGCTCTCTGTTCTGGCAGATTCTTCGTTTCACATTCCTAGCCACAAAGTTGAAAATACAGCCCAAATCGTCGCTTCCGAAGGCCGAATAGTCTTTGCACTATTACTCGACTTGAGCTTGGAGCGTGAGCTTGGACGGTTCATTGAGTATGACTGTCTTGACCATGCCTTGCCTCTACATAAAAGTCAGCTGGAGGAATTCATTCCGCAAGCCGCTGGGAATTTCGCAAAGTGTCAATGGGATTATCGAGCATATCGATTCCGGAAGGGCCAGTATCATCGCAAAGTGCGAGACGAGGAAATCTTACCGTACATGGAGCAAAAACGGATTGGAGGTGGTGGCTTTTCCTCTATATATAGAGTCCTCATCCATCCTGATCACCAAAATATTATCCCTGATTCTCCCTCTAGTGTGCGATTCATGCGGTCGAGATTATTTACTGGTGCCATGCTGACTTCATACGCAGGGCGTCTACCTGGTACGCAAAGAGATTCTCGCCTTTGGTAACGGAGTTAAGCCAGAATATGAGTCTGAGCTGCTTTTTCTACTTGGCAGCCTGAGACATGAGAACATTGTTGAGCTCCTGGTGTCTTATACTCAAGCTGGTGTACCCAATTTACTGTTTGCTCCAGCCGATTTAGATCTCCACGACTTCCTGCAACTTGAGAGCCGAATGGCCGGATTTGAGGAAAATGCCGTTGTCATCAAGGGTCTTCATGGTCTCTCCAGTGGATTGGAATATCTCCACAACTTCCGACCAAGGTTTCAAAACTTAGGAGAGGCAAAGGTATCTATGTATGGATATCACCATGACATCAAGCCAAGGAACGTGCTTGTAAAGGCGAACAAATTCATTCTTGCAGACTTTGGCCTTTCAAAGCTCAAGAACGTGGGAGAGAATACTACAACAGATTGGAAGGACACAACGTATGAGTACGGCGCGCCTGAGTGCCGAAATCCTGACAACTTTGCGCCCGGAAAGGTTGGACGAGCTCTGGACATTTGGTCTCTAAGTTGTGTTTTTTCAGAGGTTGCAATTTATTTGGAAACCGGGGCTGTTGGCGTTCTCGAGTTCCGAGAGAATAGGCTCATAGACAACATATATGGCAAGACACGCTGCTTCCACGACAACACGGCTCTCAGTTCACAGGTTGACAGCTACCTCACGGTCCTTGTAGAGAAAGCCTCATTTGAGCTTACGAAAGATCTTGTCGAGCTCGTACGAGAGATGTTTGTAACGAACCCGCAAGATCGGCCAAAAGCCCAGAAAGTCGACGTTAAAATGGCACAGCTGAGTCTTAGTGCGTTCATGTATTCTTTACGGCAAATCCTTGAGGACCGTATTCGGGATATTACCAGCTTGAACGACTCTAAGACATTCCGCGCGAGGCTTGTTCTAGAGAGAAATCGACTCTTGGCATGGGCAGGAGTCATTGGCCTAATGCCCGTTGCTGGCCATACGTATGCATCTAAACACATTACTCTGGCCCTTTTTCCTGCCATGATGCATGTATTGCAGTCCACTATCAGCGATCTGAAGATCTTCCAACGCTTTGATTCTATTCAAGATGACCACGATTTCATCATTTCTACAATGCATCATACGAACAAAAGCCTTTGCGACCACCTACCTGACCAGATAAAAACATCGATAGATGATGTCTTCGCTATTTTGAGCACGATGGTATCGGAATTGCAGCCTCTTGCAAGCATCGAGTCGGCAACCATGGCGGAAAGTGCTCCTCAATATAAAGATGTGGGCGCGGTTGCGGCAATGAAATACATGTCTATCCTATTGTCCAGTCAAAACCGTATAGTGGTCGTCAATCCATCAATAAGTCCAGCCTTGATAAGAAGGGATTCCCATGAAGACGACTTTCAAGTGTGTCCACAGACATTCTGGTACAGTTACGGTTACCAGCCAGACGAAGAAAGAAAAGTACTCATTGAATGGAAAGGTTATGGCACGCAGTGGACCAAAAGAATCAAAAGCAAAGAATTTGAAAAAATTGGGGAGTCAGTATTTATTCGCATTCAAGAGCTCGTGGAAATGCTGAAGATCAAACCCAAACCCTCGAATTTCCGAGTTCTTGACTGTCTTGGTGCATTCCATGATACTAAGCGTTGCGAATTTGGTATTGTCTACGGCTTCCCCAGTGAGGCCACAACCCCTGTCAGGCTTCAGAGACTGCTACGGCGTAAGAAAATCCAAGAAGTCTTCCCAGATCCGAGCCAAAAGCTTGCCTTGGCGAAAGCTCTAGTAGCTTCGATTCATATTTTCCATGTCTCCGGTTGGATCCACAAGAACCTAGATTCATACAATGTTTTATTTTTCTGCACATGGAAAGGCGGTTGGAAAGATCTGGATTATGGTAAACCTTATGTGGTAGGGTTCAATCACAGTCGTCGAGATGGGCCTCTTGAGTATACGGAAGGTCCAGACTATCCGACCTCGCAAAAAGAATATCAACACCCGAGGTATCGCGATGGGTCGAGTACATACCAAAAGGTTTTCGACTATTACTCACTAGGTCTTATTCTTTTGGAGGTTGGCACGTGGAACTCTTTAAGTAATTTTTATGATCGTTACCCTACGTATTCTCCTCTTGAGCTAAAAGAAGAGTATCTCAGGTTCTGTAGGCAGGAGTTAAGGATGATAATGGGAAAGGCTTATTCTGAAGTTACTGAAGCATGTCTCCGGTCGGATGATGGCTTTGGCGAAGTCAAGGGATGTACGGATCTGGATTTCCAGGAAGTTGTACAGAAGCTACAATCATGCGTGTTCTAGGTTGCATTGCATGAGGACGGGGCACGAACGCACTGTCGTACTTAAGAGTTGACCGATCCGCTGATACTCTATCTAATTGACTGCCCACGTTAAGAGGCTGTTATCCCAGAGCTAACCTGCCGGTCCTAGCCTCATTATATCCTACTAGACATCTCTTTAGCCGTAGTGACGTTTCTGTGGAAAGGACCGTATCCGCTCCACGAAGTGCATAACAGGGTCTATTTCTGAATAGAAAGTTGTTCCTCCTATCCGAATTTAGGACGAGAATGAGCCTACGATAGGGGAAAGTACCGTTGTAAGCTTCCTTGGAATCCTCAGTGTATAGCTATCATCGACATGCTAACCCACAGGTATAAGCCAAAAGCTAGGCTGTTGCAGGTTTGGACTTATACGTACATCGATAGTAAAGGATCCAATCCCGAACAGCTGTTTCAACAGCGCTAAGAGAGCGGCTGAGTTGATATATCGTGCGTCTAGAGTCTGGATCTGCATTGGAGGCACGCTTTTTCTTTTAAAAGCGATCAATGATTTCAGTAAAGGTCGATCAAGTAATACGATGTAGCCGCGCATAGAAGTGTAGTACTGTAAGCAGAGACTATGTGGCTGACTGTGGGCCACGTGGCCCTGCAGCATGTCGGACGCAAGGCTAAAATTTTGGAGTACCTTGGATTCCAGCTTCTGAGCATGAAAGGCAATCGAATATTTCAACCAGCTCGTGATATGGTATGTTGAATTACTTATTCCAGTTCAAATCACGAAAAAAGACCGAGTACAATCTTTTTACTACGGCTATAATGGACTTGTTTACCTTTGGAGGGTATCACCCTCACAGCAGCCTTAGCAGAGCAATCAGAAGACCTGAGGAAAGAATGCACAACAGCTTCCTCCGCTTCCTCTCGATTGCTGTAGCACTAAAAGTCAATATATTCCCTCTCACATGGCAACCTGCCCTTGAGGACCTAGGAGAGGGCTCCACTGGGCAGATCAGCCAATCGCCATTGAATTCTCAGACTTCTTTCGCTTTTAAGCGGTTCACTCGAGTCAACAGGAACCCAGAAATGTCGGATGCGGAGCTCCGAAAAGTACAGTATGAAGCTTTGATCTCTGAGATGGTAGTATTGAGCCATGCCGATATCTACGACCATCCGAATATTGCTAATCTGGAGGGTGTTTGCTGGGAGGTTATGCCAGAATCTGAGGAGGTCTGGCCCGTACTCGTATTTCGGAAGGCTGAAGGTGGGGATCTGAGTCGGTTTCTATCTCTTCCCGGAGTGATCAGCGTTGATAGCGATGATTTGTTGGCCATTTGTGGGGAGGTTGCAAAGGCCCTGATGATTATGCACCGATGTGGTACGTTAATCCAAAATACAATTCCTAAAACCCCTGTTCGCACTGATTCCACGCAGGCATAGCACACGGCGACATCAAACCTGAGAATGTCCTAATTTCTAAGGGATCTGAGCCGTCAGTCTTTGGAGTCAAGATGACTGACTTTGGCTTTTCATGCTTTGAATGTACAGATAACGAGTTGGTACGAGTTGCTCGGAGCCGGCCTTGGGAGGCTCCAGAATGGCACGATAGATGGTTCCATCTAAAAGATATAAAGAAGATGGATGTCTATTCCTTTGGTCTTCTTTGTTTGTGGATCTTATTCCCAGAGGATAATCTTGTCGATCCAGACTCTATTGAAGTTAACATAAGCTTAGCATTTTCCGGCAGCGATGAGACAGCTCTTGAGAGACTATATGTGCTCAAGCGCAAAGACACGCTTAAGGAAAGTGCGTTGCGGCTAATATCACAGAAAATCGATTTGAACGAGAACGTTTGTTTGCGCCTTCAGCGCGTTTTTAGTTTATCTCTCGCCAAGAACGCGGAGAAGCGGGCTTACGACATGCAGACCTTCGTTGACCTACTCTGTAGCGATGATAATCTTGAGTACGTAGCTGTTGATTATGGTGGCTTATACTACTAAAGAGTGGTAGGGAAATTGACCGTAAGAGAACATCCGTTGCTATTACCATGCCATCTTGGCATGGCAATCTAGAGGTAGGTATCTCCAGGTGATATTAAAGCAGATCTAATTATTGAAGCTTGCAAAATTTCACTTCGATATCGAGGCCTGCGATTTCAGAGTACAGTCGTATGTTGCACAGCAATTGACTGCCGCCGCCAAAGACAAGGGTTGCACAGCTTGCTCGAGCAACGCAGCGTTCCAATTGGCGCAATGCTACTCATTCGGCTTTGGGGTTAAAAAAGATATTGAAATGCGTAAGCACTGGCTCCAGCAGAGTGAAATGAACAGCAACGACCTGGAGGAAGCACTAGAATCAATCCGACGAACTGAGCCATCGACTTTCTCTATGGCTCAATTGATAGAGCTAGGTTACCAAAATCAGCTAGCAGAAGACTATGAGAAGGAAGGAATATTACCCCAAGCTGCGGCTGAATATGAAGCTATGGTATCCTCAAGAGATAAGATTCTCGGGCCCGATCATTTCTCTACAACAAGGCTCAGGTATGTTCTCGCAGGTATCTTACATAGAAACGGGCAATTAAGAGAATCTGCGGCGCTCGTTGTGAGGATAATCGAATCAACAGAGCATGATCTCAAGACACACGGCGAGAACCGTCTTGTTCTCAAGAGCAAGCTATCGCTTATATACAAGGACCTTGGTAAGTTTGAAGACTCCGAGGTTTTGATGCAGGAGGTTCTAGAAGGGTATTCGAGCGGGCTTAAAAAGCACGAGGTTCCTCGAGTGGTTACCTTATTCCATCTAAGCTCGATTAGCTTGGAGCGCGGAAGAAATGAAGAAGCTGTCGGCCGGAGTCATACTGCCGCTATAGAGAGCACTTTAGTTCTTGGTCCAAGTCATAACAACAGTATCATGGCAAAAAGCGCTTTGGCCACGGGGTACGCTAGATTGGGGGAGCTCGAAAAAGCTATAGAGCTGAATGAAGAAGTGGCTCGAGTGCGCGAAGGCTCTCTCGGATCAGATGATCCAGACACGATCGAGACCCTCGACCGACTTGGTTTGCAGTATTACAAACTGGGTAAATATGAAATTTCCCAAGATCGTTATAAGCGTGTCATAGAGGCACGAGTGTTGCGTTTTGGTAGAAACGCCCCTTCAGTGATACGTGCTATCAGTTCTTACACAGCTGCACTCACCAAGCTCGGCCAGGCCAAAGAAGCAGCTGCCCTACAAGAAGAACTGCTCGCTGAGATAAGAACAAGCTTAGGCGTTAAAAACGCTGAAACCATCAACTTGATGGGGAACCTTGGTGTTACTTATCAAACACAAGGGCTATGGCACAAGGCCGAACCATTGGAGAAAGAGGTCTTCAGTTGTAGACAGGAAGAACTTGGCAATAAGCACGAGTATACACTCACCGCCATGTCTAACTTGTCAGATACCTTGGTTCGCCGAGAGAAATGGGACGAGGCTGCAAGGCTCTCTATCTCTGAATTTGAGATTCGGCAGACCATCTCATCCAAGCCAGACCAAGAAAAGCTCAAAGCTGTTAACAAAGCGGCCATGTCGCTGGCACGCCTCGAGAATTGGGAGGCAACCATCTACTACCTTGAGCGTGAACTAGCATGCAGGACAGCCCTAGGAAACAACGATCACACTGAGCATCTGCAAGTCATAGCCCTTGCGGCTACCACTTGCATGAAGCTTCAGGAATGGGTGATGGCTAGAGGCCATTTGGCGGCGTTTCTGGAGGCGAGCATAATACGGAACGTAGAAGTGAGGAGCGTTCATAGTGACACTATCCACAACCTTGCTATGTCATGCCAAGAGACGCACTTGCTCGAAGAGGCTGAACAGCTCTTCATCTTGGAGATACTTACACTCCAGCACTTTGACCCGGGAGACAGTACTACCCTAGAGGATAGAGTCAAAACAGTCATAGAACTAAAGAAACGGCAGGGGAAGCCTGTAAATCGTATCACCTTCAACCCAAGCTCGATTATTGAGCGTGCCAGACTCGTGAAGGAACAGAAAAAGGATGATAATGAATGAAGTAGGTTCCCACCTTTACGTTGGGCGATATTAGTGTAAGCGTAATCCCATCCATCGCGTTCCCAATTTTGCAACTGCTCTAACGTTCCTAGCTTAAGACACTGCCCACCAGGCTTAAAGGAAGAATGAGACGAGGCAATCAGCAACGATGGTTAGGACAATGAAGTTGATGGCGCGTAGAACATACAGAGTCGATTATGTCTAGGGCGCTCTGTCATCTCAAGTTAACTGAATGAGGATGTTGCACAGAAATATAGTACTTATTATGCTATCTAATCATTGCTTCGACTATGCCCGTACCCTCATTTTGAGGTGTCAGGTCTGGAATAGTCTCAATGGGATAAGTTGGATCATGTGCGACCAGCATTATATTTCGGGCGTTATGGGCGGCGGCATAGATATGGACAAGGATTGTTTTGTAGCCTGGATTGGGGCTGGGGAGGTTAGTTGCGAGATACAGATATAAGATACCGGTGGTTAAGCACCAGAAATAGGGGGGCGAGGGGATTATTTGCCAGGCCGAGTACCAAGGAACGATCCAATACACAAAGCAGAGGAAAAGATGTATTAGATACAGCCAGAGATAACGTGACGGTTAAAGCTTGTGCAACGCGCTCCTGGAACCTACGACACGATCGAGACGTAGCATGAATTCCCGCTGCCTATCATGGCGGGCAAGGTGCCTTACTGAAGTTTAATTAGATCTGTTCAGGTTAATCGTTAGTTGGAGGATTGTAGGATCTAGTATATATCAGAAACTCGCCTTGCAAATCAGGTCGGTGAGCCTCAATTGTGATTTGAATTCCACACTGAAGCAGGTCCTAGTCCTCAATGATCTGGTGTTGACCCTATTGAGAAGAAAGTTTGCCAATATATTCGCAAGGCCTGTGAACGCTTTACAACGATTCGGGAAACGAAAAGCTGATCTACAAAGGCCCTGGCTACTTCTCTCTGTAACGCTATGAGTATTTCCTCCGAGCAAGAGGTATAGAAGTAATTAGTAAGCTGAATCGCGTTGAGTTCGTGAATCATCTCCAAGGTTCTTCTGGAGAAACCATGGGAAGATTGCGCGTCCCTATGGCCAGTGATCTTCAGCCGCTAAATTCTTGTTCATTAGCATCATAATTCGCAATGAGGAGAGCAAAGTATCGTCAGTGACAATCGTGATGGTGGAACTTTGATTGGGGACCTTTTCTTGGAAGTCTTGAATTGAAAAAGTTCACAGGAAACCTGCCAAAGACGCCAGTCCCCATCAGGTAAGTAGGTAAACTCGAAGTTTCTTGATGGAAAGATTTGTCGGCATCTCGCCGTGTGAAGGAATCTTGAGTGTGCCTTTACGTCTCATCGCTCAAGCTCTTGTTATATTCGTTTGTACAATGTCCTTCGGTTTCTCTGTCGGTGACTTCCTTGCAGGCGCTGCTTTGGCTTACAACACCTACAAAGCCTTATCAGACCGCGAAGGGTCTTCCAAACAGTATAGGGAACTGATCACATCACTTAATATCGTTCACAAAATCCATCTGCAAGTAGAACAAATACGCGTTTCAAGCACCTTCGCGCAACCCACTCTCAACGCGCTATTGGTTACAGTCAATAGCGTCAATGAGTGCATGGTGTCGTTCTTAACAAAACACGAGAAATACGCTGATAGCCTTAGAGACGAAGGATCAGGCAATACCATTACAGACACTTTTAGGAAGGTTAAATAGAATTTGTCAAAAATGTCAGAGGAGATTGAAAATCTCAGAAAGACTTTGGACACAATGCTTCTGTCCATCAATTGTTTGATACAAATGACTCAAAACCCAGTCAAACTCATCAAGTAATAAGTCGTTGAGATAGACGCAATAGTGTGCAAATCGCTAATCAGTTTAGGACTTTTCTTTCGGAAGTCCATGAGATACAGGAGATTTAGACGTCTTAGATTTCAAGCTGTTCCTATGGTTCGTTGGCCGCGTGAGCCAATATTTGGCTCTGAACGCCTCACGATACTCGAAACTATTTCGCCAGATCACCTTATGGGTCATGTAAAAACTGCCGAGGATCCTAGTGGGTCAAAAATTGCACCTTGCAGGATGTTACGCCGAACCGCACTTATCTAATAATTTTAAAAGACTTCCAACTACAACCAGTACCAAATGCAATTCTTCAGACCTGGACAGTTAATTTCGGTAATTATAAACTCAATGATCACAGTCCACCAGAACACAGAAATAAGTATTGCCATAAAAGACAGACTTTTCCGCTACCGCCCTCATCCTCTTTGAGCAATTACATTGGACCAATTCTCACTCGTCGCTTTGTGGTGGGCCATGAATGCTATGAGAATGTCTGTGCTTGGGCATACACACATATGCGAATCGAATTTGTGTTGACCAGCCTGGTCAGGCCATGCATGCCGCCTTATACTGCACCAAGGAACCTGCGCCAAACTTGATTGGTGAAAAATATATGATGCTACCTCTAATTAAAATGACGGTTGAGCATCCGTCCACTGCGCTGCCAGCGACCTCTCGAATCCACTTTGGAAGGATCTTTGAGGTCCTGCACAGCTGCCCAGCCAGAGACCTTGGTATGATTGAGGTTGACTCGATGGACCGTTTCCTCTCTCACTTCCAAGCAAGCGGCCAGACTACCACGGATGCGGGGAATAATGTCCGAAAGGGCCAAACAGCTTCTGAAACGAGAGAAAAGCAGGTATCGGAAGACGCAAAGCCAGTCGACCCCGAGACTGCCGAAGACATCCGAAAGACCATGATAGATCTTGTGATTCCTAAGTGAATGATGAGTCTAATTACCGGTTTAGATAACTCTTCTCAACATTCTACGGCGCGCACGGTGGGTTTCGTTTCTCAACTACGGTACAGCATATTTCAAACAAACGGTATGACTCACCAGTGTAGCGAGGTGTATTGACCACACGCTACAAATCGCCCAAAGGAGTTTGTGAAGCGTCATCGGCGGTATATATGTCGCCACGGTGTACAGACGAGAATCTCGAGTTCGCGGATCTCCCCTCACCGCCGATAACTTCCCAAACCGCCCGGCTGAGCAGATTCGGATTTTCAACCAGAGCACCCAGGATTTAGCAAACGCCTGACTCCTGGAACTTGCACTGCATTGAACAGTGGCTCGGGGAAAGGCAGAGTTCTACACTAAGCCCGTATGCAGACAAGAAAAGCAATTGCCGACTTTAAACCCTTTCGAAATTCCTGATAGAATTGCGCTGGCAGATCTATGAGATGAGACTCAACCACCAAGCCTATTCAGAGATGACGGATCTCTTCTCACACAACACACTCTGTCATATTGCATCACCTCCCAATACGCAGGTTTCAATCTTCTAGCCATCTTATCATTTTAAGGCAAGACACCATCGTCCAACCTTCAGCGAAATACAACATCTCACAGTAGAGATCCATCCACCGCATCCGGACGGACCCATCGACATGCTTCGCATCTGAAGAAGAGTGCAAAGACTATGTGCCGACCTACGCACCACAAACCAAGTGTCCCAGCTTTCTCTTCGCTTCATGAAAGATGACATAGTAAAATGGTCTACCAACGGTATCCCTCACCGAACGATGGGAGTACTGCTAGGGGACAAAGATCCAGAGAATTGTGATATTGGTCAGCTCCTTGAGCTATTCGTGCGTCTTACGAACGTCACTAAAGCTAGGATTGCTCTTTCCCCTTCTTTAAAGGTGCATCAGGCATTAATACGCTGGGGAGAAGATACAGAGGGCTCGATGATGGGACTTTGGAACTTTGACGACAATGTTTGGAAGAGCATCATGAGTTTCTCGAAGAGGACATCACGGATAGCGAGTGGGTCATGCAGAACGCTACCGGAAGAAAATCTAAGCTTAGATTTCAAGAAACCTATGGAGAAGACCCGACGCTGTCTCTAGGAGAGCGTCGTGCCTTTGTCAAGAAATTGCCTCATATGAATGACCTCGGTGGTTCGACAGAGCCTGAATACTCTGACCGGGACTCGGACTGAGTCCTTGATGTTACATTCCAATCGTTCAGATTCGGTACTGCAGAATCGAACCAGTAACAACACGAATACCTCAATGTTCTCTGGCGCATCTAGCAAAGAAGCCTCCAATCAGGATTTTGGGGCAGAGGGATATATTTCACCTTGCCGAGTCCATTGTTCGAGCTGTTCCAGCAAACTTGTTATAGGATACTACTTGGGGAAATTGGAAACCCAGCAACAAAGGCCCCGGCAACTTCTTTCATACAGCTATTCGTAGTCTCTTGTTGGGTTGTCGAGAAGGGTCGACTTGACGATTTGTTTACAAAGCATGCCGTAGACCTTCGCAATGTTATCATCGTAGGTTTGCGGAAATGCTTCACTCATGATTTTACGAGACATGCAGTCCAGTCAGGATAGGTTAAGGGGTCGATATATCTTATCTGCCTAGATCGCAGTCCGCTAAGCATCGTCACAGTCTTTGCCAATCACGCGGAAGAGTTCAATATGACAAAAAGCTGCTGATAAGGTACTTGCAACTCGACTCTGATCAATGCAAAAAGTTTAGAGAATAGAAGTGATTGTCGTGATCGCTGCAATATATTCGAGGCACCTCGAAAGCAGCTGCTTGATTTTAGACCTAGCCTATCCTTTCAAAAGTCGACCTATCTTTTGGTGAAGCAAAATTACCTGCGCTCATCTTTGAATAAGCAAAGAGCATATCCACAAGCGTAAAGATCATCGAGACATGACAGTGTGCGCTAGATCTTCATCGTTTCAGGAGTTTGAGAGCGATGAAAACTTTGTTGTTTTCGTTCACGTCTATGCGTAAGCGATCTAAACTGAGGTTCTGACGTGGATACAAGACATAATGTTTTGAACAAGCAATGCCGATAACGTTGCCATCCAGTGTGTCGATCATGCATGTACTGTAATTCTTCCGAGTATTAGCACATCTTGGCAAACCATGATGACCTGCCTAAAGGGGAAACCATCTAGACCTCGACTCCTCGAGGCTTAAAGATAATCCTGAAAAATGCGTCACAATGCATACATCAGCTTTGCAGATAAAAGAAACTACGCGGGGTACTGGCCATATCGATCGTCGTACCAAGGTTCTTTAGGAAGGCGATGGACAGTATGGGAATTCAGCATATAACCTGACCTGACTCCAGAGCATCGTCTTTCACGTTTCTTCTGCAGGTTAGCTAACGCCAAAAAAACACAATGCGCCTATCAAATACGGTCTTGTCGTCCTTCGTCCTCGCTGCTCTCAGCGCGACGGCGACTGACTCCCCTGACTCTACGCAAACATGTCCAGCTCAAGCCAACTCGATTTTCTCCTGTCCTGCTGCATCATGGCCTCCAGGCCCAGGCATCGGTACTTTACTGATGCCCCAGGAGCCCGATAAAGAGTTGCAGGATATCATGAGCCAAATCGATCCGAAACGTATAGAAGCTATAATAACAAAATTGGTGAGCTTTGGCACAAGGAATACACTGAGCAATCAGACCGATCCGAAGAGGGGTATCGGCGCGTCGAGAGATTGGATTGCGGCCCAAATGAGGGAATTTGCAAAGGCAAGCAAGTAAGTTTGCTGGGTTCTGCATTCGTCGACACGGGGACAACGATGTCGCTGACACATTGGAATTGGAAGAGGACAGATGGAAGTGACGGTACCGAGCTATATTCAAGGTGTCGCACGGAGTATACCGTTTCCCGTGAGGATTAGCGACATTGTGGCCACGCTCAAAGGAAGCGTCGATCCAGGAAGAGTCTATGTTGTGTCCGGGCACTATGACAGCAGGGTGACAAATGTGGACAATTATCTAGATGATGCCCCTGGTGCAGATGACGAGTAAGTCTTTGCGGTTCTGCTTCTTGGCAACTCGTTACGACGTTGACGATCGTACAGTGCCTCAGGAGTCGCGGTCTCTATGGAGTTGGCTCGAATCATGGCAACTCACAGGCCAGCTGCAACCGTAGTGTTTGTTGCCGTAGCGGGAGAAGAGCAAGGCTTATACGGCAGTAACTTTCTCGCACAGACGTATAAGAACGCTTCAGTGAACGTGCAGGGGATGTTCACAAACGACATTGTTGGCTCATCCACGGCAGACGATGGCACAAAAGACCCTTATACCCTCCGAATCTTCGCTCAAGGTAATCCCACAACCGATAGTGCGGCCATAGCCCGCACCCGAGCTACCATTGGTGGCGAAAACGATTCTCCTGCTCGTGAACTCGCACGCTTTGTCGTTGAGGTCGGGGAAAACAAGTATACCCAAATGAATCTTCCAGTTATCTACCGTTTGGACCGGTACCTTCGAGGTGGCGACCACATTCCATTCCTTCAACAAGGCTTCACTGCATGCCGATTCACTGAGCCAAATGAGAATTTTGCTCATCAGCACCAAGATGTCCGTGTGGAGAATGGAACGCAATATGGAGATTTAATCGAATTCAATGACTTCGACTACATTACCCGCGTCGGAAAGGTCAATGCAGCTGCCATGTGGAGTCTTGCGAATGCTCCACAGGCTCCACAGGGCGTGACAATCAATGCCACGATACTGAGCAACAAAAGCCAATTCAACTGGAAGCCGAGTAATGAAACACTTTTGGCAGAGTACGAGGTTGTCTGGAGACCAACAGACGCGCCGTTTTGGACACACTACATTCCTGTGGGGAATGTGAACACCGCTACAATCAATCTGTCAAAGGACAACGTCAACTTCGGCGTTCGTGCGGTAGGCAAAAACGGATATAAAAGCCCCGCGACTTTCCCGTTCCCTCTATGAAGTGACAGAGGATATCGAGATATTATGTATACTAAGTGAAAAGTCAACAAAAAGAATATAATACGCGAATTCCAAACACAGATGAAACGTAGAATCGCACAGAAACTAGCTTGGCCGCTCCAAACCAGATCACAGCGGTTCTCACCCTTTCCTCCACTTGGTCCTTTATTAATCGTGACTTGCAGTCCAATGCTCCATCGTAGTAGCCTTTACGCGAGAAACCTCTCCGAGTAATGCATCTGCCCCATGCGGCTTGCAGCTCGCAGCTCTCGACCTAGACGAAGTAGCCAGATCTCGCACGGTTGGTACGGAACACGGAAGAATCTGCCTGAGCAGACAAGGATGGATGCGATCTGAGTTTCTCCGAATCCTGCTTTAGTACAAATTGAAAAGTGAATTCGGGTTGATGCAGCAAGGAGTTAGAAACGAAGCATGTTCATTGGTTTAAGCTGGTAATTTGGCCTGCCTCATAGTTTTGCATATATTCTAGTATTGCCCAGCGATAGACTAAGTATTCTCTTACCGCTGCCTTGGGTGCTGAAGAGTGACACAAATGCTCCTTGTCCGTTACTGTATTGTGTTGACACCGTTGTGCAGTGGAAGTTCGTCTACTCGGATCGTGCGCTGTCCCATCTTTGTGCGCTCTGGCTTGGCATCACAGCATCCCTGCACATTTTCTCCGCGACGACACTAGTAGTACTAACGGCAAGACCCCTTTTGTGACAGGCCCAAGAAATCTTAACATCAAACCACCGACTTCGTCAACCCTCTGTGATACCCTGCCGACTCTCTGTCTGGCCTCTTCTGTTTTCGGCGTTGTCTACATCGTGTCGTGTGTCGTGTGTCGTGTGTGAGTTCCATCTACTCCTCAAACTCTAGGTGAGCCATGGACAAGCGAGAGTGAAGTTGGCTCATGGCATTGAGACTCGACAATACCTTCTGCCAGGTCGCTCCTGCTGTTACGAATCCTTCACTGACTTCACTGGTGATCTTTTAGAGATCTAGAAACCATTGGAACGCTCCTTCCCAAGCTTCGTAACCAGCGGCAAAATGGGTAAGCCAGCCAGTGCTATCTCCATGATCACCATACACAACCGGTCCTCTTCATTACGCGATTGGATTGCAACATTATATCTACTAGCAAATATCATCACTGGAGAATATGTCACAAACTTTCAAGGTGGTGAAGGTCGACTGTGCGCCAGGCCACCGAGGCAGCGTTTTCAATTTTCTTGGCTCTGAACCCAGCAAGGGAAATCAGCATCCGCCTTGTCTTCCAACACTGCCAAAACTGTCTTCAATATTGAACCTAGCTAACACCTTTCAATTTGATTTAGCCATGAACAACGGTCCTCTGCCACCGGCGCCACTAAGAGCATCTCCTGCCCCACAAGGACCTCCAGTACCAAATGGCAAGCCCACGTCTCCATACAACGAGCAGCGTAATCCGATGAGTCCCAACGCGCAAATTGCCGCTCAGACAGTTAGCTCGAAAGATCCCAAGGCTGCAGCTCAGGCTGCCAGTGACATGAGGAACGTTGTGCGGAGGAAGCTGACTGGCTACGTGGGATTTGCCAATCTACCGAACCAATGGCACCGTAAGAGTGTCCGCAAAGGATTCAACTTCAATGTCATGGTAGTCGGTAAGAATCCACTTATTTGCTCTACAAAGTGGGCTTCTAATTTCTCTAGGTGAATCTGGTCTCGGAAAGTCTACCCTTGTCAACACCCTTTTCAACACGTCTCTCTACCCACCGAAAGAGCGAAGAGGACCCAGCCTGGAAATTGTCCCAAAAACCGTATCTATACAATCAATCAGCGCAGACATTGAGGAGAATGGCGTCCGTTTACGTCTCACTGTGGTTGACACACCAGGCTTTGGTGATTTCGTCAACAATGACGATTCATGGCGACCCATTGTTGAGAATATCGAGCAACGATTTGATGCCTACCTCGATGCTGAGAATAAGGTCAACCGGATGAACATTGTCGATAACCGTGTCCATGCATGTGTATACTTCATTCAACCGACCGGACACTCGTTGAAACCGCTTGACATTGAGGTGATGCGCCGGCTGCATACAAAGGTCAACTTGATCCCGGTCATCGCCAAAGCAGATACCTTGACGGATGAAGAGATTGCGTCGTTCAAAGCTAGGGTAAAACACTGTGTATTGGCTTTTTTGACTGCTTTGGCTAATTATAGCTCAGATTTTGACGGACATCCACCATCACTCGATCCAGATTTTCGAAGGACCACGCTACAAGTTGGACGATGATGAGACTATTGCAGAGAATCAGGAAATTATGTCCAAGGTTCCTTTCGCCGTTGTAGGTGCCAACAGCGAGGTCACTAGCCCCGAAGGTCGCAAAGTCCGTGGACGTCGCTATCCTTGGGGTGTGATTGAGGTCGACAACGAAGAGCACTGCGATTTTGTGAAGCTACGACAAATGCTTATTCGCACACATATGGAGGAACTCAAGGAGCATACTAACAATGCTCTGTACGAAAATTACCGCTCCGAGAAGCTCACGGGAATGGGAGTGGCTCAAGATCCCAGTGTCTTCAAGGAAATCAATCCCGCAGTGAAACAGGAAGAAGAGCGAACCCTGCACGAACAGAAGCTACAAAAGATGGAGTCGGAGATGAAGATGGTCTTCCAACAGAAAGTAGCGGAAAAGGAAAGCAAACTCAAGCAGAGCGAAGAGGAACTGTATGCCCGACATCGCGAGATGAAGGATCAGCTCGAGAGGCAACGCAACGAACTAGAAGAGAAGAAACAGCGTGTCGAGAGCGGAAGACCACTGGAGGGTACATCAAAGAAGAAGGGGTTCTCGCTTCGCTAAGCGGCCTAGCTGTAAGCCATGTGTGACGCTTGCGCCGCACATGGGCTAAAGACACCTGCTTCCTACACGAGCGAGACTCTCAAAGAATCCCCATTTTGTCCCTTCTAGCGAATTCGATATCCCCCTGCTCTTTGTCTTTTTTCTTCACGAGATCTCGCGGATTAGATACCGTCAAGGGATGTAATGTTCGAAGAAAGGCGAGGGAAAAGTGGGAATTTGTGCTTCCGAAATTGTATTTCTTAAACCAGGTTGTTCCCTTAAAGCAAGAATTCTTCTATGGCGTGTTAGCAAAGTTGTGCTTTCCACCATTGTGTATATGTGATAGGCGTTAGTTCTGGCTTTTAGTGGATGCTGAAATATTTTGTTCGCTGATGCGGTGGATGTGTGTTTCTCTCATCTCTCTCACGCTCCCAACGCCTCCCTTCCCCTTCCCCTTCCCCTTCCCATAATCCCATAATCCCCCACCATTTACCTCCCTCCCTGCACCCCACTTGTCGCTCTCTCCCTTCCCCAGGAGTCCCTTGTTCATGGAACACAACTGAATATGATGATCCGAACCTCTTCTCCACGCCCCGGCCGCCCTGCTTTTTATCGCATGCGCGATTTATCGAGTGGATTGGGTATGGGTATAAGAGGGGGGAGGTGAGGAGGGGATGGTATGGGGAGCTGGGGTTCCTGTCTATATTCGAGCTTTAGGACGCTTGAGGGATACATGGCCAATATATAAAAACGTTAGAAATCAGAAGCTAGCACTGAGATCTTCCGTCCCTGATAGACGTTCTAGATAACACATTTGCTCTGAAGCCTATCTAATGGAAAAAACAAAGAAATAAGTAATGCTGCTGCGGAGACCCTGTTTTAGCAGGTCTCCTGAGGTGAAGAGAAGGAGAAGAGTAATACCAACGAGTACAAAAACAATTGCCTCTTCTTCCTGCCGTTCTTTCAAGGCATCTCCAAGTGTCGTCTTGCTCACTTCTTCGGATACTTATTCCTGAACAAGTACATACTCAGATAGTAGTCTCCAACCGCAAAGACCCCGACGGCTCCAGCCCATAGTCCGGCAACCTTCCAGCTCAGATCCCCGGCGCTGTACTTCTTGTAAACACCCATGCCCAATACCGCGCACATCGCCGTAATCACCACCGCATTGCCGACCACCACTGGGTTATCGCGGTTCGCGCTGATGTCGTCGCGGGTGTGGATGGCGCTCTCTTTCGCCTGCTCGGACTTCTTCGCCGCGGCGCGTTTGGCCTTGTCGTAGTTTTCGGAGGGGTGGTTGTAGATGTCTGACGCCTTGTCTGCGGCTTCGTGGGTGAGTTCGGAGGCGCGCTGGCTGGCGTTCGAGGCTACCTCGCGCGTTTCTTTGGAGAGCTTGGAGGCCTTTTTGGAGGCTTCTTCTGAGTACTCTGAGGTTTTGTTGGAAGCTTCTTTGGAGAAGTCGGAGGCCTTGTTGGAGGCTTCTTCGGAATAGTCGGAGGCTTTGTTTCGGGCTTCTCGCGAATATTCGGAGGCTTTGTCTGAGGTTTTCTTTGCGGCGGCGCGGGTGCGTTCTTCGGCTTCGCGGGCTTCGCGGTCGGCTTGTGTTCGGGTCTTAGTGGCTTGTTCACTGTAGTCGGAGGAAACGGAGGAGATGTGCGGGGAGTCAACGTCAACTAGGGACGCGGCAGAGGCTTCTGTATCTTCGACTTGGGGTAGAGGTGGTGCACGTCTGCAGGAGGAGTTTAGTCGATCATTTGCTACAACCGTACTAATGGAGAGTATAGCAGCATGTAGAACCAGCTTCAAAGGTAACTCCAGGATTTTGAGGGAGGAGGATTTACTTACGCCTACAGTAGATTAGCACGGGCCATACTTATTTCCGTAGAAACGGCGAAGTCATGTATAGACTACTTACTTCTTCAGATGACTGCTTTGGGCCTTTCGCAGCAGCTTGAGCGTAAGACATCTTCGCGGTACTTTAGCTACGAAATGAAACTGCTGTTGATAGGGTCAGCAGTAGTTTTTGAAGTTGGACAACTGATGGTGAAGGCGATATGTACTCTGATGGTAAAGGAGAGAGCCAATTGAGAGGTGGTTCGGCGGTAGCTTAGTTAAATCTCGTGGGCCAAGGGAGCAAAGTCGGTCTCGTGAGGTTATCCAGGTTTGAGGCATGTGAGTCTTAGCTCCGACTCCCACTGGCTTCCTACGTCATCCGACCAAAGCCGTAATTACCCGACATGTTTAAAGAGCCGGAGGTTCTTTTGTATATCGAAAAAGCATATGAATTATCGAAGGTCAGAGATCATGTTTTCACGGAAAACCTTTCAGTCACATATGATTTCAATCTCGAGTCGTTCAGAGTCAAATTTGTCCGAGTAATGTCATCCCTATCCATTATGCAACTTTTTCTGGGGTTTCAGCTATGGCACCTAGTTGGGAGACGAGAGGAAGCCGGCTCCTTGGTGCAGCAAGATACATTTATTATGACCTGAGATACAAAGGTTTTCCCTAGCCCCGACTCCTCGCTCAAGTGCATGGCCAATCCTATAACTATCGTAGCTTTTTGTACAGACTGCCCCTTGCTTCAGTCAGACTTACATATACGTATGATGTATTTCAGCCCAAGTCTCCTGAAATCTACCGTAGATAATAGATCACCAACCAGCAAAACGCAAAAAATAATATTGCTCCTCCCCAAAAGATCCACTTGTCCTGTTTGGCTCTCCTCTCCACCATCCGAATTGTGTCTCCGCTCACTCCCAAGGTATTTGCAACGCTATACAGCTTCCTCTGTGTGCCTTTCAGTATCTCTCTTTGATGCCCCAGATCACCAAGCACAGCCCTCCCACGTTCAAGGTATTCGTCCAACTGAGTATTTGTAGAGGACATGAAGGACTGCTCACGTAGCGCATGTGTTTCGCGATTGTAGTCGGCAGGAGAGGCGCCGAAGGAAAGGGAGGTAGGTTTCGAAGAGGGCGCAAAGGGGGAGTTGGCGGAGAGAGCAGATTGAGCGTAGGGATTTTCAGGTGTAGAGGTGTGGTGCGGGCGGCGCCCTAGAAGTTCTGTGCGGTTTTGCGTGGTTTGCTGAGACACAAAACATTTAGTACCGATGATACCCAGGTAACGAAATTACTCACGGCATCTTCTCGATCCTTCTTCAGGCGGTCAAAAGATTGCCGGTAGTCTAAGAGTTCGGCGCGAAACGTTTTTATACGTTCACGAGCCTTTTCTTGTTTGGCTGGGATGAGCTCTTTCTTTGCCGTTTCCGAGTAGTCGTCTATGGTTCGGGAGAAAGAGGTGAGAGAGGCGGAGATTTGGCCTGTGATGGCCCATCAGAATCGCAATACTATGTATTCGTGGAGCACTGGAATCATCGACCTTGCAAGGCAGGCGACGATGTCGCAGGAGCTTCGGCGAAGGCATCTAAATCGCGTCGTACAGAGGATGATTGCTTAAGAGCAGAATTGAAGAGAGTATTCTACATGGGTCAGCAGAACCACTACAGACAGTTCAAGAGACATACTAACCATTACGGAGAAGAACAAGAGGAAGCTGAAGCGGTTGGAGAAATGGAGGTTGCCTTTGATAGCCCTAAGAAAATGCTGTTGCTATACGTGGCTAGACTGACCGTTATTTACCGGAGACCCTGGAGATCACTGCATGCGGCGAGCGAGAGACTCCGACGCTCATTATGAAGCTGACGACGCTCAACTGAGTCAACGCTGCGCTGAGGACTTGTGATACCCAATTACTTCGAATGGGAAATACGAAATGCTGTCACTGCTGATAAAGGAGAGCACAGGTGCACGACTGTTAAGATGCTTTGACTCGACCAGGCATTCTGCGTTTCGATGAGCTCATCTCTTAAACCACCGATTATTCTCCGCAGGCGTTACCGGCCGTACTGAGTCGCCTCCTTGAAACTTATCTCTCACTGCTTATTGCCTGGAAGTGGGTTATAAATAAAGTCTTCTCCCAGCTGTCCGCCGCATTTCGAATCCTCCGTTTCAAAGTGTGGGGAAGAACCTTGGCAGCTGGGTGCCTTGGAACCAAGGTTGACTGACCCATTCGTTCATGACGACAACCTTGATTTCTCAAATCCTTTGTTGACCATTTTTGACTCGTCATTTGTTATGACTTGTCACAAAGGGCATTCATGGACTGCTCTCATTACTTCCAATAACACCTAATCAACAGTTGCGCGAAGGTGCTCAACGTCCTACACCTTCAGGTCACGATATACATCACTGCGCCTGTACTACCTCGGCATCTCTGAACATGCATCCTTCATTATCAACATCCTACCTTCTCCCGGCCATCCTACTTAATCCTGTCCTCTTCCTCCACAGCCTCAACACCATCCTCTCCAGGGTGCTACCTCCTACAGTGGTCGCCTCCCCAATACAGCCACCTCCATACTCAAAACTTGGTCCCTCCGCAAACCATCCACATCTCGATATCCACGCTTCAGAAACACTATGTTGGTGCTACACAGTCCTGATTATGATTGTGCAAATGATTGTCTTCGGGAGGATCAACAATTTAAGGGAGAAGAGGAGGGAAAGTAAAAGAACGAAGGAGACGCGCCTAATACCTATGAGGCAAAGCATGAGCAAGGAAGGAAAGAAAATGAACGGACATGCACACTATCCAAATGGTGTAAGCGCCTCGCCAAATGGCAGAGAAGTCCACGAGAATGACAACATCCAGCCGCAACCTCAAGATAAGGATTATCCGTCCAGTGAAACAGATAGTGAGTCTGCGGGGACGGACAGAACCACCGACTCGGAGATCATTCTCTAAGTCCAGGGCATCGTCCGCTTTGGATTGCTCTTCCGGCGTTTCAGCATACAGGCATACAGGCATAAAGGCATATAGAAAGGCGTCAAGGAGATTTCGCAAGGCTTCCACAATGCAGGAACCCAACATCACTAGTTCAAATTTGCTTGTGTATTCAGCCTATTCGAGGCTTGCAGAGATACCCCTCGGAATTAGAAAAGAGCAGACGGCTCTCACGATGTAGGAGCCAAGCAAGCATGTTTGTGCAGGCAGTCATTTCGTACCATACTTTGAGGGATACCCTCTTTGAAGTAGAGTAAGCATGGGCCGTTCTCACACAACCTACTAACCGAATATCTCGCCACTGACCTTTCTTGCTCCTTTAACATTGCTACTGGGGCTCTCAGTCTCGCAATGCGAGGAGTAAGTGAATCTGCACTTAAAGATAAAAACCCCGGCAGCTTTACCATGCTCGTCTCCACCACGCTCGCGTGCATTGTCAACAATCCTTTCAATTCCCCGCCCACCAATGCTACCAGTAGGTTAGGAAGCACCCGCTGAGTAGCCCCCAGCGGCCTCCTTTCCGTGTTTCGAATTTGAGCATTCCTCTTCGTTCCCTCTACTGTCGACGAGATCATCACAAGCCCGTAAGGACGTCCAAGAGCCGTGCGAACCATGCCGTCATCTCCATACCACTTCTCGTGGTTGACACCAACGCAATGGATGGCAGCATAGTTGGAAATACCCAATGTGTGGTTCGCGATGTAAAACCAAAACCTTATAGAAATAATCACAGAGAAGAGAAGCGTTGATACATCTATATAAAATCATACTTGTACATCCTAGAGCATGACAGTTTCATGTATCTTCTAGATGACGCCCCTGGTGTAAATGCCGCTAAACTCCTTTTTCGGCACGCTGGTGTTGTACATTGCTTTTCCTGCCTAGGAACTTCACAAGGTCAGCGTTTCCACTCTTCCCAATCTTCGGTTGTGGCGGTGGATGTGTACTATCGTGCACTAATTCCTCCCCACCCTCAATTATTATGCTCCTGAGCTGTTCTTATTTCTCGGTACGAGCCTCAGTAGCGTCGTGAGCTGCTTTCGGCACCATGGCGTCACTCTCGCTCTGTGGCCCCTGGTCCCTTGCCACCTGTTCCGTCGCGGCCTTCGCTCGTTCTGTCCTCCCTGCATCGTCGTGGGGATTTTCCGCTTCCACTTTCGACGCCCGTGAGGAAGGTTTTGTTGGTGGTAGTGCTGATGTCGCTGCTGCGTCGGCCGTAGGCGATGCCTCCGCGGAAGGAACTTCGCCCTCGGTGCCCACCTCTCCGTCCTCATCATCGTTCGCTAGTTCATCCCCGTAGACATCTGGATGTTCCCTGAAACAGCCCTGCATTGTCTTGAAATGTTCGATACAATCCATGCCCTTGGGCTCATCCTTTGAAAATACAAAACAGCTAAACGCGGCCCGGAATTGCTCTCCGCAGGGGCCATGGGCCATGCCGCCGAGACAGGGGCAGTCCCAGTTTATTTCGCCGGTTTCTTCGTTGAAAGCGCCTTCTTGGGAGGCTTCTTCTTCGGTTTCTTCCAGTTGTCCGGGGTCGACGGCGGCGGTTGTGGTTTGGGCGGATGAAGGGGAGTCGATGGGGGAATTGGAGGGTGAAGGTTTGGATTGACGGGAGGCGGATATGGATTCGAGGGTTGGGAGAGCGGAGTCGTCAGCTTGGGCGGAGGGGGGCGGTATTGAGTCTGTAGGTTGTAAGTATAGATAGTGTTAAAGGGAAATCGCACTTGTTTACAGGCAGGTTCATCAGCAAAGACATTGCTGGTGTTGTAGTAATAGAGGCCTCCAATCGCTAGACCCCATCGTATAGCATTGTTTTTCCAGCTTCGGGACCTTTGAGCTGGTGGCGCTGTAGAAAGAAAACGCTGGGTGCGGGCTGCGCGGAATGTTGGTAATGACTGGCGGGCAAGTGTCCTTGACGCTGATCTGATCATGGCGGACGGTTATGAAGAAATGAGGAGGAAAATGAAAGCTAATGTACATTCGTTGTATGAACGTTATGAGGTAGCTTCAAACTTTTGGATGAGCGGAGGTTTGTCAGCGTAATTTTGGCGTAATTTTCGGTTCGTGACGTCGGCGCTTCATGCTACAGAGGTATTAAGGTATCGTCGATTCATATAATTCGTGTTTCGCTATCTAAGCAGTAAATTCAGGTGCTAACAATCGTTTCCCCGTTTACTGATCTAATGTTCTATCTAAGTCGGGTCTCATCATCGGGGCTACTGTAGACCGAAATCGTGGACAATCTAGAATGTTCGATCCCTCTGGGACTTCTCATTTTCTATCAACAACGCTCTTCTAAACTCCAGCCCAACCTTTCTATAATTCTATCCAAATTCTACCTCAACAACCGACCTTATCACTAGGCTCTTCTGGGGCTAAGAAAAAAATATACTTAGTACGAGTAGTATATGAGAAGAATGGCTTATAGCTAGCCATGAACTTTAGGCAAAAGATTTACTACCATGTACTGAAGGTTTGAGATCTGCTGCATGAAGTTGCTGAGATGATCTAGAGATCCAGAGATGCTCAGGAGGATTGTCCTGCCTCCATTGATGATTCTCTTTCCCTTATTGTCTTGAGCTCGAGATTCGCAAGGCCAGCTGAAGGACGAATGAGCATATTGACGACTTGCAGGCCGGGTGGATACTTGTCTTTTGAGGCTTCCTCGATAACCTCTAATTTCGATTGGTCAGACAACAGATCCTTAGAAAGACGTTAGGAGCTAACCAACTCACTATATTCAATATAGCCAAATTCCACGACTGCAGGCACCCAGACTGTAACGGCGATGATTTGGCCGAGAGTCCATACTTGAGAGACCAGGTTGTTACCGTAGAAGAGACGGTACAGGTAGATGTGATATCCAAAGCATGTCGTCCAGAGGAGAAGGAGGAGACCATTGCTCAAGGCCGAAATATTTTTCGAAGAGATCCTATTTCGTGTAATCTTGAGTGGCAATTTCTTGCATGCTTTAAGCGCTCGGCCTAGGTGTGAGCCCTTTGGCTGGCGATCTGATATGTGCTTAGCGATGCACCAGAGGCCGCACACGATGCAACATGAGTATATTACAGAAACCAAAGAAAGGTTGATCTTGATCGGGTTGATAGCTCCCTGCAGGATTGTGGAACTTGACCCGCAAATTAGATCACCAAGCTCGAGCAAGTACTGGCCATTCCGGTCATACACAGACCCTTCTGCGAATTTTGTCGCTAGAGATCCAGTCGACAGAGCAACCGTGACAACTGACAAAGTAATAATATACCAAGACAGCCGGCCATAGCGCGAGATAAAAGTGAGTGTGAATATAATTGGGACAAATCCGTTCATACACAAAGGAATCAACAACATCAGGTCAAAACGTGGAAGTGCCCGGTGATTCATTGCCGCAAGGACTGCAGTTTGTCTTCCAAATGCCCGAGCAGCGATCTCGATCGTAGAGATGAAAAAACACTGGTTTTTGTGAAATTCAACGAGGGCGGTGGCTAGAGCATGAGAGTGATATCTTTCCCTTTTCTCCTTATTTGATGGCCAAAATTCGAGTCCAGCCAAAGTAAGACAAGCAATGATGGCGATACTTATTTGCAGAAGCAATGATATGAAGACCTGGTTAATGTCAAAGGATAGTATATGGATACCTAGTAGAAAACTGAAAACTACCTACCCCTATGCCTCCAAGGTCAGGATTGGACGTTCTAGACGAGCAAATTGCGTCTATGCAAGCCTGCAACGAATGCGTTGGATTCGGTGCAGCCATGGGGTCTAGCCTGGAATAGGGGAACAGCTCTTGCTCGGCACAAGCGGAGGTGAAAGATGTAATGCCCGTATAAGTGTCCGACATTATCCGATTGTAGAGAGCACTCAGACCTGAGGCGACCGTATATCGGGCAATTCTTGCATAGTCAGCATCATTATGGTTGAGCCCAAGCAAGAAAAAAGGTTCCAGGAGCGCGTTGACTTGATCCTCAATATTCATATCACCTAGCTGATCGCCAGTCTTATATGGCATCACAGTCAATGATGCCCACAAGCCACAAGTGACAAGGTTGTTTGGCATGGTGGGATCCAGCACGCTGCCTGAGTCATTGCACACCGAGGTGCAACTATCAGCATGGAGACTTTTGTCCCAGTCTTCATGTGACCCATCCGACCATTTGCTTTTCTCTTGACAAGGAGGAATAGCAGGCGTCGTATCGCCTGCAAAATCCAACCAAAGTTGAATCGAAGAATTTGTTATTCCAATCATCGCGTACCCTCAAGAATTTCTTGTATGATTGATAAGATACGCCATGCGCAATGAGTCGTGGAATCAAAACCGATAAGCCGTCAATGACAAGTATCACTGAGGCGCGGTTGCGGCTGTAGGATCCCCAAAGTTCATCCGTGCACCCCTTATATCCTCTTGCCGCTGAAATTCGCCACTGAATGTTTACACCTCATTGGACAGACAAAGCCTGACAAATTGTGATGCTGAATGCGGTAGCTTGCAAAAAAACCCTTATCAACGCAAGACCCCTGGATCGTGAACCACTGCCTAATTTAGACGTCGTCTCATCTAACTTCAAATCCTGAACAGATTTCATTCTGCTGCAGGAGTAACGTACGCAAAGAGCTTTTATCTCTCAGGGAGCAAATATTCCACTTGAATACTACTAAATGGCAACATAGATATTCTTGATCACGAACTACTATGAAGGAAAAATTAAATATTAAGAACACAACAGCTTGCTGTTACTGAGAACACTTGAATAAATTTGATATTTTGGACATATCAGCTTCGTGATGGTCGCGAATTATGAAGATGATCTGCAAGAACGTGAAGGTCTGTGCGCGTTCTCCATTTCTTGCTTGTTGTTTAACTATCTTTGTGAAGTTGTCAGCATTTGGCCTTCCTCTGCTTAGCATTGACACTAGAAACTTCCAGAGTACGATATCATCTCCGCCTTAAGGTATCTACGGATCGAACAATTCAAAGCCCACTCTTCTGATGCCCCACTCGCCAGATGCTTCTCCCCGGCAGCTCACTCGTCCCCAGAATCATCAGCAATGTCCGGTCCGCCAAAATCCAAGCACAACCTTGCGGTGTGGATCTGACGCTCAAACGCGTCAAGACATGGACTTCTCCGGGCAGCGTCGACTTTGATAACAGTCTGCGCCTGAACGCGTCTACCGTGGAAATCCCATTCGCTAGCCATCATGAGCGGTTTCGAAACCTGTCAGCGCAATTCCATCAAGCCATTTCCAAAGGCCCTGCAATGTTTGAGAAGCACAAGCAGGGGAGCCACGAGTCAGTCATGCTTGAATCAGGAGCCTACCTTGTGGAGTTTAATGAGACGGTTGATGTGCCTTTGGACTTGATGGGGCAGATCTTTGTGCGTAGTTCGTTGTTTCGTTCGGGGGCATTGCTGAGCGCAGGTGTGATGGATAGTGGGTACAAAGGGGCGGTAGGCGCTATGCTGCAGGTGGCAAATCCGCATGGTTTGCTTCTTTTTCGGGATGCTCGTTTGGCGCAGATGGTCTTTCATCAACTGAGTGAGCCTGTGGAGGGGTATAGGGGGATGTATCAAGGGTCGAGGTCAGTGTGAGGGCTGAGTCGATGTGTCAGTTCTGAGCCGTTGCTTGCAGCGATCAGGAGTCACAGCGTGCATCGTCAGCGTCTGTAATAGATGAGTTGTCGACACTGTACTGAATTTGCAGGCCATTTGCCAGGAATGTGCAAACAATATCAATCTCACATCGTTTCGCGGACCATTGATCAAATAAAAGGCCAAATACGTCCCGAATCTCAGAGACTAACCTTATCCTAGCTATGAGTAGTACATCTGCGAGACGTTCACTAATACAGTCGTGTGTGTACTACCAAGCTAGATGTTCGATATGATGTGAAGGTATTCAGGTTTCATGCCTTCTTCCATGAAGGCTTAGCCATGTGTCTGACCTCTGGGTCCGCAAAGTCATACTTCTTCTCTGTAGCCAGTCCTTTGTTTCATCTAGCACCAATCCCAGCGTACAATGAACACCGTACACAACGCTTGAAGAATTCTGTAGCTGTGTTTGAATGGATCCATCCATGTTTACCAGTTCACTGCGGACGACACTTGGGCAGCCCGTGGTAAGCCACTGGTAAGGCAGGTGCTTAGCGTGCAATCTTCCTAATCTACCCACGTATAATTTTGCACCGTTCAGTCTCTCAAGTGCTCAAACAGATTCGGCAGCCGAAGAATGTGATACGGTGACCTTGCCGGTTGGTGACCTTCTTCCACAAGAAAAGGTTGGCGCTGTCGCTGCCTTTCCACTGGGACTAGATCCAACGCCCAAAGCCATCTACGTGACCGATTGTAAAATATCAAACTTGCCCGTTCCTGCAAGGTTAGAGCTTAAGTGGAGCTCTTCGTGTTCTTGTTGAGAAGGTAAATTGTACTGCACAACATCCTGGTCTCCGCTTTTCAAGGCAGGTAAACAGCTATAATGGCAGCCTAGTACTGCACGTAATCAATACCAGGGAAGCATTATCAGTGAAACGTCTTAAAGCCGATCAGTGATATTCTAGGGCACTACCAGTCTGATTAATCGGCTTCTTAAATCTCCCGAGACTTCAAACTCTAACTTGCTCAGCAGTATCACTAAAGCAAAAGCTGAAATATCTACTAGATGAAGAGACAATGCGATGCCTGGAGCAGAACATGTAGCATGAACATAACATCAAGCTAGTTTTAGACTTTCACCAGAGCGAGAAAGGAATCATACCAGTAGAAGAAACCCAGTTTCATAAGAAAACCACAAGAGACACGCACTAACTACATAGATGCTAAATCCTCGCTCATTGTCAATGCGATGACAAGGTTTCGTACAAGAAAGAAATGACTCATGACAATGCAGCTCTTTAAAAAAAAGACCGACTAGATTGCAAGAGTTCATTGAAGCCAAACATGGAGAGTGGGGAATGCCGTTGAAGCGGATCGCTAATACGAAGACGGGGAATCTCTATCGTGCAAAGGGTCCATGTGAGAGAGGACCTAAGAGTACTACGAGTAAAAGAGCCTATGTGAGTCCACTTCGTACACGACAGATAATTACAGATGGACCAAGGGAAGAGAGAGGGTCGACACAATAAGAGGGAAGCCAATACGCGGCAAAATTTTAACGAGACTCTATTCAGTTCAGGCGCGCTTGGTTCTAGTGAAACTCCATGCTGTCACGTGCGCACCATCACTCCATGACAGCCTATACTCTCTATGTTGTGAATCGATAGAGATGCTTCCTCAGAGAGATATAATCACATGCAGAAAGAGGATCCCCGCCAGAACTTCCTCATCTATTGTAAATCATCTAAGCTACCTATTAAACGCCGATGGCCTCAGAAGTAAATCCTCAGAAGTCCGAGGTATGGAATCCAGCTCGTTTTACACTCAGTCGCGCGTCAACAACCTACGAAGTACCGTTTGCTGTAATCATCCTCAATCAGCCGATAGAAGACAAATCTCTACTGGTGGACATATGCAGTAGAGGTAAGGTCCAAGCGAAGATAGCCCAAACTAGTCTCGGTTGGCTGATATGAATGGTAGCTGCAATGGTGTATTGTGCTGATGGAGGAGCAAATCGTCTATACGACCTCGGACTTGAAGGGGAAGAAGAGAAGCTCTGTGTTCGCAAATGATTGGAAACTTGCGATCTGCTCAAGGCTAACTTCCTTAAGCGACCTGCTGCTATCTGCGGAGACTTGGACTCAGTGCGCCCTGACGTTCTCAGCCATTACAGACAACGAGGTGCCCGAATCTTGAAAGACGCAGATCAGTATTCAACAGATTTCCTGAAGTGCTTGAGTTTTGTAGCAGAAAAAGTACGAAGTCAGGCCACAAATGATCCTCGGAAATTCGAGCGCCATGATGTCGCCATTTTTGGCGGCCTAGGCGGTCGAGCGGATCAAGCCTTTTCTAATCTGAATCTTCTGTATGCAAACCAAGGCGATCGACATCCCAGTCGATTTCCGTCCTTGGTTATCCGTGACTTATATCTGATCACGCCAGAAAGCATTATCTTTTGCTTGCGCGAGGGTGAGAGCGAAATTACGACCCCAGTGGCTCCCGGAGCCCTTGGTGAGAGTGTTGGCATCATTCCACTTGGAACACCTGCAACGATAACAACCGAGGGTCTTGAATGGGATGTGAAAAACTGGCCTACCGTTTTCGGCGGGCAAGTCAGTACTAGCAACCACATCAAGAGCGCTTCCGTAACGGTGAAATCAACGGCAAGGGTATTGTTCACCGTTGAGATTTCGAAGGAGCCTTATACAGGAGATAAAGACGATTAGATGAGGGAAAGGGTAAGCACTTAGATAGGGACTGAAGAAATATTGCAGAAGAGTTAGACTTTCGAGATGAGTGGCCGATCTGCACCAAAGCGTGGGCTAAAATAACAGCTTTTCAGCTGTCGACAGCGATCAGATAAAAGCCACCTATATAGGTTGAAAAGAGCATAGAGTTGTGTATGGCGGTCTGCGCTTTCGAGCTCTACGGATGAGTTGGTAATCCGAATACTCACAAAAGCCAAACAGAGGTTAGAAGACGCACGAAAGCATTCATTCAGGCGACACGGTCACGCAACACGCATGCCTACAACAGTCCCTCCCTCTGGGCTACTGGCAATTGATCGCTTTCCCCGAAATGTTCTAAACATGTTCTTTTCCCTCCTTCCAGTATCCCCCCCTTTTCCCTGCCCATTCATCTTTCCTCCCCCCATTTTCCTATCTCTTCCTTCTTACTCGATCTCCCTCCTCCTCGCCCTTCCTTGTATGCCCTTGTCTCTCACTCCGCAATGAGAAAACCTTTGCTTTGATCCGCAAATCACAGGACCCCCCCCCCACCCTCACCCCACCATCGCTAAAACCACTCTTTCCATCCACTATCCCAAAAACCCCAGCAAAATTCGCTTGTTACATATATACAAAACAACTGCGAAATAGAATTACTATCCAACCCCACACCATCCCCATATCAAGCGCGCACGCATATCTCTCTCCCGCGAACTCACATACAACACTCCCCCAAGCCAAAAATTCTAGCACTCAACCAGCATACATAATTCGCATGTGGGCTCAGAGACCTTTCTCTCTCTCCACGAAAAAAATTAATTTAACGACAAGAACACCCACCACAGCCCGTTCTAGGCATAGGAGTGTGCTTTTGTGCATCTTGCCGTCCGAAGAAAACGCGGGGATCGTCAATTGTTTTTCGTTTCCGCGCCCGAATTATCTCATGAGGGGGTTGGAAAACCGTACTTTTGAACGTTGACGAGGGAGAGAGAGGGGGGTCTTTCCTTGGGGGGTTTAGTTTACAGTATATGTATCACAACCCTTCACCCATATTGGTGAATCGCGCGGTTTGATTCGAGAGGCTGTAGGTCTGGCAGGATTCAAGCAGGTACGAGGATAGGAAATGAGGGAGAGAAGGTGTTGGAGCAGTTACTGGAATGACTAAAACGCTATGAGATAGAAGGTCAAAACAGATAAACAACTCGACGGATGGGAACGCCGGCGTCCCATAAAAGCGAGATTGAGCAACGCTAAATTCCGAACCTATCCCATCCTCCCGATCATCCTGACGTCGACATTCTCCCCATTACGACAGTCTCCCTCACCACTCTCTAACCACCAAAACCACACACTACCCACTATTAACTTGCTATGCGGCATCCCACCAACTGCCTCGAGCTCCCTGCATTACTTTCTCGCCGACGGCGCTGCAACATCACTCCCCCCTGTCGAGTTAGTGGGCAAGGTGCCATTGAGGACCTGTGGCGCCGTATATCCCACCGGCGGCGCCTGACCTGCCTGCAGCCCACCCTCCTTGCCGGCCGTGGCATCCGGATGGGTTTGGGCATCGGATTTCTGGGGCAGCTGGGACTTGTCAGGGGAGTAGGAGGCGAGGTGGGAGATGAGGGCGATTTTCAGAGAGGGGAGGTCGGTGGTGGGGATGGTATCGTAGCTTCCCTCGCCAACTTTCTGTACGACCCAGTGGAGCTGGTCTGCTAGTTTCGGGACGACGGCTTGGGGGTGCAGAGGCGTACTTTCTTGGATCAGGGATTCGGTGAGGGGAACGCTGATGTTGAGTAGTTTGTTTGGCGAGGATATGGGCATCTGCGAACCTGAGAAGATGGCCGCGGTACCCGCAAGCTTGGAAACGTCTGCGTAGTTGTCTGGGGAGGACTTGTCGTAGGGGCCGATGTAGATGAGGATTTGATGGGGCCCGGAGAGCTCGGACATGTCGCACTGGACGTTGGCTGACCATTCGAGCCGCGCGGTTGGAGTTTGCGGAGCACCGGAATCGACCCCCTGGAATGAGTGGCTGTTTAAATCTGGGCCGTACAGCTCGTTCACTTTCTGCGTGGCCTGGGTTTGTAGGCTTGCCGAGGATCCACTGCTTGGCTGAACCTCTGGGTACGCATAGCCATACGTAAAGATACTCTCCGCGGTACTGACATCATTAGACGTCCACTCTTTCGCATCCGGGTGCCGGAAGGGATACAAAGGTGTACTGATATCATCTGGCCCTGGGCCCCCAAGCGCTTGTGTCGGCGATCTGGGGCCTGGGATTACAACGAGCCCTGGGTGAGAGGCTTGATACATGGCCATAAGACGGTCTACGTTGCAGTGATGGAGCCAGAAGATGGGATCGAAGGCTGCTTGCGAAACGAAGACCATGCTTCCGCCTACGTCGACGTGGATGACGTTGTGGATGCCCTCAAGATCGGAGGAGAATTGTTGGTAGGTGGTGTCGGTAAAGAGGTCGAGGGTTTGTTGTTGGCGGGATGGGGAGGAGCTGACTAGGATGCTGTCGTCTGAGCCGCGGATAGTTGTTGCGCCGAGTCCCTGTGGAGATTTGTTAGCGGTGGCTGCGATTAAGATTGTAGCAGGAAAGGATGAGTATGTAGCTTACTGAGTTTGGATCCTGAGGCTTCAGAAAGCGGTAATTAGAGAGTGGATTTGGGATTGTTGTGGACCCAGATCCAGGCTTGACGACGGTAATAGTAGTCTCTTGCACACTGGCAGGGATGTGCGACTGGGTATCCGGAGAAGCCCAATCCCAATACGGGATGCGGACCTCTTCTGCAGCTGCCTGATACTTCGCCTTGTCGGAGCCACTGAACTGGTCTGCAATCGATTTTGCTTCCTTGTAAAGTACTTGCTACCAATTCGTGATATGTTAGCAGGGGAATATCAGGATGTTAGCTGAGTACGGGGGAAAAAACGCACCTCCAGAAGCACGAGGTAAGGTCTATGCCAAGTAGTGAAAATGGGCGAACTGTGTTCGCAATATCCTAGCCCTGGATTGACAACCGAAGAAGCTGGATATTGCCATGGAGTCCAAGGATATCCGTGGATTCCTAGACCGAAACACGATTAGAAAATGCTTGCTATAACCGCGAGAGAAAGCGTCTGTCTCACCACTTAATTGGTAGTAGCTTAGATCTTTGCTTTCATCGACGTTCTGAAGGCTTTCGAGAGCGAGAAGTAACATATTGAAGACGTCTGGATGATTCTTTTGGAGATCGTTAATCTCTCGCCGCAGGGCGACTTTTCCACAACCAACGACAGGGGTGAATGTGGAGTTTTGGCCATTCCCGTCGCCTCCACCTCCTGAGCCGCCTCCATTTCCAGAGCCTCCGTGGTATGTGTTGTTCGAATAGGGGCCGCCACTAGGGGAGGAAGGCGATGTACTGCAGTAAACTCCATACCCACTGGTACAGGCTGGAGGCGTATAGATCGGAGTTGTAGGAGTGTAAATAGCAGTGGTACAGTCCTTGCCGTACTTGTCGGTGCAATGGGCCGGTGGTGTGTATATCGGAGTAGTGCAATGACTGTCGTAGATATCGGTGCAAGACGAAGATGAGTGGTATACTGGAGTAGTGGGACTATAGACAGGAGTAGTGGGGCTGTATACTGGAGTGCTGTAGTCCTTGCCGTACTTGTCGGTATAAGTAGGGGGCGAGTATACTGGAGTAGTCGGACTATAGATAGGAGTACTGGGGCTATAGATAGGAGTGCTGTAGTCCTTGCCGTATTGGTCGGTGTAGTGAGAAATAGTAGAACTATATCCTGGACTGCTAGAACCGTAGACTGTTGTAGTCGAGATGTAGACAGTTTTTGGGCTGCAGACAGAAGTAGTCGAGCTGTAGACTGGAGTACTGGAGCTGTAGACTGGAGTACTGGAGCTGTAGACTGGAGTACTGGAGCTGTAGACTGGAGTACTGGAGCTGTAGACTGGAGTACTGGAGCTGTAGACTGGAGTACTGGGGCTGTAGACGGGAGTACTGGAGCTATAGACTGGAGTGGTATGACTATAGACGGGAGTACTGGAGCTATAGACGGGAGTACTGGAGCTGTAGACTGGAGTAGTGGAAGGTGGTGTATACAATGGAGTACTACTGTAGGGTTGACAAACAGAGCTCGGCCCATACGCATCTACCCAGCAATCATTAGCAGCAGTAGGGCGATAGCAAACCATACTAACAGGCACTGTTCGTCACACAGTCATAACCTTGAGGGCAGGCGCCGTAACCATACCCGCATTGTGGATTGTGGGTCTCAGGCAGGGCTATTCCATTGACCAACGTTGGAGACAACAAGAACAGCGATGAAGCGAAAAGCTTGACAACGGAATTGAACTTGTCCATGCTGGACGCTTCACAGCAGGAAAAATCTTTGCGGCGAATGTGGAGTCTTGCGTACGAGATTTTAATCTAGATGATGAGATGAGAGAATGGGCAGGATGGAGAGAGGAATCCTTGAGGTATAGGAGCATCTTTATACAGCAAGGCCTCGTATTCAGATAACTCTTGCCAAAGCAAAGCTGAAGTACTCTCAGTACTGTGTACGAGCGTACGGGCTCTTGAGGTTGAAGATGCAGGCAAGTTCCGTAGTAGCTATGATGCATTGGGAAGGCTGAAATTGAACACAGCACCAATGAATACGAAGCTGAGTTTTGGGGAGTAACAATTTGACCACTCCCCTCGCTGAAGGGAAGAAATCTAGGAAGTGGCTGTACAAGGTTGAACATGAGGGCGAAGAGTCTACTCGTACTAGGGAAATGTAGATGGAAGAGGAAAATTCTTTAGGCTGAGTACGTATTCTGGAAAACGTAATGAGATCTTCCGTTGTACTACAGTAACGTGGGCAGGTTCGTAGCACCTTGGACCATGTGCATAGCAGGAAGCCGGGTGAAGGTCTTTCGTATATGGATGTATTTTCAGCACAACATTTTCCACACCCGTGATCGTTGCTACGACTGCGCTGCGATCTGGCCAGCTATGTAGCTCGTGGAGATGCAGACCAGCCATGATATACTCACTCCTTTTGACACCCAGGATCATGTTCCACAATGCTATCTGTCCGTCTCAGCACACATCTCTCTGACGGCTATCATTACACGCTGTTTCTTGATTGCCGCATCAAGTGGGAATTTGCCTGAATTTGAGCAAAGGACATACCAGATTGACTTCCAAGCCCATCCAAGTTGATTGGGGACTGTGTGGCTCGCGTATTCAGGTATCTACGCCTTGAAAGGGGTGCCATGGCGGAGTCTGCCGCGTAGGTGATGACGCCAATACAGCCTTTGATGGTCCAAACAGAAAGAAGTTCTCCCAGAGAGAACAATCCTAGCTCTCAATCCCACTCATCCAACCATATAACCCGAATTCCTGGTCATCAGGGGCTTGTTGCTGCCAAGGACCTCTGACCTTGGGCTAGTCAACCTGGCTGAGAAATGTCCTCGTACTGTGTTGCTTGTTCAAACTTGTGGGGGATACCGAACAGTATTACTGGTAGCCTGGGAGCAGCCATCGTCTCGGGAATAGAACCTGTGGCTGATTACCGCACCATCCCCTCGTACTGTATCGTCGTGCGCAAAACACCGTAGCAACTACGAGACTACAGGTCGCGCGACCAACGCTAGAGGTCACGCGACCATGCCGATCATCCGGGCATGGTCGCGCGAGCTCAGTCGACCATGCGCATAATTCCGCTTTCCTGAGCTAAGATATTGAATAGATAACAGCGTCGACGAACAAAAAACTTTTAATCTTCTTGAATACCTGAAATTCAATTTGCTATGATTGATTAAATATTAATCAGATATTGATATGATTCGTTGTAATTGCATATGAATGAAAACATTGAATCAAGTGATTCAAATTCAGAATTCAGTGACACTAAAGATGTGAAAGACTCAGAGATAGAAAATGTAAAAGATCAATTAATCTAGAATTAATAATTTATTGATCAATGATCAATAATAGATATGACGATCTGAAAATCTCTTTGTTCTCTTCTTCGACACACATCATCTAGCATTAAAAGCAATACATATTGAACATGCTTTAACACTTCTCGATTATTCAAATACAGCTTCTGATGAATATGCATATATTCTTTCTACTTATGAAGCTTCTAATCAAATACTCAGAAATGAATGTCAATCAATGATTAATTCTTGATCAATATTTGATTAATGATTTATTGATTGAATATCAATATCATTAAATTCAATATTCATCAAGGCAAAAACATTCATCAAAGATTACTCGATCATTGTATTTAGATAATACAAATTGTGATCAATATCAATAGACTTGTTCTGATGTTAAGATTTGTGAACATTTACATTCAGATATTGCAAAATTGCATTATGAGAGCTTGATTATCGATGACTGAGAACAAATTAAACAACTTCGCAAGCTTGATTTTACTTTAGAAACTCATCAGAAGAAAAATGCAAACGAGTATTGATTTTCTATTAATGATTTATTAATGACTGATTAATGACTGATTAATAATTCTCAGATATTATCTCGCTGCAATAAAATGATTTCGATCACAAACATCATGCACAGACTACGAAGACACATGTTCATCTGTGTTGAAAGAAAGCAACAGAAAGATGTGTCATATTAATAATAACATATTAATCGCTGAATAATCACTGATCATTTCTTGATTGATTAGAATGTTGCTGAAGTTTAGACTGATCATGTCGGGTCGAGTTGAAATTTTTTTGAAAAAGTGTCGAGTTGAGTTGAGAAGTTGAACTCAAGAACTCGAGTCGGGTTGAGAAGCTTGATTCGACAACTCGATCCGAAAACTCGACCCGATTCGACAAGATATTAGATAGATGTAAATAGCTTGGTCGAACAGCCTACATGGTTTTCCTTCATGTTTTTCTTCATATTTCTCTTCATGTTTCTCTTTATGTTTTCCTTTGTGTTTCTCTCTATGTTTCTCTTTATGGCTCTCTATCAAAAGATAATGCAAAAAGGTAATGCAAAAGTCAAAAACCGGAAAATTTTCTATATTTAGCTCTCTTGACGTCAAGCTCGAATTCTTGACGGGTCGGGTCGAGTTGACCCAATTCCTAGTCGGGTCGAGTCGCGTCGAGTTGAAAATATGAGCAACTCGACTCGAATCGAGTTGAAAATGTGAGCAATTCGACTCGATCTCGATTCGAGTTCAAAATGTCAACTCGAAACTCGACTCGACGATCAGTCTACTGAAGTTACTTATCATTTCGTTGAATGTTCTAATGCAAATCAGAACAATTTTCGAAAGCATTACTATCAATCTCTTATGAATCAACAAGATATTGATGTTGATTTTCTTAAAGATCAATTCAATAATTTACAAGAATTGAATATTTTCATCAACAACTGTCACATTGTTGAACAGATGAATACTTGAAGAAAACATTATGATAATTAATAATATATTATTATACTATCAATAGTATATCAATATTTGATTGATCGCTGATTGAAAACAGACATTGATCATATTATTGAATCTGACTGTTGCGAGCATGCATCTCTGTTACTTCTGATTAGTCTGATTAGCCTAACATAGACTAGTATAGAGCTGTGAGTAAAGCTGTTGTTGACACGCTAGCGATCTAGCGTGCCTTCGTGAGTAAAACTCACGTCGTGTTGCATCTTCTTCCTACTTCAGCTTTGAACTTCTAGTTAGAATACACTCATATGATTCGCTTTATGCAGACTCATAACATTAGTTCAAAGCTCATCAATCTTGCTATCGACGTGTAGATGATATAAAAACAAGCTACATCACTCAAACTTGAATCAGAATCGAAATTCGAAAATTGAGCTCAGAAGACTCATTAGAAATCAAGAAATTTCTAGAACAGAACAGAAGAACACGAACGCGTTGCTCTAGACTAACTCTTTACTGAGCTCGTCATCAGAACAGAAGAACAGAAGAACATGAATGCGTTGTTCTAGAACTGAAATCAGAAATTTCAGTCAAATCTCGATCAGCAATTTTCTACTCACATAATGACTAGAAGCACAGAATTAGAATCAGAATCAGTGAGCACTGCTCGCTATGAACTTCAAAATGCTAGAAGAGAATCACTTTTATCACAGAATTGAACAGCATCAGAAGAAAAGAACACGAACGCGTTGCTCTTTGATCATGAAATGATCAAGATCAGCATCAGCACTGAACTGAATGCTTGAATAAGTGCTCATGAAACAGACGATCTCGTTGTCTTTATCAAGTACATGTGTCAACAGCATGACATCGAAATTGAGATTCACAATGACATGATTCAGATGTTGAATGATGTCAACAAGATCAACATCGAATTGAAAGCTATCAACATCGAGTTGAAAGCTACGCAGACAACGTTGAATGCTGTTTGAACGCGTCTACAGAAAGAGATGAAGAAAAAGAATGTGATTATACATCATCTAAAAGCAACATCAAGTTGACTAAGCACTTCGATTTCGAAAGATCGATTCTCGAAGTCGATCAAGCTATCTGACTCATTTCTGTTTGAAGATTTGAAACAGAATGTAAATAATTGATTGTCTTGAATGCGAAACAAGCTGAAGATGAACAAGAATCATTTTTCTATCGAAGAAATGAAGATTGCATATGTGAAAAGTCGAGTCAGTGAAACGACGATCAAACACATAGCATCTCGAATAAGAGACACGATCACGAACTCGTTTTGTTACGATCCTAGCTACGCACCTATGTTGGTAGCTATGTTGGTGGCTATGTTGATGACTATCGCCGGCCGCTCGCCGCTAGGCTATAGGGTTGTTCCGAGGCCAACCCTATTCAGGGTTAGCTTATGTTCTCCTGAGTCATATAGATAGCCGGCTCTTCCCTTCTAGATACTTTCCTTCCTTAGCATTTATATACTCGTTACATTACACCCATATGACTCGCTCTATGCTGGCCCCTAACACGTTTCTTGAAGCAGAAAAGATACTGTCGATCATAAATAAAATGTATGACGATTTCAATCGACATCACACGACTCAACGACAGTTCTTGAAGCTGTATTAAAACAAGATCTTCTTTCATGAATTTTGAATGAAATTTCAGAGACTTAGTGCAAAACTAGAATACAATAACGAAATTCTACTAGATGATCTTCAGCATAAGATTAGCTCAGATCTTCAGCGAGTCATGATCAATGAATGAACTATGAATTTGAACGAATTCGTCGACATTTGCATGCAAATCGACGTTCGATTGATGAAATTGAATGCTCGATCAATTCTCAAGGCATCAACTACTCAAGTCGCTCGCTTTACTGCTAGCATCTTGACAATGATCACTACTGCGATCTCAGCTTCAATCTTTGCATGAAAGAAACTCAGAATATCAAACGTCGATTTTGCTAGAGAGAAGTTGTTTAAGAAAGAACTCTGCTTCAAATGCAAGAAGTCAGAACATAGAGCACACGACTGTCTCAAGTCAGCTCAGATGCATGAAATCGCAGCGAATTCGAAAAACGATCTGCTTTCGTCAAAGTAGTGATTGAGAGCGACATGCTCATATCTTGCTTCATCAGTATGCTCGATGACTCGTTTGATTTCAAGTCGTTTATTGTTGACGTCATCTTGAATAGTCTAGAAAAGATATTTCGATTTCTCGCTCTGATAAACATCGAAGTCACTGACATGATGTTCATAGATGATTCATTGATTTCAGAGCTATGTGAATGCTTTGATATTCAGTCAATTTCACTGTTCAAATTGAAGTTGATTCATTCATATGATGAAATTCTCGATCGAAAATCTATTACACATGCTCTGTATATCTCAGTCACTATACAAGAATATAAGAATGAAATGATGTCTCTATTAATAACTTGTCTAGATCAGCACAAGATAATCATTGACAATCTCTGATTGAAAAAAAATCAAATTTTGATAGATTCTGCAAACGATCGATTGATATCTTCATTAAATATTCAAATCTCAAAACTTATCATTTCGAAAAAGAGCAGTCAATCAGCATTTCATAGACTTGAATCAAGCGAGATCTGCGAAATGAAATGAAAGAACTTGAAGTCTATGTCAACGATCATCTTAAAGCGAACTACAAATTCGAAATCAGTGAATCGATTCATTGAATCAGCTCTCATACGAAAGCAAAGCACTCAAGTTGATCTCGATCAACATAAATTCATTCAATCATCGAAGAAAAGAAAGTTCATCAATATTGTCATGATCGAAGTTGCTGCTTATTGAACTCTGATCAAGAAGAACGATGTCAAGATCTTTACATTGATCATTAGTGAAATCAACAAGATGCTTAGCTCAGTCAAAGATTCAGCGAAACTGAATGAAATGATCTCTGTCATGTCATTAAAGAAACTGAAGAAGAAGCTTTCAATAGTCTATCATGACTTTCTGAACGTTTTTGATAGAGAAAAGACAACTCAGTTGCCTTCGCATTGATCATATGATCATAAGATTGAATTAGAAGATGAGAGTCAATCTTCTAGAAGTCGATTGTATCTCATGTTGAATCATAAGTTGCAGAAGATCAAGAAGTATCTAGAAGAGAACTTGAAGAAGAAGTTTATTACATTCAGCAAAGCTTCATTCACTTCGTCAATACTATTCGTCGAAAAGAAAGATGATAGTCTTCGCTTTTGCGTGAATTATTGAAAACTGAATGTTCTGATCAAAAGAAATCGTTATTCAATATTCTTGATAGACGAAGTACTCGTTCGAATTCAAGACAGTAAATATTTGATTCGACTTGACATTATCATCACGTTCAATAAGCTTCGCATGAGCACTGAAAGTGAGAATCTAATCACATTCATCACTTTCTTCAATGTTTACAAATATAGAGTAATGCTTTTTGAATTAATCAACGAATCAACATTCTTTCAGCACTATATCAACGACATGTTGTTCAACTGTCTGCATAAATTCTGTCAGATCTATCTGAATGACATTCTCATCTACAGTAAGATCTTGAAGAAACATAGAACTCATGTGAAGAAGATGCTAAACAAGCTTCGTGAAGTCGATCTGCAGATAGACATTGACAAGTGCGAATTCAAGATTCAGAAGATTTCGTTTCTAAAACTACTAATATTCATCAATGATCTACGAATGAACTCTTGAAAAGTAGATGTGATTCGAAGCTGAAAAGTGTCTCGATCGTTGACTCATGTACAGATCTTCATTGACTTCTGCAATTTCTATCGACGATTCATAAAGAACTTCTCGAAGATTGCTCAATCTATGATAAAGCTGACTCGAAAAGATCATTTATTTGAATGAACAGAGATCTTTTAGACGGTTTTTGAGAGACTGAAGCAACAGATGACGATAGTCTTCGTTCTGAAGCATTTCGATTTGATCAGAGAAGCTATTCTGAAAACGAACTTTTCGAACTATGTCAACGACGAAGTATTGTCTCAGTATGACGATGAAGACATTCTACATTCAGTGATCTTCTACAGCAAGAACATAATTTCTGCAGAATGCAACTACAAGATCTACGACAAAGAGCTTTTGACTATTATTCAATGCTTGAAGCACTGATGCTTCGAATTAAAATGTACTGATATTTCAATCAAGATCTTCATCGATCATCTGAATTTGAAGTACTTCATGATCATCAAGAAACTGATCAGACGACAGGCTAGATGAGCTGAGAAGTTATTCGAATATAACTTCAAGATCATATATCAGTCAGAAAAGCAGAATCTGAAAGCAGACGCGCTGATCAGAATGTCAGACGTCAAGTTCGTTGAATCAAATGATGATCGAAAGCTATATTAGCATCAGATGCTATTGTCAGCAAGCACATTTGAACTGCAATCAATAGAAGATGATCAAGATCTGATTCAGACCTTGCTCATATTTAGTTCAGATTTGAAACAGAAATCAAAAGTTAACGAGAATTCGATCAAAGAGATGATTTTCATTCAGAATCAAATTATAGTCGAAAATCGAACGAATCAACAATGTATCAATATTCGAACAGTCATAGAACAGAACAGAAGAACTTGTCAAGATATGAGTCTAGACAATTGCAGAGTACTGAACGAAGTACTCTGAAAGAATGATAGACTGTGAGTCTCTCAGTCAATGATCATTCAATTGATAAGAAAAGCACATGATCTTTCGATCAGTGATCACTCTGACATAAATCGAACGTTAGACTTGTTAAGACGATCATATTGCTGATTGAAGATGAGAATGACAATCAAACGCTACATTCGAAACTGTTACGTTTGTCGTAGATCAAAAGCATTAAGAGATCAAATCAATGAACTATTGAAGTCATTGTCTATATCTGAACAACGATGACAAGACATATTATTGAATTTCATTATCGATTTATTGAAAAGTGATGAAAGCAACGCGATTCTGACAGTAATAGATTGATTATCTAAAGAACGTCACTATATACTCTGTTGATCAGATGACGAAGAAACTTTCGCTGAACAAACAGTTAAGCTGTTGCTGATATGAATCTTCAGAATTCATGAGCTATCAAGATCAATAATGTTCGATAGAGATTCGCAATTCATATCGATTGTCTGAAAGTTTCTATGTCTGAGACTCAACATTAAGATGAAACTATTCATCGACTATCACTCACAGATCAACGATTAAACGAAAAGAGCGAATCAGAATGTAGAACGATATCTACGAAGCTACTGCTCGTACATGCAAGATGACTGATTCGTCTGACTATCTATGACTGAATTCGTCGATAATAATGCTATTTCGTCGTCAATTGAACAATCAGCGTTCTTTCTGAACAAGAGCTTTCACTCTCATATGAGCTTCGATTCGAATTCAACTGAATATGAGATCACTCGAGCTAGAATTCAAGCGAGCAAAGCAAAGAATATATTCAAACACATGAAATGATCATTAACGTTGATCAAGCAGACATTAGCAAGAGTCAGAGTCACAATGAAGAAACAGACTGACAAGCATCGAAAGAAAATGATCTACAAGATGAGTGACATGATGTTTCTGAATTCTAGAAACATTACGATCACAAAATCGTCAAAGAAGCTGAACGATAAGATGCTAGAATCTTTCAAGATTCTGACTGAGATCGAACATGCATATCGACTAAAACTGTCATCGACAATGAAGATTCATTCAGAGTTCATCTTGAATCTGCTACGACTGAATTCAAAAGACTCTCTTGAAGAACAATGAAATGAGTCGTCTGATTCTATAGTGATAGATGACGAAAACGAATGAGAAGTGAAGAACATACTGAACTTCAGGCACTACGAACGAGACAAACGACTGCAATATCGTGTCAATTGAAAAGGCTATGACGTTGATCTACATTGATACAATGTCGATGAAAATGAGTTCGAAGACTGCTTGAAGATCGTAAATGACTTTCATCAGAAGTATTCAAACAAGCCAAGTTAGAAATCGACTCAACAAGAATCGATCGACCGAACTGCAGCAATGAGAACATTGCTAGATGAAGAGGAGAGTAATGTTGCGAGCATGCATCTCTGTTACCTCTGATTAGCCTGATTAGTCTAACATAGACTAGTATAGAGCTGTGAGTAGAGCTGTTGTTGACACGCTAGCGGCCTAGCGTGCCTTCGTGAGTAAAACTCACGTCGTGTTGCATCTTCTTTCTACTTCAGCTTTGAACTTCTAGTTAGAATACATTCATATGATTCGCTCTATGCAGACTCATAACATTGACGAGTTGATGTCAATATTCTGTGAAGTGAAATTCAATTATTTCATTTCAAAAGATACTATAGAATGTGATTCTTTCATCTTTTGTTCTTATGATATTCATACTCATTCATCAGCATCATTGAATTGATTATTTTTAGAATTATGAAAAGATCTATTGAAAACAATAGTCAAAATTCGAGATTCAAGTCTAACGACATGTAAGTAATTATTATTCAAAGATCAATTCTTCAATAATAGATCATCAATCTAAGATTATTAAACTATTAATAATCAAATTTCTACAAAGTTCATTGTTGAATGACTTCTGCAGTAAATATCATAGTCAACACATTTTCAAAATTCATGAGTTCTTATCAAATATAAATCAAATATCTGCAATTATATATAAACAAAGATTGTTGCATTTCTCTGCTGAACAAGAGTTCAATGAAGTACAATGAAAATATTGAACATATCATGAAAATGTTTCTCAATCAGTAAGATATCAATCTTGTAATAATTCTTGATTAATAATTGATTAATCAGAAATGATATATTCAATTTCTGAATTATTTTGAGCAACATAAAATTGTAGTCTGTTTTTATGAAGAACAAGCTTAAATTCTGATGAAACAGAAATCATTTGAAGTTGATATGTCTTTCAAAAGAGTATGAACTCGCAATGTTAATGAAATTGTTTTTGCAATGTTCAATCAATTGATGAAAAAAGATAAGTAATTATTTATTGATCACGTATTGATATATGATCAATTCTTAATTAATTACTAATCAATATTTAGTTGTCACTTTGTGTCAAGTCTTTACAGATACTCAGACTTCGAAATGTTATCAATTTATCTTTTCTATCGTTTTTTCTTTATTTCAGAAACGATTGAGTATCGAAGTTAAATGATATCATATTCATAACTCAGAATTTGAAGTTATGATTATGAATATGAATTCAAGTCAACTAAAAGATAATTAATCTTCTATCATTAATATATTATTCAATTATTATTATATCATTGATTAATGATTGATCTAAAATTTGAACTATACTTGCAAAGTATTGATTAACAATCTCGTCAGTGACAATGATATACAGCATGAATGATTATCTATTGTAGAATTCATTTTCTACGTGAAGTTACACAATTGACAGAACAAGATACACATTCAAATTCTGTTCATGATCATATGTTAAGTCTATTGAATGCTCAGTTCAAAGAAGATTACTTTCAGATCTGTAATTTACTAATAAATAATCATTTCTTAATTAATCAATTATTAATCAATTATTAATCACTCTCAGCTTCTGATCTCAGCTCATCAAATGTAAAATTCTGAGTCAAGCAGAAAAAGACAGATATTATTGCATCTGATATAAATGTTCATTGTTCAAAAATTTCATTAGATGCTTTCGTTCATGCTTGAAATCACATCAATGTTGTTGAATAAACACATCATAAAAGCAATAGTTTTGAAAAAAGATTAATGCTTCTTCAAGCTATCAAAAGATTTGTTTATTAATACTTAATTAATAGAGAATTAATAGTTTATCAATCACAGAGAACAAAATCTGAATGATCGAGATCTTGCACAATATAAAGCATTTCAAAACAAAGAAATTCATCACTCATATAGACAAACTTCTGCATCTGAGTGATTCTTCAATTCAGAAAAACGTAATCATAAGTTATTAATAAATGATTGATATTCAAATAGTAACTGATTAATATAGAAATAAAAAAAGCAAATATGCAAAAATGAAAATGAGATCAAGATGATGATAATCGTGATGATCATGATGAATTTGACACATTGTCTCAATATTTTTCTTCTGAAAGTTTGCGTGACAAAAGATTTATATGAAGTCAATCTTGTCAACGAAATTATTCAAATGAATCTCAAAGATATTTTTTCATTATCAATTTAATATCAATAGATGAATAATCATTTATTAATACTTAGTTCTTGAATCTTTTTACATCAACAGACATTTCAGAATAATCAAACAGTTTTCAATCAGACTTCATTAACTATTCATTAACAGAAGATTCAAATTTGACAGTTGAAGATTGAGACTTGAAGAATAAAGCTTGAAAATGAAAAATCAAAATTGAAGATAATTCAAATAAGAAAAGATTTGCAGAATGATCAATGATTGATCGTTCATTAATCATATATTAATCAATTTCACGTCAATTTTCTTGAGAGTTTTCTGAAGTTAATTGATGAGATCAATCACATATTATTGAATGATTAATTTCATACTAATCAGCTTGTATATGCATAGATTGCATCTATTTACTGACAAAATGTTGCTCAGATATCTCTCTTTCAAATCATTTCAAAAGCAACAAAAGTTTATTAATTATTGATTAATAGATGAATAATCATTGATCAGTCACGAATCAATGATGTTTTCTTGAGCATCTTTCTGCGTCATAGTAGAATTTATCATCTCAACATCAATCAATTTCTTTCTAGATTCTTTTTTTTCATTCTCTTTGTCATTTGAATTCTGATTCTCTGATTCTGATTCTTGCTTCTCATCTTCATCATCATTTTCTATCAATTCTTGATTAATAAAAGATTAATATAATATTAATAGAAGAAATTCTTATCAGACTCTGATTTTTTGACTAATTTTTTGTCTGATTTTTTGAAAGATTCATCAGCTGCAATTCTCTTTCTACTCTTGACTTTTAAAGCAAAAGAGACTGCAAGAATGTTCTCATTCTTGCAGTTGAACTTTGTCAAATGAACACAAACGTTTCAATCTTTCAGACAGACTGATGATTAATCAATGATCAATCATTTATTAATTATAAATTAATATCATATCGATCTTGACATTCTGACACTCGACACATTTAATCATCTTTTTCATCTTTAATTTCAAATGAATCGCAGTCTTGTTGATCTGAGATTAATAAACTATTAATTCATGATCAATTCATGATTAATAGTCTATCATGTTGTTCTTCTTACGCGAAACTTGAGAAAGTTTTTTTTTTTGCTTGACTTCTTCAAGCATCGAAACAGAAGAAGTCGAAGCTTCAGCAGTTTCAGCAGTTTCAGCTACGTTCTTCTCAGACGTGTCTGATATTAACTCATATGTCAGATGCTTGAAGTTTTCTATATCAATTATTGATTAGTCAGTGATTAATCATTAATCAATCACATATTAATCATATATTACTTACGAACGTAGATGTCGAAGTTCGCTTGTCTGATGTCATTTGTCGTCATAGCGATCACAACATTCTCTTCATGCTCGTTCACATGCTTGCGTAAATTACTCGTTAACGTATGCTTTCGCTGTGAATTGATGAATTATTAATAATCTATTAATTCAAGATTGATAAATCACTTATCTTATTCTCACAAATGCTATCATCTTCATCTTCATATTTGCAAAAAATCTCTCTTGACATGATGACAATTTTTCCCTGCTATTAATTCAATATCAATCAGCAATCAGTATCATATTAATCATTGATTAATTCTTTCTATTTTTATCAACTCTTTCTTCAATCATCATGATTAATCAATGATTAATCACATATCAGTAAATGATCAATCTATTTTTCTTTCAATCAATTAATTCGAAATTAATCTCGAATTAATTCATGTTACAGTGAGAGCTTTACTCACTTCGTTTTTGACCCATGCTGAATGCCAATCTGATCTTGTTTTCAAGGTCTGATATGCGACGTATGCCTCTGTTTCTTTTATTGAAGGCATTGATTGGAATGATTAATGAATTATTGATGGTTTGTGGATTGTAAGAGTAAAGGTTTGTGCGACCATGAAATCTATGTATGAGGTCGGGTGTTAGCGTGGGTCTTAGCTCCGGATGATCGGCATGGTCGCGTCACCTCAAGTATGGGTCGCGCGACCTACATCCTCAGCAAGGACTCCCAAATTTAGCGAGAATTGGCCAAAACTTCGTGTAGTAGTGCCTTGGGTACCAGAATGTTCGCTAAGGTACCTACGCGAGCGCTATAAACGCCTCTGAATCGACCTCGTAAACAAACCTTATAAGGCTTGGCATGTTAGTGTGGTTGTGCCTTGTACTGTTGAAGTTGTACAACGTACCTAAAACGCATCGCACCACTCACGGAATCACCTGAGGTTCAGCCAGCCTTAGCCCTGCTCGGTCAAGCATCCGGGCCATGAAGACATCCTGAACCCGTGAACCGATGTATTTACAGAGTTATCGATCATGCTTGAGCAATTGGTAGCTTCTCGTATGTTTCACGACACGAGGATCTACGTACATTTAGCTCGTGGTCCTGAGAAAGGGCTGGCTCCTTTGGCATTTCGACACGATTGCGGGAGTGCTATTAAGTTAAATGTCGCGGTCGGCTGATCTCAGCGAGTGAGGTAGATGTGACCAGACAGTGCGACGAACCAAAAAGTACATTAGACGAATCAAGGCTTGATTGCGTCTGTGTACGTGAGTTTTGTTCAGCTGCCAACAACCTTACATGGGCCAATCCCTCAATGAGGTTAGCTTGCATGATTTGGGCGACTTCACAAAAGGTACACGTAAGGTACTTGGCTCAGTCGCGCAGCAACTACATGAGATGTGCCTCAGGCTTCAATGAGGATCTATTCACCGACTTACTATTTCGCATAGAAGCAACAATTGCCGTAACCAAATTTACTCTGAGGATTATATCGATGATGACAAAACGCAACATGTGGAACGCCAGCGTCTCATAGAATCAAACCCAGAGTTTAAAAATCAAAGTCTCCAAGAATCTAAAATAATTCGGCGTGGCGTTGCTAGAATAGAATCTGTTTGGGAAAGTCTTTGCCGCTCAGACGTCAGGACCGGATTGTCCTAGCCCAAGCAAACAACTACGACTTTAGATCATCGACTATGGCTCGATGCAGGTGGAGCGATGGGTGACAGAAAGGAAATCTGTCTTCAAGTGAATCCTCAAGCCAAGCATGATGCCTCAGAAGAAAGAGAAGAGTGAATGATACGCAAACCTTGCTACAACTACGACCGATCCAAAAACACCGGAAAGGGACTTGAAAGAGATACCTAAAAATATGTGGAGGCCTGAGGATGGGCAGGCCAAGATATGGCTTGTGTGAGGGGTATAATCACTTATAATGCCATCTCTTCGTAGAGATAACGCATCCCCTTCCGATATGGAAAACCAATAAGTACTGTTGAACGATCCACCAGGGGTGCAGAAAGTTAGTGAACAATAACCGGTCTTCATAAAGATCCAAAGGGACAGCTGGACTCGTCGTTTTCCTGAAAAACCACAAGCGTTGGCTCGAGTCTATTACAAAGCCGGTGCGGCAGGAGGCATTGGATAAAGGAACATATGGAAATGATCAATCTCGAATTCCTTTACTCAAACTGTCATTCAGTCCAATAGCCAGCCTGGCGTATTTTGGCTCCCGGTCATTGTTACTGACATTCTGCATCCTGGCGGTCTCGAACAGCTGCTGACCAATTGAACTAGGATAAATTCTCCGGGAGGATAGGCGACTTTAAAATCGGGTGTTTCAGATGGACCTCATGCGGACAATATGAGATCTGGTGTCTTGCTGTGAATTGGGCTAGAGGCGGAAAGATCCCTCTTGCATGGCACAAACTGACCCCTAGCATTGCTTCCGGATTCTGGAAGTCTGAGGAGAGAGGATGCTTATTACGTTGGGAAAGGCCACATTTGCCTCACTTCTTCTGCAGTCTTCTGAGTTTCCAGGCGCTCGACCATAAAATCCAGAAGCACCTTGTTTTGTAACTGTTTCTTATCCCAGTCTGCTTCTGGAGGCACCCAACCTTCAGCATCTCTGCTAAGATATTTCTTTGCGAAATTTTGTACTTCGTGCCACTGACTGTACTCCAAGAATTCCCGTCCATGAGATGCGACTTCCGTGGGGGTAAAGTAGATTGGGCATTGGTCCGGAAACTGCATTTCCTCCCATTTCTCGAATATTTGGATGAGGCAGGTACGAAGAGGAACAATACCATCGTCCCATGTGTCTTCAATCCTCCTAAATAGCTCTCGTAATGGTTCGGCGAATTTCCGTTTTGCAGTATAAGCGTCATGGTTATTGAGGTACGTTGCGACCTCGTAGGCTTTTGCGCAGATAGCCCGATATTTTTGAAATAAAGCTATCTCCTTCTTATCGGTGTCGAGGTCTTGAAAATTTGATGGCAACTTCGGAAGCTTCGCGCCTTCAATGTACTTCTCTGAAGGAGTTTAAGAAAACAGGCCACCGAGCTTGCAAGAATAGAGGAGAGATGGATGTAGATTGCCAATCAATGAGACTGACTATTTGAGTATAGTCCTGCGATCATACAAATATGTTACCCGTATGTAGATCTGTGTGCCATATTGTTGGCCTTGATCTTTCAACCAACGGATCATACTTCATTAGGTTCGGTAATAACTCCATAGTTACGTTGAGTGTGGAGAGGTGGTCTTGTACTGCGCCGTGAAGAAGTGGATTGATGTTTTCTGGTGTGGGGAGACGAGTTCGAGCGATACATCTCTGTGCAAGCCCTTGCCCAAATTGCATGAGAGTAGGCCCTGTAAATTTCAAAAGTTAACACAAAAGTAGTGTTACAGAGCAGCGATATTACTTACAGGGGCCGGCATCAATATCGGGCTGCAAATCGCCCGGAGAAGCGCCATCAGTCCACGCTGGACCACATGCAGGGCCAACACAAAACAAACCCCTTGGATCCTCTGACGAATCTAGTGATATCTGTTCAGATGCCTTCGAGATCGAGTGCCGAAAGTACAAGCTGCCATAAGCCGGAAACCGAATATCCGTGAGCTGGTGCTCCAATTGGGTCAAGCGTTTAATAAGCTCAAGACGGTCGGTTTCTGTAATGTCATTCCATACCTTGAAAAGTTGAACACCAGGAGCTTTCTCCATGATAATATATTCAGCACCGACTGGGTTCGACGAATCTGCATTCCATGCCAAAACCTTAGGAACAGATATTGTTGTATGAGAGCTCATTAAGTCCCTAGGATGTTAGCTTTGAATAGCTTCTGTAATCAGGAAATCTCTAGACCATATTGAAAAACAGCAACTTCAGAGGCTGTAGAGTACATAGCTCTGCCAGCGATTGGGCAGGGAATTTTGGCCACCACTTCTGCTCCATCGTCTATAGTCATCAGAAAGGCTTTGCTGAATCCTCCCTCCATCTTGTCGATCTTGCATCGCACAATTTTTGGACATCAAATTTGACTTATCGTTTCAACAATTGCTGTCTCTCATCTACCAAGAAACGACCGTTGGAGTATTGAAACAATTCTTCCTCACTAATCGGTTGGCCTGTTCCAGAGCTTAGAGCATTGAATGCTTTACATTGGGGGAATAATTACCACGACACGATATAGAGACATTTCTAGCCAGCCTCATAGTAGCTTTGGCGAACAATGCTCGCATTGTGTCAGTAAAGTACCACGTGAGTACCTATGTGGGTAAAGTGACTAGCAGTACTCTAGCCGGTAGCCCGGTACCGAGGCACGCGGTCACAGAATCCCCACACTACGTCGTTTCTCGAAAGTACAACTCTCCACCTCTCCACCTTTCCACCTCAAATCTTCCTCTTGTCAAAACATATATCAATATATATACCAAAATGGCGACCGAGAGACTCAATTCCATCCTCAGCCACCTTACACCCGGCAAAAGTGGACTTTCAGCTATGTAAATAGGCTCCCCATTCTTATGACCTATTCTACACGCTGACCTCTGTACCCTTTGGCAACAGTACGCAGAAAAACCCGGATGATGTAGTCATCACACTTGCAATCCGGACGCCATTGGCCAAGGCCTTCAAGGGGGGCTTTAAAGATACTCCGCTAGATTACATGGTTTATTCGCTGCTCAAGAAAGTCATTGAACAATCGAACATTGACCCTCAGATGGTAGAGGATGTCTGCCTTGGAAATGTATGTTCTCATCAGGAATGTTAACGTTCAACACTCGCTCACATATGTATAGGTTGGTGATGCAAGCGCTGCTTACATTGTCCGTGCTGCTTCTCTTGCCGCAGGTTTCCCAGTCACTACAGGTGGATCTACGGTCAACCGCTTCTGCTCGTCAGGTCTCAAAGCCGTCCAAGATATCGCGAATCAGGTAAGCTCAGGGAGCATTGAGATCGGTGTGGCCATTGGTGCCGAGTCAATGACGCACGGTGGTGGCGCGCCTAAGCCATTCCACGAAGAAATACTCAAAAACCAGGATGCGGCAGACTGCATGCAGCCAATGGGCCAGACCTCGGAAAACGTTGGCAAAGATTACAGCATTTCAAGAGAGTCACAAGACAGATACGCTGCTGAATCCTATCAGCGTGCAGAACGGGCGCAGAAGGCGGGGTGGTTCGATGATGAGATAGTCCCTATTACCACAACCATCAAGGATCCCAAATCCGGTGAAGAGAAGGAAGTCACTCTGACCAAAGATGAGGGCCCGAGATATGGCACCACCTTCGAAAGCCTTAGTAAGATCCGGCCTGCGTTCCCAGACTACGGCGACAAGAGCACAGGCGGGAATTCCAGTCAAGTCACAGACGGAGGTAAGCAACCCCGCCATACCTTCATGTGCTTTTCTCCATGTCTCATGTGTTAAACCCCCCTTCTAGCTGCGGCGGTCCTCCTCATGAAACGCTCCAAGGCTCTCGCCATGAAGCAGCCAATCCTTGCAAAATTCTGCGGAGCTACGGTCGCTGGTGTTGCTCCCAGGATTATGGGTATCGGCCCTTCTCTAGCCATTCCTAAGTTGCTTTCTAAATTCAACCTCAATCTGGCTACCGACATCGATGTCATCGAGGTCAACGAAGCCTTTGCCTCAATGGCAGTATATTGCAAAGATGTTCTAGGTATTGATCATGCAAAGATGAACATCAGAGGTGGTGCTATTGCTTTAGGTCATCCGCTCGGTGCTACAGGCGCCCGGCAGATCTGCACGGGTTTGAGTGAGTGCCGGAGGCAGAAGAAGAAGATTTTGTTGACGAGCATGTGTATTGGGACTGGACAAGGAATGGCAGCTCTGTTTGTTAATGAGCAGTTGTGATCTGTTTTATGATGACAGAATGGGTTATACATATATAAGTTTTTTGTAGGACACTCCTAGCGGCAACGGAACATGTTTGACAACACTAGGGCTATCGATTCCCACAGGTTCTCAACGGTCACCGTGTCAATCATACTATGGGTCAAAGGACTTCAATCGAGAGACGAAAGTCTACGCTGTCCATAGCTATCATTGTCTGATCCCCGCAAAGGATTTGAGTCCGAGTTTGGCCATTTATCCATTTCAGAATTCGATGAACTGATGATTCATTCCAACATATCCACGTGAGGATTTCCGGCCAATGCACTGGTAAAGGCAGCCTTGTCACCTAAGCTGGTACGCCTGCCGTCAACCAAGAGTCATCTGCATTCGCACGGTAGACTAATGGCGTATCCGGATTAGGGTTATGTCCAAGCCTCCTCTTAATTGGGTGACGCCGCTCACGCACCATGGCGAATAAGCTTTCCACATCACCAACTCTATCCTTACGAAAAGCTGGAATAGGTAATACCATCAACAGCCTCCGATCAACTTGTGCACCGTGCACGGAACCCGGCAATAGCTAATAAAGATGGAATCTAGCTCATCGCTGACCCTCGCTAATCTGCATACAGGCCCCCAGATCTCCGACTTTGCAGTACAGTATAACCTTGGTGGCAACCTCCCGTGGCGGTGCGTTTTCGTTTTTTGTTACCTTATGACAAACTCGTTTTCGTAATATGTCGGGTCTCTTTCGAAAGACTATGGCGCGCTTCCTTCAGGCACACTGCCGAGACTGTTCTTTGGGTCTTCGGGTCATCATGGCCACCCTGGCCTGCTTTAGCGACTTTAAAACTAGCATGATGCGCTGCTGCTGCGTTCCCTGCTCTCCAGATGCTCTTGTATCATCCTTTCCTACTTCTATGTCTTTGATCTTGCCCAATATTGGTAGCAGCGATGACTTCAGAATATATTACTATACCCCTTGGACTCCTCGATATCTGGGGAGGCGTCCAGCCCAACGCTACATCCAGTAGCAACGATGCAACGGAAACGTTCGATGCTCAGCAGGTAGCTATAGGTAGAGCAAGAAGGGCCCTATCAGTCAGCATTGGAGCTCTTGGAAGAACTAGGGAGACCGGTCTAGAGACAAAGGCAAATGCTTTTCCAATCCTTGGAACTCGGCGAAGCTCCACGACAGACGAGACGACGGTCGACCCTCGCAATTCTACCTCGACCAGAAGACTGCAACGATCAGCGACTATAAGTATTGGTACCCTCGCAAGGTCGAATGTCACGAGTCGTAGAACATCGATTGAGTCCAACCTTCGACCCCCAAGCGCTGAACTGCCAGGAGTGAGAAGACCTCAACTGGTTGCGGTTCCCAACCAGTCATCACAGAATGCCTATGTTTTCCAAAGTCTCAACAACTATCGTTTCCCTGCATCCGCAGATGACGTGACTGCACCTCTACCCATCTTTATTGGCAGAAATTGTGCTCCCGAGGAATCTCAAGGTGGTAGGCGGAGCAGCTCTGGGGCCAGATCGTGGGTACCGGGTCTTGATTTCATTCGCCGAGCCAGCACCGCCGTCGAAAATATTTCGAGCGTCGTCCGCCGTAGTAGCCTAAGCGATGTCTACGAAAAAGCCAAGGTGCGGGAAGTTCAATTGAGGCGGAGCACCATCGCACAGGTTGGGTTTCAGTATATGTTCTACTTGCTTATCTTGGCAACTATTTACTTCCTGATGGTTGGCGTACCTCTTTGGAAAGGGGTAGTATGGTGGATTTATATACTATTCAACAGTAAGCTAGCTGTTTCTGCAGGAACGGCGGTATTCTTGGGCGTAGGGTTTCTGTATATTGTCTTTGCATTCCCTTCATGTCTCGCACTGACGGATTCACACAGCTACGCGTACTTACCGTTATTGCTCCCATTCGAAAAGACCGCCCCTGAAAGAACCCCGTTCCAGGCAGCTGCTCGAGCTGATCATGGAAAATTGAATGACACAGCCTTGCTCATCCCATGCTACAAGTCGGAGAACCTCATTGGTGCGACCTTAGAAGCTGCTCTCAAGATATTCCCAGCAGAAAGCATATTTGTAGGTGGTTCACCAACAATATGTCAAAGATGTACATGAAAAACATTGATTGACGAACGCGTAGGTAATTGCTAACGGGAATTCTCCGACACCCTTGGATGGTACTAGCTCAGTATGCGAACGGTATGGTGTGTCTCATACGTGGTCTCCGCTGGGCTCCAAGATCATCGCGCAATTTGTCGGTTGCTACGTTGCAAAGGGTTTCCCATACGTTCTACTGATCGATGACGACTGTCTTTTACCTCCCAACTTTCCGATTGTTTCAGATCGACTAGTAGGCGACGTAAAATGTGTCGGTTATACCATTAAGAGTGTTGGCCCAAATCGCACTAGAGGAACGCTCTGTCAGCAAGCGCAGGATATAGAGTATAAGATCTCTGGTGTACAAAGAGCGTTTGCGGGTAAACTGGGAAGTGCAACCTTTCCTCATGGAGCTATAAGTATCTGGGATAGAGAGTTGCTCGTCAGGACATTTGAAGAGCATCCTGGGTTCTCGGTCAGCGAAGATTGGTTTTTCGGACATGTGGCTCGCCAACTGGGCAGTCGGATCCAAATGTGCACATCTGTCTTTGTTGAGACCAAGACACCGAGTGCTGTATTCTTCGGCAGTGGTGGTGCCAGAGGAGGGTTTGGAGAGTAAGGGACAATCAAACAACGTCGAATTGTTTTCATCATAGCTGATACGTTCTTCAGAATGACCGTATGGAAGCAAAGATTCTACCGATGGAATTTCTTCTTTGTTAACGGAATCTACTACGATATGTCGTACATACTTTTCAGTTGGAAGCTGGGGTGGTGGGAAATCGGTACGAAACTGTTTGTGTTCCAGGAGGTCTATGAGACCTTGCTCTATCTTCTAGCGCCATTCGTCCTTCCCATATCATTTTACGTTCGTCCACGTTTCACGGCATACATGTTTGTGGCTACCTTGGGCTTGTATATGGTCAATGTTGTAATCTTCAATTATGTAAGTGTTTCCTTTTTCTTCTGGCTTACATTATCAAGCCCCATGTAACGGGTTTCTGACTGATAAAATTGGATAGGTCCATCTCCGTTCCCGAAGACAAGCTGTCACGGCTTTGTGCCTACTATACTACATGCCTTACAAAACCATCCTGACTTTTGTCAATATCGCATCCTGCTATTACAGTATCTACAAATATGCCAAATACTTTGCGAAGCGCCATCCCAAAGTTGTTGAGGATGAGAAAGCGGTAGGCATCATATTGAAACTTGAGGAAGAGGCAGCGTCTCGTCCAGGAAGTGCCAGAAAGACACAGTATGCAAAGAGCAAAAGAGAAGGATCAAACATTCGTAGAAGGCGCTTCACGGTTACAGCCATGGGAACGCCAGGAGCTGTTCTAGAAGACCCGCAACCAGATCTTGACGGTACGGGTGTCGGTATCTATGACTTTGCTGCTCAGCGAGCACCTACCCATTCAGCTGCGCCGTCGGTGATGAAGACTATAATTACCGATTTACAATCTTCGAGTTCATTCAATAGTCGTTGGTCATCGGTATCCGCTTCGTCAGATCTTGGTATGGGTTCAATCAGAAGAATTTCGTTGAACGATGGCTAGAGATCTGCACCTCCGAATATCAATCTGACGCTTTTTGACCCCTACCTGACAGCCATGGAAACGCGCAAGCTCATCAATAATGCTTTTGTGATCATTGTTGCATGAGAAAATGCACACATATCTAGGGCATCTGTGAGCAAAGCTGGCTATAGGGGACCAGCAAGTATGAACCAATGCATTTACTATACTCGGTTAATTCTTCATTCCAGAAGCAAGGCTTGAATACCCTTTATTCGGCTATTTCTATTCATCAGACTTCGCTAACATGCATGCAACAGGCTAGTAAACAACTGAACCGACTCCTCTATCCGCCCTCTCTATGATGTACGACATCTTATTCAAACCGACCAATTTAGCTCCACCCTCGCCTGGCGATTAGCCCACCCGTAAATTTCCTCTATCTCGGCCGTGGGGAGCTCATCAATATACTGCTTGCAACAAAGATCCAGTTTGTGCTGCTCCACCGGCTTCTTCGCTCTCTCCATGCCCGCTCTAATCTCTACCAACACCCCTGCTGCCACCCACTCGTTGTAAAAGTGCTCGAACAAAAAGTCATTGCGATTCCTCTCCGAGGTCAATCGCGCTGAAAGCTCTTCACATTCGTTCCGTAATTTGTCGGCGTCAAACGGCGTCGGCGGCTCGCCGTTTATCCGCTGTTCATACCGGTCTCGGTCGGGGTCATTGACGCTGAGGATGAGGGCGATGTCTTCGTACGAGAGGCGGACGTAGAGACGCGCGACGACCATTTGAAGCCAGGCGTGGTACCGAATACCGTTTTGACCCTCTGCAGCATCGCTGAAACACCCCGCTCTGGTTCGTGTTAGCTACACATACCTACCTTGTAGATAAGAGGAAGAGGATGTGGGAGCTTGGGTTTACAAAGGGCAAAAGGGAATTTACCGTTGCATGGCATCCACGATGCTCTCAGAAGAATCCATTGGGTCGTAATCTTTGAACAGTCGAGTGTGGGTTTGGTATCAAGAAGCGGAAGGTCTGGGCTGTTTGATCAAACCTCGTTACTGTTGACTTACGACCTCGCAGCTGCTAAAAATCGATGTTGTGTAAAGAGAACCTGAGTTTTAAAGCTACTGGATCGAGCGTGGTGCTGTTGAAGGAAGAAAAAAAAACCCCAAAATTGAACAGCGAGCACCATTTATATACAATCACTCACCCCCCCCCAAATGACTCCCTCATATCCGATCAATAAATATGTATGGGTCATTCCCAGCCATCGAACCATACCATTCATGAAAGGAAACGCTTGATCTACCAATTCCCTATCTCAGAAAAGCTTGACTCATTACCCCCAAGTCCCACATCCCCCTTATAAATCCAAAAAACCCCCAAGTTGAATAAAAACAACCCCACCCCACCCCAATCCATCACCCTTACCGCCGCTTTTCCCCATTCCAAAGCACGCGCGATATTTCCAAAAAAAAAAAAGCAACTGAGCAGAGGAGGGTTTTTTTCAATCAATTCGTGTCTGTCCGATCAGGACATGTCTAGCTAGCCCATTGACTGAGTTCGTTATTAGCCCATGATTTAATCATCGGTTTCTCGGATCATCCGTTGTTGTTGTTTTGGGGGGGGGGGGGTGGCTTTTCAACTCTCCAGCACATTAGCAAAGGTTCTGGTTTTTTCTTTCCTCTACTTCATATGAAAGAAAGGTGAAAGATGATTGTTTTTTGGGGGGTTTGGGTATAGATATGTAGTTATAAGCGGTCGGGGGTGATCTTTCTACTGTATCTTGCGCCCCCCCCCCCCAACCCGGCCCCAGGGGGCTAGAGTTTTTCATTATGGGGGGTTTCTTTTTTCAACGTTCTTCGGCCTTTTTGGGTTCATCCCTCACTACCTTAGTCAGTCGCCTTCCGCCACTTTTATTTTATCGAGCTCACCACCAACTACCCTCACACTTCGCTTCTCCATCTCCATCGCCCCAATCCCCCCGTTCCCACCCCTCCTATTTGCTCTACAGCCATGCCCACTCGTCTCCACTCCATTTATCTCGGCTGGCTTGATGTTTGGGGTGGTTTGGGAGTTTTTTTGGGATGGGGGAGTACGTGTAGTGCGGGTTCGTGAGGAATGTGGGAAGGGAATGATGGGAGGGATGAATGGTCTAGGGAACGTGGCCGTGGGGTTGGTTTGTGGCTGAGTGTGGTGATGTGGGATGGGTACAGTATGTCGATGCTGTAGGCGGCAGCTTGGTTGTGAAAGGGGTCGAAGGAAGGGAGGGATGTGTAATAGCTGAAAAAAACCAAAATTTTGAACGGGGTGGCCCCATGAAAATCGCTTATCGGGTATATTCCTTGTCCTAAAACCCACCAGCGCCGGAGCATACCCCTAAAAACTAACAAGAATCAAACAATCTCAATCTCCGCCCTCCGCCCCCCCGTCCGATCAACCACCACCCTCTTCCTCACAACCACCTTGGCCGTACTCGCCTTCCTCGGATCCCTCGCCTCAAATACCTCATCCAGCTCCTCCAACGTCCGCCCCTTTGTCTCCACGAAAAAGAAATATATAAACACAAATTCAAAAACGTCCCAGAAGACGAAAAACACATAGAACCAGTATCCAATGTTTTGGAGCGCGATCGGTGCAGCGAACGTGTTTACGAACCCCGCGGTGCCGGCTGTGAGCTGGAAGATGGCCATGCCCTTGGCGCGCATGTCGTTGGTCATGACTTCGCCGGGGTAGATGGGTTGCATGGCCGTGTAGCCGACGGCGAAGACGCAGCCGAAGATGTAGATGAAGGCGATGCTGGCGCTTGAGGACTCTTTGCTTCCCGTTCGGACATAGCCCGCTGCGGTGCCGGCCGTGATGGCGAGGCAGACGATCATGCCTGCGGTCGCGGAGAGGAACATCTTGCGCCTGCCGACGCGATCATGCAAGAAGGCGCCCATGACCGCAAAGATCCAGCCGGTGATGGCGTAGACGATGTTGAGCAGCAGCTTGGTGGAAGTGTCGGTGATGCCGACGTATTTGACCAGAGTGGGCAGGTAGTAGCTGATGACGTTGTTGCCGGAGAATTGGCCGAACCAGGAGAAGGCGACGTTGAGCATGAGGCGGTAGCGGCGGTTGCGGGTCTTGACCATGTCGCGCAGGTCGAAGATGGTGCTCCAGGAGGTCATGCCTTCGGTGCGGATGGCTTCTTGCATTTCGTGCATTTCGAGGCGGACGAGGGGATGGTTGTAGTCGCCGTTGGCGTGGTAGTTGGCGATGAAGGTGCGGGCTTCTTCAACGCGGCCTTTGGCGATGAGCCTGGGTCCGGGGGTTAGTCTGGGGTTTGTCTAAGGGGGTTAATTGAGAGCGGGGTAGGAGAGACAGACCATCTGGGGCTTTCGGGGCAGAAGAAGACGCCGAAGCAGACGAGTCCCGGGCAGATCATTTGGATCCATAGGGGTAGGCGCCATTCGAGAAGCTGCCCTTGCAGAGCCTTGGAGTTGAAAGTTCCGTACACACTGCAGCTGGCAAGAATGGAACCCTAGACTTTCTTAACCGGGTGTCAGATAGTGAGGAAGGGCTGCTGCTCTTACAAGGTAGTATAGTGTGTTGTAAATACCAGACACCGTCGCTCGGTACTGAGGCGGAGCAATTTCAATAAGAAGGAGCGGAGAAGCAGTAACCGCAATTGAAGAGAAGAAAGCCAAAAGAAATCGACCTCCAATAAAGCCAGCCAAAGTCGGAGCTGTGGCGGTCACAACAGCACCAACACAGACGCCAAGGCAGCCGACAAAGATGGCCAGCTTGCGGCCTCGCCAATCCGAGATCCAGACGAAAAGTGCTCCGACCATTTGACCAACCTTGAATCATGTCAACATCGCTGGGGTGATCCATTCAAGTGGAAGATTGGCGTACATTATAGATTGCAAAAACAATTCCAGTGGAGGCACTACCGCCATCACCAAGGCCGTAGTACTTGGTATAAGAGGGCAGAGCATTGATACTGCCCATGAGCGAACCGTCGTAGCCGTTCATGGTACTTGCTAGAGCAATCAGGGCTAAACAGAGGTACACTTTGAGGTATCCCGCCGACTGATTTTCGAGTCAGAACAAGAATTTCGGATGCAGTTCTTCCAATACCGACCCATGGAGATAAACCCTTGACAGCATCAGCGTACTCGACATTCTGCACCTCGATTTCCTTTTCAGCGATCGTCTTCACAGGCTCAGACTCCTGCTCCAGGCTGGACCCCATATGCTCTGGCCCAACCTGCTCAAAGCCGGTAGCCTTTTCCATGGCAATTGTTTAAGCAATGGACTGTTTGGAATCTGAGATTGCGAGACATGCGGGGGGCTGCATACTAATATATCATACGGAATATAGAAGTCTCAACGCACTAAAGCAGTCATGCAGGTGCAGGTGCTGCGAGCTGCTTTCTCAATCGGGAAGCGGAGTGGGAGACTCCGGAAATTGCGGGGCCCCACAGACTAGAGTACTGTGGAGAGACGGGAAGCCTCCCCAGAGACTGTTGCTCCTGCAAGCGCAAGACAGGGTGCGGAGTGAGGAGCTCCGACTTCTCTTATGTCGCAGGGACTATGTATTCCGGCCTCCAGAAATATTAAAGTACCTTACCTTAATAATACACATACGCGGTCCCATTTGGCATGGTACAATTCCTGACGTTCCAGTCCGTGTTCTAGAAGTCCGCCCCACCTCGGCTTCTCGATGGAAAGCACGTGATCATGTCGAAACTTGAGGTACGGTACGGTAAGGTTAGTACGGTAAGTTACCTTACTGGTATATTATTCGCTTTACATCGGACAGATGAGCAGTAAGACCCAAAGCGACTTAGTACTTCCAGTTCATACAGCTTCGAATATTCAAACTGGCTTGAAGAGACCCAAGCTTAGGATATAGGTATGAACGCCATCGCGAGCGAACGTCCTTGATGAAGGGTCCTGACAGGCTCACTGCATTGCTCTGTATTGTACTAAATCCAATGCGATTTCAAAAACGACCGAACTCGGTAGGTCCAAAAGGGAATTCTGGGAATTGCGATACTTGATCCCACATAACGGAATTCCAAAGGTCATCAGGCACAAAGGGTGATTGCTGGTCCCAACCATTCATAGCCCCATCCATGATTGCGTGTGACATTTGGTTTGAAGCCTCGTAGACTTCAGCAATGACTTCTCGGCTTCTTTTTGCTACGGCGCTCCAGAGCTCCATTGACTGCAGGACTCGTAGAGCTATCTCCACTTGGCCACGCCACTTTCCAGCTTCTATGATGTTATCGCTCTCGTAAAACAGCGACAGGAGAGGCACCATTGAAGCCTGGAACAAGAACCTATTCGTAGAGTAAGCCTCTTGCTTAAAGCGTCGAGAGAAGCTGCATGCTTACCCGACAGCATTCCAGCCACATATATGGTCAGGTTGCCAATCAGTGGTAATATCTATTATCGAGTTGCCAGCTATAGAGCGACATGACTCAATGGCATCCTTATCGACAGGCGACAACTCAGCAAATGGTCTTCGAGACAGTCCAGCGTGAAGAAGTACTGGCCGGTATAATAGCAGGCGAATATTTTGGTAACGCCATCTCAGAACGGCACGCGGAACTAGGAGAGTCCTGGCGCACTGATGTGGCGATCGAAGTGGTGCAGGCAATGTCTCGAACCAAGATATTAGATTTTTGTCAAAGATAGCTATATCGCTGGGCGTGAGGTAGGATGAGATTGCAAGCCGGTTCTGGATTTCCGCAGCGAGTCTGCAATAACCCACGCTGGCTGTTAAGTATGGTCCTCGATCCTCAAATGCACGCTAGTTCAAGATTAGGATTGAAAGTGGATCGTAAAAGCATCTTTCGATCTTACATTTCCTGGGCTTTCATAAGACGGCGGGTGTACGCTGAGGCAAATCAGCAACTTTATTGGAGGCTTGCACTGGTAGAGAGATAAAGCACGTACGTTACCGCTGGACCAAAATAATCGCAGGCTGCCGGCCTTCCCAGCGTAGTTGATCCCCATATGTCCAAACATACCAGTGACCACCACGTTCGTCTCTTCACTTCTCGGTCATTCTGAAAATCTAGCATCTGTGCATGCTCTGGAGATGCATGCAGCGGGGTCTCCCGGTGGATTCCTAATGCACACGCCATGCGCAATGCCGCCCCGGTGATGGCAACAGCCATGTTTGGCCTTGTGGTCCACGTGTTAATATAATACCCAGGAAGATCGAGGATATTTGTAACATTCAGAGACGCAAGGATAAGGAACCCCACCTATTGCAGTAGTGAAGATAGAAACCCCCCATAAGTGCAAGCGCTTGGATTGTTTCCAACCTCCCACTACCAAACGAGTCCAGCCCGAGGTAGCGTCTTGCTCTTAGGTAGAACACCGTGTGAACTGTGTCTAAGCAAGTCATTGCAGCAATACTTCCAAGAGCAAAGACCATGTTGAGAAGCGACAACCATGGAGCATCCACCCTAGCGCCAGAAGCAAAGTTCATCCGAAATTGCTTTTCGTCAATCATGGGAACCAAGACGTGGACATGAGAAAAGTAGGCTTCGACTGATCCCAGCTCAGTTTCTCGAGTTATCGAGAGAGAAGATAAGTCCGACGCATCTCTGTCAGATCTTTCGTACGGCGAATCAATCTGGAGAAGATTTGAATGCTTCTTGATGGCTGGGCATAAAATTGACATGACTTTTAGGGCTGCAGAAATTGACGAAGAGCCAACATATGACGAATGTCGCAAAGCGGACAGATCCAGAGCATTCACGTCGTCTGTGACGAAATCAGGGCTGTCCTCGTCAAATTCGCTCGGCGGGTCTTGAAGCTGTTCAAGCGCGGAGCTGCCATCAGGCCGCATCAAGGTCGGCGATTCAATCTGGCCCCCAGGCGGTTGGGATGACGCACTCAAGATTAGATCTATCAGCTCTTTACGAGAACATGACTGTAGACTTGGTATATCGCTCGAGGGGAAAAGAAGCTTTATTATTGACCGACATTGTTCAAGTGAGTTTGACAGGTGGTCAACGGTCCTGTAGCGGTGCAGTCAGCGTCTATGGTTATAGATTGATTCATCTCGCACCCTATTCAGACTTTGAAGACAGCTTAGCTAACCAACTTTCATAGACCATCACTAAATGATGTACTTGCGGGTAATTGAATACTGCTAGAAAATTGCCAAAGAAATACCCGGCAATACCGCACGTGTAGATGTGGGATTTGAGCCCATTCGTAGCTTACTTTTGGCTCGGAATGACTCTCGCTTTAGGAGTCAAGTATACGCAGGGGCCTTCTTTGCCATTGTCTTTACATCTCTGGCAAGGTTGGTTTCCATCACATCGGGCCTTGCGACGGCGGCATTCTGTGCAGGCCAGTACAGGCGCTGACCGCGTCGGTTTCACGACACGCGCTGGCTTCGGCGATCTGAGCTGTGCCGCATCATTAACAGTATCTGGAGTGAATTGAATCGTGCTGAACATAATCGGCTATAGCCAGCCTCGGCCGTCAGAAGGCCAACGGAATACGAGCACCCGGGTGGGTTCATTCGCCCAGGAAAACTTAAGACCCTAATACATCATGAAGATAGGATACAGTAGAAGCGAAAGTACTGTAAGCACAATAGTCTTTTGGGACTCCGTTGCTAACGGTCTTGCAGGAACCTTCAAGACCGTGAGGTGGATGAACCGGAATGGAGAGCGGAGTCAGTGGGGCCGCGATCTATTATAGGCACAAGTAAATTGTCATGGCGGAGATGCAAAGGGACAATCCCCCGCTAGAACAAACATACAGTACACAGACGTGTTTTCTTCGGGGCCTTGAAGTGACGCCTCCTCAAACCATTATTTCGCCATGACTATCAGATACAATTCTTCAACGATGTCGTCGTCTCCAATGCAAAATCACGTACACGAGTTGAAGAATGGATGGAAGGTGAAAGCAACCGATGCCGCTGACGCAGAGAGCGAATGGCTTGATGTAGCTAGCGTGCCCACTAAGTAAGTCCGATAGCTCCGACTCTTGGAAAACGTTTTCGACATCGATTTCCACTACCGCATCCACTGATTCCATGTTCTGATAGTGTGCATCTCGACCTCATTGCCAATCAAAAGTACGTTGCTCTCCGCTGATAGTAGGGGATCATGTACTAATAGAATGATAAAGGATCCCTGATCCTTTTATTGCTTTCAACGAACTCGACGCAGAATGGGTTGGGAAGAAATCATGGACGTACAGAACGATCCTTCCGAAACCGCATACCGCTCACCATGATGCTGTTACCGTACTGGCTTTGGATGGCCTTGATACCTTTGCTACAGCCAAATTCAATGGCAAGGAAATACTCAAAAGCGACAACATGTTCATTCCCCACCGAGTTGACATCACTGGACATTTGAAAAGGGATGGGGACAACGTTCTTGAGATCGACTTTGAACCCGCTCTATTAAAAGCAAGGTATTTGGTTGCAAGCATTCGTCTCCGCTGGAGATCAGATCCTAATTATATCTGGCCTACAGAGAAATCTTAAAGCAACACCCTGAACATGCTTGGCATTGCATGAACGGGGAGCCTGGAAGGCTTGCCGTTCGGAAAGCGCAATATCACTGGGGCTGGGACTGGGGTCCGGTACGTGCCAAACTATGACGTGAGATGTACCTACGCGGCTGATACAAGTCTCAAGTTGTTAATGACTTGCGGTCCGTGGAAGCCGATAAGGGTTGAAACCTACATTGGACGTCTCGCCGACGTTTGGATTGAAGTCAATGTTGACGAGAACTTAAGAACAGCCAGTATTACAGCAAATGCTCAAATTGAAGGAAGTCATGGAGGGAAAGTCTCATTTACCCTTAGTTTGGATGGTAAATGTCTCTCCGAGTCTGTTGTAGAGGTTGGTAAGGATCTTTTTGTCAAGACCGAATTCAATCTTAATACCCCTGTGTTGTGGTATCCTCATGGTTATGGTGCCCAACCACTATATGAGGTCTCTGCCTCGCTCCTGGCTGGAGACGCCAGCCTCCACAGAGTGAGCAAAAATTTCGGCGTCCGTCGGGCAGAGTTGATCCAACAAGCAGACAAGCATGGCAAATCGTTCTACTTTAGGATAAACAATGTAGACGTATTTTGTGGCGGTTCCGACTGGATCCCCGCAGATAGCTTTACACCTAGAATCTCCGACGACAAATATCGGCGCTGGTTAGAACTGATGGTCGACGGTAATCAATGCATGATCCGTGTCTGGGGTGGAGGGATCTGGGAGGCAGATATTTTTTACTCCACTTGCGATGAGCTTGGAATCATGGTGTGGCAAGACTTCATGTTTGGTATTTATATGTTTCTATTACGTTGGTCCAGCTCTGACCGCTATGATGCGGTATCTGACCATCTGCAGGCTGCGGTAATTATCCAGCATATCCAGAAATACTCCAATCAATTGAAGCCGAATGCGAAGCCCAGCTCAAGCGACTTCGACATCACCCTTCGATTGTTATATATGCTGGCAACAACGAGGACTATCAATGTCAGGAGCAAAATGGCTTAACATATAATTACGAAGACAAAAATCCAGAAAACTGGCTGAAGACGGACTTTCCTGCAAGATACATCTACGAGAAGCTGCTTCCCGAAGCTGTCGAGAAGTTTTCTCCAGCAGTGCAATATCACCCAGGCTCCCCTTGGGGCGATGGGAAGCCCACGAGTGATCCAACAGTTGGTGACCTGCATCAATGGAATGGTAAGTACATAGGGCTTTTCAATGTTAGACTATTAGAGCTAACTCGAGATTTAGTCTGGCACGGTACCCAAGAAAAGTATCAGATCTTCGATACGCTAGGTGGACGATTCAATTCGGAATTCGGCATGGAAGCGTTTCCCCATATCCAAACCATCAAAGAATTCGTGACAGACGAAAGCGAGCTATATCCACAATCTCATACCCTAGACTTTCACAACAAAGGTAAGTCAGCTCTGTCGCAGTCTAGCATGGTCCCGAAGTAATCACTGAATTGTGACAGCTGATGGTCACGAACGACGAATTGCCACCTACATGGTTGAGGTAAGAAGACATGAGACACCGGTTTGTGAGGATGTGCGAGCCTTGGCTTACGTGTCCCAGAACTTTCGAACTCGAACAGAGCTTGAAGCCTTTATTCATCTCACCCAACTTGGACAATCTGAGGCTCTAATGTTCGGCTATCGTGGTTGGCGGCGGCAATGGGGTGATGCAAGGAAGTGTGGAGGTGCTCTTGTCTGGCAGCTGAACGACTGTTGGCCTACGACTTCTTGGGCAATCTGCGACTATTACCTACGTAAGAAGCCATCTTATTATGCCTTGGCTCGAGTTTTAGCACCCCTGGCAATTGGCGTTCAACGAGGTGAGTCCCGGGAGAGCGTCCAGGACAAAAGTGAGATTCTGACTGCACATAGCACATCACGATTGGTCTGTGGTGCATGCCAGACCGAGCAAAGCTGACAAATATGAGCTGTGGGTTGTAAGCAGTAAGATGGAGGTAGTGACAGCATCCGTTGAACTGCATTATTTATCTATCAAGAGTGGCAAGGAGATCATGGATCCCGTAATCATGAAAGATGTCAAGATCGTTCCCAACGGCACGACTAACATAATGGATGGGATTATTGATAATGTCAAAGAGGAGCAGCATGTCCTTGCTGCGCGACTCTTGGTAGATGGCAAGGTCGTTGCTCGGGATATGGATTGGCCGCAACCGCTGAAATATCTCTCGTTTGAAGATCGAGGTTTGGAAGTCTCATTCGACGGGCAGTCTTCGATCCGAGTGAAAGCGAACAAACCGGTCAAGGGTCTGGTGTTCGAGGAGCGAGAAGGCGTGCTGCTCAGCGACAGCGGTCTGGATGTGGCGCCAGGTGACGAACAGATCGTCAGCGTCAAGCATTTCCGGCCAGGCGATCAGCCACTGTCATGGAGATACCTTGGAAGTACATAGTAGAAGTCTCTGTCAAGTTTAAGGGGATTTAGATATGTCACTAATTGCTATAGAACGGCATCACTATATCTGATCATCTAGATTGAACAACCACGACCACCACGAACAGGATCAGCACTAGTGTCTAAAATCATATGGCAGCATGGCTACCTACCTTACCTACAGTAGAATATTGTCCCCAAAACTTCCCCAACCGAGCTTCAAGCGGAGGGTCAAATGCCGGAACAAACAAGGCTAGCGCACATATCGCCCTGCTGCGTTAATGCATCACACCAGATTCTGCGTCAAGAGATTCGTGGGGTACAGGTGCAGGGATCGACATGCTCTGACAATGAATGAGTGAATGGAAGCGGGACCGGTTTTCGAGATTGACGGACTGCCTATTCTGGACCGGAGCTGCAGCGATGATCTTCACGACGGCATTGCCCGGCAACAACCTCTGATGAGAATTTTAGGTAAATTGGAAGCGGAGTGTTGAAGCGGGAAAACATAAGAAGGTAAGTCTCCGACAGAAGTCGTTGACTCGAACTCCTCATAGTCTGGAACGTTGGACCAATCTGCTATCATGAGGTCCCTAACTCTTATCACAGTGCTTTCAGTCCTTCTGAGCGTGCAAGCCTGGCCCATTGACTCCAGGAACGAGAAAAACGATGAAGAGCACGAACAAACCCTTCCAATTACTCGTGATGGCACACAGCTGAAGCTCAACGGCAAGCCATGGACAGCATCAGGAGCAAATGTTTATTGGCTTGGGCTTGTCAGTTCTACCATCTTCCCATTGACGTCATCGAACATTTGCTCATGTATTTGAAAGGATGAAAATGTCATCCCTCCTGCAGGCAAACCCTTTTATGCGCCATTTAACGCTTCGTATCCAACCAAGGGGAGGATCACGGAAGTAATGAATGTTTTGAAGACCATGGGCGCTCATTTGATCCGAAGCCAGACGATGGGTGTTAGCGTAGGCAATCCATTAAGTCTGATGCCAGCGCTTGGTAAATATAATGACGAAGGTTAGCATTCGAAGTCTTTGACCAAATTGAGATGTTGCTGAGATTTTAGCCTTCGATACCATTGACTGGGCAGTTTACCAGGCCGGAGAACATGGTTTGAGGATTATGGCGCCTTTGACTGATAACTATGACTATTATCATGGGGTAAGTCAATATCTTCTAAGTATTCCACTCATGTTCTGTGATTTGCTAATTAGACATATAGGGCAAATACAACTTTCTACGCTTCAGAGGAATTGACATCCCCAGCAAAAGCTTTTCCACCGTGTACCTCTCCTGACTCTCCTTTCCCCCCAAACCTCCTAAAACTAACAAACCCCCAGCGATCCCCTTGTAATGCAATTCTACACAAACCCAACCATAATTCAAGACTTCAAAAACTACATTAAACATCTCCTCACGCACAGAAACCGCTACACCGGCCTCACCTACGCGCAAGACCCCACCATCGCCATGTACGAAACCGGCAACGAACTTGGCGGCACCACTTTTGGCGACATGGACGTTCCGAACTCATGGACCCAAGAAATCGCCTCCTTTATCAAATCCCTCGCCCCGCACAAACTCGTCGTCGATGGCACCTACGGCGTTAACAAAACCCATTTCGCCGTGTCTGCAATCGATGTCTTCTCTGACCACTTCTACCCGCCGCTGGTCTCAAAACTCCAAGCTGATATTTCCCTCGTCGAATCCGCAAACCGCGTTTACCTAGCCGGCGAGTACGACTGGACGGGCCTCAAGGGCGGGGATTCGCTAAGCGCCTTTTATTCTGTCATTGAGAACCAGCAGACGAAACCCAAACCCGTTGTGGCCGGAGATTTGTTTTGGAGGTAGTCTCTCCCACCTCCCACCTCCCAAAATACCCCAATACCCCTCCTTCCAGGTTCACCATGCTAGAGGTAAATTACCCTTTACTGACCAATAAAAGTCTCTTCGAGCACAACGTCCCGAACTGCAACCAGTTCGTGAACCACACCGACGGCTTCACGCTTCAGTACGGCAACCCGGCCAACACCGCGCAGGTAAACAGCCAGATCAGTACTATCCGGCAGCACTTTTTTAAGATGCAGGGGAAGGCAGTGGGTGCAGACTTGCCGGCCGTAGCGTGTCCAGGGCCAAGAGAGGATAAGTAGAGAAACGTGTGCGGTTGGTGGTTTTTTTGGGTGTATATATCCTTTCTGTCCTTCAGCTGCCTCCAAAAATAGTCACCAAACAATGAATACTACGTGTACCAGAACCTGCAGAGTCTACCACCAGTTAAATTTCGTTGAGCATGTGTCGGTTGTGCTGCAATGAATACCTACTCGCACAGCATAGTATATGCGTTTAGAGAGGCAGAACACCTTACTCTGAGTTATCCACAGCTGCGACGCGTGATGACCCCCCCCCCCCAATTTTTTTTTTAAAAAAATTTCGTCATCAGGACCGGAAAATCTGACCATGTCCACAAAGCTGTGTTAAATTTACCCTCCTTTTTTATTCCCACACAAAGGCTACCAAAGCCACCTTTTTTCTATCCCTTCCCAACCCCATAGTCGATCGACATCCCAAGCTTATTTTGCTCCTCTCCCTGCCGTCCCTCAACCTGCCCTTACACCTTTCCAAATCCAACAATTCCCTCAAACAGCAGCACGCGGTCCGGCTTTTTGCAGTCAGGGCTCAGCAGTATCTGCCACCACCACCACCACCACCAGCCGCTCATCCCTAAATCTCGATGTTAGCCCTCGTCATGCCCCATGGTTAATCGGCGCTGTCGTCGCTATTCTACTTCCTCGTTGGTTCTCAGCGCGTATCGGAAGTGGCGACGACAAGGGGGGAACCAATGTACTCAAACCTCCCTTACCTATATTTACTATAACCCAACCCCCTTACCACAACCGCACTAAACAACCCCCATCACTCCCCCTTTACTACCTATCTAAAAACTATCGAAACCCCTCTAGCTCCCCTTCCAAACCCCTTAACCCACCATCTGCATCTGCCAGTGTATATACAGTTACCCCCCTTATCGTAACCCCCAAGCCCCCCCAAAAAGAACGAGCCAAAAACGATCTACGCACCTCCCACACCGCTGCCCGCCAAGCAGCGATACACTACTGGCGCCTCAAGGCGCCGGCTCGGCATCCAGAGCCCGCACGCGCTGCAGCTGCCAATGCTTGCATCGCGGGCGTTGGTTTCGGTTGACAAGGCGTTCGTTCTGAGGCGCAGTTGCGGTAGTGGGGACCAGCCCGTTGTTTTTGAGCGGGCAGTGGAAGGGGTTTGGGGGTGGGAATGGTTTGGGGGGGGTTGGGATGGTGTTGGAGTGGCGATGGGAGCTTGGAAATATGGTGGAGGTGGGGTTGGTTCGTGAGAGGGGGTTTTGTAGGGGAAATGGGGACTGGAAGAGGGGGGTTGAAGCATGTTTTCTGAGTGGGTGGAGGTGGAGGCTGGATGCGTGGTTGTATTCGATGGGTTTCGTTGCGTTGGAAAAAGGGAGTTACGAAGAGTAAATAGTGTGATTGAGGAAATGGGATGCGAGTCATGCAGGGGATGTGAGACCTCTTTTCTGAGCCGTGAGGAGCTGAGAAAGTTCTTGATTTTGCTGAACGAAGTTTAGAGTTGTATTAGAGAACGGATATCATGATTAGAGAAGCGTTTCAAAATAAGTGATTGAATGTGAAAACGATCGAATTGGATTTGTTTTAGCAATGACACATATAACCGAGTAATAACAACATGATTGCAAAAATATTCAATACAAATGAAAATCTGAGTGCACTGAAGATACATCAAAGACAGGCATCTCGCTACCTAGGTTTCAGTGAAGTTTTGGTATAACCTGAATTAGAAGGACGGGGTTACCATCTCCTAAATTCCGCGATTAGTAAACGGCACTAATAAGCAACGCAGTTGCTTTTATTGATTATAAAGCTGTATCCTCCTTCTTCGCACAGTGATACCCATTATACTTCCGTCAGATAGTCACACCTCGATCGGACGAGGCCCCAATCCATCATCCATTCCTCGTCGTTTAGTCATGTCGGTACCTTTCTTACCTGTCACTTGCCATATCACCACCAATTCTTCAAGCGGCAAAGCATCCTTCCACCCCACGAGTTCCACAAACAGCAACGTTGTAACCCCTGAGAGCAGCCTCGCTTACATCTACTCCGCCGAAAACCCCGTCAGCATCTTCAACAACCAAGACCTACCCGCTCACATCTCCGCCAGCAACATCTCCCCCCTTCCCCTGTTTCCAAAAACCCTGTTCCCAGCCCATGGCGGTAGCGTCTTCATCATCGTAGACCACCAACCCAACCCCGACGACAAGCCCGGCTTGATGCACCGCACGCAGACGCTGGACTATGCGATTGTGCTTTCTGGAGAGGTGGAGCTGTTGCTTGATAGTGGGGAGAAGCGCGTATGTAAGGCAGGGGATTGCGTTATTCAGAGAGCAACGATGCATGCGTGGAAGAATTTGAGTAAAACGGAGGTTGCGCGGATGGCGTTTGTGATTCAGTCTTGCGAGAAGGTGGTTGTGGACGGGAAGGAGTTTGGGGAGGACTTGTCGGGATCGAAGGGGGGGTAAAGGGCGAAGAAGTCTGAAGATGGTGACTTACCAGTGATGATATGAGGGACAAGCTGCTTTGGTAACAAATATAGCTAGCTGATATTCACATCGTCCACCGATATGATGGTGTCCATTATCTTCTTCAACAAGCGGCTCATTATCTCGTTTAGAAAGCTTTGAAATAAAGGAAGTGCTCAAGGTTAATAGCCCAGGAATGAGACGAGCTTCACGCCATCCTGAAGACCTCAATAGTACTGAACCTTTCATGATACTTTGCCGCCTCGATATGACATCTTCGGAAGATGGTATGACGGAATATGATTAAATCCACTGAGGCTGAAACATGTTCTACGATCTTTTTTAGTCTGTCCCATTGAGAGCGATACTTCTGTAAATTATCCAACAAGCAAAGTGCACAAGAAAAAGCAAAAAGAGCAACGTCAAACTGAAGTTACGAGTAGTACTATGTATCTCACTAAACGTCCGAGGCGTACATAGGTAGGTAGAAAAGCAAACAGTCGATGCCGGGGATGCATACAGCTAGCTTACTATTCTAAACCTTAAACGTACCCCAGTTGTTTCCGCTAGAATACTTTTCTTTTCTCTCGACTTTCACGCTATCCTTTTGCCCGCAACTTGACATTCTCTCTCATAGACTGCGCACTTTCTTATTAATTGAGATATCTAGCTCTACATTATGTTTGCATCACGCCAGATATTCGGTGCTTGCCAACGGAGAGCCTTCTCTGTCTCGGCCAGACAGGTACGAAGCTTCAGCAACTTTATCCGCCCCAATCAGCGGAGCTCTAACCTCGAGAACGACAAACAGAACTGACTATGAGCCATAGGCATCGAAAGTAACCGTCTTGGGAGGAGCTGGAGGAATTGGACAACCTCTGTCCCTGTTGATGAAGTTGAACCCACGAGTTACTGAGCTTGCACTCTATGACATCAAGGGCGCCCCAGGTTTGTGACGCTATCTCGTATTGGTACGTCCATGGCTGATACGCAAGCAGGTGTTGCCGCCGACATCGGTCACATAAACACCAAGAGTAACGTCACCGGCTACGAGCCAGAAGCCGACGGATTGAAGAAAGCTCTGACCGGAGCCGAAATTGTTCTGATACCCGCTGGCGTGCCCAGAAAGCCAGGAATGACTCGTGACGGTATGAGACGCGGAGACAATGCTATAGAATCGCACTAAGGCTTGTCCAGATCTATTCAATACCAATGCGTCAATCGTTCGGGACCTAGCCAAGGCTTGTGCGGACTCGGCGCCCGAAGCAAATATTCTTGTTATAGCCAACCCTGTATGAAATTGTACCTAGGTGTTTTCAATCGACGTTGCTGATAACCTATTAGGTTAACTCTACCGTTCCAATATGCGCCGAGATCTTCAAGGCGAAAGGCGTTTACAACCCCAAGCGTCTTTTCGGTGTCACCACTCTCGACGTCGTCCGAGCTTCCCGCTTCATCTCACAACACAAGGGGACCGACCCGGCCGATGAGAACATTACAGTCGTTGGTGGGCACTCTGGCGCTACCATTGTTCCTCTACTTTCCCAGTCCGGGTACTCGCTCACGGGCAAAAACCTCGACGACTACGTTTACCGCGTACAATTTGGAGGTGACGAGGTTGTAAAGGCCAAGAACGGAAGCGGGTCTGCGACGTTGTCAATGGCAATGGCTGGTGCTCGCTTTGCCGAGAGTCTGCTCAAGGCAGCCCAGGGCCAGAAGGGTGTCGTTGAGCCTACATTTGTGGACAGCCCCTTGTACAAGGGCCAAGGTATCGATTTCTTTGCATCAAAGGTCGAACTCGGGCCCAACGGTATTGAGAAGATCCATGAGGTCGGCAAGATCTCGGAACATGAGCAGAAGTTGCTTGACGCTTGTTTGGCTGATCTGAAGAAGAATATTGCCAAGGGTAAGACTTCCCCACATAGATATTCTCCTATTGGGTTTAAGCTGATATTTACCAGGTGTCGAATTCGTCAAACAAAACCCCTAGATTCTTGTTGGTAGGTTACTTCCTTCATGACCTATCAGGATTCAAAGGAGTCCTCCATGTAGATTTCTTGAGTTTGATGTAGATTTCTATAGCTATTGTTTGTAATCCTTTCAATCCGGGGTATTCTTGCTCCTTATCTCTACCTCTTCATGCGAGGTATTTCATCCGAAAACGCCGAAACTTCCTGTCCTCTCAGACCCTCCACTCCCTTGAGCCATACCAATCACCCACCGCAGCACACCACGCCCCCATTTTTTCTCCCACCCCGCAACTCCGCCTCGGCATAATCAAGGGCGCGAAAAATCGGTTATCAACCACCGCGAGCTAGGTCAGCTATCAGAACAACTCGAGCATAAAAACTCCAAGATCAATTGGTTTCCGTACATTGATCTGCTCAATTCTCCTTCTCGCGCTAGCTTCCCAATCCCCCATCGAGACCCACATTCTTCCTTTATCCCAAACACAGCCGATGACCCCTATCCATTTAAAACTATTCGACCCATCCATCCATCCATATGAAAAATCTCTGCCATCAACTACTGTATACAACCTACCCCATACCCATACCCATACCATCTCATTCATTCACTCAATAAAACACCCCTCTGCTATTTCGAACCCCTTCGTGCCCACAACCTCGGATGATATAAACCAAACACGATGTTGTAGTGGAGTAACACTGGGGTGTGTATAGAGTGTCGAGACAGTGGTTGAAGGAATAGGATGGGGGTTGTTACTCTTGCGGTGGGAGGGGAGGGAGAGAGGTGGGTTGGTGGGGTGGGGTGGGGTGGAGTGGAGTGGAGTGGAGCTGTGGTGGGGGGGGCTGGTTGTGTGGGTGAGCGGGGAGTGGAATGGGGGAGTTAATGGTGGGGAGATGGGGGAGGGGGAGGGGGGGAAAGGGAAGGTGGGAATGGGAGTGGTTCGTGATGTGGATTTTGGGGGGGGTTGGAGATGGGTAGGGTGGTGGGGTGCCAATACTGGATAAGTGTGTGGTGATGCGATGATGTGGAAAAGGTGGAGGGAGGTTTTGGGTGATGCGGATATATGTAATGAGGCATGATTTTGTAAATTTTGTAAATGGGCTATACTGAACAAATTATCTAGATCATCCAGAAACGGAAAATGGCAACTTCGTAAAGACTAGGGTATCATGAAATATACATCCTGCAAATGTTCCAATATGTACGCACCACCAACTGGCGTCCAAGCAAATCAAAAAGTCGAACTAGAAACCATAAGCCGCCAGCTATCGCAGCGCTTGAGAAGGTCGAGCCCCTCCAGGTAGCCGGTTCGGTATGGGTGGTGGAGGCGGGTTTTGTCGACTCGGTAGCTGTGGTGACGTTTTTGGCGACGTCTTCTGTATCCTCAGTGGCGCAACCTCATGTACAGGCAGTTCGACCGCCTGGAACGATTGCGTGGGGTTTACCGGTGACTGGGTAGTGGGAAGTTCCATCGGGTGCCACGACTGCCCCGAACTGCGATCATAAGAGTTTGGGCGCTCAAAGGGATTCGCTTCTTTGTAGGCTGGATCCACGCCGTGGTACGGGTATGGCGGCGCGGCGGTTTCCATATGCTGGTGGTCCATGTGCTGTTGGCCAGGGAGGCCCGGGCTGTGGAAGGGGGACATCCTTTTGGAGCTGCGCGAGTCGGCGTAGGAAGGGGCTGCACCGTGGTGGTCGGAGGTGGAGGTTGAGGGGGTGGGGAGAAACGATTTGGCAATAGAGAGGCGGTGGTTGTAGGCGTTGCGCTCGGCCAAGTGGGCCTTTTCGATCAGGCGGTCGACGAGGGTCGCGTGGGCGCTTTTAAGGCTTTTCTTCACGAATTTTGTGGCGAAGACGTTGCAGCGCATGTCGACGTCTTCTCTTAGCCATAGCCCGTTTTTCGGCACGCCCAGCCCTAGCTCCACGGGTTCTTTAGGTTCCCCGGGCAGCGATCCACCGAGCGTCCATTTCCCTCTGATATCTAGTCCCAAGGGTGCGTAGCAGTGCGTTTGCACGCCGGTAGTGAGATCATTGAAGCAGCAGAAAAAGGTGATGTGCCCAGAGACCAGGCCGCCCGGGAGGTAGTTGATTTTATCGGTCATGGAGTACCATTGGCAGTGGACCGCTTCTTCGGGGTCTGCGTTTGGGGGTGGTTTGCAGGGGTGGCGCTCTTCGACTAAAGGGTTAAGGTCGATCATCTCGGTGTGGCAGTGGAGGGTTTCGAGGACTGTTGCGCGGGTGATGCCCTCGGGCAAGGCGGTCAGGGTGGTGAAGGTGGTTCTTTTGAACATGATGGGCAAGGAAATGGGAAAGTGCTGAATTGGTGGGCTTCACAAGACAGCGAGAAATAGAGAGTAGAAGTTGGTGTAGTCAGTGAAGAAAGGCAGAAGGTAGCAAGCTGAAGGAGGAGGAGGAGAGGTTATTATCATAAGCCGCCATCTCTTAGTGAATAATGATTGCGAGCTTAGCTTATTACTGTAATCGAAACGTCAGGTTTTGTATTCCGTAGCGCTTACTCTGTTGGGTCGAAAATAGAGCAGATCCACGTTTGCGAGCACATCTGATTCGCTCACAGCTGCAAGCGTGTCGTGCTTAGTAAAGCATGACGGCCACAGCCGCACAGCCACCGGAAACTTCCACAACCGAGTCGGTGTTTTGGGATTCCGGCCGTTCGCCATGTCGGCCTCTTCTATCACCCACTGCTTGGGAAAGAGCCCAGCAGCTTCTTATCAATATGTGTGTCGTTTGTTAACGGTGTGAATCGAGGGTACGCGAGTAGAACCATCAACATTCTTCCAACGGCCACGCCTTCGTGTCGGAAAGGTTTGGAAAGGTGTGATTCCAAGATTTCCGCGAATCTTCGCTACCTGCTAGAGCAGCAGACCGCCAGTTAACAATACGGAGAATCTTTACCTCCGTATCCATCAATCAATCTCTCAACGATTCCAAATCAAGAAGCCTGTCGGGATTGCGAAGAGTGTTCCGGATTTGCATGATATAATAAGTTAGACAACTGTCTTAATGCATGCCATCAAGCAATACCTGGACCCATAAGTCAAATGGTCATATAAGGCAAATGTGAACACTTCTGGGATGTGTAGACGGCATTCACCATGAGATTTTGCAACAAAGGACTTGATTAGTCGATCCACGGATGGGCAACCATCGACAGTATGTTTGACCTTACCCCAAAGTCCACATCTCTAGCGGTCACACTGGATGTACCAACTCCACGAGTGTGTGCATCATCTTTACCTATTCCTCCGCCAAACATGGGTTATCTGGAGCTGTATTCTCGTTTCTTGAACGAGGTTCCTGGATAGTTTGGTGTTCTTTCTCCGCTTTCGATCTGATATGTAGTGACTCCCGGTCTCAGTCTGTAAAGATTCGGGCGTATCTCAAATCTTACCTTTTCTCGCCTCTACGTCCAAGAAATTCCCCCACTTCCCCTCTTGTTTGTCGACTTGGATCAAAAGCAGACGGCGGATTCATGGATCTCATGATTGATATCAGATACGATGTTGATGCCGTCTGAGGACAATCTCAATTCGCACTGTCTGCTTGTTCATTTTAACTATTGACGGTAAACTTGCGGTTTCTACCACCCAATAGAATGACTGGAGTTCTGCCCTCCAAGAAGTGTAGGGAATCAAGGGATCAATTCAGGACTGAACATTCAACAACAGAACTCCAAAAAGCCTCGATCTAGCATAATTCATCAAGAATATCCTCGTGCTTTTTTGTCGTGATGCAGGTACCAGAAGTCTTGCAACAATCGCTTCAAGTTCGGCTTGAAAACACAATGAATCGCGTACACCACCTAAGGTGTTCAAAGAATCTAATCTTAATATGACGTTCATGGTTCACTACTATCATGAGTCGAAGTCGAACCTGTGCCTCTTTGGAGCGTTTTGGTCGTACTTTATTTCATTAGAAAAGCAAATTTCGCTTTTTATGTGTCATGATCAGCTTTCTGGCGCTTTCATTTTCACAAACATTTCTCCTAAGGTAGTTGCTGCATTTATTTTGTTACGCTTGATAAATGAATTTGTTTATTGTCATGGTTTTGACAATCTTACTGGAGTGGGTATCGGTTTACGGAGTATTGCGTCTTTGGCCCTCTGATAACTAGCGTGCATGCAAGACACACCCCTTTCAGCTCGGCTGTTGGCTATGTCGCTTATTGGTTAACGAGTTTACCGCTCGAAACAGCGAAATCACCGAATAGACCAAAGCCATTTGTCACCACATTCCGAAGTGGGGTGGAAGACGGCACTCTGTCGATCATGGATATAAATGTGAGGATGCCCCCTCGGACGCTCTACTCAAAGCGATCAGCAATTTCCCGCATCTTCTCGGCAACCTTAGGAGAGATCATTCATCCTTCACACCAAACAAAACGCACCCTAAAGATAATCTACAAGGTCCACGATCTTTAATTGCCCAACTCCTACCACCTTCTTATTGATTTCGTCATAGTCCTAACCACCAGCGAACAAAAGCCACAATGGGTGACGCCAACGCATACACCAAGCCCTTCCAGCTTACTAAGAGCATGACCCGCAACGTTTACCCGGCAATCGATCCTAATAATCCGGACAATCAAGCCACCGGCAAAGTGATCATTATTACAGGCGCCGGGGGCGGTCTCGGATACGTGAGTCAGCCTCTGAATGACGTCGCTGCCTAAGCTTGTTGTTCAAAATAGTCTGAGGATGTATCGTTGCCCTTGACCCGCGTTGCTGAGAAGTATAACAGGATACTGCTACAGCCTGGGCCCAAGCTGGTGCAGCCGGCATCGTCTTAGTTGGCCGCAACTTGGATACCCTCAATGCTGCGGCTAAGAACGTTGAGTCCATATCTCACGGCCTTCCAGTGCTGGTTCAGAAAGCCGATGTTTCTTCCGAGACAGACGTCAAGACCCTCTACGAAAAGGTGAAAGCCAAATTCGGCAAGGCTGATGCCTTAGTCAATAGCGCTGGTACCATGGGCGGTGGACTGGTTGGTGAAGGCGAGCCCTCGGCGTGGTGGCAAGATTTCGTAAGTCCATATCCTTGGAAGAGACATATGAATAAATCTTCTTGAATATGACCCTTGACTTTATACCGTACAGGAAATCAACATCAAGGGAACTTACCTCATGATTCACTACTTCATCAAGACCTTCGGCGCTCAAGGCACCATCATCAACATTATCAGCCTCGGCGCTTCCTTTGTTATGCCAGGTATTAGCTCGTACTCCACCAGCAAGCTCGCCGTGATCAAGCTCGGAGAGTACGTCGACGCAGAGTATCCCGAGATCCGAGTCTTTTCCGTTCATCCAGGCATCGTCGCTGCCAACGAGGGCAGAGGCATGGTTGCGCCGGCATTCACGCCATTCGCTAAAGATCCGACCATACTCACGGGAGCACTTACCACCTATCTCACCACACCGAGGGCAGACTTTCTCAAAGGTGGATTCATCTCGGTCAACTGTAAGGCTTTGTTACTGATTTGATGGTTTGCCGACATACTTATCGCGTGCTAGGGGACGTCAATGAGCTGGAAATGCACAAGGATGAGATTAAGGAGAAGCAGCTTCTGAAGCTGGCTTTCCTCAACGGGAAGCTCGGACCTGATGGGCACCCGTGGGAGGCTTGAGAGCGAACCCCTGTAAAGAGATTACAAACATCCGCTAGGGAAACGTATTACCGAAAAGAATAATGGCGGGAATGTGTTCCCAGTATCGAAGAATCCTTTCCAATTAGATTCATGCAGCGCTGCATCCCCATTCTTTCTATAACAATGCAATCTGTAATAGCGCAAACATCCATCACCAACCACAGAAAACAACTATGTAATCTATCTCCGCACTACCATACCCAACGCCCAGCTTGACTTGTATGGGCTCAGCGGCACGAACAGGAGGGGCACTCACCTATCCGACCCATAATCCCAATGGTATCACGCGGCTTATATATATCCCCCCCCCCAGACCCGTCCCCTGCTGCTGCTCTTCCCCTCCATCCTTTGACATCCACCAGAAACCTTTCCACTAAACCACCGGGTCCCCATCCTCAACCGCTCAGATATCTAGGCAAAGTCCCTACCGGTTTTGGGGCTTCTATAATGCAAACGCCCTCTAGCCGGGTTAGACTCCACATTCTTCGCATTATGGCAGATGCCTGCAAGGCCCATGGCCGATCCGCCTAGGCATAAACATTCCGAACAATATAAGTCGAATGTTTGCTAGCGGGCTGGATTTGAGACTTTGTTTGATTGTAGGTTTATGAGAGGGATGATTGCATGTAGGGTTTGAGTGGGTTTGTTTTGATCTGGTTATGGGCTATAGATAGGTTATTAGGGGTTGGGTATATATTGCGAGGATGTAGGTGGAGATGGGGGATGGTGATTCGTGGGGTTGTGATGGAGCGTTTAGTGATCTAGTGCACCAGTAAGAGCGAGAAGTCGTTGCAGCACAATCGAGGCATCCCCATCAAACCTCACTCGGTTATGCTGCGATGACTTTTCGCACCCACTGGTGCTAGGCCCTAGGTGGTTCCGTAATCAAAGGCCGAGCGCGAATCATATATTTTTACCGCGCGGCTAAGGATCTCGCTTAGAGTATGGAATGCCGAAGGCGAAGTTGAGATTTCTAATCTCCAGGATTCGGAGGTAATGCTGCTTTGCACTGTAATAATGGTGGAGGTGGGCCTGTGGTTTTGGGCTTTGAAGATCTGAATAGAGATTTGCGATCTTTACGCTGTCATTGCGTGGTTGACGACTGCTGTAGTGGGTTTAATCCGGCGTTTGGCTCTGCGGTCCAAGACAACTGATGATTTTGCTGAGTATTGCCTCCGCACGTACTCTAGCGCTCTGAAGATGACTGTCTCCTGCGGTAGTCGCTCTAGGCGATTGGAGTCTTCTGCGTTTCTCTTCTTATGACTGCTTCTCGACGGTCGTTGCTCACAATGACGGCCGAGCCGGACGGCCTTCAGCTGGTTCAATGTTTGGCTTTTGGGGATATTATCTGCCATGTTCTGGCCACTCTACGTCTTCCGGATCGTTGACATCTCTTAACCGGACCGTGCGAGGTTTTGATGTCCGTGGCCATACGAAAGAGATAACAATATATCGCAGCCGGGTGATGATTCCTTCGGATGAGGCACACTTCTTACCGCTAAGGGTCGCCGACTACACTTGGCCACAAGAGTTCGTCGTTTTTCTTATACCAGCAATCTCGTTTCCATCGGATTTGTTCTTGCTTAAACTTCTGAAGAACGGACACAGGTGTTCTCACCTAAAAGACTAGATTTCATTTTCACAACTCGAATCGGTCCGTGTCTTGCATGAATCGGACTGAAAAGAACAAATAAATCGCAGGTCGAATAAGGGGCTGCAAAATGCAGGAATAAGTATCTCAAGCCGTTACAGTGACGGTTGGTGAGACCCAAAGGGTATTCCTTGCGGTTACTGCATTATACGGAAGTAATTAGGTATGACCCTATGGATCTCGGAAAGAATAAAGTGGACTATTGGAAGCTCCCCGGTTTCGTTCTGAACCTGCCATGGGACGCTCTTGCAAAGCTCTCTTCGACTCTTGCCAGAAATTTGTGGACCCCCGGAAGAATTTTCGAGGCCCATTTCCTGGGGTGTTTTCTGCTAGAAGAGACTCACGAGTCATTAGCGGCAAAACAGCTTGTTTCGACTGGCATACCATGGGTAGTTGCGCTCATTCTTTTGGACGCAGGTACCGGAGGCCGGTAGTGAGAACGTCCTTTCTCTCAGGACGGTACTGTAGGCTCGGCAAGCCTACAAAATCACCCGCAGACTGTCTCTAGGTAGGACGTTATGGTGGTTCCCGAAGGGGCTTCTAAAACAATCTTCTTCTTTGCAAGGCCTCGATTCAAAATCGACTAAGGGCTTCCTGTAGCCTCGCGCCCTGGCTGAGCGGTCGTCAACCTTGGGAATGAGTTGTCGATCCTTCATTAGCGAGTTTTCGTACTCGTGCCTTGATCTTCTTGAGCTGCTCCCTATCCGGCAACGAAAACGCACTTTCTGCTTTTATATATACTCAAGTCGAAGGTGGTTGGCCCTATTGGCAGGGGGCGATTTGACTCTGTGCCAGCTTCGCGACACACTGAGGGAAGCCTACCGTGCAAGTAGCCGCTAGCTGCAACGCCCACTGATATAGCACGACTAAGAATCCACGTATAAAAGAGTCCAGGCCCCCTGGGGTGGAGAGTTGATCTCTAGGTGGGTTTAAAGAACTTCAAGCTTCGATGTCTCCTTAGATACCCCACGTTTACTGGTTGAGCGGAGAGTCGAGGTGTGCACTGCACCATGTTAAGAAAGGACCGATATTGGTCAAAACTACGGCCGGGAAATGATTCTTCCTTAGACCTGGCCTTGATTACCGTGCACTAGAAACATCTAAATCACGTTCATTCAATTCAGCCTTTCCCGCACCCACGTGATATGGCGCACATACAAGATCACAACGTACTGAATATGTGAACATTGGCCAGCCAACTTCCACAATCTCATCTACTTATACTTTGGGATAATATCTTGCAACTTTGCATTCTAGTCCTCACTCCCAGCAATCTCAGAGCAAAGCCACAGAATGACTTATCCTCAGTCATCCACTGGCCATTTCGCATTATGGAGGATTATCAATCGTAGGAAGGCAATACTACGGGCCAGAGCAGCAATTTCTCGCCGAGCTGTCTACTATCATCGCCAAGCAATGAACCGTCCGCAGAAAGTTAACAAACCTCAAGAACCCTATCAACCAAAGCCAGATGGCCATCCGCAAATCGTTGTTCAACCAGTGCGATCCCATCCGCCACCCAACCTACTCAACCTTCCCAAAGAGATAAAGCACCAAATTGCCAGAGAAGCGGCTATCATCCGGGCTCGTGTTATACCCCAACAACAGCTCGGCTGGCGATACATTCCGAGAACCGGAGATTCAGACGTCTGGGCTGTTCTACGAGTAAATCGGCAGGTCCATGATGACTACGAGGACGAATTTCTTCGTAGTTTCTACACTAGGAACGTTTTCCACTTCTCAATTTTAGCAGCTACATCTCGCACACTTCACAACATGCACAAAATGGCAAATGTGCGACATGTCAGCTTGTGTTTTCTGAGATTTGATCGGATCATCAACTTGTTCGACTTCACACTTGCGATGGCTCTGGGAGAGATTACCCATTATTGCCCGCTCCTAGAAACCTTGACAATGCAGCTCAAACCAGTGAATGGTCATCAAGGCCTTACGGCTACTTCTGCCGTGGTTAAAGGACAAGAATACTATGACGGAATATTCGGAGGGGCCATGGCTGCGCTCCTTCCTAGAATTAAGAAGCGACTTACAATCATCGCCCGTGACACGCCAGAACGATTCACCCTACTGAGAATCGACAATGCTCCTTTGGTGCAATGGCTGGCTAAAGGACAAGGCCTGGACGACGAATGGGAAGACCTTAGTCCACGTGATTATAACAGGGCTATCCCACGGGATGAAGAGTTTCGCGCCTGGACATTTCGCCCCTAAGAGCGACGTCACGAAGAGGATCACATAATGACGCTTCGTCCGAGTAGGCTGAGATCCGTGGATAGGTTAGTCCATCGTCTCGATAGTTGATGCTTTTGTGAAGGCCATGAGAGCTGATATTTTCGTAGATCGTGGTCGGCTTCGCACTATCAAGTGAGATCTAGCGGAGAGCACTTTCCTAGACAGTAACTTCGCCTTCAAGGGTAATCTCGTTAATTTTCCTCGTGAAAACCCAGAGCAAAGCAAGGAACAGAGTCCGTGCTGACTGAGCTTTTCGTGTCTCTTTTCCATTACATCGCTCTGTTGTTATCAGCCACTGGGCAGTATTTCTCTAGTTAGCACTTGAGCTGTGCTAGGAAGTTTGGGAAACTTGCGTTTAGAAGAAATATTAAGGCTATCAGTCTATCGTAAGATCAAGTCGAGGGCTTGAATGGCCTACTGGTTGGTACGTGTAATGTCTGGGCCCTTTTCCAATCCGTGGCTGGTATCATACCTGCTACTTTCGTGTTCCTAGGACGTTTTTCAATATGTAAAACATGAACAAAGAACGCCCCGATCCTTTTATTTTTCAGAAGTAGAACGCATTCTTGCTGGTAGTGAATCAATCTAAATATTCTGCTGTCGCAGACTCAACATTTCTTATTGATGTTTCAAGGAGTGCATAACTCACTAGCTTTGTTCCAATGACAGCATATATGTCCTTCTAAATCCGTTTGCTTGCTTTCCGGTATGCTTGAATCTCAAACCCCTTCCTGTTTCGAACAGCCAAAGATGGTAGCTAACAAATATCTACGTGGTTTTCTCCTTCTCCCCCTTGAATTACGAATGACGATCTACGAAATCCTTCTGGCCACTTCTCATTCGCTTCGTCCTCATGAGCCCGGAAGAGCTCAAGACGCCTTAGCCCCTGCTCAGAACATGTTTGATACCACTTTGCTCCGCATCGATCGTCAGGTTCATGGAGAAGCTAACCAAACCTTTTACCGAAAGAATCTTTTCAATTACACCATCATCAAGTCCGGCCTAATCCTACGCACCCTCTCCGTGCCAACTGTCTTGTGAACAAGATCCATATGACAAGAATCACTATGAACTTAACCCTCCCAAATCATTCATACCGGAATAAATTGGCGATTGCCGACTACCTTCGGCAGGTGTTGGAAAATTGTCCTTCGCTGCGAACATTCACTCTCACACCTCAAAAAGACCACTCATGCGTTAATCGCTTTCCAGCACATATATTCGAGTTCTTAAAGACCCATGAACACAAGAAGCTTTGTGCGCGAGTCCCAGACAGCAAGATTTTTGATGCCCTTCTTCAATTGCTGGACCTGGAAGGACTCGCTACTATCGCTCCGGGCTCTCCCAGTTCTGAAATAATGAAGAACCCTGTCCAGCCGCATATTCAATGGATTACCGAGCATGAAGGTAGGGGCGATGAGTTTGCTGATCTTACTGTTCAGGCACGTACCATGGCTTTGGGAGTTATTACACATTTGGACGTATAGGCCGCGGGAGGAACAATCACTGCAGATGGCTGCATAATAAGGGCAGCAGGTCCTGCAAGAGGAACAGCAGTCAGTGCACGATCAAGGGTGGTTGGGGAAGTAATTTATCAATGTTCGGATTCAAAAGGGTTTGAAATCCATCATTCATCCTTTTTTTTTAACCAACTCATACGTACAAAGAGCTTATGACGCTAGCCCCACAATCTTTGCTATCCGATACTTATACGAGCTGGTGCAAGAGTTAAGTGGCATTTGATCTATGTGATCAGTACTGTACAGCCATGGTCTATTTCAGAAACACACCAACGAGCAAATATTGACAAAAAGGGGCCGACTGATACTTACGTCCTTTTAGCCTGGGTCCTGAAGCGCCAAAATCGCGTGGGAAAGATTAAAAGTAATTTCAAGTATCTCAAGTCTTTACTATCTAATTTGGTTGACAGTCGAAATCTTATTTTCTAGGTGAGACCATTACTTTGTTCAAAAAAACAATCTTGAAAACAGCCTTTGTTTCAGAGCTGGAGGAGTCGTTGTCTATTACGAATCGTTATCAAGTCCATATAAATACTACGCGTTTGCTTACGTCTTTCCTGGAGAACCTCTTCCCAGTACAACGCACCGAGTAGCAACTACCATGACACCGAAAGATCAACCCTCTCGCCTCCTGGCGCTTCCAGCAGAGCTTCGAGTCAAGATCTGGGACCACGTGCTCACCAAGCCGAAGCCCCTCCGCCCAATAAACGAGCCCGGAAGAGCCCACGAGTCTTCTGCTCCCAAGGAAAACCTCGTCGATGTTTCTCTCTTACTTACCAACCGACTAATACACGACGAAGCTTCCGAGCGTTTCTATAGAAACAATAAGTTTCGCTATGAGATATTAGAATACGGACTGTTCAAGCTCCGCCCAAACCCTTCGCATCCCCTCCGCGCAGATTGCTTGGTCCACCTACCCGATATGCGGCACATCAGCATGCACTGCGAGCTTAGCAATAACCACAACCGAATCAACATCACTATGAAAGAGTACCTTGCGGTTGTCGTCGATAAATGTCTCTCACTGCGGACTTTCACTCTTCACCTTCAGCCTCAACCACAAGAGGGGGCAAGATTGATTTCTCTCTTGAAACCCCCCAAAACCCAGGGTACAAAATCCCGGGATACATATGATCCAGGACCTACCTTCGCCGCCTTGCTCAAACTCCCAAACCTGGAGAGGCTGACGATTCTCGCACCACGCCCTCGATGCGACCCCCAGCTTACAATCCCCGACGAGGATAACGGCCTCGGGATCGCTCCACATATACAGTGGGTACGCGCACTGGAGAAGCGTCGAGGGGATGAGTTGGCTGATATAACGGAGGTGATGTATGCCAGGGCGATTGCAGCGCTCCGAATAAGTCCACTGCGATTTGTGACTCATTGGTCGCATCAGTCGCACGAGGAATTGATGACTTGGACTGCAAAGCCGAGAGAGGAACGGATGTTGCAACGCGCACGAGAACAGACGCAGAAACAGACGAGCGAGATGGAAGAGTTTATGGAGAGGCTTGGTGTGCGGCCAGAGGGGGTTGATGATGAGCAAGGGAGCTAGAAAGAAAAGGTGGCGATACAAGAGATTGGATAGGGGAGAACTTGGAATAGTATGTTTGGGTCTCTTTTCTGGTGTTGCTTGGTAGGTTGTTCGTCAATTATGACAGATATACCTGTTGGCGTCTCTTCTACATGTCAAGTATATGTATATTAAAAAAACCTCTAATCTCAAAAATACCAAAAAAATCCCTTTGAATTACGGGAACTGTTGATGTTTTATCTTATAAGTTTACCGTTCCATACGTAAAGCCATTTACGACTAATAAACACCGTTGAAGATTACTGATCAACCTTACAATAACGACACAAACAAGGGAAGAAACCACCCCATAAACTGTTCCAAAAAGCTAAAGCTTAGGACTAAGGCCCCCTCTCCCACCCACACTTTCCTCTTCTCCCACTTCTCTCACGACAGCCATCACCACCCACGCTCCTTTCCCCCCCTTTCCTCCCCCTATCCTCACCCTAAAATACTCCAAACCCTCATTCCACACAACCACTCCGACCTTCAAGCACCCCGCCTCAAACCCCGAACACGCCCCACCCTAAGTGCTGACCATCACGGACCAAATCCAACCACGGAACTAACACAAGCGATCCTCCGCCTAACTAAAGATAATGATTCTAGGCTACACGACATGAAGCTGTGATTGTTAGGTCGTAGGATTTTTTTTGTGGGGGGGGAGGGGGAAGTGATTATAATTCAGATGCAGCTAACCCCTGCCGGATCACACAAATCAAATGCACCTACGGAGTGCTCTCTCAGCATAGAAAAAGTGGGGTAGCGGCTGCCTAGGCGCTCGATTCGCAAACAATAATAGTGGCCCTGACCGCACACGTCGCACAACGCTGGACCTCGACTTTTCCTTAATTCCTTTTTCACGGTCTTTTTCACGGTCTTCTTCACATCAGCATGGACTCCGAATTCCCAGAGAATCTCAATTCGACAGAGAAGCAGATCGCGGAAGCGAAGCTGCTCATCGCTCAACACCTCGCTGTCCCGGTAACGGAAGCGAAGCCTGTCGAAATACAGGGCTGCTTCAGTAAAACCTACGAGGCAACCTTGAAGGACGGACGTAATGTGATCATACAATTCCGCATCGAGCCGCTAGAAGTAGGGCCCTTTGCCACTGCACATCAACTGCTTGGGGACCAGGTGCCGATCATCGAGGCTATCGAGGCACCGCACCTTACCCAGCAAAAGGTCTGGCCATTCTACATGTCAAAAATCCCTGGGGCTACCTGGCTCGAGCAAGAAAAACAGTGGCAAGATGAACAGCAAATTGTATGCATGAAGTCACTTGGTCGTCTGTACGCCAAATGTTTCATGCCTGGTTCCAGCGACGAAGCTGTTGAGAAAGTGATCGACCACCTTCGCAGAATCCGTGCTTTGGATGAGAAAGATGTGTCACAATACTATGAGCTCATTGACCACCTCATCAGAAGTGCACCGCAGCTTCGATCACTGCCTTTGTTCTATACGCATTTCGACCTGAATGGCATGAACATCCTTTCCGACAAGGCGGGCCAAATCACGGGTGTTGTGGACTGGGAAATGGCCTCCGTGCAGCCCTTCGGCATTGGCTGTGGGTATATCCACTACCTTGCGGGAGAGATCGTCGACAAGCAATGGCAAGAGAGACCTGCCTACGACGCAATGGAGAGGGACTTCTGGGATTCTCTGTTTGAAAAGACTGATGCAAAGATTCGTCGGCAGCTCATGTCAAACCTGGATGCTGTTCAAACGAGCGTCATGATTGGGACGCTTTTCAGAATCTTCGGTCTGGAGGGTGAGGAGATCATGGTGGCTGAGAGACTCTTGAAGTCTTTACCGATCCTGGCCAAGTATCGAATCCCTGCATTAAGGGGTTCCGCAACCGCCTACTCGGGAGAGCCCAGAAGAAATCCTGCTCGCGCGGGAAGGGCTACTAGCTAGAACTGTTTGTCTCTCCCAACCCCGGAATACCCATCTCTTACATCGAGTCATCGAAGCAACAGCTCTGAGTAGCCCGTCAAGTCCAGGCCTGTAACCTTGAAGACTAAATAGACATATTCGCTAGAAGAAGCTTGAAAGAGTCGTGGAGATCTAGAATGTGATTCATTCCGGGATTTGATAAGGGTGTACTTCTGAAGTGTTCCAGGGTATTGAGCGGGCAAGCTCCTTGTCGGCTCTCCCACGAGAGCGCTGCTGAAAGTTTTGACGCTACGTAACGAGTCGCACTGAAAATTCGGGAAAGGGGAACGCGTGCATGTTGGTACATACTCATGATCCCGTTCAAATTCGCTCCCCACAGACCTTGTGGGTGCTTGAATGATCTTCCAGCTTTCAACCATGCTATAAGACTCGCAGTCAAACCGTGATTTTTCCTCAGATTGAGAAACAGGAACACAACGTTTTGTGCCAGACTTTTCCGAACTGAAGGAGTGGATTCCTGTGTAGGCGCAAATATCAGTTTACCCGAAGATCTCGAAGGGGAAGCCTTACTCCTATATCATAGACTAACACTGCTCTTCCCGGAAGCCACATGATAGAGCATGATCGCGGTAGGCTTGTCCTGCTTTGAGATTTTGTTCGGAGCAGATCAAAGCTGCAACACGGAAGAGCCACCAGTCAAGAGCTCTTGGACTCTTGAGCCTCAAACTGTCATGGTCGTCCCATTCCGAAGTCTAGGAAGCCACGAGTGTGAGTTATCATTTGTGAGAATGGTATCAAAGCTGCTTACTTCTGTCTCTGGAAATGCAAGGGGATCACATGTGGACGCGGGTTGTGCAGTTGGCGTTTTATCCTCCATCATGTCGAGCTTCTGTAGCAGGGGAAGGGTGAACAACAGCAAAGTCGAGCAAAAGAAGGCAACGAGATCTGTAGCTATTATATGCTGACAGCGTCGTACCAGATGCGCAGTCTGGGACGCAGCTCCTACGCGTTAATCCGAGATTGATGTGATATGGACTTGCATAAGCTCGGAACCGTAGCCAATCTTAGATCGGGAGCGCTGTCGTTTGGCAAATTCACATGGCTTCCGATTTGACTACTGATATGAGATTCCGAGTCTGCGACAGACCACTTAGCGAGGCGGGGAAGAGAATAAGGTATGATATAATGACCCTGGGACGCACGCATTCGTACAGACATATTAAATGCTGACTTACGGTGGGACTAGGAATTTCGTTCGCTGCATAATGGGGCAGAGCTATTTCGGCCATTCGATGGCGGTGACCATCGTTACGAGAGTCTCCCTCCGCGCTGGAAGATACGAAAGTAGAGCAGTGTAGAATAATCAACGGAGATCTGTTTATGCAGGTTGATGTGATAGTGGTGAGCCTCTTCCTTAAAGAGCAAATTCGCGGTAAGGTTGCTCCGCCCCTAGACTTTTCCCGGAGCAGATCACAGCTGCAACGCGGCGGAAGCTGCCAAGCACGACGTTTCGGGTCCGTGAGAGCCAAATTGTCATGTGGGTTTCGTTATGAGAACTAAGAGGTCATGGAGTGTGAGCTGTTGTTCGTGGGTTGTATCAGAGCCTCTTACTTCACAAATACACTCTAGTCATATGGTTTTCTTTCTTTTCTGTCTACTACACAATTTACTGATATTCATATAGGATTACTTCGTAGCAGATTTATCAACGCAGAAATCGTTTGATGGTTGACTCACTGTTAATAGATTAATGTGTCAGCCTTTGACGCTTGTTCAATTCCAAATTATTAACTACCTTAAGAACCAAATGCCTCAATATTTATATTGAGCGTACGAACTGGTAAGACCATAGAATCCTTTTCGTGTCTCTGTTTCTCATTGGGAAGCTACCCCTGCTGCTGACAACCTCACTTGCCGATAAGCCCCTGTAAATCCGGGAATGGAAGGCAACTGCAGGAGCTGAATGACAGGGACTGCGGCCCAGTGCTCGGATCCTTCAGCGAAGGTGGCGCGTTTTCTCCCTGACCCGAAAAGTGTTACGTCGCTCAACCGCGCAAAACTCGTACATGATCAATGTAAAGGATCTGTTGGCGAACTGTTCTTTACTGCAGCGGTATTTTTGCGGTAGGCTCTTCCCAAGTTAAGTCCGGATCGACGTCGCTGAAACTGTTCGTGAATCGTTCTATCGCACTATAACACATACAGTAGGTTGTCGAAATCCTCATAGAAACAGCCAAGAATTTCAAGCTTCGATTTGACCCACATGTATTTTCCATTGCGCGGAATTTCTCTTCAAGGAAAGTCTACTGTAACGGCGAATTTGCCTTCGTCACGGATGTCGATTTCAAGTGGATCATCTTGTTGCTAGTTGGTTCACTTTTCTATGCTTCCCCAAAATCCGTTTCCTTGTCATGAATATTAGCGTGTGCAGAAAGCTCTGCAATCCTTGGAATTCATTTTTGCGCTACCCCACGGTTTCTTTTGTATGGGAAATTCGAAAATTCAACCCATCTTCTTTCTCAACTTCTATAATCGCGGAAGATCTGAAGCTTTTCAAACCGACCTGACGTGAGGCCAAGACTCTATTAGAACTGAGTTGTTAAATAGAGTCAAATTCCTGATTTCCTACCTTCAATTCTTGTTCTAAAGCTCTGATATCTGCCTCAAAACTGTAGCCTGAATGCTTGAAGTGCTGCCTCGAAAATCTATCGCATCTGCTTCGTTCAACAGCGTAATGAAGAAAGTCATCAAAGATGCCTTCAAAATGGGATCATATCTTCTCAAAATGCCTACGAACTCAGATCTTTAATACGCTGAAAGTGAGTTCTATGAGATTGTAATTCGACGAGTAGAAAGGCAAATATCACATCTGACATTCATATCAGTGATAGATCTTCAATTCAACGAGGCAAATAACTTATCTGACATTCGTGTGAGATGATAAGCTCCTTGATTCGACTATTGCAATGAACACTTGCATTGTTCATGATGATTACACTTCTCGAGATCGAAAAGAAACTGCATAGAGATAGCAATTCATCTGCTAGTCATGGAAGTTTCTAAAGCATGCTTACGGAGATCTGGGAGAAGTCGCCAAATAAGTGGCAAGTACGCCGAATCTTAAGCAAGCAGATAAGCATAAAACGGGAGGACTATAAATAACGCTTGAAATTTTAATTGGTTGGTTGGGTTTCAAGCTTCCCCATTGCACAGCTCATAACCTTTTAGTTGGAAGACTCATATCCGGTTTCTGTTTATCGAAGGCTATTGGAGATTGATTCTCGTAAAATTCTCATCAACAGACAGCTGCCAATCGACTGCACGTCAAACTTCCACTAAATGCTCCCCAATTGCCTGCAGACGTAAGGTGCTGATCATCACGCATCGTCCCGATGGGATGACAGAGAATTTTGATATCCCCAGACAGCGGTGCAACGATTATGAAGGGAGCGAGCAAGTTACTCCAGACTGCATAAGGTCCAGGTCAGCGGTGAGGATGGCCGTTCCAGTCAGAAAACCCAGATCGTCTAGAGGAAGAGATGGCTCGGAGACGAGCAAGCTACCGCTCAACAGGTGCTCACCTGTGTCTTCTATTGATAGAATAGGAAATTCAGTCTCCTTGCTTTACCACTCGAAGCCCCAGCGACCCTCAAAAATCCTATATCATTCTTTCCCGAATACTCAATTCTACTTGGAGGTATTACTTTAAGCATCCTACACCAAAAGATACTTTCAAACCTTATGTACCATAGTAATATGCACATCAAGAGTATAATCAGCGTTCCTCTCCATATTCGAAGTTTATCCTAGCAAAACCAAGTCTCTGGTTGTCTTATCCACCGCACTCTCTCCTATTCTATGTTCCGCTACCTCGGCAAGCGTGCCAGCCCAATGTCTACATCGGCGGTTAGACCGTGCCCGGCTGCGTCGTTCCCGCCGCTCTGAGTGCCCAAACCTAGTCAGCAGATCTTGGCTTGTGCGGACCGTAAGAGCACGACCGAGCCGGTCGCAAGTTTCTCACAGCCTATCAGCAAAGATGTGAGGGCTTCAGCTTGTACGTTGACAGCATGGGAAAGCCAGGGCTACGCAGGAAATAATGAGCCGATGACGACGTATGTGGAAGCTGAATTTGGGGTATACGTTGATTTGGCGCTGGTGGCCGCAGTGGGGTACTGAATTTTCAATAAGATGTCGGGGAAGTCTTGGGGAGGAGGACTTCAGGCGAGTGACAGGGCCTGGTACAAAAAGATATAGCGATAGATTTGCACTTTTAAAGGCTAATCATTGGGCCTGGACAATGAGAATCTCTGTTGGCCTTTTCTGTTATGCCAGAAGACACTTTCAATGAATGTAGTGTCTTTCGTGAATATAATAAGAGAAAGGAGCTATGCTTGAGCCGAGTCCTCCTTGATTAGATAAATAGTATGTATGATCATGAGCTTATGGCAAGTTGTGCAATTGTGACCGACAAAGAAGACATCAGCATTAATGGTTGTAAAGTTGCAACCTCGGTATTTCGATTTAAAGGCTTACTACAACAACAACTTCATCTCAATACCTTACTACCTTACTACACTGCCTCATCAATCGATAACTAACAACCAGATGCGGCGCTACGATGAAGGATCCGCGCAATATCTACCAGGGCGATGTGGACTTTGCTGCCCTTGCTTTGCAGTCACCAGCCTTCAATAAATAGTAAATCTATCCTATGCCAACTCACAAAGTTCCATCACTTAAATCGTCCCAGCTTGAAGTCCAATGGTCAACTAGACTTTAGCAACCCCGAAGCTGTGCAGTACAGAATTGGTCTACACGTTGGTAGTTCGTGGGGCTGAATCATATTTTAGACAGCTCACGAAGAGCTTGTTGAAGCGAGACTTTGGTATTGAAATTGGATTGCCTGATGATCGTTTGTGTCCTCCAGTGCGTATCATACCGAGGAAAGAACAAGCTCATTGAGTTTCTCCAGCTGAGATGTCAAGGTACCAAATAGGTAAATCTGCTGTGTCGCTCCCTATAGTGAAGCTGTCTTGAGCGGTATGAAAGACTCAGCTACATACTTTGGATCCAAGATCTACTCGATACCACGAGTGCGAACTACGCAGATGAGTATGATTCGAACCGGGATGTCGTAGGGTTGGATATGTAAATAATAGCTTTCACTGAATTGCATTACTGGGCTGATTTTCCATTCCAGAGGTACTGGAGCGAGTTGCATCTATCCGCTTCTTGGGTGCTCTCAGAGACCTAGATGGCGCTTTGCCGTCACAGGTAGGTTCCTGCCCCGGATGAAAACCATCATACGTCGCTCATGACAGACGGAGACATCGATGAGAAGAACATGCATTATGCTAAGCAGAACATCCTTAAAAACAACCTAAAGTCTTGCATTCGTCCTCTACAGACTAAACCTACGGACCCTCTAATTCCATTGAAAGCTTTTGGATTGAATAGGTAGCTAGATTCCTCCGCGCTGTACTCTATAGGACCTCTGACAATTCTCAAGCATCGATTTCACCATCTGCAACCCCCCATTCTACGCCTCGACCTCTGAACTGCACGCTTCAGCTGCCGCCAAATCCCGACCTCCCCATTCCGCTTGTACAGGCGCTGATGTCGAGATGGTGACGCCTGGCGGCGAAACCGCATTTGTAGGTCGTATGATCGAGGAAAGTAGTGTATTGAAGACTAGATGCCAGTGGTATACGAGTATGCTGGGAAAACTAAGCAGCGTTGGCACTATCGTGGAGAAGCTCAAAGAGAGTGGAGTTGAGAATTTTGCTGTCAAGGAATTTGTGCAGGGAGGTAAGACGAGAAGATGGGGAGTAGCGTGGAGTTGGGGTCCGATGAGACCGAGACAGGTGAGTGAGAAATGTTATGATTAAGAAACATCTTTAACGTTAAAATGGTATGTAAGGACGTTGCAAGAGGCATCTCGAGTCTCCCCAAACATCTCATGCCATTCCCCTCTGACTTCAGCTTTACTCTACCAAACACGACCTTGGAAGATGCCGCTCGTCGCCTCAACGCTACGCTCGAAGAATTAGACCTCCAATGGCAATATCGGCCCTCACTAGCCACGGGAGTAGGCTTTGCAAGAACCAATGTCTGGTCTCGTGCGGCTAGAAGGCAGCAACAAAAAGGCAGTATCGCTGGCGCTGACACGACTGGTGACGAAGAAGAAGAAGATGAGCCGGCGCTGGGTTTTAAAATTCAGTTGAGATTGGGGAACGAGAAGCAGGAGATTCAGATCTTGATCAGGTGGTTGAGAGGGCATGATAGTGTTCTTTTCGAGAGTTTTTGCGGGATGCTGAAGCGGCAGGTTAGTCGTACATAACGACGATGGCAGAATCAATGCTTTGAGCTCAATGCCCGAAGAAGAACAGAATTCTCCATCCAGCAAACCCATATATGCGTCATCCTAAATGCTGTTATCTACCCCTTCCCCCACTATACATCCCCATACCCACTCCCCCTCCCCTCTCCCCTCCCCTCCCCCTCTTCACTCCCCCCACACCACCCCCTTCCCCCCAGCTGCCAACCTCTCCAACGCCCCCACCTCCCCACCGCCCACCTCCCCCTCCCCCTCCCCCCCCAAATCATCCACCCTCATCCCCACCCACCCCTCCATCCGTCTCGCCCCCAAACCATCATAAAACCGCAAACTGGGCTCATTCCACCGCAGCACGCTCCACTCCAGCCTCTCCCCGCCCATCTCCCGCACCAGCCGCGCCAGCGTCGCCAGCAGCAGTTTCCCGTACCCCTTCCCGCGGTGCCGCGGGCGCACGAACAGGTCTTCGAGGTAGATGCCCGGGGACGCGCGCCAGGTGCTGTAGGAGGCGTAGTGGAGGGCCATGCCTGCGCATTCGGGGGCAGCAGCAGTGGTGGGGGGAGGAGGAGGGAAGATGAGCAGCGTGCGCGCGTAGCCGGAGTGCGGGCGGGCGGAGGGGAAGGAGAGGGTGGCGAGGAGGGTGGCTTCGGTGGCGTGCACGGAGGCGGAGGCGTTTTCGTAGGCGGCGAGCTCGTGGATTAGGGCTAGGATTGTTGGGACGTCTGGTGGGGCGTGTGGGAGGGGTTAGTGAGGAGGGTGGGGGAGGGGAGGGGGGTGGAGAGAGGTACTGTACCGTCTTCTGTTGCGAAGCGGATGGTTGGTTCGGTGCGGGAGGGCATGGTGCGGGTTTGGGGGGGTGGGAGTGGGAGGCGTGGGGGAGGGGGGGATTTGTGCTGGTGAGAAGAGGGGGGCATCCTACGGTACGGTGTTTTAGAAGTCCGGAAGGGCAGGTTTTGCCGAGTGGGGGCTAAATTACCAAGGCAGTGGATGGTGGGACTGGCGGGAGAGCTAGTCAAGGGTGGAAAGTTTATTTGTTTCTGTTTTCAAGGTTTGGACATGTCCTATCATCTAAAGTTGTCCGCAAAAGACCTCTTCTTTCTTTCATTAATCTCTGTTTGGTGCTCTCTATCACCCGCCCGTCAAGTGCAGTGCTTCCTTAGATAGAAGACTGCTCCTTTGGGGCTTCAACATTGATTCCCGCCGTTCTACTGCTGATCTTGGTGGTAAGTCTTTACTTGTTATCAGAGTCTGCACATTGAGTTACTGGTATCTTTTGTGTCTGAATTGTTGTATGCTTTGATGTCTTGATGGTTTCATGTTTGACATTTTGTGGAAGAAGTTATGTTTGATGAATTCCCATAACAGTCATTTGATGTGTGGTTTTGTGTCGCCCTTCTGATGAACCATCTTCATGAGCCCTTGTATGTGAGTTCTTCTTCCTCTACTTGTCTCCACCACCCAAGCTTCATTGCATATTCTCACACGTCGTAGGAACCAAGTTAGTCCGACTGAATACCACCGCGCTTGAACTTGTACTTGTTCTATCCGTCTTTCTATTAGCCCGTGCATCCAGCTATTTTCAGTCCCACTACGGTTCGCGGAATCGACAGCATGGTTTACCGAATGTACATGAGAATCGACGGTGGCTGTAGACGTAACGGATCAGACGATCCAATAGGTGCAGCAGCTGTCTGCACAGAGTACAAGTATGGAAGGGGAAGAATCTCGACCTACTGTCTAGAGGAATACCCAAAGCCGACAAGCCAGAGTAAGCTATCAGCTCTCAAAAAGTCCGGGGACCAGGATGTTGACCGTGCGGATTGCCAGGAGCGGAACTACACGCCGTCATTCTCGCCCTAGAAACCGCTCTCAAACAAGCCAACAAATTCCACTCAAACCCCAGATTCAAAGTCACCATCTTCCTGGACTCGAAATACGCACTGGGTTGCATGACAGACTGGATCTTCAAGTGGCGCCGAAACGACTTTACTGCCTCCAACGGTAACACCATCAGCCCAGACACTAATCAAGAAGATACCAACAAACATCAACCACAGGTAACGAAGTGGTAAACCGCGATCTCATCGAACAAGCCTCCGACCTCGAAGATGAGCTCAATCAACAAGGCAGTATCAGATACATCTGGGTACCGAGGAGCAAGAACGAGAAAGCCGATGCTGCTGTCAATGAGGCGCTAGACGAGCTAGACGAGCCAGACGATCGGTTTTGGGGAGGGCCTTCTCGAGCATAATCTATCATTGTCGTTTGTAAGCCAAGCAGAAAACAGGACGACAAGATGTTAGTAGTGGGCCTCTGGTTTGAGTAGCTGGGATACAAGAAGTTCTCATGTTCCACAATGTATAGCCAATGAGTAGCCTGGTATCCCATAACAATCATCAAATTAGTCATGATATTGTCAACTTTGACTCCCAACCCCGCATCCATCTCTAGACTTCCCCATCCTTCCTCACAGAAATCAAAAACATGAAAAACATGCAACAGAAAGAACTCGCTGACCGTCATCGACCCAACTACTAATCTTCAGCGCGAACGAAATGCTTCACTTTTTCTTACATTCAAGTTTACATCAAAACTAAAATTAAAATTATATTCAAGGCAGTGTGTGTGTTCAATAGCCGCCCCCACAAGCTGCCAGGCCCCCGAGGTACTACTGTAGACCCCTGCGGGCGCAATTCTGCGAGTTAGACTTCCCATAGTACGTCGTACGAATTCCGTGTTGCCGGCATGATCGCGGAGGCTCACCCACAGAACGCAGTCCTCGCCAGCCATCAGTCTTGCAAAGCCAAGTTCGCGACGCAGCAGTGCACCTCCTCAGCTGAAGCGCCTCCTCCTCACACGAACCCCGATTAGCGACCGTTCGGGGGAAAAGTGACCTCGCGCAACGGAGGGCGCGTCCGCGAGGACCCTGGAGCAGAGGTTATGCTTCGACTGGGGTGGGTACTCCTTCGAAAGGTGTTGGCACATTGAAAACCCTTTAAGGGATCTCTTCACCGTGCATGTAGGCAAAAGTCCCACCGCGTGCACTTGTTGTTTCGGTATCCGTTACCTGCACCTCAATCTGACCCGGCAAGTCGTTGCCTGTTGTCTATTTTTCATTGGAAAGAATAAAAACGAGGTAAGATGGATGAGAAAAAACTCTTCACAATCACCCTTTCGCTTTCATCGAAGGAGTGGGAGAACCATCTGTCTCGGGGTTTCAATGGCGCTGGGGGCGTAACTGGCCGGCCCAAGCGCGTTGTTGAAGACCGTCTCGACTTACTGTAGTCGAGCTGGTCGGAATGATTGGGTGTGTCTAGATGGCCGGAGGGTCGACAAAAGTTCTAAGAGAACGTTGAGAAGTTTTCACAGGCTAATTGAAAGGATTAGAAATAGCACTTAGGGACGGAAGAGGCTGTGGGATGTTGCGATAGCGGCACAAACATGTAGCCCGGGCCTTGTGGTCTTGTTCAATTAGTTGATTAGCTAAGACCTATTTTGTGTTTGCTAAAGATGGTTAAGTTGTAATACTAGACCTTCCTTCAACGTGCTCTCCACTCTGGTTTTCCCTCTATAAGAAACCTCGAGCGTAACAAAAATCCTCACTACGTCACGAGAGCATGCATTTTATTGCTAACAACCTGATCCCAAATTTGCCCAGCTAGTCGAGAAACGTCGTCTTCCAGAGCCTCGGCCCTGTCAGCGCAAACGGTGATGAGCCTACTGTCCAGAAGAGTGCGCATCGCCTGCTTCACCCTTGCCATCGAGTCCATATCGTCCTGGGCGGGCCCATGCTCATGTGGCGCGGCCGTTCCGGACACAAGCCTGGAACTCGATCCGGGAACAGTGGCTACGCTATTTCCCGAAGACGTTCCGTCCGCACGTAGCGTCCGTAGTTTTTGTTCGCAGACCACCTCCCTGCCTTCATGGACTTGGCCCACACGGTGCAAGAGCAGCAAGTGGGAATGATTGAAGACTGCGTCAAAGGAGAGCAGTTTCTCGATCCAACCTCCTTCATCGTTGTTGATGGACCAGCCGAGTCCCAGATGTCTTTCTTTGCATCTTGAAATGAATAGTCCACAGTGGTATGAACCGGGCAAAGAACGTGCGTGAACAGCCACGTAAACGGTGTTGTTTTTCAAAGCCTCCCATCTGAAGTCGGAATCTTTTGAAGGATTGGAATTGGTCGGTTCGCGCTGTCCTGCTTCGTCTTGAGACGTATCGGTAGACGTAGACGATGCTGTTTCAGTCGCATGTGGCGGATATGTATGATGACTGCTACTGGAAGTAGAACTTCGGCTATTCTCAAAACGAGTGGGACCGACTGTTTGAAAGTGGTTGTTAGAAGACATGTTGAAGGGTGGGTTGTCTGTAGTTTTTGAATTGATATGAATAGTAAGTAAAGTGATAGGGCCGATTGATATATAGCTGAAGGTCATTTCGGTGGGTTTCTGTCCTTTTCCACAAGAGACGGGAGTTTTGGAGTGAAATAAACAAAGGCCCAGCATGCTCAATCGCTCATTCCAACCTGGTCTTGTTCCTTGCTTGAAACCCCTAGCAAGTACCAGATTCTTCTACATACCATGATTGCTGAGACATGCATTAGTAGAAAAGCAAAGAATGCTGAGTGGAGATGATATCATCTACTGTTGTTTCATGTGACTGTTGAAGCTCGAGTGGTGGAGATAGGGACAATGGTATTAGCAGAGGTTGCAAGCAGCATTGGTGTAATTTGTACTGGCTTGTCTAGTTAGCTCGGTAAGGCTGAACCCACAGCGTGGAGGACACCCGACCTAGCTTTCAATAGAGATTGCATTACTTCTAGAAAATTCAAACCCATCAAGTCTTTCACATATCTTTCAGTATCACGTTCGCTGTAGGCTTTTAAGCTATTGCTAAGTATTGTAATTCTTTCAGACTTGGTATCTGCATTGCAGAAAACACGTTTAGCGGACGCCTGCATATTATTACCCCCCATGGTGCACAGGAAAGAGGAAAAATTCGGGGCCAAGCAAGCCGTGTATGCTTCGACATTGCAGCGTTTTCATACTCTGAACTGGAGCTGGAGCTGGAGCTGGAAGGATAAAGAGAAACCATCGTGGGTGCGAGTTGTTGTACGGCCCGTGGTTTGGAAATAAAGTATGGCTTGGGAGAATATTTACAAGTTTTGACACCAGGTTGCTCAGTTATATGTTGGTAACGCTGGTGCTATTACTGGTACATCCTTTGCATAGGAGCGAGCCAATGTGGCGAGCGAGGGCAAAGAAGATCGACTCTGACTCGACTCTGACTAGTAGTCAATATGCCTATGACCTTTTTCTACATCTGCTGGAAAAAGTTCTAAGGTTCTCTGGGGTGCTTTCCGTTTTGCATATGTGTTATCTCTAGGGAAGAGCGAGAGCGTTCACGACATTGAATGCACAAGAACTATGGCGCTATAGTCCGGCTAACGCCTAACAAATTATCCTACGCGAACACTGAGGTATGGCATGATGTCTATTCCGAGCTAGACACATTCATTCTCCTAGAAACCCTGATATGGTGGGTGATTTTAAGTGCGGACGTCCACTGTAAGTACCCCTGACTTGAAGGACCACGAGCGGATGTAAAAGCTCTCCTGCTGTTCCTCAACAACAGCTACCAACGGCCAGGAGGCAACTGCGAACCATTACGTCCATCCCCGAAACTTTGCGACAGACAGGACGCTACTGGTGGTACTGCTGTGAACATAGTGTGTTGGATACATATCTTTTACATTTGACATAATCGGCGACCTAGGATTCGGATAATTAGGCGGGACGATCATCGCATCTCTCAGATTCTATCCGCTAGTCGATGCTCTTGTCAAGGAAGAAGATTACTACTAATGAGAAGCCGCAAAGGCTCAGCGGAGTTTGGATTCCAAAGTAGTGTGTGACGCCTTTACGTCACACATGACTAGAAACAACGATGAGAAAGGGATTGGTGGGCCTGAGATCAAAACAACTTCAAGGTCCTTATAGGAGCCGGGAGCGAAACAGCCGGTACTGTGTTGTCTGGAACGACGAGCTGTTTGATGAAAAGCCCTAGCATACTGCAGAGTTTTACAGATGAGAAAAGGGTCTTCGGATGAGCCCACCCAACCCCTCTCATCTATTCTAGATGGTTAATAACATTGGGGGTACGATACAATTAAATGTTCCTGTTCCTCACTGCTCACCTTTCACCCGACTTCAACTTGCCACTCATCCCTCACGCAATTACCCCGTCAAAACCGCTTAGGCCCAGTAGATAGATATATACTTCGCTTCTTTGACGAAGTGCCAATTTCCGAACTCAGAACCGTAGTGACGATCTCCGGGCACTTGCAGCTGCCAAACTGAGTGACAATTAGAGACGCAACATTGGATTTCGCCGTCCAGACCAGCTCAACATCTTATTGGAATTACAATCCCTCACTGAAAAGTCGAGACTGGAATGTATCAGCAAGAGATGACCCGGTGTTTAAAACTTACAAGAAGAAAGAGGCTCAAGCATTTACTTCTGGGGTACTACGCTTTGAGGAGAGCTGCGAATTTATCTTTTATCTTGTTGAGCACTATCCAAAATCTCATGGTAAAGAAATTGCGAAATTCTCAATCATGTCAGTATTATACGATCGTGGTGACATAGCTGAAACATGAGACGCAGAAGGCAGCAGGCAGTAGCGGCGCAGTTCAAGAGAAACCCAAATGAGTATGGAGCGATGGAAAGTGTCCTAAAGTGTTAGGAGCAAAGTAGGCCCTTGGCGAGGGACAGGGTAGGGGCATAAAAACATCCTGAAGCGGCGCTCAAACCAGACATATTCTGGATGTCTTAGTTGCATGCGAGAAAATTTCCCAGTTTTCGTGTGTTTGTGGTCGTATGTGAAAGGATGTGGTTTGTCTTGGTATATTATCCCAATTTTGGTTATTGCTTATAATCATTTCTGCAGACTTGGGTCGCACCAGGTTGCTTGCAAGTAGTGAAGCGCTACTTGGGTTTCACGAGCCTACCCGAAATACGCGGAAGAACAAGCCAGGCATCGTCTTTTTGGGGGGTTTCTAACTCGACTTGCGCCCAGTCACAGGAATTCTTTATGATATCTGCGGTAGGGCGGTTCAAGTGGCAGTTGCCCAGCAGGATAGGCCACACTGTGTTGTAGATGTCTTTATCATTTGCATTAGTTTATCGATTCGGGTGCAGAAGTAGTGACGAAAATTACGTGAATACCATACCTTGAACGAGTTTGGACATCCTATCCTCACTTTTCACGTGCTCATAGACAATCAACTGTCCCCCAGGTTTTAGCAACCCGTACAGCTCCTGCACTGTTTTCTCGGGTTGAGGTACACAGCACAGGACTTGAATGACTAGCAATGTATCAATACTATCCTTCTCGATACCATAATTTCTGAGCTGCTCCGTATCATCAACGTCGGTAGGCACGATCGTGTAAACATCACTCAGTCCGGCCTGCTTGATGCTAGCCCTCAGCTCGCCGTGCAGGTCTAGCGTGGGCTCTACGCCAAAGATCTGGGTGATTTTAGAGACATCGAGACGGCTGAGTTGGCTCCCACTTCCGGGGCCTACTTCTAGGACCGTTCCATAGGCTTGAGAGACGAGAGAGGGAAGGACAGTTTCGCGCTCTCGAGCTGCGAACATGGGGCCTTGATGGGTGTCAATGGCGAAATTGTCGAGAACATGAGAATTCTGTGATACGCTACGTACCCATTTTGAGCCAGAATTGACCAAACATTCGTTGTTTGAATTTAGAAGGATTGAAGATGTCTTGTGGATGTTTCTGGTAGACGAGCATATCCACGATTACAAATAGGCCGCCTTCATTATCTTATTAGAGATGTCTCGAATTATTCCAAGTTATACGAACCACAAATGGCAACAAAAAGATAGACGGATGGCTCAATGTAGGCTCTGGCTCTGTTGATGATAGTATCCGCCATTTTCGAAGTGGACTCCAGTGTAGAATACTGAAAATATTGATTGAAGCAACACGCCGTTAGGTTACTTATCGTCTTCTCTCAACGATAACAGAGAGAACTGAGATCAGGAGACGGTTTTTGAAAAAGCATAAGATGTGCATGCAGAAACAGGTCACCTATTGGAGCGTAGGTGTAATGACAAGGACAGCAATGACTGACACGATCATGTACAAAGCGTAGGGAGATTAGTATTTACACTCAAGTACAACGTACACCTCAGCTGGCAAATAAGAGAATAAATAGATAACACGAAGGGACATGAGGGGTTTATACGCGGAGAAGCGGGACCCCTAGCGCATCTTCACAGGCGCCACAAACGCCACCTTACCATTTCAGCCACGGAAGTCGATAAAACAACATCCGGTCTCTGAAGACAAATCCAAGAGAGCAATCAGTCTCCAAGTGCTTTCGAAAGGTGCACCTTCATTAATCCTGATTCAACTGCATGTATAGACGAACAGGCCACTCGACTATAAGAACTCAAGGAACGGATCATCTTGACTTTTCATCGTGTAAACACCACTTAACCCAACAGTCAGCCTGGCGGTCAACCTTTAACCGGCTTATTCCCGTTAATCATTACACATTTGATCTTGTGCTGAATACTGTTCATCATAACCAGAAGAATGATATAAGCCACCAGTGATTGAGACTCGCAAGTGCCATTATGTGAAAACCTTGGTCTTTGATCGTGGCGAAGAAGCATTACACGTATTATAAGGGTTCCAGAAAAGCGTTATTGATTACCAGGGACTAAGGCACGGACTGATCTAAGGTGTCAGACGTTGGAGACTCATACTGTTACAATTGAGGTAGGTGCCTTACTGGGAAAACTGAACCTCTGCCACAAAATTGTATTGCCATATGCCACCAGCAGATGATTTCCGTCTTGGTGTTCAGCAGAAACGCAACACCACATAAACAACATTTGCCTAAAGCTTACTTAGACAATACTAAGGACGTTGCTGCAACATCAGCAATTTCGAGGACTTGCCCAACCAGCGCCACAGAGCACATCAGCCTCTTATCTGTGTTCAAGGTCAAGAGTGCCGCCGAAAACATTTCCGTACTTGGTTACGAAGTGAATTATTTCAACACCAATACAAGTCATGTTCATTTCAGCTTCACTTCTGATACTATGTGTTAAACGTAGTATATAGATAAAAACGTTCTTTTTTCTGCCTTGGCCCTCTACACTCCTCCCTTATCTACGGCTCCTACAGATTGGAGAACAAAACTTCCACAACACCAGCCCTCTACGTCTGTTAAGTGCGTTCGTTCAATTATCAGGCAATTTGACTTATCGCAATCGCAACAATGACTGATTCGCTCACTATATTACCGACGGAGCTACTTAAAAACATATTTCAACATACCTTGCCTACGGACATTTCAAACCTCCGGCTTGTCTCATGGAGATTGGAAAGTATAGCTACTGAAGAACGCTTCCGGCAATTTACCGTGCGTGCTACCGTTAGAGGCGTTGAGAAGCTCAAACGAGTCTGTGCAACGCATCGCCTGAGGATTTGTGTAAAGCACTTAAAATACATTGGCCTTATGCCAGAAGCCGGCCAAGAGGTATGTAAAACGTCTGGTACTCCCAAAAGTGACTATTCTGACGCTAACTCCCTTAGGAATGCCTCTCCAGGAATGTGTTAACATCACTCGAGCTTGAACGAGCTATCGCGAACTGTTGCCGCTTTCAAAGACTATTGTCTATTACTATATCCTTCGGCATTGACTTGGGTGGCCACTTTGAGGAAATGGCGAAGGGCTATGATTCTAACCGAACAATAAACTTCCAGACCAGGATCCTCCTACGATTGGTCTCGGCCCTCTCTAACGGCATATATATCACACCGTACTTTCGGACGCTTTGTATCGTCGGTGTCGCAAATCATGATTGTGCGGCACTTATAACACATCCGAAATTCTGCTCGGTATTTGAACGACTCCGTGGCCTCAAGCTCCACTTCGTCACTGACGAGCTTCGCTTCCGAGAGTGGGGTTCTCCGCATTTGTTCTTTGGCGATTGTACACCCGCCTGGTTCGCTCCTGTAATGTCAAATCTCACCACCCTCGAGCTTCTTTCCGAATCCTATTGGGGCTACTGGCCAAGGATTGATCTCACCCCGCTGTTCTTCCCTCGTCTGCAAGTCCTAGCATTAGGCAAGTATACCTTTACTCATACCTGGCAATTGAAGTGGGTCACCAAACATGGCAACCTTCGGAAGTTGTATCTTTACGACTGCCCAATTGTTAGTCGTATACACTTACTTCATGACTTCGACAAAGACGATCCCATCTCAGGCCCTGGCTCGAATCCTAATGGCCCAGAGAGAGTCAGAGAATACCCTGCGACTTGGGCGAATTACCTTGATGAAATACGAAAGTCCCTTCTGGAGCTGCAGGTGTTCAACATAACTCATGAGAACGATCTTGAGCGGAAGGTGTCTCAACCAAACGTCAATCGACGACAGTATTTTGAGACCTACGAATACATGAAGAACACAAGCTTTTCGGTATCAAGGTACCTGGAATGGGACGCTTCACAGCGGTGGACCCAATGGAACACTTATTTTGGTGCTTCACGTAATTCTTTTAGAGGAGACTTTGGAGCACTTGAGTCTTTACTACATACGGTCAAATCACGGAGACGCATCAAGAATACCGACTGATTCTTGCACTCTGGCCGCAGTAGAAGCCTGCAAAAGTCTAGATTAACGAACATCTTACGGAATATGCAGGATGCGTTTGTTCTCGAAGAACAAGTTTGCTCATAGTTTTAATGAAGCAAGTTCTAATTGAAACCTCATTGAAAAATGGTCATGGTATGTAAATGGCAATCGCCTTGCTATCTTGTCACTGGAAGACCTGCCTCGCTCGTCAATATCTCGCCTTTTGCAAATTACCAAGTAATTAGCATGTGCCTACTTCTACCAGACTCCTTGCTACGAAATCCATTACAATTGTTTCTGGGGTAGAAAGAGACAATCTGCTACCGAAGATCGCAGCCAATCATATTGTAAAGGTATTGATGCTGGCTTGCCGTAACATTACACGGTTTTAGTTTACGCGCAGGTACTGCAAGAAGCTTGGAGTTAGAAAACAAATATGGATAAGGGAAACTGTTGCTACTATAGTCTTTTGCCTCATAGACTTACACTAATGTGACCAGTGCTCCAAGGTGTTGATAACGAAGGGCGTAGATCACGTGATCCATACAATGCTTTGGGGTGGGGGCCCTTACAAATCGCCATATCAAGGTCGAAAGTGTTCTCCGAATTCCCCATATCCTCCTACAGAACACCACACTCTCCCACTACAGAACCTACCTTCCCAAACCCCCAAACCTCCACCCCAATGCCCACCTACACCCCCCACCACTCCACCCCCACCCTCCCGACCTACACCCACCTCCGCCGCATCTGCAACCTCAGCCCCTTCTCCCCCGCAGCCGCAACCACCGGCCTCAGCAACACCCTCTTCGCCGTCCAAATCCTCTCCTCCTCCTCCTCCTCCTCCTCCTCCGAAGACACCGTCGTAGGCATGGGTCGCATAATCGGCGACGGCGGCTGTTTCTTCCAGGTGACGGACATCGCGGTGGATCCGGCGCATCAGGGCCGGGGGCTGGGGAAGATGATCATGACGGAGCTCAGGGGGTGGATGGATGAGAACGTGCCGGAGACGGGGTATGTGAGTTTGATTGCGGATGGGAGGGCGAGGGAGCTGTACGCGAGGTTTGGGTTTGAGGGGGTGGGGCCGGCGAGTGAGGGGATGTTTTTGAATGGGGGGTAGGGCGGTAGGGTCTGGGGGGGGTGTTAAGTCTTGGTATACGAGGACACGAGGGTAGAAAGGCATATAGATATATTTGACTGAACTATCTAGTTAGAGCATACGGATGAAGGATGAAGGAAAGATGTGGGCGAAGGGTAAATACCCATTCACTAGCGCCGGATCAATGCGGAGATTACTAACCACAGGGGTAACAGTACTGTTCCCTGTTTCCAACATTAAGTGGTAGATTTTGCGTGGATGTTTAATTTTTTTGGCTTTTCTAGAACTTTCTGGTAAAAGGTTGAGTGGGCGGTGTTTGGAAGAGGTTTTCGTGGTTTGGTTATCGAAGACAAGGGGACGGACGGCCACCTCGGCATGGGGTAGTTAAACGATTATGTAATCGAATCTTTTATCATTTACCTGAATATGGGAGTACCTACCGTAGATTTTGTTGAGATGCACGCCAAAATTGAGTGAGAACCCTCAGAATAATTTAACCAATATCAGTATTACCCCACACTGTAAATCTTCCATTCAGTGCTCCACCCAGTGCTTCAAATTTGCTCCACTCAGTGCTTCATATATGCTTCATTCAATGCTTCATCCAGTGTGATCATATAAGCAAAGAATAAGCAATGATAAAAGAAGTGAAAAGATAATTGCAATGTACTGTGGTATACACATTACGAACCTGAAATTTTGATGTTCATTCACCTGATTGCGAGACGGGTGGTCAGTACTTTTCTCGACCAATCGAAGCGAAGATCGAATCTAAGTTTTTATTCTGGTACTCGTATATGTAAGGTAGTTGGTCTTTGTCCTGCCTAGACCATCTTGGTCCTATCAATATTATGGTACTCGTATAACTATTGAAGGCGCAAATAACTGGTGTATAACTCTCAACTTCATCTCTATTTGTCGCCAAGAGCTCCGACTGACACAGTAATGTCTCTTCGCAGTATCTACGCCTGTGAGCCCAGCGTGACTATCCTTTGCAGGCTTCTACCCCAATTTTTGTAACCACTTTTCGAGTTGTTTCAAGTACTTTCGATTGGAGTGTAGTTCGTGGCCGGTGATTTCCTGATCTCGTCATGCCTCTCCTCTAGCTCTCATGGACATGGCTCGGTCAGACCCAGGCTCATGGATTACGCACAAGCTTTCATATACTTGTGGCCGATCTCTCGAACGCAGTGCACGAGATGGCAGTGGCGCTGTGGTTGGTGTATACAGTAACAGCGGTATGAAAAGCTTAGCTACTACAACGTATAGACGCGTCGTATGCAATGACTGATAATACAGCTGCTGATATTGCCAATGGAAAGATTGTGCTCGTAGCGGGGACCATACGCCTGGATGTTTGTCTTTTGCGTTATCTGCATTACCGTACTCGGGGTTTGCCTTCGCGTGCTTTCAATCATAGATACACTACCAGCGGCGACTCGAATAGATTGATCGGCCAAGTTGCTGGAGCGAAATTTTTGCGTCCCATCATGTTTTGGCAACTCAAGCCTTCGTAACCATTCTTCAGTCGTGACGATTTTGTATGCGTCGAATCTCCGTCTTTCGTGACCTTACCTCAAGGGTCCTCGGAGACATGCGACCGCCGTCGGAACGGTGTTGGTGCGGCATTGACAGCAGCAGGTGAATTTCCTGGCCCATCCACACACTTCCTATGGTAACAGGCGCCAGTGAGATATTGGAGCGGCTCATCCGTGTCCTCTGAAGCTAAAACCCTTGCCTCGTTCGATGCAAATTCCCAAAGGTTGATGTCGCATTCTTGAAGCGCTCTTGAGAAATTACCATCTTCCAATAAAAAGTCGAAGATTTCGTTGTCGGCTTCTGGTGGCGTGGGTGGCGTGGATGTATTGTAAGACGCAAATGGGAGATGATACTCTCCAGAATTTGATCTCCACCAGGCTATACGGGTTGGTGTTCGACGATCGGCATCTTTTGTATGCAGCCAAGCCCCCGACAAGATAAGGGAACGGATAATGGGGATGTTGTGATCCTGCATGAGTGCGTCTTGCAAGACGGAGAAACCGAACTCGGCTACAAACGTAGCGCTGATCTTTTGCTTTTGTACCAAGTTTGCCATGTCAGCTGATACTTCTGATTCGCTATGGTATAGCATGTCAGACATGGGACTGAACTCGCGAATCTGAGATGCGATAGTGGGACTTGGCTCCATAGAAAAGCTTTCCTGGGTCAAGAGATAATGAATGATTGGTGTCAGTTCCCGAAGATCGAGGACTCGACGGTACTTGCACAGGTTTTGTAACAGATTGTTACTGCAGCGGTTTTCGAAATACTCGAAATTCGGGTCGCAATCAGCTTCCTCTATCAGTATACGGACGATGTCCGCGAATTGGCTTTCGGGAACAATTAGGGGACTGCTAGTATTGTTGCTGTGCTTCCGGAAGAACGTAACCATATCTAATGCGGAGCTTTGCAGAAAAGTAAGCCTTGGTACACCCCGGATGCAGGAATAGTCTACGACAATTACTTACTTGCCAAACTCGTCCACCGACCCTTTGATACAGCCTTCACATACTAATCTCTTAATGAGAGCGATATTCTGGGACTTCACAGCCATCTAAGAATGCCTTGTTAGGCGACTACATTGCTCAGCGCAAAAGCGAAATGGACTTACATGCATAAGGCCACGACCCCATTCATCAATATCGTGCACGCTTGCTTGGCCTGTTCTAAGGATTTCCATAACTTTAAGCAAATCTCCTTCTCGACACGACTGAAAGATCGGTGATTTGTGTGAGACGATGGGACTATATGTCGGTTGAATATTGAGATTATGGCCGATACTTGAACTCTTTTGCTGAACTGTGAGGTTCCATACTGCTGGGCGTGACAGCCATGAGCATGGCTTGAAGGTGAAAGATGCGTTGAATATTCGCTCAGAGTTATCTTTTTCTACTCCAAAGCCGACAACCTTCGTAATCTTCAATGCCGCCCTAATGCTCACCCCTATACGGCCGAATAATGTATCATAGGCTTTGTGATTCTTGAACTGCTCGTACTGCACGGAAGACCTCTGCATCTCCTCTCCGTTATCCAGGCTCGAATTTTGATCTTGAATAACCGGTACAGGATCTGTTTTGTTGGGTGAACTAAGATCGAAACCCCTACTTTCTGCTTCCACGTCGTGCATTTCCTGTAGCGGAGGCTCTAGGCTAGTCCGATGCTGCTCTTCTAGCCTTGCTTGAAGTTCCTGGAAACTCTCTTTGAAACCTTCCTTGACATATGATTTGATTGTCGACTCCAAAGTGCAGATTATTGGCTTTGGGATAACAGTATTGCTTGTCGCTTGAAGTGCATTTATAATGACACTTGTATCTTGCTGGAGTTGGCCCTCCATAGCACGCAGAGCTTTTGCTGTCTCAAGCTGCCGAACCGAGAAAGAATTTATACTAGACGCGAAAATCCTGTTCTGGTGCATCGAAAGCATACTACCAAGCCTTCGTCAACAAGTGGTAACCACAAAAGGTTGTAACCTCCTACCTTGCCAGAGACTGTCGCGCAAGAACAAGGGTAATCTTCATGGACTCCAGATTGTCTTTAAATTTACCGAGATCATCTTTCTGGAAAACGACTTTGACAGACTTCCAGGTCCTTTGTACCTTCCCTTTACTGATATCGACCTGCAATTTTCGCGCCAGGGCTTCGAGTTCCCCAAAGTATTGTTCGCATTTCAAGAGCGGTTCGTGCGTTGGGAGTGCCTCATGGGGAACTGGAAGCAATGTCTCCTCTGCATGGATGTCTTTGAGCACCGTTTGTAGAAGGAGTAGATCGCTGAGAAGGTCCCTCATCTCCTTAGGGCAGCCTCGGAATGATTGCCAGAAAGCGTGCAGCTGCACCGCCGCGTCTGCAAGCTGGAGCGCAATAGAGACGGTTGCAAAGACTGCGGAGACGCCGCCGAGAGCCTCGAGCGCTGGCATTCTGGTATAGATGTGGAGCGTAAAGCTTCGGCTTAATATCGCATGAAAGACCGACGTCGCTCTACCCGCGGTTCAACAGCTCCTAAGACCTGTACCACTGCCACTCGTCGCTGGGTCTTGTAATGCTTGGTATTAAAGTAGAATCGCCGTGTTATAGCCTGAAGGTAGGGGAATCTCTTTGATTTGAAAGCCCCGAGCTAGCATTCAACAGCTGACGATAGTACGCATCTTACAAGGCTGAAACAAGAGCTTCTCACAAGGGTGCGACATGCAGTTTCACATCTGGAAGCTGTCGTTACGTCGATTCACAATTGATTTTGCTTCGGCTGATCATCTGAAACTCACTTGGAAGTGCCATTCAGAAGGCATGAGGTTTCATGTGCGGCGAACAGCTCTCTCTTCCTTCCACAATTTACGCATCCTTTGACGAGATTAGCAACCGCTTCACCACCTAGGGACCTTACTGATCGTCGGCCAGTACGGAATACTGAGGGTGACACCGAAAGTCCTGCCCCACGCTAAGAACATTAAAACATACAGTAGATTGCAGCTGTGTTGCGCTCAATGCGCCCTCGACAGAAATTCTAGCTAAATAGCTCAAATTATACAGCTCAATCAACGCTTCATAAAGATATCAAAATCAAAGAAAATCGAATCGCTCTTGCATCACCTATCATTTATTACGTCGTTGCTTATGATATCCTTAGCCGTATCGCTTACTACTCGTAGCGCTGGGCAGGACAGTCGGTGTCAGCCTCCGTACTGGGATAGAATTGTGACAATTGAAGGTGATCAGAATTCGCCGTTCTAAGCGCCAGCAACAAGTAGCTATGTACTCCGTAAGGTACCTACCTACAGGTACACAGTACGAGTAGGGAGCGAATAAAACCGTTTATTCTACAATAAACGTGTTTAAAACTCACTAGCGGTTTATTCATGTTTGTTTATTGGTTTTATATTATGTAAGCAAGCTAAACCTATCTGGTTTAGCTCGGGGGGTTTGACCTCGCTGTCATCATTGCTCCATGGAGTAGATCTATCTTCCTACCAGGCTACCACCAGCTATGCCTCCTCAACGCGGTGGCAAACCTCGCAATCAGGCTGTTACTGATGCCTTTCAGAGCATAATTCTACCAAACCGAATCGTTCCTGCAGTGAAGTGCTTATACTGTCACCGTCAAATGGCGTCCGAGACTACTCGTCAGCAGACTCTACACAGGGCATTGAAATCGATGAGGAGAAGCTTTTGAATATGAAAGATAGACTGCTGCAGGAGAAAGTTGCTATGGTTAGGCTAAATCCTTCAAACGATGAGGTGCTGAAGGAGTTTCTGAATAACATCGTCGACGATGAGGTGACAAGGAAGCACTCAACTAATTGATGCTATTTATATATACCCCTGTGTTTAAAACATGCTTCAATAAACGTGTTTAAAACACGTTTTTGACTAACCTAATTTGGTTAGGCAATAAACATGTTTAATACATTTCGCACCCTAAGTACGAGTACCTTAGGTAAAGGCGGGGTTGACTAGTAGTTGCAGCGCTAGCCAGAAGAAGTTCTAAGGTAGCTGATATGTCCACCTTATAATTCAAACCGCGTAAAGTGCAATGGAGTGTTGCTTCACATATCAGTGGACTTGGTATGTGTTGTTGCGGAGATTTGAGCTTGATGCAGCACCTACCTCGAAGTCCAAACTTTCAGGTCGCCCGATTCGTAGAATTGGATGACAGGGTGACTGGCAGATCGGACTGTCGTTGTTGTTTCCAGTATGCACTATACTCCGTAAGGTAAGCTCGACTGGTCGCCTTTTGCCTGCATGATATCTGGTCCACCACCATAAGTGCTGTTGCGGACCAAAATTGTAGCTGCCCGATTTTCGTCAGTTATGGTGACATCCGAACACGAAGTCAAGAGAAAGATCAGTCCTGCGGCAGCCGGACGAGATTCTAAATATGTGGCCGGTCGTGGTATTGAAAGTCCGATGTCTCCAAAGGTATCGAATTCGTCAAATGTGTCAGCACAACCCGAACAAGAGGAAGAACCGTACCCTGAAGGCGGTCTGCGTGCCTGGCTATCGGTACTGGGCTCCTTATGTGGCATGATGTGCTGCTTTGGTTTGATGAATACAATTGGAACATTCCAAGCCTACATCAGCCGGAATCAATTGGCGTCCTACAGCCAGGCTGACATAGGCTGGATCTTTGGTTTGTATCTGTTCATAGCATACTTCAGCGGCATTGTCACAGGATCGTTATTTGATGCGCAAGGGCCGAGGTTTCTGATGGCTATGGGAGCTGTGTGTTTGGTTGCCTGTATGTTCCTTCTAAGCGCTTGCAAAAGTCAGTACCGTTCGTGGATTTTGTTACAGACTCCTAGCCCTTCTACAAGTATGTACCTAGCCGCTGACATCGCGCTAAAGAATATTACCACTTCGTTCTTGTCTTCGCAATCCTTGGTGGCTTTGGAACTTCCTTGGTATCTTCTCCCGCCATTGCCTCGATTGGACACTTTTTTGACAAGCGCCGTGGATTTGCTACGGGGATAGCCAGCTGCGGAGGCTCTCTCGGCGGGGTGGTATTCCCGCTGATGCTCTCATCTCTGTTCAGGTCGGTCGGTTTTGACTGGGCGACACGTGCCCTCGGATTTTTATTCCTGTTGCTTCTTCTTGTCGCGAACCTCTTGCTCCGATCTCGGCTTCCATTGCAACCACTCTCGCGCGCCAACATAGTTCCTGATCCGAGAATTTTTAAGGACGTAACATTCTTGATCGTGACCATTGCAATTTTTTTAATTGAATGGGGACTCTTTATACCACTCAGCTATCTCAGCTCGTTTGCCCTATCTATTGGATTGGAGCCAGCGCTTTCATATCAGCTGCTGGCCATCTTGAACGCCGGCTCATTCTTCGGGCGCTGGGCCCCCGGTCTTCTTGCGGATAAAATCGGACGATTTAATACCATGATATTGATGATACTGCTTTGTCTTGTGACAATTCTGGCTTTCTGGCTTTCCGCTGCTCTCGTGTCTGATATCCATAGGACGAAAGCTCTGTTGATTGTTTTTTGCCTGCTGTTTGGTTTCGCCTCTGGTAGTAATATCAGCCTCGGACCGGTGTGTGCTGGCCAGCTATGCGAGACCAAAGACTATGGGAGGTATTTTGCGACAATGTTCACTATCGTGGGAATTGGGACTTTGGTGGGTATCCCGATCGCTGGTGAGATTCTGCTCAAAAATGGGGGGAGCTACGTCGGCTTAATAGGATTTACCGGAGCCTCCTACGCCACTGGTCTTGGCTTCTTTGTTTGGGCTCGGGTTAGAGTGGTGGGATGGGGAGTAGGAAAGCAGCAAGTCTACTGAGCCAGATAGCCTTGCATGGATTCACCCACCATTATGCGGAGGCATGTCATATCAGATAAATCAGGTACCCTTTTCTATCTTGAAAAGAACCCTCATTCCAGCGCGGCTCCAGACGAGACCATTGTGCCTCAGATCATGGTCTCTCTTCGAGATGAAGGCTCCCTTATCGGACTTCCGGGCTTTTCTCACTACATTAACCAACACTACCAGCATGCATCGAGGACATTGCTAACAACTGGTGTTCAGACTCACAGAGCTATAGATAGGGCAAAGGAGTTACCTGCAATTCTTTGCAGACCACAGACCTATTCTGGTGCATCTGCATAAACAGAATCTAGCAAGTGTCATATAGAGCTATTGCTGCCTTGAGTGGTTGCTAGAGTAATGTCTATGTCTACTTATGTTAGAAAATTGCTAATTTAGGCTTCAACCATGTTGCCATAAATCTGAGACGTCTGGTAGCTCTTTGCCTCGACTGTGATAAAGCCTGGACAACCATAAGCCGGTCAATTTTTGCCTCAGATCTGAGGCAAGTCAGTTTAGTCCAATCATATCAGCTTAGAATATATAATAGTCCAACTCATCACCTGACCCCGCGTCAGGGCAGCACGCTTCCCAGTATAAACATGACCTTGCTCTCTCTCTTGTAGATCTCTTCGTCGTCTTATATAGTATCTAAACTTCTGACTCACCGATTCTAGATGTCATATAGGATCTTCTGTCGAACAACAACTTCCCATTTCCTACCACCCTGACCGAGCTTCCGTGCACAATTACACAGGATATCCTACCTTAGGGAAGGCACAAATTTCTTCCCATCTATACTTGTTGGAGGAGATCACGAGTATGTCTCATGCTTTTATTGCGTCAAGGTTAAACAATTTCTTTCCGTCAAATTGACTTGGCTACAGTAGCGGAGACCTTCTTACCGTTCGCGAGCGTACGATGATGGAACTGACGAATCGCATGAGTGATAAAATAGGTTGGAACGAAAAGGTCTTCGATAAAGACATCACTACAAAGTGGAAGTCCGAAGCGTTGGCGACGCCGGATACTGATATTTCGGAGAAGATGGTCGATTGGGCGGGTACTTCTTGCATTTCTCCTTCAGACTCAGCATACTATCCGCATCTGACGGCAGGCAGTGTATCGCCGAGCTTAAATATAAAGCAGGATTATTCAAAGACACAAATTGCATTGAAGTGCTCAATGGTGTCTTCAAATCTGACACGATCGTGTCAGACGAGCTAAAAAAAGAGCTTCAGCGTGCTATATCCCCACTGGAAAATGTTCCGGATCGTGAGAAGGATTGGCATCCGGAATCCGACAGACAGGTTCTCGATCTAGTTCACCCTTCGCTTTACCCCCTTGTGTATGGGCAAACGAGGGTCCTTGTCGATGAGACCATCAGCTTAGATGACTGTATGAAGCGCTGTGGCGACGGCGAAGTGGTTTCATCCCCTTCCAAAGAGGCAGAAAACAAGGCCTGGTCGCAAAAAACTCAGTGGCTGCCAAGTGAATTTGAGATTCCAATAGGAGTGGATGATGTGAAGTAGGCATGAGGTATTCAGATCTTTACCAGAATTGATTGAAAATTGATAGAATCACAAGCTATGTCAATAATTTGCACCCCCAATATCACAGAAATTTATACTCGGTTATAGAAAAACTGGTTTCTAGGACCACTCCACTCTGGAATCAAACCCTTATGCCTCCTAGAGCAACCTGGAGACTTCCTCCTCTATTGAGCATGGAAGGAGACGGATTTGAAGAATTCAAGGAGCCAGAGCGGGAATCCGGCGAGAGCTATTATGACCACTGGAACAAGATTGATCGGCTGAAATATGCGCTAAAATCTATCTAGCTAGAGCCTGGAGAATTCAAGCCACCTGACGAGAGGTTTCGAGAGATATATGGGGATTATTGGCCCGAGAAGCGCCGGAATAACCGTCCCGTGGACCTACGGGAAGAGTTCGAAAAGCTGCAAATCATCGTTAAATTTGCAAATATCTGTCTCACGCCAGAGAAGCCAACATACGGAGGCGGTTCTTGGCATGTGGAAGGACAGCTGAATGAGAGAATGCAAGTCGTGCAGTGGCCAAGCCGTTGTTGTATGAGCTAACAGCTTCTTAGATGTGCAACTGCGCTGTACTACTATGCATCAGATAACATCAGCGAGAGCTTACTCGCATTTCGCCACGAGATTTCCGACGATATTCAGGGGGAACTATCATATGAGCAAGATAGAAACAATGCCATTGAGGCAATTTACGGGTTCCAAAACGGAGAGCCACAGGTCCAAGAGCTCGGCAAAGTCGTCACAAAGGCTTGCCCCCCGAAACGTCAACACTCAGCATGAGCTAACACTCTTCTAGGAGGGCCGACTGCTGACGTTTCCAAATGTTTGTGTGATTAGTCAAGCTGTGCAGCAGACCACTGACATTAAAGCAGGTGTATCAACATCGCGTCTGCCCTTTCCACCTGTCCGATCCCAACCGGCCAGGCCATCGCAAGATTATGGCGCTTTTTCTGGTGGATCCACACCTAAAAACAATCAGTACAGCCAATGTCCCATGCCAGCAGAAAGCATGGTGGGCGGAACAAGTCCGCGGTATTGGACCGTTGGGACAGATGCCGCCTGAGATGGCCGATCACGTTACGAGTGTACGCAAAATCAGTAACTCTACCACCTTATCGAAACATAGCTAAGTCATGAGTTGCAGCTCACAACAGACTTCCCCGTATCCTTGGAGGTAGCGCAAGAGCAAAGGCTGGAATTGATGGAGGAAAGGAAGAAATTGTAAGGCCATATTTCTGGCCTGCATTCTTGGGATCGAGCAGCTAACGAAAGCGAATGTAGTGTGCATAAACAAAACGAGGACTTCATCAGTACCCCTTTCTCGGTATATCTCTTCTCAAGTTGATCTTCGTCCGCGTAAGACCGACACACTGACCATATTCGCAGCTTTGCGAGCATTGAGTGCTGCACAATGTTGATGTGTGGGTTATGGATTTATGGTGATGCTCATTACGGCCATTTCTGCGATAGCTAAGTACGGATCTTCAGATCTCATTTACCATCAATTTTAGCCTCCTTTCATTAGCGATATAGACCTCTAGCTATGGGCTTATTTGACGCTCTTTGACGAGCTAAAGCCTCGGAAACGGCCATGAGGTGCCGGAGTTTTACTCCGTTTGAGCGACTTAGTGTCGAAGTGACGAGACAAGCCCTTTTAATCAATCTTGATACAATGATTGACAGTGACAGATATGCGAATCTTCTGTCCACATCTCTGGTCTCAATGAGTAGATTGTGATGGGACACTCAGCACCATCCCTAGATGCCGACGCTCGCTGGCTTTCTTTGGATTTAAGGCCGTCCAGGGGGTGCGCCAGGTTCATTGAAACGGCAAACTGACGGGTGCCAAATATGGGGATTTCCGATTTCGGAGTTGGGAAAGTGGATGAATCTCGATATCTACCATGAGACACTAAAGTTCTAGGTGAAAGAGCTGACTACTTCTCATCCGCTTGATCTTAGATGGTGCGAACCAGGTTTTGAAGGGGGATGAAGGAAGAAGTTGAGATGAGTCATGTGATGTTTGAAGGTTACCTTATTAGCTATGGAAGCGAGGGATAGCCGAGACTAGGGTAGTTGCAGGGCTGAATATCTTGCTCCCAATGCCACAATTTCGCACAAGCACTACATTTAGACCTTACCTAAACTTAACTACTTCAAGTCTCAATAGAGATACCTGAAGTGATTGACTTATCATTCAACTCGAACTGACTCTTCTTAGACCGGGATAACATTCGTCCTTCGTTGAACTTATCCTAAAGCAGTGGCATCCGTGAGCGTACTTGCCTAAGGTACCCGTCCCGTGGTTCGAAAGTCATCCAACCCTTTCAGCTGTTCATATGCGATTGAGCGTCACAACTCATGAAGACAGATTTGAGGATATTCACTAGTGCTGATGTAACAATTCCCATACTACTCAAAATGTGAATGAGAATATTTACAACTAATCCTAATGGAGCGTATCTGGCATTACGATTTCTCTCAGATCTCTTCATCGCAGACGAGTTTTCGTCCTTATTCTGAGACTCGTTGTTCTTAAATCTTCTAAACATCTTGCCTTCAGGCTTTTAGTCGACTTGCTTCCAAACTCGTTGCTTCGAATCAAGCAACTCACTTGCAGAGCGCCTTACCTTGAGTGTTCCAGTCCACCTACTTGGAGAAGTCGCTGGTTTAAGTGTCTTCGTCGATACACTTATAGAGTGCCTCGCCGTGAGACTTTCGGTCGGCTTACTTCAGAAACTTGCTGCAACAAGTATCTTCCTCGACTCAAGATTTCCAGTTGACTTACTTCTACACTTTGCTGCAACGAGTGCCTTCCTCGACTCACTCCAAAAAGGCGTTGCTTCGGGCGCCTACCTAGACTGACTTATGGAGTTTCTTCCTTCTTAACCCGCCTTCCAACCTCCTTACCTGGAATCTATTTCTACTCAACTCATTTCCAAGTCTCCTCATTCCAAGATGTCTAATAGACCCCAACCTGGTCAGGCTCTCCGGCCGAATTTGGTCATGCCTACGAATGTGTCTCGTACTCCACCACCGTCACCGAAAAGGGCACCCCCTAGCTCCCCTACGAAGAGGCGCAGGTTCTTGAAAGAGTCGGAGGACAATGCTGGCGAGCTTTCTATTGAGCAATACATCTATCGCACGGACCCATACAGGTCGACGAGCGTTGCCTTCCCCTTCCCCACGCCCTTGTTCTTTGAGCCTGAAGATGGACCAATTCTCCAGCGGTTACACAATGACCCAGCTATCAAAGAAACCATCACAAGTACGCTTGGAAAACACGATATTAAGCCACAAATGATCACTTTTGATAAGCAGTCAAAGCCGGGGTATCCAGCAGGTGGGGAGATTGCGGTCACCGTTGTCCGAATCAGCATTGATGTACGAGATCACTCTCCTACTGACGCGTGGTCAGCAGCACGAAGAGATGTCAAGGCCTTGTTGATTGAGAGAGGCTTTGGCGATTTAGAAGTAGAACTGATCGACCCCCAACGATCCTACCTACCTTCACTTTTCCCAGTCTCTCCGAAGAATCCTCTTGTCACCGCCTACGAGGCCAAACGAGGTGAGATCCTCGAGATTGTAGAGGACGCTTTGAAGGACGCTTGGACGTCGATCTCTCTATTCAGGGTAGGAAGGACATCACTGTCCACCCAACATGCCATTGTCATCATGGTTCGCCCCCTGACCGAGCATGATTGGCTGGTACTCAGATGGCGAATTGAGAGCCTCACGAACACACAAGGAGTATCCCAAGCAAAGCTCGCTGTTGAGTTTATGCCAGGCTACTGGGGGGACCTGCCGCCGTCACGATCGCCAAGACCTGGAGAAGAAGAAATCGGCGGGAAATCGTTTGAGAGGCAATTCCGTTCCGAGCCGATGATGGGAACCAGTATAGAGGTGTTAGGCGAAGGCGGAGGAGGAACCCTGGGTGGTTTCTTCCAGCTAGACTGCCATGGAAGAAAACACACTGGCTTTCTGACGAATTCTCACGTTGTGCAGCCAGCCGGTAGCACCCCAGAGGCCGTCCAAAAAGAGTACAACTACTACGGCTGCCATTATTCGGCACGAAAAGATCATCCTGCACGGTCTCAAGTCAGGTATTTCGCGGCAAAAGATGTGAAGGCAACGAGGCATGCTGCTGAAAAGCGACTCGGAACGACGGTTGCCAACATCGCGCGTCTAGAGCGAGATATCCACGATCGAAGAGCAATGGATCTACCTTTCAACAATCTCTTGCAACAGAAGGGACAGAACCAATCGACCGTGGGTAGGTTGGAAAAGATGAAGGCGGTACTCGAAACCATGCCTCGAATCCTTGGGCAGGTCCTGTGTGCTTCTGGGAGGGCGGTGACGAAGTCGAATCGAGTGCTTGACTGGGCCTTCGTTGAAACCCCAGCACACATTCAATCGCTCTTTGATGCCCGTCGCGGTAATCTCCTGCCGCAAAGCAACGCCCTTCACGGGAACGACCCAGAAGAATATGATTGCGAGCCAACGTATGATCCACCAGAGCCGGAGGCTTTTATCCAAGGTTTTAGCAAGATCGAAAAGGGCCAGTGGTACTTTAAAATTGGACGGACTACTGGCCTCACTACTGGTGTCTGTAACGGCACGCAAACAACCTTTCGGCTCCAAGGCGAACCCGTCCACGTACTACACGACAAGGCCGGCATGGTACAAAGGACGGTGAAACTAGACCAGGACACTGTCAATGAATACGTCATACTCAATGCCAAACACGGCCACCGCTCGCCGTTTCAGCAACAAACCTTTTGCAGGTCTGGCGACTCTGGCTCGCTGCTGATCGACGCCCAAGGCTACATTGCTGGCTTGGTGTTTGGATCACTAACCGGGCTATGCGGTCCCTTTAATGCAGAAAGTCAATACGTCGAAGCTGGACTGGCAACAGACATCCGGGATGTTTTGGCATCCATAGCCGCAAAGACTACAAAAAGGGACAGCAACGGTCGGCCAATCGGAGCGCCAGGGACTTTGTCGGTGGCTTAGGTCATTTTACGAGATCACCATGCTGGGACGGAGAACCCCTTGCCGCCGAGCAGAATCCTTTAGGTGGGCTTAAGCGTTGAGACAGATATTCGGGGGGTGGGTGTTCAGATATCAGGCAAAGACTTTGGGGTTATAATACGATAGAGGCAGGAAAGAATCCTCCAGGTCATTTCGGGTCCGAGGGTCCGAGGGGGTTGTTTTTCTCCAGAGCTCAGTTTTTGCAAAGCGCAAAATTTCGCGCTTTGCGCAATACGATACTCTCTATATTCTAGAAGCAGAACAGGAAAAAAAATCCTTCAGCCCACTCAGCCGTTCTGCCATATACCTTTTCTTTCACCTAGCTATTTATTCCGCAGCCCAAAAATCCTCGCGCTTCTATGCGACAAACAAACACCCATTCCCCCATATACACCCCCCAACCCCCCGAGATCTCTTCGCCCTCCCCAGAGATTAAAAAAAAAAATCTTGCAAGAAACCCACGACACGAACAACAACTCACAGCCCCCTCCCCTTCCCCTTTAAGCACACAACCCCACCAAGCACCAAAAAAAACCCCTCCCTCGACAGCCAAATAAAAGAAACAACAACCCACATGCTTTTACAAAACATAGAAAAAGCGGAGCGGTTATACAATAATATATATATATCTATCTTATTCAAAGAATTCCCATCCTATTCAATTTATTGATACTCGCCTTTAAACCTACCCCCCCTCCAATCACCACTGTAAATCCCTGAAGGTGTCTAGTCTAACGGGGTCTGAATGGTGGGGTGAGGGACCAAGCAGGGGGTACATAGGAGCGGGAGATGTTTTGGGGCAGTGAGAAAACTGGGATTGTTTGTGGGAGTGTCAAGGGGTTATGGGTGTGGGATGTTTTGCGATTTCTGAAATGGGGTGGCTTCGGGGGTTGGAAAGATAGCTGGAATGTAATTATATGCTAGGAACTGCAACACCATTTCCCTCTCTGCTTTCTTATCGCCAACCTCCCCCGTTCCGCCTCTTGAAGACCACCTACCTCCCCATCCTCCCCCGGATCCTCCTCGCCCTCACTCCCTTGGTACCCCTCTTAATCACCACCGGATTATTGTTAAACATGCTTCCAGGCCCAAAATCAGGTTTCCCTCCCAAAGTTCCGAATATGTCGCCAACGTAGTTTGTCGCGTTGATTCCCTTCTCGAACAACGGCCCCCATCCCCTCAAGATGCCCTCCACAACCTTGACCCCTGCGAGGTAGATGTTTTGAATTGCCGGATCAAACCCACCTTGGTTGGCGTAGAAGAGGTTGAAAGTATCGGCTTCGCCGGCGTAAGGGCGGTCAAAGTCGGACGCGGTACGCATGATAATGATACGGCTGAAATCGGTGATGTTGTTGATAGCACCGCGGAGTAAAGCCTCGAGCGTAGCATTGTCTTCTTGCGCTGTGGTGCAGTAAATTCCGGTGCCGTTGGTGAAGAGCTTGGTGGTATTCCCGAAAGCCTCGGAGAGTAGAGTGCCGCTGAAATAGACATCAGAGGTGGCAACATCGCAAGCCACCACACTCGGTCCCTTTGCCCCGGCAGTATAGGCCGACGTGGCGGCATAGTTCGACCTGTATGCTACCGCTGCGCTGGAATCGTTCAACGTAGCGGTCTTGGCAAACCCGATAGCGATCTGACGTAGCGCGTCGTTGACCTCAAACACCTCCGTTCCATAGATGCTTTGAGGGTACATTGTGGGATCGGTGCTTCCTTGGGGGACATAGCCGGTGGTGAAATTTGAAGGGATCTCGCGGGCGTCGAACTCGTACTGCAGGGCTACTTGGACAGCATAGCGGGCGAATGTCACGGAGCCAAGGGTTGCCACCTCGGGATTTACGCCGGCGATGCCGGCTATGAGGAAGTAGGTTTTTCGGAAAGAAAAGTAGGGGCTGAAGGTTAAAGCGGTTATGGAGGAGGCGGCGTTGATTTCTAGAGATCGGCAACTTTTTATTAGCCAGAGCTCTCTGAACTCTACCACGCATCTCATATATATTGCGTACCGCTCTCTCCTGTCACTAGCTGACAGACCTCACCATTGGCGGTGCAGTGGACATCCGGATACAATGGCGACAGACCAGGAACGGTGATGTTACGAGCTAATAGGTTGAATTCCGGGATACTGTACCACACGTCTCCTTCAGGTGGAAACTGGCAGCTCTGTCAATGGCTATAACCCCTTGACTTGCAGAGTTGATAGCATACCATGTCAATTATAAAGACTTTGGGGGCAATGGAGTGGTCCTTGGGCTTCTGGTTGTGTTCATTCGAGCTTCCAAGCTCCGCGAAGCCCAGGATCAAAATGATCCACGCAAAGAAAACATTGCTGAAAGTCCTGAACGAACCCATGGCTTTGAGCGTCATGAAGTCGAGTGGGGATTTGCAGAAAAGCTGGAACGATTTTGCCAATAGGCAAAGAGTGGTGAGGGAATGAGGAAGCTGGGGATGGAGGAAGGCAGCCCGCAAGCTGGGGGGTGGAGCAGCCTCGACGTCGTCATGACGACTTCCCGCTGTACCTGCATGTATCGGATAAGGGAAAAGAAGGCGATAAGGTACATGTACCTTATCTCTGGTGGTAGAGTAAGGTATGTAGTACCTGCAGTGTGGGCGGAAAAGAGATCGAGACCAGTGAAGCAGACTATTCTATTACCCGTTGTAGTAAGCGGGGTCGTTAGTTTATCGCGGGTGATGAAACCTTGTTTTCGTTGACGAGAACCGACCATGTAGGCAAACTCCTCATTCGATTACAATACAATGCCATCGAGAAGAGGACTCTTGACCCCCCGCTTAAATACGAAACCATGCCAGACACAAAGATTATCAAGGAACAAGTCTACGTTGTCTCCAAAGTCCGGAACGACCCTCATTCAGGCGACACTTTCGAGATCCTAGGAGTGTTTACGAACGTCGAAGATGCAAACGAAATCGCTCATCAATGGTTCTCCCAAGAATCTGGTGAAGCAGTTGACTGTGATCGTTACACGGACGACCAGAACAAGGATGACCGGTCCCTGCACATCTTCGCTGAAAATGGCGTTGGAATAAAATGGAACATTGATGTCGACAAGAAGATCCTTCAGCGCAGGGTTCCGGGGGATAGCAAAAGCAATGGGTGATGCCTTGCTATGGGGAGTACACGAACCCAATGCTCATCCGGTTCCGATTGTGTAGATGCCTTGGTTGACTCGGGTTCAACGCTGTAACCACCTTTTAATTATGGGTTCTTCGAACCTGTGGCCAAGGCAAAGCCGCTCTCAGATGTACTTACGCGCGTCCGAGATGGGGATTTCAGGAAAAGATTTCCTGTAAGACGCAGGAATATCGAAGGAAAGCTGACATCGACCATCATCATTGACTTCACCAAAGAATTATCGAACAGCGCAAGCAATCAATCCCAGTACATCCAAACATCACAACCCGTTCCAGATGCTAGTACATATACAAAGCAAACACCGCCACAAGAGCCGTCTCCCTAATAACCGCTAATCTGCCAAGCCAACTGTCACCAGTACTGCCGCAGCCGCTTGCCCATGTGACTGGGAATGCGGTCCTTCCACGAACCAAACAAGTTGAACGAGATATAACCTATGAGGTCGTCATATACAACAGCACCCTCTACGGAGAAGCAGAAGAAGTTCTTGGGACTTTCCTCACGGTAGAGGAAGCACATCGAACAGTGCTTACTTCGCTTGACGACATTGATGAGGATGGGGTCGAGTGCGGAGAATTCGAACTCAAAACCCACAGTCATGGTACCATGTCTTTGTCGACCGCCGGAGAGGTTAATGGGGATTCCGGGTCCTATACTACCCAGGTGTTCCCACGTGAGCGTAAGCTCAACGAACCAGCACCAAGTATGGTGTACATTTTCAGGGACGAAAGACGCCAATACGCTTGCCGTGCTCCGGATGAGGAGCTGGTAGGTGTCGAAAAACTGGATGTTTTCAAGGATAAAGAGGTGGCAAAGTCGTTGATAAGAAGGCGGGCAGACCTTTATGAAAATAATATAACTAAGGGTATTGAAAAGACATGCGGATAGAAAGATGGGCTATACCGTATTACGGTGAATGATCTTCACGGAAGATGAACAGGTCATTGTTAGTGTGTCTGCACAGCGACTAATGTAGGACCGAAACCAGAGACCATGCCGGTATATGTAGAGGCTACTGGCAGCGCAATCATGTTCTAGCGAGAATTTCATCGGATTTGCACCAGCTTCCGGGATATTCAACCAAAATCTATCACAGGACACTGAGTGAACTCGACGTCTGCATATACTATGTTCATACTAAAGCCAAATACTTACGAATCCAACAAACTTCCTCTCATCAACGGAGACTCACTTGGGGCGGTCTTTAATGAGTGATCACATCAAGCGCTTTTGGGTCCCAAATCTCACTTATTTGATCATTCATCAAAACCGGCCCTGAGTAAGCCATTTGCCATCCAAGAGTAATGAATAGAATACTCTTCACAGTCCACAAAGTTCCATCTCCCAAATCCTTCCATCCACTCGCGACCATCTCAGAAATTTAACAAGAATACTACACCACCGCCCATAAAAGAGAGTGTTCACGTATAGAGTAGCTACTATTGCGGTGAAGTTAGGTCCTCAGCAAACAGCGTCCATCAATGTTTGCCTTAGAAATATCTCGTGGCCTTGGGCTCAGATGACGCTGCATAGTCGTGACGTGACGGCAAGAGTTGCTTTCAATACCAACTATTTTGAAGGATTTATATATATATATATCTATATATATTCTGATCCACTTCACACGCTACTCCAGGCCTTTATCGTCCGGCCTTGGCCTCTCTTCGGCTGGACACCGGTTCACAAATCGATGATTTCTCTTCCGGAATAGATGGGTTTATCAACAAATGAAGGGGCCAGCTCTCTTCTATCATTATCGTCATTGTTGTTAGTGCTCATTTTAGGGACATGGACCGGTCTTTCAACAAAGAGCACTCTTTCAAGGATCACTTTTTAACGTAAATATGTATGGGCTGGGGTATATCGTTCAACGTCTATAATGACTCCAAACAACTCCTCTTGGTGAAGATCACACTATCAAAAACACCTTAACGACATGAAGCACTTATGATCGCTCAACATACGAATGGCCCCCGGTTACCAGGTTCTCGATGTGTTTTTGTCGAAGTCATATCAACATTTTGTCCTCGATGACTATGTCTCATCTGTTCTGTAGTAGAAATATGTTGGAGAAGTCATTACCACAACACATGAGACAATACATATTTCTGCTAATATATGTCTTTGATTATGTCCTCTTCTGGGCTTTATACTCTCGGATTACCACGTCTTTCTTTGCATCAACCGTCCCGGAAACGAATACAGTAAGGATAGACTATTCGAAACTTTTCCCTACGCTAATCCTACACACATCGCCATGCTTGACCCAAAGATCGTGCTACTAGGAGACAGCCTCAAGCCTTTCCAATTGGCCAAGTCTATGCTTAAGGCACTGAGATTTCCTAGAGTAAAATCGGGTCGAGGAAAAACCGGTCCAGCGTCTACCGAAACTTCAAGGAGTGCATGTCACCAAAATGTTTCAGTGGACCAAACTAGATTTCACCCTAATACTACAAGGTCATCCACAGGGGCGGCTTCTCGGGCCAACTTGTCGACCAGACAAAGGAGGATTCAACAGGCTGATGTAGCGTGCGTACACAAGATCTGTGAAAGCACAGGACCTGGACAACTAGAAAAAGCTACTGATTCGGACAAGGCTGCGCTTATGAGCTTACCACGTGAAATCCGCGAGATTATCTACAGACATGCACTATGTCCTGGAAAGGCTTTCCCCCATGCAAAACCATTCAAGACTGGGCGGCCCTATACCGACATGTACAACGGTCTTGCAGACGGAGAATGCGAGCATCCTCGCCCCTCACTCGCTTTGCTGGCAACCTGCGGACGGATACACGATGAAGCCTTACCGATATACCTTTCGAACAACAATTTCGTCGTTGCCAAAGGTGATGTCGGAGAAACCATGGATTTCATTCTCGAGCTCGCTGAAGAAAAGCGTGTCCACATTCAAAGTGTGACGCTTCGATTCCATCCCTCGGATCTGAGTACTTTATCCCGAGCGGGTGTCCGAACTGACATCGACCTCTATTTCCAGCAAAGGGGTGGTATAACACATTATACCCCCAACGAACGGAGAGAAATCATCCATTTCTTCGAATCGATCGAACTTGAGAAGATCTGGCGGGAAAAGTATACCGTCTTGAGCCACTTGGACCACATCAAAGAAATCACGTTTGATTTCACCGAGGCCCAATGCCCAATGCGTTGCTGCACGCCGGGCGAGATTGTGCTTCCAACGATGCAGCGGATTGGATGTTATGGATCGAACCTGCCGGAGAATTGGCACCTGAAGGTGTTGCAGGATTATGAGGCGATCAAGAAGGAGATCTTGGGGAGGGATTTCTATCCTGAGGACTGATAGTGTGCTGCTCGAGCGCCCGTACGAAGATCTACTACTACGACTTTCGGAGCTGAGTATCAGCGACTGTGGACCATTCCCTTACATCTTTGACCATGTGGATCACCGGTAACCTAGAAGAGGAATGCTACGGTCATGGCGGCTCAAACTACGGCTACACTGATTCGATCTATATCAATTGCTGTTACACCGATCATGAATCCTTACGAAAACTTTTGCCTTTGATCTTCCTTTCGAGGTATAGTATGGAGCAAGGGAATATAATTGCAGGTGGTAGCTCGGAAACAGGGGTCGATAATGCTGGTACTCTCTGTCTACGATATATCATTGCAGTGTGTGAGTTAGATCAAAACTGGTCAGTGACGCATCAAATTGACTAACTATCTACACAGCGACGTCGAAGTGAAGAAGCAAAGCGCCCGAAATTACCGAGCTAGGTTGCCATGGATATCAAATTGGCCATTGTGAGCTGTGGCTCAACTCCTGCGTCAAGCAAATGTTGCTCCATCTCCTTGTAACCTTCTCTCGCAGCGATATCCAAAGGATGGCCGAACATGTCGCTTCCCACATTGCTACGAACACCTGAGCGAAGCAGTTTCGTCACCACTGCGATGCTATTGACACAAGCAGCTGCCGAGAGAAGGTCGATTTTGTTCCCGCGGTTGGCTTGGTGATCGTTTCGGAAGGACCTTAGTCCAAGCCGGTAGAATAGCTGGCGTAGTTGCAGATGGTTCGCTACCGCTGCACATAGCGCATGCAAAAATTCGAGGCGTTGGTCTTGGGCTGTTTGTCCGCACATGGCTTGAAGCTGTTCTAACGTTTGGAGTATTGGTGGTATAAGGCCCCCTTCAACGCATAGCGGACCGAATCGTGGTACCTGAGCTCTTTCGAACAACAAGTGGGTCGCCATTGGTACGTTCATTGCTGCGACCCTCGAGTAGTCGTCCAATCCATGTCTAAAGTGGTGCAGATGATACGCATAACTTCATGATAAAAGAATTCTGCAAGAGTCAGTTACTGAGACCGACACTGCAGCATCGATTACGTACTATTCACCAGTCTCAGCTTAACTGATCTGTACAAACCACAGGAGACGACTGCGTATTTCGTGATGTTTTGGACTATTTCTAAAGGTAGACCAAGGAGTCCGACCTCGTTCTGGGGAGTTCCATCGCTTCGAGACGTTACGTCACGCCTAAGACAGCGCTTTACTAAAGAGATTGCGGGCTTTGGAAGTAGAGATTGAGGAATATGTCCTTTCTTTCGGCTTGATTTCATTGTAGCGAAGACTATCAGTTGCTTCTTGCTGTTGATGGTTGATCGAAAAAGGATTCTGTTGTGACCCGCTTCTTGCTATCGGTGTTTGATTCCCAGAGTTTTTTCCTTGGGCTGCTTCCGCGACCTAGGACCCCTGAATGCGAACAGCCTGTATTGATACTCAGTACTTGGCTAAACTGCACTGTCTATTGGAACGTACAGTCTCTCAGGTCGGTTGCTTCAGGTTGTGAGTATGGTCCAAGAATCAAAGTCTCTCTCGCGATTTTGAAGACGGCAAGATCACAAACGAACGCGATATGTGTGTGTTACGGATTTGGAAGGGTGATATATCACGACTAGGGGCGGGAGCGGCTGTGAGGCGCTAGGCATAGGCGCCGTTAAGGCCTCAGGAGTGATCGGTTTTTTTACTAGATTCCCAGTGTGATGAGGAAGCCCGATTAAGGTATAGACAATCAAACATTATTATGCAAGTCAGAACATTGTTGATTTAGCTAATTCGAGCGATACCCAGGGCGCAACCAAAGAGCCAGAGTCAATAGTATGACTCTGATGAAGCTAGTGCACAGGTGGGTAATGACTGTGGTTTGGGTTGACATGCAAGTGAAAGAAATAAATCAATCTCTCAAAACATATCTCCTCCTTCCATTGTTTCTAATTCCATTTAGCGCACACAGAGCCTAGGTCATGCTCCCAATTCTAACAAGTAAACCCACAATCCATGTTTCGGGACCCGCCATCATAAGCGCCAGTCGAGCACTGCCCGCTGTTACTGGCCCAGTGTTGGCCAGCGTAATCGAATGAGACAGGGTCTGAATCCCCATTCCCTGCAGTGACAATAAGGACGTATGGTAAGGAGCTTGTGACGCCGGCGGGAGATGTTGCATGGTCAACGCTGCCGATGGGGCGTCCGTTCTGAGCTTTGATAGTTACAGTAGGTCCCCCCAACACCGTTCTCGTTCCTTTGGAATTGGGTGACGTGCACGCCACACCAATCACGGCGATTGAGCGTTGCCGACGCCGCAGCTGAGAATGCCATGAGCAAGGCACTGAGGAAAATAGTAGGGTACATGGTTGCTATAGGTGCAGGCGAGTGTATATTGGTGAAGTGACTGCGATGGCTTCGTCTGGGAAGGGCTTGGTATGTGTTGAGATTTGAAGTAGGCTGACACCCGAATCGTTGAAGTTGTGATGTGGGACTGATACTGAATCTGCAGGAGATCACTCTACCTCATATACCAATTTTCCGGCGTGGCAAAAGATTCTAATAAGCTTGCTTACGACGCTGAAGAACCCGACAGAGGACGAACCAAGTAGAGCTTCAACTGGGCCGGTTTCATGAGGTGCAAATCCTTGAACCAAACCTATAGCGTCCGTTGAGAACAGTCATCTGATGTACAAAGATCTTCAACAGTATCAGAAAACGAAGTTTATAACGTCAATCCCAACAACACCCCAGTCGAGAGCTACGAGGCTGTAGGAAAGAACGATATCGCCAGCTTAATACTTACAGCAAACCCCGATGAGCGCCCGGAATCTTGTAGATATACGAGGTTCATGTGGCGAAAACCCATCGACTAGCTATTAAGAAGAACAATAATAGACTGAGAGAAAATCGGTAACGGAAGTAACAGCGCAGTAGGCGTCCCTTCAGCTAAATTTCCCCTTTACTTTGAACCATAGCATCATGTTGGGGGTAAGAATGTGCATGCAAGAAGCGCAGCAACACCTTCAGATATGTCTTGATGAACTTTCGACCAAAGCGTACCCCAGGGAGAGACATGACTTTGGGTTTAGTACAACTCAAACGCACGAGATATTGGAGAGCCCCTTTCCGGAGCGCGATGGAAACACCCGATCACTTGCACCATGGTCTTAGAATGAGGTCGATTGATGGAGGCGGTGGGGGAGGTGGGAGGAGTGGAGAGAAGAGGGGAGGGAAGAGGGGAGGGAACGAGGGGGGACGGAGAGGGAAGGGGGAAACGAGGGGAAAGAAGAGGGGAGGGAGGAGGGAGGAGGGACATACGGGAATAAGGGGAGGGGTCTGTGGGGTTCAGTCGCATTTTCATATGGGAATATGAAGATTGGTAGGAGTGATACGGATTTGACGGTCGGTATTTCGGCTGAAAAATATCTATAGTGTCAAAAAGCCGGGAAGAGAAATCTAGCAAAATCCCGGGGTTTGGTTGCTCGATAGCCCGATGTCTTTTGCGCATGGAAAGATCTCTGTTAAGATTCTGGGTCAGCTGATTGGGAAGGGGTTGTTTGGTGTGTGGAAATAGTAGGTTGAGGGAGCCAAGACAGACAGTTGTCGAGTCATCGAACTGCTGGCGTCGTAAACGTATGGACGGTTGGAAGGGTTTGAACTTTGGCCAAGGGGGTAATGTTGAAAGTCTGTAGTATGTACCGCATTATTTGGTCTATAAGAAGGTGGCTTTTCGCCACAAGAGATATCGGGACCCCCCGACTCACGGTTTTCCCCCCAACATGGAAGAAGAGAAAGAAGAAAAAAGTTATTGCTTCCATAAGAATATTGGATTTTCCGAACGCAAGGAAAAACACTTGTATAAAAACAAGTACTAAATCTGAACTAAGATTATTATAATGTGAAAATCTCAGCAACAAAAACATGAAAATCGCGAAATAATTTCGACTTTTTCTCAAATCAAGTCATGCCATTCAGCTCGAAATTCAGCAGCGGAATTCGCTGTGATATAGGCTTTGGAGGAAAGGCTCTTGGGCGTTGCTTTTGAGGGCGGCGGGACTGTGTGTGTGTGTGTGTGGGGGGGGGGAAGAAGTCATAATAGCGGGATGTTTTTTTTGGTTATAGCAAAGAATATGGGGGGATTTTGCGACGTTGCAGATAAGGAGGGATGGTTCTCATGCAAGATGTTATTTGTTCAACACGTGGGGAACGTGTTTTTTGTCACCCCTTTCTTCACTACTGGTTTAAGCTCCGCCCTGCTGTAAGAGGTGACTGCTCTATAACAGGTGATGGCGTATAAGAGAGGTGGTCTCAAAGGGACTAAATGCAGCAGCCCCCCTAATAAAAATGGGGTCTTACAGTATATACCAAATAATGCGGTATACGCAATCCAAATCTCTTCTCATATAGACAATATATATTACTTATACCCGGCTCGCCAGAAAGCAAAGGTCTCAGCCCATATATAATTCGTATAATCTTTATATTCTTACATCCAAAACAACCCACCGCCAATCCCAGCAATCATTATCCCAACCATCGAAAACATCAGCCCAGACACCTCCACCCTCCCTCCCCTACCTTGAAACGCCAGTGGCCCCGTACCTGTCGCCAGTGATATTTTGCTCGTTCCAATATCGAGTGTCCCTCCAGATTCAATACTGACCACAGTGCCGGAGATAGTGACTGCGGGGCCTCCTGGTGTGAGATTGGTGCCACCGATGGAGAAGCCGGAGGGGTTGGCGGTGAAGACTTGGCTTCCTACTGTGAAAATGGAAGACTGGCCTAGGAGTATCTTGCTCGTGCCCATATCCAACGTTCCTCCAGTCTCGAGACTAACGACAGTACCGGAAATAGTAATGGCCGAGGCTCCCGGAGTTAGTGACGTGCCTGCGATTGAGAAACCGTTTGCATTGGCCGTGAAAGCTTGACCACCGACAGTATACACAGAAGGTATGGCTGTGGGAGCGGGGGTAATCATCGAAATGCCCGGCCCCCCCGAGGTAAGAGTAGAACCTGCAACTACGACGTTGCTGGGGTTGACGATGGCGGTGTTTCCCACAATGACTGGAGCTGCTCCGCTTGGAGTTGCACCAACGACCACTCCTGCGGATAAATCAAGCGAGAATACCTGGCCGCCAATTGTTGCTGCGGAGCCGTGGGCTGAAAGTACTATGCCACCAACGGCAGCTGCAGATGGGTTGATAATGGTTAGTAATTGACTGTTCCCTGCAGTGATAACGGAATTGGCTTGTCCGACCGGAGGAAGTGGGACTGGAGCTGCTGGTGATCCAGAGCCGTTCCCTCCACCGTTACTTCCGCCGTTACCACCGCCATTCCCTCCACCGTTGCCTCCTCCATTGACATCGCCAACAACTACTCCTCTATTCGGATCAAGCGATATTGCCTGGCCCCCAACAGTAGCGGCAGGTCCATTGGCAGAGACTACCGTTCCGCCAACTGCAATGACTGATGGATTCAACACAGTAACCTGTTCGCCTCCAGCGGTGACCACGGGGTTGGGTTGCGCAGGGGGCGCTATCGAAATCGTAATCTTTGATGCGCTGGACCCTTGCGTGGGCACAGGACCGAAACCACTAATGATGATTGCCCCGAGGCCTGCGTTTCCTGAAGGAGCTTGCTGGGAGTTTCCTGGTCCGGGCTGAGGAGTACCTGAAGCAGATTGCGGTGGGTTTCCAGGGGTAGGTTGCTGAGAATTTCCCGCAGCGGATTGCTGGGAATTTCCTGGTCCGGGCTGAGGAGTACCTGAAGCAGATTGCAGTGGGTTTTCAGGGGTAGGTTGCTGAGAATTTCCCGCAGCGGACTGCTGGGGGTTTCCTGGTGTGGGCTGGACATTTCCCGGAGTGGATTGCTGAGAACCTTGTGACGACTGCGGATGGTCTACTGGAGCTGTTGGTTTCGGAGTTGGCGGAGCAGGTTGCGTAGCCGGGGTAGGATCGTTCTTTGGAGGGAGAGGGTCAGGGCCAGATGTAGGTGTGCTGATGACAGGCAGGGGCGAACTCGGGACCGCTGGTGGACCCAAAGCGCCTCCAGCAGACAACGTACGTGGAGGATCAAAGATGCCGTACGAGAGTGGAGCGTTATAATAGTTTCCTCCGACGCCACCTGATTGACCACCAAACGTCGAGCAGACGGACCATGCGGGTTCATAGCTCAGAAGTTCTGGAGGAGGAACGACAATTGGGTTGAAAGGGGGCCCAATTGTCCGGACTTTTCGAACTGCCGGCCTGTTGTTAAAGGAATCGATATAACTGGTTACGAATTCATTGGATAAACCCCAGGTAGGGTTTGCAAAATCCGCAAAATCAAGCCTTTTGGTCGTCCCAGATCTTCCTTGCCCCTCACCTTGCCAGACTTCCCCGAGTTTGTAGTCGTATGAAGCTGTGGACAGCTGACCTGTGATAGGAATAACCGGGTTGGTAGGAACAGGGCCGATTATCCCGCAGAAATCCGACACGGTTGCTGCTCCGACGATACTAATATAAATAGAAGGTGAAGTGCTATAGTGATTGTTATTTACTGTACTCTGAAAATGATCGGGTAAAGAAACTTACTATGTATAACCGTCGACAACGGCAGTCTTTGCCCCACTTACCCCCAAGGGAACTCGTTTCTCGGCAGGCTGTGATTTAGATGAAGCATTCGGATGGGTTGACTTGGTTGTATTGAGTTCAGAGCTGCTATTGGTGACTTGATCGGGCCAGTAAAAGACCTGGAGTTCTGGGACTTTAAGAAGACACCATCCACAGCAGTCCCATGTATAACCAGCCCCAGCAGAATGGTGGAGGGCGCCAGGGTAAAGGCTGGGATCGAAAATCGACGCGTTAGCAGGACAACCTGCTAGAGGTGTTGCTTTTGGGGCTATCTGGACTGTTCCGGACAAAGAATATCCCGCAAGTGAGTAATCCTCTAGTTGAACAGATGAATAGTGTGCTGCATTGTAATAAGAGTTGGGTGCATAAGTTCGAGTTGCAGCATTAAGAGCAGCGCTCTGTTGTGTCAAACGAACAAACGTTGAGCACTGCGGGCTGCGGCCGAAACTTAGAGCAAATTGACCCGGGTTATCAATTCCTTCGTACTGGTGCATAGATTCATATGCATATTTTTGTGCTGAAAGATAATTCGAGCATGCTACTGCAGTCGTAGACGTAGTCCCATTGTAAGTGACCAAGGCCTCGATTGTCCCAGTCTGGCATAACGCACCAAAGAGGTCACATGACCCAATATTGGTGGTTTTATAGTCGTACACGAAATCCGGGTAGCTGGGTAGAGCCGCAGTCGTAATGTTCGTGTAATCCGCGGAAGATGTAGTTGTGGTGTTTGGATAATTCAACGACGTGGATGTGTTCGATCTGGAAGCCTCAACACTATTCCAAATCGAAATGTAAGCATAGCAAGGAACCGGAATCAGCTTCCCCCCAACGTCCGTGACTGTAACCGTTCCAGTTTGCGTGGTCGGTCCCCGTACATCGCATCCTGGGACTGAGGTAATACAGTTTCCAATACAGGCTGAGGTTGAAGCCGGTCCTTCTGTTATCGTGGGACGTGCGACGGTAGGACTTGCGTTGATCGGGCTTGTGGTGGGGTTTGTACTGGTTGTATTGTGTTTGGATGCCTCAATACTATTCCAAATCGAAATGTAAGCATAGCAAGGAACCGGAATCAGCTTCCCCCCAACATCCGTGATCGTAACCATTCCAGTTTGCATGGTCGGTCCCCGTACATCGCATCCTGGTACAGACGTGATGCAATTACCAACACAGCTAGAAGAGGACGTAGACGCCGTCGTCAAACTCGAAGAGTCTATGGAGTTGTTATCTTAGTCACGCTTAGCACATGAATCGACCTCGGACTGCCATGAGAATCCAAGCAGTAAGATCGAAAAAAACGAAAGAAAACAAACGAATCTCACCTGAGAATGGTTGAGCAAGCCCATAGCGTGAGAGAAGAGCTAGAAAGGCAATTACACAAACACAGCTTAGATTGTACATATCATACATTCCGGCCTAGCATCGACATGCGCAATGCAGAAATCCCCCAAAGCCACAAAGAACGGGACAAAGCGATTCATAAAGAAAATAATCACCACACTCTTTGCAGCACTAAGGTAGCTTCATGAACTCAGCCCCCAATCTATTGCCAAGCTGTCGGTCATCCAACAACGCTACTCTGTACACCTGGAATCATAATTCGTGAATTCATAATTGTCCTCGAAGGCTTAGGTTGGTATAAGCGTCCCACTAGAAAGGAATGGCCGCTTTCTGCACAGCGCCAAGGAAATCTCAGTGAGGCCACTTTGATGCGACTGACCTTTTGATCCAACGTCGAAGGCACGATTAAATCCGTAAACAACAGCACAAGTAAATGTAGGAATCGAAAGCCCTGCGACAAATTGATGTCGCTTTATGATCCCGAACCCATCGGTGCTTTGTACCTTAATGTAAGGTACTGTAGGTGGTTGGGATCCCGCAGGCCATCAGCTAACGTCTAACACCGCGACGGCGCCGAGAGAAATCTTAAATGACTTAAATGATTGGAGTCAGCATTTAGCTTCGTAGGGTAGCACCGCATCGCATCGCAATGGTTATTGGCTTGTTCTCTTTTGGCTGCGGCGGCAAAGCCTTCGGCGGATAGAAAAGTACATCCTTTCGACTCATCAAGCTAGGGATCTGGTGTCCTTCCAAACCCTGGAATGGGAATGGAAGTGGAAGTGGAAGTAGCAATATCATAAAGCGAGGCATTATAAACAGCGTCAATTCTGGGCTTGCCAATCTCTTGAAGAGAAGAGATGGAGAACGATGCCTAAAATCTACGAGAGCTCCCCCGATGATGTATTTTACCTGATCAATACCTTGTTACATACAAGCGAAGGGCGCCTGATCACATAGAATAGTGATCATACAAGCTCTGTCAAGAAATACCTGTACTTGTACTTCGTACTGCATCTACGATAGGTAATCTACCTTTAGCTGGCCTAATCACCATATTTACTACACTCATCCTTGAAGCTGCTGTGTACACTTTATCTCACTAGTCCTCAAATGTAAATGATCCAGCCTATTCTACGGTCACTTGCGGATGAAGTCTGGAATGCGAATATATCACGCATCGATGTTTGTGTATGTTTGCCTGAGTCACTTGCTCTTTTTGTCTGCAGACGGTGCGGACGCTGTAAGCCCAGAACTCAACCACTGGGTCCTCGCTTTGATGAGCGATCTGCCTGGTCTCTTCCGTCCTAATCTCAAAATAGTTCCTTAATCGTCTCAGATGACGATTCAAACCCATCATATACTGTTTGGAATTATTAGATGTATCGTTTCGGAGCTGAAGTTTGATTAGTTCGGCACCCTTCTTGTTAACAGAGCGTTCGACAATTGTCGATTTCGTTCTGTTGGCCGGGGGTGCAGGCACTGGGTCTCTAGTATCATCGATCTGCTGAATTATGAAGGCTTTGTGTTGGAGCCAGCGCAGGTTCAGACGGTAGCAAATGCGCTGGCAACGGTTTGGGGTGCTCGGTTGGACCCGTGTGCCCGACGTGAAGCAGAGTCTAACAATGATCGGACACTTCTATGGAAGGAAGAGAACACCTCGCTTTGTTCGATTAGGGCTCATGATTGAATTGCGGGCTTGGAGGTTTCGGCCAACGGTTTATAGCATTGGCACCTCGATCGATGCTTGTGGGAAAACTTTCGGAATGTACGTTCAAATGAAAGAATTGTTGCTTTCCGAAAAAGCAGAACAGAGTTTGGGAATTGCATATCACATCCGGCGCAATTCGAAGAGATCGCTGCAGTAACTTGTCAACAATAAAGATCGAAACCCTGGTGTTATACCTTAGTCATTGACAGTACGTCAACGCCATGTATAAAGTTTCCCTCATATTTCACACGGCACTCATACGTCCTGCCACTGAGACGCAAGCTTATTCTACTATCACTTACGAGAGTCGAGGCATGTCTTTGAATCTGGGCTACATTCTCTCTCTCGACAGCCTCCGTGATACCCTGGGAGCTTGTACGGCTTCCACCGCAATAGACCAGCGATTCTCCTGTGAACAAAAACCGTATCTATATTTTTCTCTGTTCCCATTCATAGCTCTTATTGTGGGCAGCAAAGCGTCCCACGCGGCATTGAGTGATGCTTAGCTGTCCTTCAAGAGTGTTTCCCGCACCAGGTGCACCTTAACTATTTCTGCGTCTCAGTTAGCCTTAGGCTTTGTGATAGCCTTACGTGATGATGGAGCCCAAAAGGCCTTGACTTTTGTTACCAGGGATTTCCCCTCTAATGCTTCATGTTTCAGAACCTTGGGTCTTGGGCAACATTTCGAAGGTGCCCTATGTTCTCCCATAGTATGTGGGTTGTAGCGTTTTGAGAATGGCCTCTACAAATATGCGCAGCTCCGTAGAGAATGATCTAGGTGAACCCATGACAGCGTTGAAGGCGCGACCATAGGGGACCTAACGGGAGTGGGGAACGCGCTGAGCAAAGTTCCTCTCGCAGGCTGTCTTTTCAATTTTGGCGCTGCGATGGACAATATCGAAGAAGTGCCCATAGCGTTTTGGCAGAGTCCCATGTACCATTTTAACGGCGAATGTTAGCACCTTGGTATGGCTGTTGCCGAGTTGGTGTTTCCGAATGGTTCAAAGTTCAGGGGATTTGCTCTGAGCTCGCCAAAAGGCGCTAGTATCAATACCATCGTAATATAACCTGATTCAGGCTGATCCAAGTGACAATGCTTTTGCTTCCTGAGTAAACACTGGATCGTAAATCGTGTGCGAGACTCTACAACAGCTCTGCTACTTTTTGAATGATAGCTTAACTTTTATCTTTCGAAAGCTGTTTCGCTTGAAAAATTACTCGAATCTTGTATTCCAATCACGAGTGAAATTGCCTGGAACTGATAGCTTGACTATCGAATATAACTATATTCCTTTCTTCAATACGATCTTTATAGCTACATGTCTTCGGAGGCCAATGCCACTGTCCAACCTGGTGAATTTCCGGGCGACAATATGGCATTCCCTACTACCCTCTTAGACGTACTTCGATCTCAAACGGCGGTTGATTGTGACACACTCGATGTGGACAGTAAGCCTTGTAGCACTCATAATTCAGAAGCTACATTGGTGTTCATATAACGATAGTTGCTGGAACTCTTGGGCCGTTTGTAGACTGCACCTCCAATCAGGTACGGTTTGTTCTCTTGGCTAGACTTGACAACTTTAAACTCACGGGCAGTTGGCAGGCGATTGCATATTTCGAGTTGCAAAATTCTAGAAACGAACAACTGCTCAAGAAGTCTGCTGCTCTGGCTCACAAACTGAAAGATGATTTCAAAGACGTCCCTTTGGAGCAGCTAGCTGTAGAAATATCTGTAGAAATACCTTTCCAACATTCAAAATTGTGGCTAACATAAACAGATGCTAAATCTATCATTGCGAATGGCACCGCACATCACAGGATTTATTCATGTTCAGACAAATCCATTCCATGCATATTCAACACCCGACACGGTTGAGAATGCCAAACGTAAGCTTCTTCGCTGTTAGAACAACAAATCAGAATCTCAGGAGACTGATTGCCAATATAGGCATTGTCAGCTTATGCCGACGCATAGTTCCTGGATTTGAGAAATCCCGAGTGTGCATCAAGATTCCCAGCTCATGGGAAGGCCTGCAAGCCTGTCGTATATTAGAGGCTACAGGAATCAGGACTCTTGCAACCACTCTATTCACGATGGAGCAGGCCGCTCTTGCCGGCGATGTGGGTTGCCGCTACATCGCTCCCTATGTCAATGAGCTCAAGGTACACTTCGATAAAGAGTGAGTTAAATCCCATAACCAACCTCTGGCGGATGGTTGCAACTTGTACTTAAAAACACGATTTCAGTTACAGAGGAGCTCCTCCGCTTCTTGAACTCTGCGCCTTAGCTCAACGTTATTACGAAGAACATTTCTACATAACCGAGGTTCTCCCGGCAAGCCTGACATCTATGGACGAGGTTATGGCTCTTGCGGGGGCTCATCACATCACGATTGCTCCACCTCTACTTCGAGAGCTATCGAGTACCGAGGCGTCTGCATATGACAGCGGTATTCTCAATGTCTTCGAAGCCGTCCAAACCCAGCACGAGCAGCCACCAGAACTCATGTCGTTTTCAGATGATGAAGCCAGCTTTCGTACCGCGCTCAACAAAAATGATGATGGCAAAAATGAAGCTAAGATGACCCAGGTATGTTTGACTAGAGAAATTTGTCTGTTGCCAAACCAGCAACACCTATAGTACTTATATTATTCTTTCCACAGGCGATAGAAATCTTTCGTGAAATGCAACAGAAACTGGAAGCAATGATGAAGGATTCTTTAGCAGAGGTAAGTTGCGCCTCTCGCTATCTGTGGAAGAAGCTTCCTTGACCAGCATCGTTCGATTAGCGACTTACATCGAAGCAGGACAACGAGAATGTACCTTGGATAACTTAGTATATGTTTCTAAAACGCAATTTCCAGGTGAATGTACTGTCAGTCATATCACGATGCTATCACGTTCGTTTAGTTTTTTCATGTTCTGGCTCAACAGGCATTTTCGCTACCTGGACTCTTCGCCCTCCAAGCATTGTGGACTCAGCTCAGAGTAGCACTGGGTACGAGGCTAGAGGCGCACTCCCTAGACCCGAGACTATTCTACCTATCATCCGCCTCAGCCCAAATTATCATTCGGATACTCAGCGGACCTGGGACTTGAACACTGATAACTTATCTACAACCCCAGCGCCTCGATCGTTGAAGATTGCTGTGGCATGATAACGATCTTCTGTTATCGTTCGTTCTCCTGCAGACTGTTGGCTCTGTGGGAAAGCGGCCAGATGAATTATGCATGTATCCTCGAGAAGGCTGGATCTGGTCATATGTACCACTCCATGCTTCCCGATAAAGTTGGGTTTCCCCCTCGCTTATGCAAGATTGGATTTTTCTTCCGATCATTTACCTAAGGATGCCTCAAAGTATGCATCAAGACCGGTATGGCAAGAGTTTGTTATTCCATTGTTATTTGCTGAGCTTCACTTGTGCAACTGCCTAAGGGGATACTGCATTCCCGTAAGCGTAAACACTTCCACTACCTTTAAGCCTTGAATTCGACGTTTCCAGTTCCTGGATACGTTCAATAACGGTCTTGAGAGTCTCTGACCAGAATCTGGAAATACTGAGCTCTGTCATGTAACGACTGAGAACTTTCACTTGTGGGTAGCAGCATGCCAGTGAAATGACGTACACTCGATAGCCCACATAAATGTCACTTCATTCACTGGCTTTCGTTCTCGTACCTTATCGTTTCTTCCCAGCTCCCTCTTCATAACCCTCTATCCATTTTGTGTTTCGAATCAGCGGCATCAGCAATCTGCATCAATTCACTAAAATGTATCCTGGTCCACCATAATGGGTAGCAAAGACACTTCCGTTCAGGAAGAGTACATGTTGAGCCGTAGCTACAGAGCGTCGGCAAGGCAAGTCCCGTCCTTAAATGAACATGGCTCTCACTGAATGTCCACTCTCAATCAAGGTTGCATCTCCAGCACTGGCTGTGGAAGTACACCCTCGGCTACAACATCCACCCCTTGATACCTTTATCCGGCCTTACGACAAAGATCGTCGATATTGGAACAGGCAATGGGTACGCCATACAGATCTACCCCCGAACCAAACCCGACATGTTCACGTCCTGAGTATGTATAGCTGCTGGCTCCTCGAAGTAGCCCAAGAATTCCCCCAAAGCTTCCAGCTGGACGGCTTCGACATCTCTTCCTCGCAATTCCCAGCTGTCGAATTCCTCCCCGGGAACATCACTCTCAAAACCATGGATGTATTCGGCGAGATACCCGACGAGCTGGTTGGCAAATACGACATGATACACGTCCGCGCATTTGCAATTGTCATCAAAGGCGGAGATCCAGGCCCATTATTGGACAATTTAATCAAGATGCTAAGTACGCCCATCCATCCCAAACCCCATAAGCCCCAGAAAGCTATATCCTAAGGCACACCAGTAGCCACCAGTTTCCAGTCACTAACCCAACCCCCACCAACCCAACAGAACCAGGCGGCTACCTCCAATGGGACGACAAAGACGTCAGCACCTTCCACGCCATCTCCCCCACCCCCTCAACCCCCCACCCCAACTGCGACGAGCTCTTCCGCCGCTACCAAGCCAACTGCGCCTCCATCGGTCTCGACTTCACGTACGAGCACACTTTCCCCCCTCCCCCCCAATACCACAAAACTAACCCCTCCCCCCGTCACACAGCTGGCTCACCACCCTCCCCGCCCACTTCACCGCCCACCACCTCGAAATCATGCACTACAAGCGCGAACCCACGCCGCGCGACCTCCTGAAAGCAGCCACGGATAACTGGCTCACGGCGCACGAGGATATGGCCATGAATGTGATTGCGCGGGATGGAGGGACGGGGGCGATGGGGACGCGGGAGGGGTTTTTGGAGTTGTTTGGGGGGGTGGTGGGGGAGACGGAGGGGGGGGTGGGGTTGGCGGTTGAGGTGTTTGTTGTTGTGGGGAGGAAGGCGGGGGTAGGGGGGTGGGGGTGGGGGAATCGGTCCTGAGGGGGATAGGATGGTTTGGTAGGGGGGGGGAAGGGGGGCGAAGGGGGGAGGGGGGAGGGGAGCCACGTATGCAGTGGTGCTATAGCCCAGTTCTTCGAAAGGAGAGAGGCGTCACAGGAAGGTTTCACTGACCTGGTGTTAACGGGGGAGACACAGAGTGCTTACTCGAAGCAGCTCATTCTTCACACTAGGAAAAGCACGGCTTATGGATTTCCAGACCCAGTTCATCTTCACCCAACCTAAACTTGACCCAATCCCCTTCAAACCCAAACCCCTTCGATCGTATAATCTCCCACAGAGAACCCTCCAATTTCCCCAGCCTCCTCCTTACCTTAAATCCCCCGAGATCTCGCAGCCCGCATCCCGAACTCCAACCCCACCCACCCACCCCCTACACACCCACATCAAACTCCCCTCAACTCCCTCATCCTCCCCTCCAACACCCCCCACCCCTCCCCACCCTCCCACCCCCCCTTCCCCCTCCCCATCACGCTCCTCACCGCACTCCGCGCCTTGAACCTCCAATCCCTACACACCACCTCCCCCTCCCCCAGCCCCCCCTCCCACTTCCTCTCCCCCAAACTCTCATACGCATCCACAAGCTCAATCGTCGCTTCCACGACCTCTTTCCACAGCGGTTCAGCATCTTTGCTGCCGCTTTCCCACCCGGGCTTGTTGAGCGTGACGCGCCATGCTTTTTCGTAGGCGGAGAGCGCGGCGGAGGGGTGTTGGAGGTGGAGGGAGAGTTTGGCGGAGAGGAGCCAGAGGCGGCGGGAGGTGGTTATTAGGGGGGTTATGCGGTTTTGGATGAGGTCGGTTGTCATTTTGGAGATGCCGGGTCTTCGGGCTCTTCCGTCAGGAGCTAGGGTTTCTTCTTGGGGTTCGTTGGTTTCGCCAGCTTGAGGGGAAGATGCAATTAGATGAGCGAGTAAGCCTTCGGCGACGTCGATGTCTACGCATCCTTCGCCTTCGGTTTTGCTTCGGAGGTCGATGAGGCGGGTCTGGGCGACGATGATGTCGGCGTAGGGAGGTGGCGAAAGCTTGACGGAGACGTTGAGAACGTTTTGCCAGATGCGGTAGGAGTCTCGCTTTAGGGTGGCGGCTCGTTTAAGGGCAATGAAAGCTTCGCGGGTGTGCTTCTGAGAGTCCGCTGCTAGGCGGTCATGACCAACCATATCGACTTTACCCGATAAAGCTCCACTCGTAGCTTTGTGTTTTGAGGCTTGATTTTCCGGTTCATTCGGAGGTTCTTCGGCTGGAAGTCGTAATAATGCTGCGGCAAGATTACTCCACGATTCTGCATCTTGCTCTTCTATTTGCACAGCTCTCCCGAAAGCATCAACAGCCCCAACCCAGTCTTCTAATTGGAGCCTGACGCAGCCAAGGGCGAACCACGTTGGGTGGTTTTGGGGATTGATCCTCAGAGCTTTAACGTAAGCCTCATCGGCCTTGGATAAATCACCTCGAGCAAACCAAAGTTTTCCGAGCGAACGCTGTGCTCGCGCATATCTGTTTCCTGAAACCTCCCACGCGCGTTCATAGGCAGCTGGAGACTTGTCAAGATCCCCAAGAATGCAGAAAAGGCGAGGAGCGTCAACGGGTAGCGGGTCAAGCTCCTTGTCATCTTGCTCATCCGCAGTTGCTATTTTCTCAGAGGACTCATCTTCTGATATAGCCGGTTGACGAGCGTAGAGTTGATGACGAAGTATTCTTCGTGCTTTGTCCTCGCGATCATTTGCTGCCCAGCACAGGGCAACTTCTGCCCACTTTTCGAGGCGTTGGTATATCTCAAGTGCTGTTCTCAGGCCACCTAGCGATACCCATCTACTAGCGAGTTCAGCCTCAAGTTCCCAGCGCGTGGGAGATGCAAGTTGGTGAATATAAAGAAGACGTTCAGAAACGGGTGCTGACTCGGATGTCTTGGGTCTTGGAAGGAAGGTGGTTGAGGCTGCTATTCTGCTAGTATCAGAGGTACTTGGCTCTTGAGAGGGGTCGATAGGGGTAGTATCTGCAATAACTTGATCTACAACCGCTTGAAGTTGTAGCACTCCTCGTTCAACTGTTCGAGATCTGTAGCCTTCCATACGACTTCGGACCAGTAACGCTTGGGTATAAACCTGCCAATTCGTACTGCCTCCTAACAATACCCTCGTAGCATATGGGAGGGTCTCTTCTCGACTCAAGCCATCCTGCGGTGAGATTTTGGTAATAGAAGATGCAAGGGCTAGCAGAATGATCGAGTCCAAAGGCTGCAGAGTTGGCTGGTTCGCAGGATCTAAAGATGCTAGTGAATGAGGAATTCTCTCTTGGTCTCGGTACGCCAATAACTCTGCAGAGGTTTTAGAAAACGATATTGACTCAAGCAAAGTATCGTCGTTCAGATCTAAATCTTGTGGCTTCGTCGAGGGAGCCGATATTCCGCTTGGCGAATCTTTTGCTACACCATTTAACGTTATACTATCAACAGAAGGCTTATATGCTATTTCATCTTCGGCGCTCTTAGCTAAAACAACTAATTGACTCAGTTCTTTTTCTTGAAATTTTGTTCTCTTCCCCAATCTTCCAGTAAGAGCAAAATCAAAACCTCGAAGTCTCGCGGCATGAAGGAGATCATCTCTTGCCTTGGTATCGAAGCCATGATTTATATGTATGTTAGCCCGCTCTAGCAGAAATTTTGCCCTCGTTGATGGATCCTGCGACGAAAGTTTGAAGTCGAGATAATCCAGATCCGCATATATTCTTTTTTGCAATCGTGGGGCATTTTCGCTCAACATCCGCTGATGCCAGAAATTTATCCTCAGCCTACCCCACACACGGTCTTCATTTTCATGGACAATCACTCCATGGTTCAGTAGAGACTTTGCGAGGCAGAAAAGCTCAACATTAGGTGTCAGCCGATAAGCGGACTCCCCGTCTACGCTCAAGCTGGAAATTAGTTGCCTTCGTAATTGCTTCAAATCACCAGCTTTATCAACCAGCCATTGAGGGAACATCAGATCTGCTGAACTCCAGGGAAGTGGTGGACCAGTGACATTTGCTTGCAGGAATGCATGGAACGCCGCGTTTCCTATCAAGTACAGCTCTTCTGGTAGTGATGATACACTACCAACATGGGTTCTTTCAATCACATCGCTCGCACGCAGTGATATGAAATTGGGCCAATCAATCCCGGCACCTTTCAAGGGTTTATCCTCGGCGGAACTGTCTGACGGAAGTTTTTCATAGCCTAGCAAGTTGCGTGCCAAAGGCGATTTGAGAACAGTTTGAAAATCTCCATCTTCTAAACAATTGCGCAAAGAATCCGCACCTATGGCCTTGCCGTCGTCATTTTCAAAATACATAATTGCCTTATGTTGAGGCCAAGCAGGAATATGTGGACCGAACACCAAGGTCTAAAGCCATGCCATCAACTCTCACAAACACTGAGTGTAGATCTTTTATGTCTTGAGAGGTACTCTGGAGATTTGGAATACTTGTAGTTGTTGCGTAGAAATCCTGTGGCTGGTAGACTGGGAAAGCTCAGAAATAACCGTACTAGCGGAAGGATTTTGTCGAGTGGCAAAACCTTTATTGTCAGTTTTTTATAACCCTAACCCTAGCTTGCCTTATCGCAAACCCAAACCAACAAACGGAACAATACACTCAATGGGTCTCTCTATTGAATTGAAAATTGAGTCGTACAAAATGTGATCTTTCGTGATCTGAGACGGTAATTTCGCAAGTCCTTTACTAGCATTCACAAATATTAAATTGACAGTAACTTCCATCCCTCACATCGCCTGAAAATGTCACTTGAACTGGTCCTCGCCAAAGTCACCCACCAAATTAATCTTGAGTTTCCCGCCCTCCACAATTTCCTCTTTCCTGGCAACCAGCTCTTCAACATCCCAATTCACCGTAACATATCTTCCACTCAAGAACTTCCTATCCCCGGTGCTCAGCCACACACCCACGGCTCCAACTAACTCCGCAGCATCTACTGAGAAACGTACGAGTGGCTCGATCGTCATGTCCGTCAGAACAGTGCCCGGGTGCAAGGATACGGATGTCAGATGGGGATACTCGGCTTCGAGGTAGGCGGAGATTTGCAAGGCGACGAGCTTGGTCATGGAATAGGAGGATAGGCCTGGAAACATCGTGAATGCAGCCGCGGATGTGAGGGTGATAATGGTAGCGGGTTTAGTCGGGCCAACAAGGTGCAGGAAAGCTTTGGTGATCAGGACCGAACCCCGGACGTTTATTTCCTATCAAGTTCGGATTGTTAGATCTTTCTTCCGGGCAGGGGTATGAGAGAGTATTAAGGGGGAGCGAATCATCAGCGGTGCGCTTACAAAATCTGACCACCAAGATTTAATATCTATATCGCCAAGCTTCTGCGGAGGACCGAGAACGGCGGCATTGCTTATTAGGACGTCTGCGGATCCATGTTCTTTCTTTATCTTCGCAAAAGCCGCATCAACCGAGACTTCGTCGTTGATATCCGTTGGGATCACAAGTGTCTCGACGTTCGGGTCGATGGCTTTGATATCCGCTGCCGTCTCGGCAAGGCTTGATGCGGAGCGTGCAATGAGGACGAGAGCTTTGGCGCCGGCTCTCGCAAAAGAAGCGGCAAAACCCTTGCGTCCTATACCCTTACTAGCACCAGTGATGACGATGACCTTTCCAGCTTGCGACGTTGAAAGTGCAGGAGAGCTGGGGTCAACGGCCGGATAGACATCGCGGTGGTTGACACGGGTAAATTGACCCGCTTTTACGAAGTGGTCGATAGGGAGTTGATCCATGTCTTTAAAGTGCAGGGCTTTGGGCTAAGAGTGATAATGATGCAGAGGATATTTCAGGACCTTTGATTATTAAGAAAAGACTGGATGGTCGGGGTAGTCGGACGAGATGCTTGTGGAAAGAGATGCGACCAATTTGTTGTTTTGAAAAGAGAGCTTTGAAGATAAATTGAGCTATAGAATAGATAGAGCAGTGCGCAGAGAAGCCTTCATATATCCTTTAAACCATGGTAGCACATATACCAAAAGCCAGCGTGTATTCCCCTAGAGTCCTCCCGCGCCGATTAACAATCGAAATGTCCGATTTACAATCAAAATAAGCATCAGATACTTGATATTGCATGCTGATAAATAGCTTTGATTATGAATTGCCTTCTGATTTGGCCTACCTTTATTATAGCCATCTCCGAAGCCAGCGGAACCTGATCTGTTATAGGAAGGAAGTCTTGCTTTCTAAAGAGAACATGGGTAAGCCATGGCACTTTTAGAGCCGAGATACCTTGCATCGTGTAAGAGGATGGATTATAAGTTATGTATAGAGGCCGCAATGTTTTTGTTTATTTGGCCAAGTCCCACTGTTCAATCCATCTGTTTAAACGGCTGCAATTTGCTACTGTGGCACATGGCCCAAATAAACAAACCTTTGCGCCTCTATGCATGACTTATGACCCATTCTCTTACATGACCTATGGCGAGGACATGGAAGATGAAGAGGGATGTGACCAAGAAGTTGACTGACACTGCTTTGTAATCAACGAAGGTACCGAAGCGCCTTCTTTTTGGCATCATCGAAACCAGGTGCTTATGAAGCAAGTGTTCGTGCCTCCGGGCTTTGAATGCAGTATTCTAAAAAGTGCCTAAGATGCCTTCGCAAGGCTCTCAAAGAAGTGGTCTCAATAACTATAAAGTATAACTCCAATGCATCAACCTCAGGCATGGCAACACCTAGAGTCCATCAGTGTTCGAGTCGCTGTTGTTGGTCATATGGGGGCAGATTGATATTTTGATTGTTGCTATTAGGAGGCTATCGAGGAGGTGGAAGGTGAAAACTCTCCTAGCGGCCCCCAGCCCTATAGGGCGGAGGTTACCAACCAAATCACACCTGAAATTCCAACTGGTCACACGAGACATTCGGTGGTAACTCACGCGAATGTAAGACGAAGGGTTTTACGCATAAAGTCGAAAGTCGTGTAATCATTCATTCTGTTTTGCCCTTTGGTCGTCAAATCCAAAGATTCGTCAATCCATCAAATACATAAATCTGTCTTTTCGATCCCATCCGCTCACTGCCTCAGAATACGCACCTAATAAATATCGTAAACACTATCGGTCAGACGAAACCTATCCGACTGGGAGAAAAAAACCTCATTATCCAACACCAGCCAAGTAAGCTCCGTCTCTAGTTATCTCGCCTCGTGGGTTAGTACCGCTGATACTCATCCCCGCCTCTACTCCGGCTACGACTCCCATCCCCATGGTGGTGGTGATGATGATGCCTGTGCCTGTGCCTACCCTCCCCATCGCTTCCACCATCTCCATCCCTGCTTCTATCCCTGCTGCCGCTTCTGCTACTTCTTCCATCTCTACTACTAGCACGGTTCGGATGCAAGAACTTGCCTAGCAGGCCGCTACCGGGAATGCTCCCACCGTGGGAAGAGCCGTGGCGGGAGTGAGAAGAATGATGCGAATGTGCGGAGTTTGAGCGTTCGCGCTTATGTCTGTTTATAATTCACTCATCAGCCGCCGATCTTAGTATGCGCTTCATTTCGCAAAGAAATGAAAATGACAAGGAAAAGGAAAAGGAAAAGGATCATACTTCTCATGCCTCATCTCCAAAGCATTCGCCCCTACCGCTCCGGCAATCATTCCTCCCACTGTCCCCATCGCTCCACCTCCCAGCTCATGACCCAGGAACGCACCAGCACCACCACCTATTAGAGTGGCTCCTATGCCCTTCTCCGTGCTGTGGTCTTTCTTGGGCTTCTTTTCGTCCTCGTAGTAGTTGTAGTCGCGAGAGTCGGCATAAGCGCCGGGCCCAGTGGGAGGAGCATATGGGGGCTGGCTGGAGGGGTAGTGGGAGGTTGAGTGGGAGCTTGGGGGACGGTTGTCGTAATAGGATGATTGGTGTTGAGTTAGTTGTTGCTGATGCTGGGTGGAGAAGAGTTAGGACACGATGCGCTGGGAAAGTTGGGTCTTTTGGGGACGGTTAGGCAACAGCGTACTTGGGGGTTATGGCCGCTGCTTCCGTACGGTTGCTGGCCATAAGGCTGTTGGGGAGGATAGTAGCCAGTGTTCCGGTACGGGTCTGACATGGCGTTGATTATGGTTAACAAGATTCGTGTCGTAGGGTGCCGGTTTCTTGGTGAGTGGAGGGGCACAAATAGTGGGGTTACTTGGATGAAACAGCGAAAGGGTCAGAAGACGTATGAGTAGGAACTCAAGAAAGTAGGACAGTAGGAAAGTAAGTGTTGATGGGAAATGAAAAGGTAAGTTACGCTGGTTTATGAGGGAAGATAAAAACACTCAGCCTGAGCTGAAGGCAATGGCGAATTTGCGGGGTGTGCAATATGCCTGAGCCTTGACTGCGCCTCCTCTCGAGCGCCCGACGAAGAGCCGCATAATGAATCATTCAAAAGCATGAAGTACACGTCTGATGCGATTGGTAGGTTGCCCCGACAAGCTTCGCGCAGCTAATGCCCAACAAATATTCTGTCGGAGGCTCAGAAGCTTATTGACGAACAAAGGGTATCTGTCGCAAACGAGAAAGGTCGACTCCTGGGCTAACACGGAACGGACCTGGCAACTACATAAGGTACTGTTGTTGCCACGTCTTCTATGAAGGATGTAAAATATGGCCATACGTTATCGTGACTGTCATGCAAACAGTCGTCGCCCCTGATCATCTCAAACTACCAGGACGTACTGCCGTCGATTTCGCTTTACGATTTCTTCCAGGTGTTTGGCCTCCGGAAGATTTCCTCTGTTCCAAGACCTTTTCGCGATCGGAACCGCCAGTGCGATTAGCTCCCCCTGGAGAAGTTTCCTCATCTTCCCAAATCTCTAGGCTGGTCCTTGCTCGTTTCGAAGGGGTCTCAGGGCTCGCAAAGTCAGTGTAAGAAGGCATAGGTCTTTTCAGAGTGGCTTGGAAGCTGGCCTTGTGGCCAGATGGCGGTGGGGTAGGCAGCTGCTGCGAGACCTTCATATCAAATACTGTAGATTGTAATTCCGTACGGAGAGCCACATCTAAGTTCTGTCCGAGAGCTTTGTTCATCGCGTCGCCCAGGGGTCTCCCAGTCTTTCTCTGCGCCGATGGTCGTGCTATTTTAAGACTCGCACTTTCTTGCGCAGTTGTACTTGTGTTCTCTTTCTCTTCTTCTGGGTTGACCACACGCTGCTTGTGAACATCAACCCCATGAAGTGTCTTTGTCGTTTGAAGTTTGATCTCTTTCTGTATCTGCCATAGATCTGGTCTATGCCGTCGCAAAGCCGCAATCCATTCATCGCAGTCCATTGAAACCCAGTAGTCAATAGCGTCCTTCCACATACTCTCGGACGGCTTCGAAAGATTTATAAATATAACCTTTCCTTTTCCGCCGGACCTTGCACGAACAGATCTTGCAAACTCCTTCACAAGGATCTTCAGCCCATGTACACGGAGCGATGTCCCGAGGATCAACAAGACGTCTGGAGCAAGTCCTAGATCATGAGTTGTTATGGTTCCAAGGATATCCGCTGCTGGATGTTCCTCGCCATATAGCACTATGTTCGGCCGTAATGTGCCCACCTTGGTACCGCGCTTTCCCCTATCTCGCCGTTGCTGATCCGAGACTGCACATGATAGGCATTCTGGTGCTTTGCCGTCCAGAAGAAGAGACTCCCTGCCTTTCCCTTCCCAGCCGCATGTCTTCTGACACAGGTTACATCTCAACAGTTCGAGATCGCCATGCAATTGTACCACCTCACAGCCACCATCTTGATCTCCGTTTGGTGCTGAACGTGCAGGCGCTCTTGGCTTTTCCATCACTTTCTTCGTGAAGCGAGCGCGGTTCCCCTTTCCGCGGCTCAAATCCGTGCACAGTCCTTCTCGAGATTCTAGGCCGTCAATATTTTGGGTGTAGCATCTTACCAGCTTCCGGCTATCACGAAGTGTTCGAATAAATCGATGGGTGGGAGTAGCTTGCTGGACATCTTCGCGAATCTTTTTCCGCAGCGATGCAGTGAATTTATAGAACACCGATGTGCTGACGGGGTCCTTCCACAGCACCGAGTCAAAAAGGTCTTTACCCTTGACATTGCTGGGTAAGAAGTTCCGCTGTGCGCTTGGCAAGCTCTCGGAGAACTGTGATTGAGCGCCGTATGTATGCCTGTCAGATACTTGTTCGTACTGCGACTGAATCAAGGCGTAAAGTCCATCTTCCGACCGAAAGTCCTGTGGAGTCTTATTAGCTCTTGAAAGCTTCAGACGAGCCTTACGTCTTTAGGCATGCTTCACGCGACTTACAGGAATACCACAACTGGTAGAGATGCCAGCTCCAGTGATTACAACGACTTTCTTTGAGCTGGCAAGAACATTGGCGATATTTTGCAGCTGGCGGCTATCCTCTTTGCTAACCTTACAGATGGTCATGGCGTCGGCAGGCGGAGGTCTCGTAATTGTAGATGTGGGTGGCCAAGACGATGACCACTCTCTAACGAAGAGGTTCCTCGCTGCTGGTCTGTAAATATTATATTTTTAATGGTAAGGATTGGTCCAGCAGTCAATTGGATATGGAAGGAGCGGACAAAGCCAGTGGACGTGGACATCCTGAACGCGCGGGAGACGCGAAAACTTAGTGTGCACGTGAGAAGGCATCTGATTAGAGATTGGTCTCAACGCTGTTTTAAACGGTATTGATCGGTAATTCTCAAAACGATTTGATACCTATGTCGTTTCCTCAGTCAGCTGTCTAGACTCTAGAGTGCTTGCCTAAATGCGCACTTGCTTTCAAGCCATCCAGAAAGTAAGCAGCAGTACAAGGGCGCAGTGTACGGGATCTATGTAGTTCTACTGTACCTCCGTACTTCCTAGAGGCGCTTCGCCGATTGCCTTACTCTACTGCTCGAGCTGCTTAGAGCCTTAGACTCAGCCCTGATGGCCCTACGGAGGGTGACACCGAAAGTCCTGCCCCGCGCTAAGAGCATTAAAAGTAAATAGCTCAATTTCTACAGCTCAACTAACGCTGCATAACTGTATCAAAATCAAGAAAATTGAATCGCTTTTGCATCACCCATCATTTATTATGTTGCTGCGTATGATTTCCTTAGCCGTATCACTTACGAGCGCTGGGCAGGACATTTGATGTCACCCTTCATTAACAACATCCTTTCTTATACATTAAGTACACAGTAAGGTACCTTCGAAATGCAGTCATCAGCTCATATATTCAAAATATTAGATTTTGCTACTCTATCTTTCACCGTTTACTCTCACTTTCACAATGTTTATCTTCTATCAATTAAAGAAGACATAAATAAAATATGTATTATAGGCTTGAATCAATAGAGATATTCAGAGTTAAGTTTTAACATTCAACATCTCAGTTTCTTGAGAAATAAAAGAAAAATATGTGTGAAAATTACGATTTCGCGTGAATATTCTTATATAAACCAAGATTTAGTAGTAGATTAAACAAGAGTGCTTTCTTCATTGCAATTCTCAACCAAAGTCATAATCAATGACTTCAATTGAATTAATTCTTTTTGCTTCATCACTATCCTAAACTTTTATGTTTCATTGCACACTGTTGATAAGAAGCGGGTTGAAACCGTTCGAGACGTTCGCTGGATAGAGCAAGACCATAAGCCGAAAGATAACATTATCCCTCAAATGAGTGCTAATCACGAAGCACCCGAGGCAGGAGAGCCGTGGGCCCCAAATCAGAAAAGGTCTCGAGAAGATTCGACGACGATGGATCAAACAAGAGGACCCGCACCAAGGCCCCTGTTCACGTCGCGTATCACGAATCACTGTTCCGAGAAGCCAGTACAGGAGACTTCCCTGAGGTAGAGGCCCCCGAACTTCTCAAAAGCATCCAAGCCACGATAGCCAGACTTGATGGCCAGGAAAGAAGTTTTATTTCTCCAATCAAGGCACTACTTGCCAGCATTGAGGCCTTTCAAACCACTCCCGAACAAGTGCTAGCTAATCCGGATGATATTGACACTGAGGAACCAATCAATTGTTGCAAAGCCAGAGCCTCTCCTCAAGCTTCAAAATGGGACGATGCCATGAAGGACGGACTTGCTTCCCTCGAAGAAAATGGGATCTGGACCCTAATCCCTCGACCCCCTCCTCGCCGCGTTCTTGGTGGAAAATGGGTCTATAGGCTTAAGCGAGGCTCTGGAGGGGGAGATTCAGCGATATAAAGCACGCTGGGTTGCTCGAGGCTTTGAACAACGCTTCTGGATTGACTTCAATGAAACATTCGTCGCTGTTGTCAAGCCAATGACCTATAAAGTTCTCTTCGCCATGGCGCGCAAATGAATTGGGAAACTGAGCAATTGAACGTCAAAACTGCCTTTCTTTACGGAACTCTCGATGAAGATGTGTATGTGGAAATGCCTACCGGCTATTCCGAGAAGAACCTCGTTTGCAAGCTGAGTAAAGCTCTCTATGGTCTAAAGCAAGCCCCTCGAATATGGTTTCGAACACTCACGGAGTTCCTCGTCTCACTGAGTTATCATGTCATTTCAGAGAATCTAAGCGTATATCGCAACCCGGAAATTGATATATTTGTAGCTATATATGTGGACGATCTACTTATCTTTGACGTCAACAAAACCGCTATTCAAGAGCTCAAAGATCAACTGTCGAAACGCTTTAAGATGACCGATTTGAAATCTGTGACTTACTACCTAAGTTTGAAAGTTTTTAGAGATCGATTTAAATCGCATCATTCGTCTCAGTCAAAAGAAGTATCTGCAATAGAATCTGAAGGATCTAAATATGATGAACCTACGCGATAGTCAAACGTCTATGAATAAGGACGTTGTTCTGGAACCAGCCTCGGCGGATCACACTGCCATCGACAACGACAAGCTCAAGTATCAATGTGCAGTCGAATCTCTTATGTACCTTATGCTTGAAACGCGTCCTGATATCGCCTTCGCTGTTTCTCAGGTATCGCGATTCTCTTCTAACTCAACCACAGAACATTGGAAAGCTGTTCAACGAATCTTCCGCTACCTAAAGAAATTCTCGAACTTGGGATTGGTTTATCGAAACGAAGGTCTTCATTGGTTATACGGATGCAAACTGGGCCCGTGGCAACGATCGGAAACCAACTGAAGGCTATCTTTACAAGATTTGGTGGTGCAGCCATCAGTTGAAGCTCTAAGCGTCAAAATACCATCGCTCTCTCTAGCTGTGAAGCTGAATTCATGGCCGCCTCTGAAGCAGCAAAAGAAGCCCTCTGGATGCGTCGATTACTGGATCATTTTGATTACAAAGGTCCTCGACAGATCATCATTCATGCCGACAACAAAAAGCGCTATTGCCCTGGCCGAAAATCCGATGCATCACGGACGAACCAAACACATCGAAATTCGGTACCACTTCATGTGGGAAAAAGCCACTGAGGGACTTATTAAGCTCGCTCAAAGTGTTTTGCCGCATTTTCAAACGTAGCCATTTCCTTGTACAGAGAAGCCAGATTATATCTTACGTCTAAGGGGGTCTTATGCTCAGAACCCCAAGCCTGTTCGTATCCTGCCAATGCTCGTAGATACATGTCTTCGGCTTCTTTCGTCTTGCCTTGCTTCAAGTACAGATTTCCCAGATTATTGACGGTGCGAAGAGTCGATGTATGAGCGAGACCCCAAGCCTTTTCCTTTCCTGCCAATGCTCGTAGATACATGTCTTCGGCTTCTTTCATCTTGCCTTGCTCTAAGTACAGAGTTCCTAGATTATTGACGGTGCCAAGGGTCGATGTATGAGCGAGACCTCAAGCCTGTTCGCATCCTGTCAATGCTCGTAGATACATGTCTTCGGCTTCTTTCGTCTTGCCTTGCTTCAAGTACAGATTTCCCAGATTATTGACGGTGCGAAGAGTCGATGTATGAGCGAGACCTCAAGCCTTTTCCTTTCCTGCCAATGCTCGTAGATACATGTCTTCGGCTTCTTTCATCTTGCCTTGCTCTAAGTACAGAGTTCCTAGATTATTGACGGTGCCAAGGGTCGATGTATGAGCGAGACCTCAAGCCTGTTCGCATCCTGTCAATGCTCGTAGATACATGTCTTCGGCTTCTTTCATCTTGCCTTGCTCTGAGTACAGATATCCCAGCCGATGGCAAGCCACGCTAACGGACGAAATGTTTACTTTGTCGTTAAAGACTTCTTGTATGCTTTGCTTCAGCAATGAGAAGACGCGATCGCAATGTGGCAGAAGACGTCTCTGTAAGAGCGAATAATCCGGCATGATTTGTGAAGGCACAGCGGATGCAACGACGATCACGGCAAGCCAACTCATGATAGCGTTGTCTTTCTCAAATGCGTGAAGGCACCAGTGATGAAGCACAGAGTGCATAAAGAAAGAAGATGATTCAAATTTTGTGTTGATAAAGGAGTATTTTGAAAGAAGTTTCATGCACTTTTTGAAATCAAGCTCATCGCTTGCACACCTGACAAACCAACCAGGCACTTCGTCGAAAATTTCATGATGTAATGAAGGTGTAAGAAGCTCATACCAGAGATTCTGATTGTCAAGAAACGCCCACAGCTTCAGAAAGTTGGCAGCATTCTCATTCTGTTTTCGAAGATGATCGAAAGACACAGTTCATGTTGTTAACACACTAGCATCTGCACTTTCTCGTAAAGTGAAATAATTCTGATCCTTCATTAACTTTTTCCACTTATGATTATATGAATCGATGTACTTTGACACGGTTGTACCTGTTTCCCGCATGTATGAGCCGGCTTGATTGATCGCTAAAGAAAGACCTTGAAGTAGCTTGACAAGCTCTAATGAATCTATTGAGTCAAAGACATCAGATAAGATCTTCATAACTATGCTTCTGATTGTACTCACCTTCCACGGATCTTTCAGCGCTATTTTTGAGGATACTTTCCCCCTGCAGTTCATTAACCGGCTCTAGTTTCATATCGTCTCCCAAATTCCGCAGACTTGTCAATCGAGAAGTGATGAGAATTGATCCTTGATCTGCCATTGGAAAATACGCTTGCATATTGAAGGCTTCCGAATCTATAGATGAGATGGAAAACTCTCGATCTACATTATCGAAGATTAGTAACCATTGACCATTTAACGATCGTGATAACCACTTTAATACATCTTCAACAACTTGATCAACATCAGTGCTTTCTTTTTGCGAGTAGCTTCTGCTTTCTTCCGAAATCTGATGCTGCGATAGTCGACTGGCGAGATCAGCGATACTTCGTCTCACTCTTTCTTTGGCCGAGCCATCAATTCAGAAGATCGCGCTGTAGTTTCCTTGATATTTTCGAGCGAATTCAACAGAGAGCTGAGTCTTTCCAATGCCACCAAGTTCATGAAGGATGAATACTTTGTGACGCATTCGATCTATCGAGGTGGGAAGTAAAATATGTGTCAACTGAGTCATCTCTGCGTCTCGCGCCACAAATTTATTCATCATAGAAATGCTCTGAAGACTGAACGGTACATGAAAGGACTCTTCGGTGACGGTGGAATGCGCTTGTGAGAAGTCAGAGAGAAGTTTGAAGAACGCAGTCTATTACAAAGAAGAGAAATAATATCACGGTATCGTTCTTTAACTCTCTGTGACGACATTTGAACTATTCTTTGAATCTCGGGCTGCACTAAGAGGAAATTCTCATCTTCGAAGCCATGAAATTTGTTCAACCCTGAGTGATTCGTAGTGAGATACATTATTCTTTTGCCATGTAAAGAGGCTGACTGTTGATTGACGAACTGTATTTGCCGTGAGCTTTCACATCCGTTTGAGGGCAACGAAAGAAGTTAACAGACCTGAGTCCGCCAAGGTCCATGCGACGCTTCTTTGTTCTCATAAAAGCAAATCATATCGAGATTGCCATAACTCTTCTCAAAATTCCGGGCAATGTCATGAAGATCACAACTACATCTTTTCAGGGACTCTAGCAGGGTCTTATCGCGTCTCGCTGCTTGGGCAAGCCATACACCATACATCGCAGCATCACTTCCTTGATGTGGTGTTTCAAGAAAGATGATTTCAGCGGCGGACAGCCGAATATCTCTGAAGTCATTACCATGATTGGTCAGTATCAGCGCCTGTTTGATGATCAAACCTCCAAGACTATGTCCAATAAATATCAATGGTCGTTGACGCTCTTTCTCGTCTGATCGATTCTGATGAAGAACATTAAGCAACTGCTCTCCACAATGGCGCAGACTTGTTTTCACATTCATCTTTCGCCAATCAGACTCATAACTGTATGTCGCAATTCGAGCGTTTGGAATGAGGCTTGGCAGAAGGTCTCGAAGCCACATAACTTCAGCCGTCTCGGATGCTATTCGAGCGACATCAGGAAGCTCGTCGATTTGGGCATTCCTTCGGCGGCCTCGTAGGAGATTGAATGGGTGCCGGTGTTTAGATTCTCTTTTCTCGGCAGAACCTTGCTTTCCAACCCACGTATAATATGGATGAGCACCGAGGCCTTGAACTGCGATAACGCTGGAACGCCGGTGAATTAGTCTGCTCGAGTATAACAAATGATTGTTTGCCTTACTCTACTTTAGGTTCGTCATCATCGTGTTCACCACTGACCCAAATATTAAGACCCGTGGCCGTAATCGTGTCTTTGCTGCACGTCATTGTGGTGGCTCGAGCTGCCTAGAATTGCAAGATCGAAAGAGGGGCACACAATTTGGTTCGATCGAACCCAATGCGAAGAATTAAAAAAGGCTTCAGAAGCGCAAGCATTCAAGATAATCGTAATTATCGTATAGATAGCTCGGCTTAATCTCAAGGTTTATAAGCGGTCGTTTGGTAAGAGAAGGCTGTATTCCGTACTTGAAATATATAACATGGCCAAGTTTTGAGGAAGAAGATTGGTGTTATGCGCTAAGCCCTACGGGTATTCGAACACCGGATATAAAACATGTAAACTGGTCAGTGGTACCATACTTTAGATCTTCAAGTACATTGGATTCGCGCTACCGTTGAGAACATCCATTCCACGCCGTATTTCTGCTTTCCTCACACACTAATCACTTGGCCTTGACACAGTTCTCGCATACCGCGTCTGTGAAGCCAAACCGAGTTTCCGGGCGAAGGCAGGCGGTACGTGCTCACCGAGTGTTATAGTTATCGTAATCGGCGTCATTGTTTTTGCAGCGTGTGATATCGAAGGAACATCGATCGCCATTCATGCACCCGAGCTATTGTAGCTGTTGATTCAATAGTGAGGAGGTATTCCAGAAGGGAGTAGCAAATTACACAGCCTGAGACGGTTGAGGTTGTATCACTGTGACGGTGGAGGTGCATGGCATTGAAGGTAGGCGGGTTTGTAAGCTGTGGAGGGCGGAGGGTGCAAGGCTCCTAGTGAGGAGGAGGTAGGAGACCTCGAATGAGCCAATACAGAGCCCTACAATAAAGTCAGCTTTGCCAGCGACAGACTTTGGCTCCAGACAAACCACCGTACCCGAATAAATAGTAGCCTAGGCCCAGGCGTGAGCGTCGTGCCGCCAATGGACAAGCCCGAGGTATTGGCGGTAACGACTCTGGGCTAACGGTGTTAGAGATTGAATAGGGACTACCACAGGTAATAGGAAAACCAAAATCCTAGGGTTGAAGGAACCCGTGAGGGGCCCTGTATCATTAAGAGAGAACTCAGCAGCGAGTAAAGATGACACTCTCCTTGACGTAAGCGATTGCGAAGATGAGTGAAGGCTTCTTTTCCCTCTCCCTCCATCAATGCGGCGTGCATAAGCCGTGAGAGTGACTGTTTTCCTCTTCCTGATACAGGCGTTGGCCTCCCTCCCCCTGCCCACCTTTCCTTGAGACTTCACATCAGCTGCTGGGTCGTCCCAAGTCGCACAGCTCGTCTGAAGATTTCTCAAACACGCCTAGGAGCCAGAGATGAGTGGGCATGGCTTGTCATTGAACATCCGCTTAGGATTGAACGAATCTTCCACCTCACCTTGTCGCATGCTACCAAGCTCGTACGCATAAGATACGTACAGATGCGCCGGCCTTTAAGAGTTATATCGACGAATTCGGAGCAAAGAAAGCCGAGCCTGATAAATATGTAACCCGGGAAATACTTAAAGAGCTTGAGGTATTATAAATGAATGAAAGATTGGAATGACACTGAAGGCTTTGGCTCTTCCCCAACACGGCTTCAATACTGGCTTCCCCTTCAGCGAGGTTCAGGATCCCTCAAAACCCGTCATCTTCATCTCCTCTCTAAGCTTTAGCCATCTCTTTGCGCCATCGAATTCGACCGACCCTGATACTTCGAGTCTTTAGGCTTCATATCATAAACCTAGAGATATGAAAGCTGATATGGAAGGATTCATTCTCATCACTGCGCGAAGACGATGTCTCGCTGCTCGCGCTGATGGTTCAGCTTCGCTGACTCCACCAGCGTTCTAGAATGTCCCGTTATTTAACGACGAACCCTCACTTCTGGTCCCGGCTTTCTTGTTTCACTTTTAGTTATCACCTCTTTGCTGTTGCTGGAAATTATTGAATTTGCTCCCCCGTCTAGCTCGAGGAAAGGGCTTCGAAACTGGAAAGAGGCCCGAGTACTCAATGCTGATAAGGGAGTCTCCGAAGGCTGAAGAAGCGGACCAAACTTAGTGGAGAGTGAGAAGCTGGTTCCAATATCTGGCGAAGTCCTCACGGGCCTGTTCTTAGCGCTGGACCAGAACCTATATTTAAGCGACGTTTTTCCCCCCCTTCATTTTAACGTGCTTATGCAGCCAAAGGCTATGAAGCACAGTATACTATCTATGTATATAGATATATATAGAGTCGTACTGACGATGTATGTAGTATGGAAAAGCTCTCTGCGTGAAACAGGCTCTTAGAGCTAAAAATCCACACTGTTGTTTATTCTAGTAGTCGCTGTAACCTGAATCCACTTTCCATACCCAGCCATATGAGCTCAAGGAAATCCTGCTGCAAGCAGCCGACTCAAAATCCTAGACAGTATATCTTTTAGACCAGTTGTACATTGTGCAATCACACCGATAAAATGGGCGACGAAGAGCTATGCCCGAGGTTGCGAGCTGACCGAGTGCGAGTAACAGATCACGAGCTTCGCGTTATCGTGAACTGTCTATGTAACCAAGTGATCACATAGACAAATCGATTTTGAAAGCTGATCACTTCGACGAAAGCTTTCGAATTTGCTGTTTGACCATCTAGCTGAGCGAGTCAGGTGAGCTTTGATCTACATATGTATGTGAAAGCTGATCACTTCGACGTAAGCTTTCATTCGCTGTTTGATCACATGATTCTCTAGTCATGTAAACTTGTCGTTTGTGAGCATCATGACATGATGCTTGATCTATGTATGTAAAAGCTGATTACTTCGACGTAAGCTTTCATTTGCTGTTTGATCATTTAATCAAACGAGCTAAATAAGCTTTTGATCTATAAATCACACAGTCTTTTCACTATTTCGTTACATCTTCATAGAGCTGATAGAGCTGAGACTCGCTAGTAGAGTTTTCACCTGCTCGCTTCTAGATAGACTTCTAACAACAACAATCACAATATTGATATGCTCTCATATGATTGTTATGAGTCTGCATAGAGCGAATCATATGAGTGTATTCTAACTAGAAGTTCAAAGCTAAAGAAGAAAGAAGATGTAACACGTCGAAGATCTTGTACTCATGAAGACACGCTAAATCACTAGCGTGTCAACATCAGCTCTGTACTAGTCTATGATAGTCTGACACGATCTATGTTAGACTAACTCGAAGTGCATGCTCGCAACATTACTTTCTCTCTTCATCTAGCAATGTTCTCATTGCTGTAGTTCAGTCAATCTTTCTTGAGTTGATTTCTATCTTGACTTGTTCGAATAACGTTCATGAAAGTCATTGATGACTTTCAAGCAATCTTCGAATTCACTTTCATCGACGTTGTATCAATGTAGATCGACGTCGTATTCTTTTCAATTGACACAATATTGTAGTCGTTTGCTTCGTTCGTAGTGTCTGAAGTTCAATATGTTCTTCACTTTTCATTCATCTTCATCTTCAATCATTATAGAATCAGACGACTCATTTTGTTGTTCTTCTAGAGTGTTTTTTGAATCTAGTCGCAGCAGATTTGATGCAAACTTCAAATGAATCTTCATAGTCAACGACAGTTTCAGTTGATATGCATGTTTGATCTCGATCAGAATCTTGAAGAGTTCTAGCATCTTATCATCTAGTTTCTTTAATGATCTTGAGATCATGATGTTTCTTGAGTTCAGAAACATCATGTCATCTATCTTGTAAATCATTTCTTTTCAATGCTTATCAGTCTGTTTCTTCATTGTGACTCTTGTTAGGGGCCTGCCTAGAGCGGGTCAGATAGGGGTGTCATTTAACTAGAAGATAAATGCTAAGGAAGAAAGGTAGCTACGGGAAAGAAGCTGGCTACATATGTGTGTTCCTCAGCCGACGCTA